>Ga0187882_1002482_pt1 | contig 16892 bp, 10 predicted proteins | sample June2016WEW_19_1_3_FD_132991 | JGI IMG/M metagenome (GOLD analysis project Ga0187882, IMG submission 132991) | Peatland microbial communities from SPRUCE experiment site at the Marcell Experimental Forest, Minnesota, USA - June2016WEW_19_150 | ecosystem: Environmental > Terrestrial > Soil >... | reverse complement strand
TCTCCAACCCGGAGGGTTGGTAGAAAGTAGCCGGTGGTCGTTCAGGGTAAAGGGGGAACGACCACCGGGCTCCCGATTCCGAATCGGGACTGGCGGTCGCACCCCGGAGGGGTGCCAGAGAATGATGTTGGAATTACGCCTCGCCTTCGGAACTTGGTCTTGCATGGACCCTCAGCCCTTGAACCAGCCAAGCTGTTCCTTGTTGGTTAGGTAAAGCAGGCCCAGTATGCGCATCTCGACGGTGAGCAGGTACAACCCGATCAGCCCGGCCACAAGGGTTGGGACAATTGGGACCGGCAGGACCATCGGCAGCAGGTAACCTCCTGCCCACCTTGCCGCCAGCACCCCCGCCAGCAGCAGGACCGTCACCAGGTAGTGCAGCGGGATGCGGACGATCGAAGGCACGACCAGCAGCGGGTTGACCGCCCCCACAGAATCCAACATCGAGACCGCCAGGAAGGCCATCGGAAAATAGGCGCACCCAAACAGGCCCGCCGCCACCAGCGCCGACCCTCTCCAGGGATCGTCAGGCGCGACGAAGAGCGCAACCCCTATGGTCGGCAAAAAGCAGGCCACCACCGTCCCCACAAACTGCAAAAACGGCATCACAATGTCACTCCACTCCGACACTTCCGGCCAGTCCGGCATTGCCTCCTCCCCCAGCGCCGAACTGGTGAGGATGCGCCGCAGGTAACAGATCAGGTAGCCCGTCCCAAAAACACCCAGGAAAACCAGCGGCACCAAGCCCAACAACCCCGCGAACCTGGCAAAAAAACGCGCCGCGTTAATCAGCGCGTAAAAGATCGTCCCCGTCACCAGGAGCACCGCCCCGTCGCCTTTCAAAGGGTACAAAAAGGCGCTGCCCAGCCGGCTGGCAAAACTCGGCGCGCGCGGGGCCGCCTGGACCGGGCGCGCCTCCAACGGAGTGCACTCCACCCCGCAGGCCCGGCAGAACTTCCGCGCCACGCCCCCGCTTGGCCGCGTGCTCACGCACAGTTCGCAGAAATGGTAGTGGCACTTGGGACAGGCGAACCGCGCCGCGGATCGCGGGTGCGACTTGCAAAACGCCGCCCCGGGCGATGGCGCCGGGGGCGCGCGAGGGATCACGCCGGCCCCCGCCGCGGGCTGGGGCGCCGCCTCCGATTCATAACGCATTGCCACACTCCCAACCTGAAACGTCTGGCCCGGCCGAAGCACCGCCTGCTCCACAAGCTGGCCCTCGAGAAACGTCCCGTTGGTCGAGCCGAGGTCTTGAATCAGGGCGTCCCGGCCCGTGACGATGATCTGGCAATGGGAACTGGAGACGGTGGAATGCTCGATTGGAAAATCGTTCTCCTCGCTGCGCCCGAGCGAATTGGCGCCCGGTCTGAGCTCGATTTCCCAGGCATCCGGCGAACCGGCATTGACCACGAGTCGCGGCATACAGGCTATCCTTCGCCCCCACTCTAGGGCCGCCGCCCCAGCTCGTCGATTACAAATCCCCGCCGCCTTTGGACTCCGGACCCAGCCCGGCGCCCCCGGCCCTTTTTCCGCCAGGAAAAAAAGCGCCATCGGCCTCCGGTTGCCACTCGCGGGCCTGCTTGGCCGCGCGTATTCGCGCCGTCCGATTCGCAGGGGCGGGCGAGCGGCGGCCACGGGCTTCGAGCCTCCAACAAATTCGGGTTCTCGATCACCGCCCTCGCCTTGAAGTCCGGTCAAACCCCGAGTCCAGTTTCTTGCGGACTGACGCCCGCCCTAATGGGCGGCCCTTTTACTTTCAAAGGAGGACCGCCACAAAAATTGAACCTTTTGGGCCGCTGCCGTTATTAATGGTCAGGCTGACTGCAAAACGGAACAATAATATGAAGGCGATCAACTCAATCTTCCTGGTCCTGTTCTTGGCGGGCGGTGTTGCGTCCGCGGCCACTGCCCAATCATTCCGCACCGACATCAATCCAGCCCTTCGGTATTATCAGGCCTTCCTCGCCGCTCCCGATATCTCCGCGCCAGAGTTCGATTACCTCGCCACAAACTGCTGGTCGGGTCAAAAGCTGCCCCCACGCTTTGGCGAACTGGTGAGCCGCTACGATTCAGAGTTCAAGCTGGTGCGCCAGGCAGCCGCAGCCACGGTCCCTTGTGATTGGGGGATCGATATGAGCGACGGGCCATTCACGCTGCTCCCGCAACTCGCCCGTGCCAAAGCGGTCGCGCTCGGCGCAAGGTTCCGGGTCTCCTGGGCTTTGCAGCACGACCGCCAGGGGGACGCCCGCGATGATTTCCTTGCAAGTTTCGCCCTGGCTAGAAACATCTCTCGAGACGGCATCTTGATCACCACGCTCGTCCAGAGCGCCATGGAAGCGATCCTGTGCGGCAACCTGGCGGAGAATTTCGGCCGGTTCACCTCTGAGACTCTGCGGCAAGTGGCCGATGGGCTCGACCACGCGCCCGAACGGAGGACTGTCGCCGCTGCCCTGACGGCCGAAAGGCGTTTGCTCCATGATCGGCTGGTCAATAAGGTCATGGCCCTCCAAAAAGAAAACCCCGGGGGTGACGCCAAAGTGATGGCCGGAATTAACAAATTGTTTGCCCCCTCGGAGAACCCTGAATCGAGCCAGGCCACCCTGTCCCAGACCGATCCTGCTCTTTCGGAACGTATCACCCAAGCCTCCGGCGGCACCAGCGAAGGCGTCCTCAAATTGCTGCGTGAGCAAGGCCAACTCTATGACCGGCTTGCCGTGATTGCCGCCCTCCCGTACTCGGAATTCCAAACCGCGATCAAACAGCTCAAGACCGAAATCGAGGGCTCCCCCAACCCGCTCCAGCCCCAGGCCCTCGGCGCTATCGAAAGGGCCCGGCGGCGTGAATTCAAAATCCAGGTCTGGCTGGCTATGGTCCGCGCCGCCACGGAATACCGACTGCACGGCGAGGCTGCACTCCTGGCCGTGAACGACCCGGCCGCGACAGGCCCCTTTGCCTTTCGGCGCTTCGTTTTCGACGGCGTGGACCGCGGATTCGAACTTAGGTCGGCCTACGAGGGAGGCGGGTTTCCTGAAATCCTCATCTTTGTCGAGAAAACCGGCCCCTCCTTCCTGGTGGATGGACCGCATGCAGGTCAAGCCAGGGCGAAATAGCGTGCGACCAAGCGGCTGTTTAATGCCGATGCCCCAAGCTGCTTGGATATGCCTGCTCCCTTGCCTTCCGGAGTTCATCCCGTGTGACGTTCTCCCAAGCGCATGGTCCAATCGGAGGCTGTTGAATCCAAACCCAACTTCCGTGGAAGACGATCTTCCAGACCAGCGCAGTCTTGTCCAGCAGGCCAAAGCCGGCGATGCCGAAGCTTTCGACGCGATTTGCCGGACCTGCGAGAGCCGCCTCTTCCATCAAGCGCTGACCCTCTGCGGAAACGTCACCCTGGCTCAAGAGTTGGCCCAGGAAACCCTCGTTGAAGCCTGGAAGCATTTGCGCCGCTACAACGGGCGCTGCCAGTTCTTCACCTGGCTATGCGCCATACTGATTAACCGCCACCGCAACGCGCTTCGCGAGAAACGCCCTGTGCCCTTCTCGGCACTGGCTGCGCCGGCCCACGACGAACTCCAAAACCGGATCGACCACTTGCCTGCTCACGAGTCTATGCCGGACGAGGCCGCCCTGCTCCACGAACGGGCGCTCCTGGTGTGGAAATGTATCGAGGCGCTCCCGCCCAAACACAAGCAGGTCATTTATCTCCGCTTTTATGTCGGTGACTCACTCGAGGGCATCGCCGCGGCCCTGGGCTGCTCGGTCGGAACGGTAAAGTCCCGCCTCTTCCATGCCCTCGACAAGTTGCGCTCGATGAACACGTTCCCCAGGCAATTCCAGGATAACGAAGTAGGAGTTGGCATCTTATGACCCCCTGCCGCAAAAACCGCAAGTTGATCACTTGGCTGGCCCTGGATGCGTTGGAACCCGAACCCGCCCGCGCGCTGCGCGCGCATTTGCACACTTGCGACCGATGCCGCTCCTACTTCGCCGAAATTTCCAACGTGACCGAGACTCTCGCCGCAGCAGGGGTGTCTAGGCAGTCAAGCTCCGAAACCTCCGCCACCTTCCAGCCAAAAGCCGCCAGCCCGCTCCTGCTGCCTCGAGCGACTCCGTCCCCGCGCCTTGGGTGTCGAACTCCGCCCAAGCCTGAATGGCGAACTCCCGCATCGAAACTCCACGCAATTCTGTTCAATTGGCGGATCGCCTTGCCCGCCTTCGGTGCCATCGCAATCACAACCATCATCCTTTTGCTCTCCCTCTCACTCCCGCATCCCTCTGCCCCGGCTCAGAAGGGCGCCGCTCCTCTGCGGACCGCGAATTGGCAGCCAAAACCGGCTTTGGCTCCAACCATCTTTAATTACGAGCTTGTCGCAAATCGCTCCTTGGAACAATTCGACGACTTGCTCACACGGCAGGGCATCCGCAACCCGCCGCCAGTCCCGAGGTCCTCTTCTCTTTCATTGATCGATTCTTCGGACTCGGTAGAGAAACAATAGGGTCACCCATTTCGACATTCGACCATTCAAAAGCCGTTGGCGCGGCTCCGCTGAGGCGATAAGCTCCGCGGCTTGGCCAGACCGCCGCGCAGCCGCCCGGCCGGCGGGCGGTATCACATTTGAGAACACGGCCCAGCCCATCGGCCCGATTAACACCCGCGTAATGACCGATTAAGGCAGCCAAGCATGCCACTTAGGCGCCGCCGCCGGGCAGGCCTCGGACGCGTAGAGGAGCTTGTCGAACAGCGGGCGCCCGGTGCAACAGCCGCAGAGCGCGCAGCGGGCATCCGATTGGCGAAAATGCTCACAGGCCCGACAACAGGCCTGGCGGGTGGCGAGGACATCGGTGGGGACTAAAACAGGACCGCCGGTGATGATGCGATCGGCAATGCGGAGGGCGGCGCGGCTTAGATTCAGGGCCTGCCGCCCCAGCGGCGGCAAGGGCGGCTCGGGCCGAGCTCTATAGACGTGGAGGATTGCCATATCAGCATAGGACTCCATTCGCCTGGTATTCCGCCGCAAACTGTCCACCGCCGCAGACACAGCTCAACTCCCGGAGATAGGTGCCCCAGGGGGTCATGGCCGGTACTGGCTGGCAGGGATCGGCGCCGTTGTCCTGGTCAATGTAACCCAAACCTGCGGGCGGAGGCAGGACGAGGCCCGCAGGCAGGTTTGATTGATTCAATTCTTCGATGTTGAGCACGTTGATGACTACCCCGGCCGGCAGTCCCGGCGCGCCGGAGGGCACAGAGGCCCGGGCCTCGACCCAGGGGCGCTGGGGGTAGAACTTGGCGCCGGTCGCGGGCGGGCCTTCATCGCAGGTGTCCTCATTGCACAGGTCCGGCTGATTGTGGCCGCAGCCGGCGCAACCGGCGTTGTCCTCGACCCATGCGCAGGCAGTTGGTTGCGGCCCATTCTGCCCCTGCACACACGGTTTATGTGGCGCCTGCCAAAGCGGGTCCGCCATCTGCTGCACCACGGCCTTTTGCCAGCGGGCGCCGTAACGCTCATCGGCGGCAAAGGCGCCGAAGGGATAGGTCGTCCCATTGGTCCAGGTCTCACCATTGGGCGAGAGCGCGACGACCTGCGGACAACAGACCGCAAACGGCAGGCAGGCCTCCGTCACGTTCAGCCCGCTCACATCACGCGGCATCCCGCGCCCGCCTTGCAGGGGCCGGATCGGGCTCGAATTCTGCGGCTGCAAATCCGGGCAACTGGCGCACTGCGAATTGTTTGCCTGCTCAATCACCCGCTGCCGCTCTGCCCAGTCCCGATTATTGAACTCCCACTCCACCACGTAATAATCCCCTTTGGACTGGTCATCATTCCATTGATACGCCGCCGCGCCTGGATAGGACACATAGCCGCCGCCCGTGTAATCGCCATTGCCGGCCGCGTCCAGCGTCGCATGGGTCGAGTCGACGACCGTTATCGTATGAGTGCCATTGACGGCGGTGTTGCCAGCCGCGCCGGCGATGACGACCTCATCACCCGTCCACCAGGCCGCGGGACTCGCCACGGTGATCTCGATAGGATTGGCGTTCGTGGCCCCGGTCAGCGCTCCCGATGAATCGGGACAAATGCCCGGCGCGCCTGGCCAGCGCAGCTTGCCAAAGATGGCCACATCCACCGAAGGCATAAAAGGACTCAACGCGGGCGAGACCCGGCTGTCGAGATGGAAATGGTGCGCCGATTGCCTGGTCACTGACCACACACCATCAAGCGAGCCGAGCCCGTCCACAAGATAGACATCACCCTGGCCGGGGGCCGGCAAATCGGGATTGACATACACCACATTGCCGCCCAGGTCTTGGGCGCAGCCCACGTCCGTTTCATCCAGCGCGAATCGGTCCCCGCAACAAGGCCGCGCGAAATTGCAAGACGGCCGCGACACCTTTATTTCCGCCCACTTCTGCGCAATCAGCGCCCCCGCCGCCGGGTCATAAATCATCCAGGCATACCCCGGCACATCTCCCGCTATCGGAATGTCCCCGTAATTCCAGGTCCACCGCGTCGCCGTCTCCGGCACTGCCCGGTCAGTCCAGTCGTTCAGCGCGTAATCCACCCCCGTCGGGCTCCGCCCGCCCGCCCACTCCCCGTAAGCATAGATGTAGTAAGCCTTGTTCCCGTTCGGGTCCTTGCACACGCGCCACGTCTTGTGTTCCCAGTCAAAATGCGGCCCGCGCCCCGCCGCCAACGGCGCCCCCTCCACCGACCCATCCCATCCTCCGGCATTCGGGTCCGTCCAATTGCACGTTAGCACCCCGGTCTCCGGGTTGATCGCCCCCCGCTCCTCGTTATATCCCACCAGCGGCGCGATTGAGCATAACTCATCATGCCGCCACGGATACACCACGTCATCCGTCAAATCCCACTGCCCAAGCAACCCCACCACGTCCGCCAGCAAATCATCGGCGGTGTAAGGATCGGAGAGCGTCCCGCTCACCACCCAATCGGTCTCATAGTAATCGCCCTGGCCCACTGGCTCGCTCGTTTGCGTGAATGAATGCGTGAAGCCGGTGTTCGTAAAGCTCGCGGTCTCAAGCAGGATCTGGCCGCCGCTCGGGGCGTATTGGTGAATCGTCATCGCGCCCGTCGCGCAATTGAGGCTCCCGCTGCCGCGCGTCACCTGGTTCTCATCCCTGGCCGTAACCGTATAGACGCCGCTACTCAGCGTCTCCGAGATCGTCCAGCCCAGGCCGGTCCAAGCCGCCAAATATGATTCATACCAATCAATCGCCTTGGCTGCGCTGATGCCGATGTGGGCGATCAGCTTGTCCTCGGCCACCGCCTGCTCCGACTCGTCCCCCGTAACCCCACAGGCGGTCTGCGTGATGACCCCAGTATAGCGCCCCACAGTAGCGGCGCGACTGGCTGTAGCCGTGTAGTCGTACACCCATTCGCCGCCATAAAAGTATTTGCTGTGCACGGTGCATTCCAGCGCCACCGTCCGGTACTTCGTCCCATCCGCCTGCGCCTGCTCAAACTCCAGCCTGCATCCGCACCCCGAACCCTCGGGCCCCTCCCTCCGGTCCGGCCGCCCCGCGGGGTCATGGCTCAAAAACCCAAACCGCCCATGCCAGAATTTGCGCGCCTGCACGTTCTTGAAACCCAGTTTATGGCAATCTGAACGGTCAACGAAAACCCCACTCTCGAGCGCGTAGGAATTGTGGTCTGCCGACCCATTCGGCGCCGGCCGGTCATCAATCTGCCCGTGGTCATACCACGGCCCGCACTTCGGAAACCCCGCCTGGTTCTGCCCGCACGTCGGATTCGGCTGCGTGCCGGGCCCTGGGCACGTCCCCGTATCCGGCCAATTTATCCGGCTGTCAAACCTCGGATACGGTTCCAGGTCCGCCCCCGGCGGCACGTGATAATCCGGCACCGCCGTGACATTGTGATACCGCTGGATGCCCGCTTCGCTATCCTGCCGATGCTGAAACGCCCCGCCGAAAAACCAGCTCTGCTGCGCGGGCCAGCCCCCGCACGGCGCCCGGTATGGCGCTCCAAAATCACCAGCCATTTATCTCCTTCCCTTTCTCATAGTGGGGCAGGCGTCTCGCCTGCCGTGCGACTCTCCTGCACAGCCTTGGCCCCACTCGCCACTCATCACTCGCCACTCCTCAGTACGGCGCACTCGCCAGCACCCTCACCTTCTTCTGCGCCCCCGAGCTCGGGTCGCAGACGGCCATTTCGCGGACGGCCACCGGCTTGCCGCCACAATCCTCCAAGGCGACGACGACGTTGCCGATTGGGCTGCCATTCTCGTCAGTCGAGACGACCTCGCCGCTGGCATCGAGTTGGGCCAGAAGCAAATGTCCGTATTCGGCATCCTTCACGACTACGACGGTTTGCGTGCCGGCGCTGCCCGTGACTTGCGACACGACAGCCTGCAGCGAATAGTTTCCCAAGCCATGCTGCGTGTTCTCTTTGGCCGTCGCCGTCCCCAACCCCACATCCGCGCTCCCCGGCGCCTGGCCCGTCGACCGCCCGCTCGGCATATTGTAAATCATCCGCCAACGCGTCGCCCGCGCCAACTCGATCAGCGCCGGCGCGTCCAGCACCGAACTCGGCCCGTAGCTCACCTCTAGCACCCCCAGGTGCGGTGCCGCTCGCACACTCTGCACCAGCAAATTCGCGTAAGTGCTCGTCGGCCCTGTCAGCGTCATCTGCTGCCCAACACTCAGCCCGCTCCTCAACTGCCCCGCGACAAACTTGATCCTCCCCGCGTGCTGCAACGTCGCCACGCTGTTATACACCGCCTGCGCCACTCCCACCGGCACGCTCTCGCCTGGATCGAAACGCGTCGTGGCCCGGTAAGTCTGGCTCACCGCGTTCGTCAGCGTCACCCGGTGATGGGTCTCCTTCTTCTCGACTTTGGCCCCCGGTATTTTGTGCGCCGCATCCGCGTAGCGGTCGTAACTGATCGTCGCCGTCACCGTCACATCCACCCAGCGCACCCCCATCCAGCCGGACAACTGTCCCTTGATCACCGTGTTGGGATACGCGCCCAGGTCCACTGCATTCCCCTGCTCATCCTTCACCGTCGCCGCATCCGCCACGATGCTGTCCGGATCGATGTTCGCATCGCTCAACGTCTTATCCACCGCCAGCCACCACGCCTTCCGCGCCGCGGCGTCCCCTGTTGCCGCCGCCGCCGCCGGCACCACTACCACCGGCACACTCACCCGCGTCACCTGCGACCCCGCCAGCTCCACCGTGTGCACGGCCACGTTCGGCGTGTAATCCGTAATCCCCGGCGGATACGCATCCACATAAACCGCCGGCCAGGCCACCCCGTTAATCGTATCGCTCTTCTTATAGTGAATCCATACCCCGGCGAGCTGCCGATCGTACCTCGGCGCCAATTCGATCTCCCGCTCCTGTTCCGCCGTCATAGCCACCGTCACCAGCCCCAGGTTCGCCATCGCCCGCGCGTTGAAAGTCGGCGGACTCGTCGCGTAATCAAACCAGCACACCACGTCCGGCGACCACCGCAGCACGCTCACCAGCCCCTCCGAACAAAAAATGTCATTCACCCTCGACTTCGGAAAATTTACCGCCGGGTCAATCGTGCCGATCTGCAAAACGTCCTGACTATCATCCCGCCCGCTGCTAGCCCCGCGCTTCGTCGGGTTGTAACACTCATTGACCCAGTCCAGTATCTCCACCATCTGCTGCCCGTTTGTCTGCCAGGTCTCGTCCAGCTTTTCGCCCAGGTAAATCTCGCTCAGCAACAGCGTCTTGAGCACCGCCCCGCTCGTCGGATCGTTCGCCACCACCCAATGGTCGAACACCTTCCGCCCCTGCTTGAATTTCAGCCGCTCCATCAGCCACCACGGCCCATAAACCACATACTCCAGGTTCTGCCGCCCGCCATCCATCCGCCGCCGCACCTCGCCGACCAAGCCCTGAAAAAAAATCGTCCCCCCCTGGCCCACCGCCGTCCGGTCCCGCCAAATCGTCACCGGCGCCTGCCACGCGAACTGCGCCGCCCCAGCGTCAAAACCCTCGATGGTCCGCATCGTCACCGAGTCTCTCGCCTTGCTTGCAAACTCGCACTCGAAATCCCCGCAAATCCCCCAATCCCCCAGCGCCCGCTCCGTCCCACTATAAACCAGCGTCCACATCTGAGTTGTCAGGTTGTCAAGTTATCAGCTCATCAGGTCATCAACTTATCAAGTTTCTCGTTGCGCGCGCCTCATCACCGCGCTCATCTCTTGCCCTTGCCCGCCTGATAACTTGACAACCTGATAACCACATCCGCATCTCACGGCACCTGCACGCTTCTCGCCCACTGGCCCAATTGCCTGGCGCACCCGTCCAACTCGTTGCGCAGGCGCTCCTGGTTCGCCGCAATAACTTTGATCAGGGCCTGTTGTCCCTCGATAGTCTTGTCCATCGAGCCGATTGTCTCCGTCGCGGCCTTGAGCGCCGCCGCGTGTTTATCCACCAGCCCACCGACTGTTTGCAGCAACCCCTTCAGTTCCGCCCCCAGCCGGCCATCTAAGGGCGCGGGTCCCGATTCGGAATCGGGACCGCCCTCCGGCGCCAACTGGCCTCCCGATTCGGAATCGGGACTCCGCTCCCCCGCCGCCATCGCCTCCTGGTCCTGCCCAGAGCCAAATAATCCCGATTCCGAATCGGGACCCTCCGCCACCAACTCGACCTCTTCCGGCAGCTTGCCCCCGAACTCCGCCGCCCCCGGCCCCTTGGCCGGCAGCGACGCGCTCGGCCGCGCCCCTGGAATTTCCTGAGAACAATGGGACGTGGTCGATCCCGATTCGGAATCGGGAGCCAACTCAAGGGCCGCCGTTGGAACCGCACCGGCTCCCGATTCCGAATCGGGACCGGGCCTGCGCAGCGCCGCCCTGGAAACAGCCGGGTCCCGATTCGGAGTCGGGACACCTGAAAAAGCCCCGGCCCCGGCTTCCTTGACCGCCGAAACTCCGTCCGACGGGCGCCTCCCGCCGCTCCCGGCCCTGCAAGGCCCAACCGCAGCACCGCCCTCCCCAACGCCAGCGACGCTCTCTTGGGACGTCGGACCCGAACCTCCCCGCGAGTCGTCTGCTTTCGATGCTCTTGGGGCCGTTAACCCGCAAACCTCCCGAGCAGGCTCCCGCCCGGAACCGCCCCCGCCAACATCCCCCTCTCCCGATTCCGAATCGGGACTGCCTCCGCTCCCGATTCCGAATCGGGATTTCAAGATGTCCCCACTCTCCTCAGTCATAACTCGCTCCTCAGCCTCACAAAAAGCCCCGCTCTCCCGATTCCGAATCGGGACTCGCCAGGCTGTCTGCCTTGCCCAGCGGAATCTGGCTGTTGCTTATTCATGCATCACAACTGCTCAGCCACGACATTCATCACTTTGAACTCGCAATTGGCTGAAATACTTGCCCAAGTCACGATCAGGTAAAATATCCGGTCGCCCGTTGAGTCCTCAGAGGAGGTTCCCGAAAATGAAGCGGTCTCGGTCGGCGCAGTGTTAACCATGATCTTGCCCTCGCCGGTCGTTGGATTCCCGCTGCTGGAAAGCGCCTGCCAAAATCCATTAAGGACTTGTGAGCTTGTGGAATTCACCGCCGCCAGGTCTGCCTGGAAATACCATGGCTTGCGGTAAGCGCTCGTGGTTATAGCCGCTGTATCCTGCCAGAGGACTGTCGTTCCGTATTTGAGAGCCAGCGTCAGGTTTGTAGTGCTTGTACTGTTCTGCCACATATCCCCGCATGCTGTTATCCTGACAGTATGGTTCGTTCCCAGCGTGCCTCCGCTGATCGTGAACGCGATCACGTTGCTCGCCGAACTGCTGCCCTGATCGTCCACTGCCACCGGATTCTTATAGACAATCGCAGCCGGCAACCTCCAGTTCCCGCCGCTGTTCCCGTCCGCCGCCCAGACCTGCCCGGTAGCCCCGCCGCTCGTATTGTTGCTCGAGGCATACACCTTATTCGTGAGCAGCGCCGTGCTGACATAGCTCGCGGTGGTCGCGTTTTGAACCGCCGTTGCGCCCAGCGCAGCATTGATGCCGGCAGCGGTGTTGGTTGGCGGCGTGTAGCCCAAGGCGCTTGTGACCTGGCTGCTGGCCAGCGGGCCCCCGTTGGTTGCCATGAGAAATTGAACGGCGTTTGAAATTCCTGCGTAGGTGTTCGGCGGCGGCGTATAACCGAGCGCCCCCGTCACGTCACTGCTGGCCAGAGTCTTGGACACCTCCTTGCCGTTGCTGTCCGTCCCGACGAAGGTTGCGCCAGCCAGCGAGGCGTTCGTGAGACCACCGGTCACCTTGAGGCCGCTGCTCAGGGAGTTGTTGCCCGTGAACGCATTATTCCCGTTCAGCAACGCCACATTCGCGCTCAATCGAGCATCGGCCAATGTCCCGATGCCAAGGCTGGTGGCCGAGCCGCTAAAGGCCACAGTCGCAAGGCCCTGCGTGGATTGAAGGGCCGCGTTCGCCTGGTCGAAGGCATTGGTCGGAACGGTGGACCAGCTTGGCAAGCTGCCGGTCAGCGAGAAGCTCACGTCTGCCCGGTTCCCGGTGGGCACACCTGTTATCGCCAGTCCTGAGGAGCTGGAAAGGAGGTTCAGGTTGGTCGCGCCGTTCAGGAGCGCCGCCCCGTTAGTCTCGATAACCGTTACGGCGTTCGTCGCACTCCCCCCGGAGCCGCCCCCCGGAACTGCCCAAGTCCCATTGCCGGCGAGGTAATGCGCAGCGTCCTGCGTCCCGCTAGCGGCTATTGCCGCAACTGGAAGATTCGTCCCCCCTGCCAAGCTGCCGGTGACCGTGCCCCCAACGACCAGGTTGCTGGCTACAGTGACTAGGCCGGTGTTCTCGATGCTGAGCACCGGCGAGTAAGCGCCGCTGTGGTAAGTCTGCCAGATATAGCCGCCGTCATTGTTCTGCCATAGATACCTGCTCGGCGAATCACTGTAATACATCCAGGTGTAGCTCCCAGTGGTGTTGTGAAGAAGGAACCAGTTTCCGTTCTGGACAACCAGGTAGCCGTTAACCGAGGCCGCGCCCAGCACATCGAGCGACGCCAAGGCCCCGGAGACCACCGTGCTCACCGGCTGCCCCACCCCGAGACTGCCTATGGTCATCGCCGCCGGCGTCAGTTCCAGGGACGCTGGTTGGAGGTAGCGGTACACGGCATTTGCCAGCAACAGCCCGCCATCCTGATTGACGTGGCTGTAGTTGGCCATCAGCGCCAAATTCGTCGCCCGCGCGTAATTCCCCAGCGCCGCGCAACCATCTACAAAGCCGCAGCCATTGGAACTGGCAAAAGCTTTCAGCGCATCGCGGTACTGAAAGCTCGTATAAGCGGGATTCGTGATCCCCGTATCACTCGGCGCGATCAGCAGGACGGAGATAGAAGGATTCACCGATTGCAGCCGCCCAATCAACCCCGCCAGATTGGTCGTAACCGCACTCGGGCTAATGGACTCAATCTTGTCATTGACCCCAAGCAGAATCACGGCCATATCCGGCGCCAGCCAGGCCAACCCGTTCGTCCAGCCGGGCAGAAGGCAACTTGCCAGCCAGTTCGCGCTCGAGGAGCCGCTCATCCCAAGGTCGTGCAGCCGCACGCTCGGGGCGCTCTCGACGTAGCAGTTCACCCCACCGATGGTGACTCCGCCCGTGCCCAGCGACAAAACCTGCAATTGCAGCCGATGACTATGAACCGGAGGGCCGCCAAGCCCGCTCGCCACGTTGGTCCAGCCAACCCCGCACGAAGCCGCCGCCGTTGGCACCACCATCCAGGCCCCCCCATCCACAGAAGCCTCGAAAGTGCCGCCCCCAGGACAAGTCACATAGCAGACATCGAAGGCGGTCACGCTCGAAGTCAGCCAAAGATTCGCCGACGTGTTTGTCGCCGTCGCCGCCGTGATGCCAGGCGTGTTCGTAAGCGTCACGAAGGCCCAATTAGTCATTGAATAACTGACCCCGGCCGGCTTTTCTGCCCAGTAATGCAAACCCCAATAACCGACGCCCCCGTTGCCGGCCAGACCTTGCAAGGCGGCCCGCAACGGGCCGGTGATGTAACCCCAAGTTGACCATGAATCCCCAATCCAGGCGATGTTGACGGCGCTGTTGGTAAGATTCTGGAGTTTTGAGACCTTGGCCCCCCAGGAGAGCAGGGCATCGCGGCCCGCCAAATTAACCGGCAGGTTGTTGTCCGGGACAACCCCCGACAGCGCAGATGCATTGAGATTCGATAAGGAGCCCCCCTGCAAAGCGGCAATGGCCTCACTTGTCGCAATTTGCCAGGTCAACAAATCGGTGTCCTGGCCTGCCAACTCAAATGTCGCGGCATAGTACGGGGTGTCACTGAAATAGAGATGGCCGGTCGAAGGGAGAAAATAGATAAACGGATGCCGATCTCCCGTGGAGTCAGTGTCCCAGAAGCCCGTGTGCAGATTCGCATCGCCAGCCGAGCCATCCCCCGTTGCAAACGTCACAATGCAGTAATTGCTTGCTGCGATTGAGACTGGGCCGCTCAACAGGAACGTGCTGACTGTATCGGACATCGGAAAGTTCGCCGCTGAAATGGTGCTCGTATAGAGTGCCGGCCAAGAATAGATGTTGGTATAGGAGACAAAATTACTTATGGAAGCTGCCTGCCAAATCTTGAGCGTCACCGGATTCGCACCTGTGTTCCAGACCGCGCAGCGGAGCGCGTTGAAAGACAGCGCATTGGTGATTTCCTCGTAAAATCCGTATGCGGAAATCGTTGAGGAGGCCTCCGCCGCATCCCCCGCGATCTCCGTGTCCCCAGGCCTTGTTGGATGCTGCCATACTGGAACGAGAGCCTGCGAAACGATGCCCTGACCGACGACGTTCGACGCCTGCAAACCCGTCAATCCCGCCCCGTTCCCGTAGTGCGCCCCCGTGATGGACCCCGCCGCCAGGCTCGACAGATTCGTCAACGACTTGTTGCCCCCGTTCACATCCCCCGCGATCTCCGTCGTCCCCGCCAGCGTCGCCCCGTAGAGGGCCGGCGCATTCGTCGGCGCCAGGTCGCTCACCGCCGCCGCCACCACATTGGTCACTACCGGCGCCACCGCCACTGCTATCAGATTACTCACCATCGGCCCCACTTCCGCCGCCACTACATTACTCACGGTCGGCCCTATAGCGCTTGCCAGCCCATTGCCGCTCACCTGGATACTCGGGTCCGCCGCGCTCACCGCATTCGTCGCCCCAAACGGCACAAAAATCTTCAGCGCGCCAGGATAGCCCTGGAACGTGATGCGGTAATTCCCCCCAATCAAATTCGTCTGCGCCATCCCATTGGTCGGGTACAAAGTGATGGGGGGGCCGTAGTAGATATTGCTCCCGTAGGTCATCGGCCCATCCAGCGGCGTCACCGTGATCGGCCAATTCGCATTCTGCCCCGTCAAATCCCTCACCGGAAACAATACCGCCGTCTGCCCCGGCGCCCGCAGCGCCCCAGACCACAAAACCACTGACCACAAGACCACAACCGTCGCCGCGTGGCCCCCGCCCAGCCCTGCTCCGAACAATCCACGCCTTTTCATATCTCCTATTAATTAGAATTCGGCACCGCCCCCTGCACCGTGTATCGGACCTTCGTGCTCACCCCACTCTGCTCGATCACCGCCACCTCGACGATCACCGCGCTCGAAAAACTCCACGCCCCCTCCGCCTCCTGCACCTCCAGCGAGCAATTCATCGGCACGCCCGCCGCGTGCCCCCACACAAACCCAGTTGCCGTCGCCTGGTCCGCGTGCACCCGCGCCACCGTCCACGAAAAACCCGTCCTCCGGATTCCGCGGCCGGTGGCAAATTCCCGCTCCGCAAAGGCCAGCGCCTCCTGCTGCAACTGCCGCCGCTCCACCGGCAAGGGCGGCGGATCCACAATAAAGTCGCCGACAGAGTCGTCGCCCAGTGTGATGGCCGACCCGCTCGGCAACGGTGTCGCGACAATCTTCATCCATTCTCTAGTTGTAGTGGGGCAGGCGTCCCGCCTGCCTTCCTTTCATTTCCGCGTATTCCGCCGTTCCCCTTCCTACGCGCTAAAAACCAGCAAAGGCTGTGGCGCCCCGGCCGTGAACCTCATCGTCGTCACAAAGCCCAGCTCCCCGCTCCCGAGCTTCGTCCCCCCAAACTCAAAGCCCGCCCCCACGACATCGGCGTTCTTGAGGGTAATCGTCTTGCTGCTGGGCCCGCTCAGGGTCAGGTCCGCGCCGGTTGTCGCGTTGGCCAGTTGGCTGCCCAGGGTGCGCCCCGCGTTGACACCGATGACCGCATCGATCTGCGAATGCGTCGGCCCAAAAGGCCGCACCTTGGCCATGAACGCCACCGAATCCAGCTTGTAGCCCCGGACCAACTGCTGCACCGTGAGCGGCCAATACTTGATCGCGCACGTGATGGCCCATTCATCCTCGGCCTCGATCGGCGTGCCGTTCTGGTCGCCGCCGAAGCCGGCGGCAGTGCCCCAAACCCCCGTCCACGCGCCCCGCGTGTAATCCGTCCCCTGCTGCCCGCCTGGATCGCCCGCCCCGCTCTCCGTAATCGTGTAGAGCGCCGCCGCGTCCCCCAGCTTCTTGGCGCTCGCCACCAGCGCCGTGATCTCCACCCGCCCAAACATTGATTTGTTAATCCCCAGGTGAAGGTCGGGGTGCTTCGTCACCCCCGCCCGGACAAAGGTGTAGAGTCGCCCGTCGGGCGTCCAAATCTTGGCCGGCACGTCGGCGGCCCCATGCGGCCTGCTGCCTATGACCAGCGCCCCGGACGTGGCCCCCACGCTCACCCCCAGATAGGCCGGCAAGAGCAGCGGCAGCGCCGACCAGTTATCAAATGGTGTCAGGCTGATCTTCGCCTGCGCATCTCCCTGCAGCGCCGTCACGCGCCCGTGAAATCCACTCACCACATCCACG
>Ga0187882_1002476_pt1 | contig 16902 bp, 12 predicted proteins | sample June2016WEW_19_1_3_FD_132991 | JGI IMG/M metagenome (GOLD analysis project Ga0187882, IMG submission 132991) | Peatland microbial communities from SPRUCE experiment site at the Marcell Experimental Forest, Minnesota, USA - June2016WEW_19_150 | ecosystem: Environmental > Terrestrial > Soil >... | reverse complement strand
GCCAGGTGCTCGTGCGGGTGCATGCCTGTGGGGTGTGCCGCACCGACCTCCACGTGGTCGAGGGCAACTCGCTCCGCGCAAATCGCCCGTGGTGCCGGGGCATCAGGTGGTGGGCGTGGTGGAAGAGAACGGACCCCACGCGTCGCGTTTCCAGCCGGGCGCGCGGGTGGGTATCCCCTGGCTGCACCAGACTTGCGGCGCGTGCGAATACTGCCGGTCCGCGCGCGAGAACCTGTGCGAGCGCGCCGTGTTTACCGGCTGGATGGTGGATGGCGGCTACGCCGAGTACGTCGTGGCCCCCGAGGATTTCGTCTACGCGCTGCCGGAGGGCGCGAGCGACCTGCATGTGGCGCCGCTGCTGTGCGCCGGAATCATCGGCTTCCGCACCTTGCGGCTTTCCGGCGTGCGGCCCGGCGGACGCCTCGCCATGTACGGCTTCGGCGCCGCCGCGCACGTCGCCATCCAGGTGGCGCGCTACTGGAACATCGGCGTCTACGCCATTTCCCGCGACCCGCGCCATCGCAAGCTGGCGCTCGACCTGGGCGCGGTGTGGGCCGGCGGCTCGGACGACGAGCCGCCCGAAAAGGTCGACGCCGCCATGATCTTCGCGCCCGCCGGCGAGTTGGTGACGCCGGCGCTGCGGGCGCTCAAGCGCGGAGGGACCGTGGCCATCGGCGGGATTCACATGAGTCCCATTCCGGCGCTCGATTACGACCTGCTCTACCACGAGCGCGCGATCCGCAGCGTGGCCAACAACACCCGCCAGGACGGCGAAGACTTCCTGCGGATCGCCGCTGAAATCCCCATCCACACCGAGGTGCGCGAGTTCTCGCTCGACGAAGCCAACGAGGCATTGAATGCGCTGAAGAACGACGCCATTCGCGGAGCCGCCGTGTTGCGTGTCTAGGGACAGACTCCATTTTTCGCTTCGAAAAATGGCTGTCTGTCCCAGGGTTTGCGCTTTGGGTTTGCCTGTCTGTCCCTGAATTTTTCCTTTTGACGTACACTGGTTATTTCCCCCATGAAACTCCAGAGCTATACCATCACCCAGGGCCGCGACCGCGCGCCCGCGCGCGCCATGCTGAAAGGCATCGGCTTCACCGACGAAGACCTCGCCAAGCCGATCATCGGCGTGGCCAACACCTGGACCGAGACCATGACCTGCAATTACAACCTGCGGGCGCTGGCCGTCAAGGTGAAGGAGGGCATACGCGCGGCCGGCGGCACTCCCATGGAGTTCAACACCATCGCCATCAGCGACGCCGTGACCATGGGCACCGAGGGCATGAAGGCCTCGCTGGTCAGCCGCGAGGTGATCGCCGATTCCATCGAGCTGCTGGTGCGCGGCCACATGTTCGACGGTGTGGTTGCCCTGGTGGCCTGCGACAAGACCATCCCCGGCGCGGCCATGGCTTTGCTGCGCACCAACGTCCCCGGCCTGGTGCTCTACGGCGGCTCCATCCTGCCCGGCAAGTACAAGGGACACGACATCAGCATCGGCGACGTATTCGAGGCGGTGGGCGCCAACGCGGCCGGCCGCATCACGGACGCCGAACTGCTCGAGATCGAAGACCATGCCTGCCCCGGCGCGGGCGCGTGCGGAGGCCAGTTCACGGCCAACACCATGGCCACCGTGATGGAGCTGATCGGACTTTGCCCGATGGGCATGGCCTCGGTGCCGCAGGTGGATAAGCGCAAGGACGACGTATGCTACCGCTGCGGCCAAATCGTCATGGATGCCGTCCGCAACGATCTGCGCCCGCGCGACATCTGCACGCGCCAGGCGTTCGACAACGCCATCGCCAGCGTGGCGGCCACGGGAGGCTCGACCAACGCGGTGCTGCACCTGCTGGCCATGGCGCGCGAAGCCGAAGTGCCGCTTTCCATCGACGATTTCGACGCCGTCTGCGCGCGTACCCCGATCTTCGTCGACCTCAAGCCCGCCGGCCGTTTCATGGCCGCGGACGTGGACAAAGCCGGCGGCATCGGAGTAATCGCGCGGCGTTTGTTGGAGGGCAAGTTCGCCGATGGCTCGGCTGTCACGGTGACGGGCCGCACCTTGGCCCAGGAAGCCGCCGATGCCCGTGAAACTCCCGGCCAGGAAGTGATTCTGCCCCTGAACAAAGCCCTCAAGCCGCGCGGCGGCATGGCGATCCTGCGCGGAAGCCTGGCCCCGGAAGGCTGCGTCATCAAGCTGGCCGGCCACGAGAAGAAAGTCCACCACGGCCCGGCGCGCGTCTTCGATCGCGAAGAAGACTCCATGGAAGCCGTCACGCACGGCCACATCCATCCCAACGACGTGGTGATCATCCGCTACGAAGGCCCGCGCGGCGGCCCCGGCATGCGCGAGATGCTCGGCGTGACTGGGGCGATTGTTGGAGCCGGCCTTTCCGACAGCGTGGCGTTGGTGACCGACGGCCGTTTCAGCGGCGCCACCCACGGCTTCATGATCGCCCACGTGGCCCCCGAGGCCTTCAACGGCGGCCCCATCGCCGTCGTTGAGGAAGGCGACCCGATCACGGTGGATGCCGACAAAGGCGTAATCGATATCGACATTCCCGCCGCGGAGCTGGCCCAACGCCTGGCCGCCTGGAAGCCCCGCGCCCCGCGCTACAAGACCGGCGTCTTCGCCAAATACTGCGCGCTGGTCTCCTCGGCCTCCGAAGGCGCCATCACGCGCGGGGACTGACACCCGCGAAGGAGCGAGGGGCCAGACACCCGCGTCCCAAGGCGCGTTTTTTGCGGCGCGTGGACGCTGGTGTCTGCCCCCGAATCTGCCCTGTCCCCGAATTTGCCGCTCACACAACCAACATGCAGTCGCCGTACGAATAAAACCGATACCGCATTTCCACCGCATGCCGATAAGCCGCCAGCGCAAGTTCCGTCCCCACAAACGCGCACACCAGCAGCAGCAAACTGGTTCGCGGCAGGTGGAAATTGGTCAGCATTGCCCCCACCCGGCGGAACTGAAACCCCGGATAAATAAAGAGATCCGTCTCCCCGCTCATCGGCCCCTCCGGCCACGCGCTCTCGATGGTCCGCACGCTGGTAGTCCCCACCGCCACCACGCGCCTGGCCGCTCGCACTCTGGCTGCATGCTCTTCGGCGATCTGGTACCTCTCGGCGTGCAGCCGCCCGTCCTCCACCCGCTCGGCGTGCAGCGGCTGAAAGGTGCCGAGCCCCACGTGCAGCGTGATGTACGCTACCTCCGCCCCGCGCGCGCGGCAAGCCTCGAGAATCTCCGGAGTGAAATGCAACCCCGCCGTAGGCGCCGCCACCGATCCCTTTTCGCGCGCGAACACGGTCTGGTACCGTTCGCGATCGGCCGGATCGTCGGCCCGCTTGATATACGGCGGCAGCGGCACGTGCCCGATCCTCTCGAATTCCTGGAACAAATCCCCCACGCCGTGAAACCGCACCGTGCGTTCCCCGAATTCCCCGCGCGCAATGACTTCACCCACCAGCCCGTCCGCAAACCCGACCCGTTCCCCCACCGGCATCTTGCGGCCCGGCCGCACCAGCGCTTCCCAATCCCGCCCATCGGGGCTCACGGCGCGCAACAGAAACACCTCCACTTCTCCGCTCAAATACTCACGCCGTTTGGGATTCTTCTTGCCGATGGGCAGCGCGTGCACGCCCGCGCGCCGTCCGAACAACCTGGCCGGAAACACGCGGGAGTCGTTCAGAACCAGGCAATCCCCTGGCCCCAGAAACTCGGGGAAATCGCGAAATCGCCGGTCTTCCCAGCGGCGCTCGGCGCGATGGAGCACCAGCATCCGCGCGCCCGCGCGATCCGCCAGCGGCGCTTGCGCGATCAACTCGCCGGGCAATTGGTAATCGAAGGCCGCCAGATCCATCTCAGCCTTCACTGTAGCGGAAACAGCTCCCCTTGCTCCTCCCCGTCCCACAATTCCGGCGGATACTCGATGGGTCCCGCTTCCAGCCCGTACCGCTGGCGAATCTTCGCAACCCGCGCCCGCAGCATCTCTTTGTACCCACCGCCCAAGAACGCGCTGCGCGCATACATCTCGCGGTATCGCGCCATCAACGCGGGAAACTCCCGCTCCAGAAGCGACCAGAACACCTTCTGCGCCGACGGCATCAAGAACAGCGGCGCGCCGCCGAACCACAGCGCGCCGGCGTCGCGCGCCGTCTTCGCCAAGCGGTCGAGTTGCCGCTCGCCATCCGTCAAACCCGGCATGACCGGGTTGGCAAACACACCCACCGCGATCCCCGCATCGCGGAGCTTCCGCAACGCCGCCAGCCGCAGGGCTGGCCGCGGCGCGCGCGGCTCCAGCAACCGCGCCAACTTCTCATCCAGCGTAGTGATGGTGAAGTTCACATCCAGCACGTTCCCGCGCGCAATCTCCCGCAGCAATTCCAGGTCCCGCAGAATCAAGTCCGATTTCGTCGCGACTCCCAGCCGCCGCCCTCGTTCCCGCACGAACACCTCGAGAATCGACCGCGTCCTTCGGAACCGCTGCTCCGCCGGCTGGTACGGATCGCATGCCGTCACGATGACGAGGTGTTCCTTCCGCTCGACGCGCCCCAATTCCCGCCGCAGCAAATGCGCGGCCGCCGATTTGGCATAGATTCTTTCCTCGAAATCGCCGGCGTTCATTTCCATGAACTCGTGCGTGTACCGCGCGAAGCAGTACTGGCACCCGAATTCGCACCCCCGGTACGGGTTAATCCGAAGTTCCCCTCACAAATAGGCCTCAATTCTGGGGCAAGCCATTGATTTTGCGGAAGATACGCCAAAAGTGCGAGCGCCATAGTGTTCCCATGTAAGTGATGTAATTATGCTTGTATATTGACAGTAGTTTATGTACAATGCTCCCATGTACATCGACACCGTCCCCAATCGCAACTCCCCGCCCGCTATCCTCCTCCGCGAAGGCTGGCGCGAAGGCTCTGTTACCCACAAGCGCACCTTGGCCAACCTCTCCCATTGGCCCAAACAGAAAATCGAAACCTTCCGCCGCCTCCTGCAAGACGAACCCCTGGTCTCCCCTCAGGATTTGTTCTGCACCCACAAGACTCTCCCTCACGGCCACGTCGAAGCCATCCTTATGGCGATGCGCAAACTCGGCCTGGATTCCCTCCTCGCCGCCAAGCGTTGCCGCGAGCGAGATCTAGTCATGGCCATGATCGCCGCACGTTTGCTTCACCCTTGCTCGAAATTGGCTGCCACCCGCGAGTGGCACACCACCACCTTGGCCGAGGAGTTGTCGGTCGCCGATGCCACCGAGGACGACCTGTATCAGGCCATGGACTGGCTGCTGGAACGGCAACCGCGCATCGAGAAGAAACTCGCCGCCCGTCACCTGGGCGAAGACTGTCTGGTCCTGTACGACGTCAGCAGTAGCTATTACGAGGGCCATACGTGTCCACTGGCGCAGTATGGTCATGATCGAGACGGAAAGAACGGATTGCCCATCATTGTCTACGGAGTGATGACCGATGGCGAAGGGCGCCCCATCGCGGTGGAAGTGTATCCCGGCAACACGGGCGACTCAACCACGGTGGCCGACCAGGTAGAGAAGCTGCGCGATCGCTTTCAGTTGTCGCGCGTGGTGCTGGTGGGAGACCGCGGGATGCTGACCCAGCCGCAGATCGACAAAATGAAAATGCATCCCGGATTGGGCTGGATCACGGCCCTGACCAGTGTGGCGATTCGCGGTTTACTCGAAACAGGAGCTCTGCAACTCTCGTTGTTAGATGAGACGAACCTGGCCGAAATCACATCGCCCGACTATCCCGGGGAACGGCTGATGGTCTGCCACAATCCACTGTTGGAAGAAGAGCGCGGGCGCAAGCGACAGGCGCTATTGCAAGCGACGGAGAAAGCACTAACCAAAGTCGGCAAGCAAGTAGAGCGACGAAAGAAAAAGCTCCTGAAGGAAGCCGAGATTGCGCTGAAGGTGGGCAAGGTTCTAGGGAGTTACAAGATGGGTAAGCACTTCCTGTACACCATCGGCGAGGGGAAGTTTCAATGGTCGCGCCGCGAACAGACGATCGAGCAGGAAGCGAAGTTGGACGGTATTTATGTGATTCGCACCAGCGAATCGGTTGAGCGCTTATCGGCCGCCGACACGGTGCGCAGCTACAAGAGTCTGGCCCAAGTGGAACGGGCTTTCCGCACGTTGAAAGGCATGGATCTGCTGATTCGACCGATTCGCCATCGCACCGAGGATCGCGTGCCGGCGCACATCTTCCTGTGCCTTCTGGCGTACTACGTGGAGTGGCATCTACGGCGGGCGTGGGCGCCACTGTTGTTTGAGGACGAGCAACTCGCTCAGGAGCGTCAACGGCGCGATCCAATTCTGCCGGCAAGCTGCTCGCCATCGGCTCAAGAAAAGAAGCTCACCCGGCAGACGGCGGACGGGTTTCCCGTACACAGTTTCGCCACTCTGATGGCGGAGTTGGCCAGTCGAGCACGCGTGACCTATGGGCTGAAATCGGACGAATCCACCCCAAGCTTTCAGCAGGCGCCAGAGCCGACTCCGCTGCAAGCCAAGGCCTATGCGCTACTCGCCTTGTTGCCAGTAGTTGGAAACTGAGTTTTGAGCTATCTCTCGGCGAATCAGCAGAATACCGCCCGAATCCTTCAGGAACTTCGGGTTAATGGTCCACTGAAACGGCATGTGCGGCTTGGTGCGATTGAGAATCGACCGCGCCGGCATCTCGAAGTACTGAACGCCGCGCTTGGTTTCGAGCAGCTCGCTCCGGGAAGCCAGGCGTGCGATGCCCACCAGTGCCATGTATCTATTTTCGCCTTTTATTCGCCTTTGCACAAGGGGATTGCCGGTTGGACGGCGTGCATGGAATGTGCGGAACGAAGGATATCGGCCGAGCAAAGATCTGCTGGAACGAGTTCAAGAGGTTGATCGGTCATGCCTGGCGCTGGCGGAGCGCCACCTGACGCGGCGGCAAAGGAAGGCTCAGCTCAGCAATGGAAAGGGCAATTGGGTGTATACTTCGGACTCGGGAGCAAAATGGAAATCCCGACTGGGATCACAGTACACCAGCCCTAACACTAGGAACCCTACATGCACTCCGGAAGAACCAGGACCGCCGCTGGTCTCGCGGTCGTCATGTTGTTTGCCGCGTCCGCGGCTTTTGCGCAAATGGGCCGCACCTGGCCATCTGAGAAGAAGATCGTCCCGGACCCAGTCACGGGTCTCCCGCTCACATTTCTGACCAGTACGGATGGCGGCTACACCCAATCCAAGATCTATCAGACGCATCGGCAGTGGACCGCCGATGGGAAGTGGCTCATCTTCCGAGGGGTGCGCGAGACAGGCCCGCAGGCGTTGGCGGTGAACGAAGAGACCGGGCAAATCGTGCAGGTGACCGAGAATGGCTTTCAGGGAATGCTGTGCGTCTCCAACAAAGCCATGAAGCTGTACGTCATGTCGGGCGGCGGTGGCGGTGGAAGAGGCCGGGGCCCAGCCCCGGAGCCCGGCGCCGCGGAAGGCGCCGCGCGGGGAGCGGGGCGGGCCGCGGGCGGACCGCCGGCCGCGCCGCCGGAAGGTCGAGGCCCAGGCGGCAGAGGCCCTGGCGGACCACGGCAGATTCTCGAGATCGATCTGGCCAGACTCTTCGCCGACGTGGCCGCCGGGAGCTTGAAACCCGCCGCGAATTACACGCGCGTCTGCGGAACCATCCCACCCACGCTTCAGGCCGATGGCAACATGGGCCTGGATGCCAATGACGGCTTCATATATTTCAGGGTTGGCGGGCCGGAAACCACTCAACTGTCCCCGGGGCAGACACTCCTGCCGGGATTTGGCCCCCGTTTCCGTCAGGCCACCAGCGGTCTGCGGAGCATGAACCTCAAGACCGGGGAAATCAAGTTCATCGTCAATGTGGGCTTCGGCATTGGGCACGTGCAGTCCAATCCGTGGATGCCCGGCGAGATCGTCTTTTGTTGGGAAACCGGCGGCAAGGCGCCGCAGCGGACGTGGATTGTCAATTCCGACGGGACCGGCCTGCGGCCGCTCTATCCGGAGGCGCCGTACGAATGGATCACCCACGAGGCCGTTATCAACAGGGATGAAGCGGTGATCGCCATCCTCGGCCACCGCTCGATCGCCAGTGCTACGCCTGCCTCCGATTGGGGCATCGCAGGAACCCTTGAACATCCCACCGGCGTGGCCATCGTCAATTTGCGAACACGGGAGATGCGGATTGTGGGGCAGATTCCCGAGTGGTCGAAAGGCCGCTCGGACTGGCATGTTGCCGGGTCGGTTGACGGCCGCTGGGCCTGCTCCGACGATTTTCAGTTCGAGGTCTGGCTCTATGATCGGCACAGCGGCGAGATGAACCTGCTGGCCGGTCCGCAGAAAGCTGGCGCGGATCACATTCACCCCACGTTCAATGCGGACGGCACAAAGATCGAGATTCAATCCGCCCTGATCTCGAAGGACAACCGGTCTTTGAACATCTGCGTCGTTCCGGTGCCCAAGACCTTTCTCAATCGGACGTATAGCGCCAAAGCGCCCGAATGACGCGCCGGCCGCGCGGGTTGGGTGCTTAACCGTTTTGGGGGAAGGCTGGCCAGGAATGCGCCCGACGGGATGCGCCCCATCTTCGCCGTGTGCCCCAAAACGGTTAAGCACCCGGCGGCGAGCGGCTGTACCCCATTGGATACGGGTTGAGCTACACTACCCTTGCATGCCGCGGGTTGAGCCTGCCCTGGGCAGGCCGGGGCCGGCGGCGGCGCGGCAAAGGAGCTGGATTGACTCGCAAGACGGCGGTGGCCGGCAAGTTGAAGGTGACGGGCTCGAAGCGCATGCAGGCCGCGTCGAGCGAGGTAGTTCGCGATATCAACCGGCGAATCGTCCTGAACCTGATCAGGACCCGGCATCCCCTCTCGCGCGCCGACCTGGCTCGTCTTTGCGGGTTGCAGCGGAGCACCATTTCCCTGATCGTCGAACAACTGATCGCGGAGCACTGGGTGGTCGAGGGCCCCACCGGCCGGCTGCCGCGAGGCCGGCGGCCTACGTTCCTGCGGCTGAACGACGAGCGCGTCATCATCGGCGTGGATATTCGCCCCATACAGACCACCGTGGCCCTGGCCGACGCCAACGGCAAGTTCACTTTTCGCGAAGTGTTGGCCACGCCTTCGGACCCACAGCCAGCCGTGGACGAGCTGATCCAATGCATCCGCCGCATCATGGCTTCCTGCCGGGGGAAGAAGATCGAAGGCATTGGAATCAGCCTGCCCGGCCGTTTCGATCACCGCGCGGACCGGCTGGTTTTCGCACCCAACCTCAAGTGGCGCGATTTCGATATTCGCAATCCCATCGTGGAAGCTACGGGCCTGGAAGTGGAGCTCGAAAACGCCGCCAACGCCTGCGTCCTGGCGACGGTCTGGTTCGATCACATGGAGGAGGGACGCAACCTGGTGGTGGTCACGGTTTCCGAGGGGATCGGCACGGGAATCCTGGTGAACGGGCAACTGGTGCGCGGGCTGCACGGAATGGCCGGCGAGTTTGGCCACGTGCCGCTGGATTCGAAAGGTCCGGTCTGCGGTTGCGGCAGCCGTGGCTGCTGGGAAGTGTTCGCCTCGAATCAGGCGGCCCTGCGTTACTACCTGGAAGCCGGTTCGGCGGCCAGCGGCTTGACCTTCATCGACCTGCTCAGTCTCGCCGACCAGGGTGACACCCGGGCCGTCAAGGCTCTGGAGACCATGGCGCACTACCTGGGGCGCGGCATGCGCATGATCGTGGCGGGACTTGCGCCCGAGCGCATCGTGGTAGTCGGCGACCTCACCCGGTCGTGGCATCGCTTCGGGCCGGTAATTGAAGCCGAAGTCCAGGCCCAGGTGCTGCCGGGTGGCCTCGCCCCCCGCGTGGTCCCAGCGCACGAAGACGGCATGGCCCGTCTGCGCGGCACCGTGGCCCTGGTATTGCAAAAAGATTTCGGCGAGTACGTGTAGCGAGGAGGCCGACGGGGGCGTCGGCAGCGTCGGCCTCCCCGCGGCCGGATACCGCCTGGTCACATTGGGCCAAGGGAGGGCCCGGGGAGACCCGCCCGGACCAGGCATGGGGTTAAAACAGCCCTCTCGACCGACAAGCGTTTTCGCAGCCCGTCTGATTGAATTGATTGAGATGTAGTTTCGTAGATGGGGACGTCACGGGAGTGATCTCCCAGAACGCCGTATCACGGGAGCTTGCGGATGACCCGGCAGTTCGACGAGTCGCCGACTAACCGTCAACATGGAACCTACTGGGGTGCCACCTACTGGGGAGCCACGAGCCCGTCGTTCCTGATGGCATCTATAATGGCGTTCGTCGTATATGAAAACGAATCCGTACGCAGACCCCAGGACCGACAAGCGACTGAAGCGGACACCCCACCCTAACTGAGACCAATGGACTCGCCAACCAGAGAAGGAGCCGAGCCGAGAAGGCATCATTTTGTGCCGAAGTGCTGGCTCGCGGGGTTTACCGAGAGCGGCACAAATGACGGAAGGCTGTGGGTTACCGACCTGTCGCGGCAAAGACAATGGGCCACTACACCTGAAAATGCGGGGCACATCCGAGATTTCTACCGATTGTCCGAGCCGACGCCTGATCCCGTGGTGGTAGAGAAGTTCTTCTCGGAACTGGAATCCCAGGTAGCACCGATTCTCAAGAGCATCGACAAGGAACGGAGGCCGCCAAACGATGACGAACTCGATGCACTGCTGCATTTTATGGCATATCAATGGGTACGGGTTCCGCGATTTCGGCCCTTTGCACTTGAGATTCTGGACCGCATTGCGCGACAGAAGCTTGCGGAAGAACTGCAAAGTCGTGATACGTGGCTAGCCGCTCTAAAGAAGGCGGGAATGGACCCGGATGCTCCCGGAGCTGACTATGAGGGTATGAAGAGGTTCTTCGAATCCGGTGAGTTCAACATAACCGCGGAGACTGACTGGTACGTGCAAAGGGCGTTCAAGGATGCAGACGGCATTATTGCTTCGCTCCGGGAGCGCTACTGGGGGACATCGTTTACTGCGAACGGAAGGCTCATCGCCTCGGACAATCCTGTCGTGCTGGACGGGCCAAAAGGCCAGATGGTCGGCTTCAAGAATGCAGAGTTCGTGCTGTATCCAGTGAGCCGTCACGCTTTCCTGACTGGCACATTAGAGCGCATTGGGCGGCCGGCGCTCAATCTCAAGTACTTTGCGAGCTTGAACTCGATGATGCTCCTCGGCGCGGATGCGCAAGTCTATTCCCACATGCCGGCTTTCAGTTGGCTTGATGAGAAACGGAAGCATCAGACTGACTGGCGTTTGTTTTCGAAAGAAAGGTTCTGAGCGGGCCGCCAGTCGGTGGATTCTAGGCCGCGCCAGCTCGTGTGACCGTACAACACCGGGCGCGCCAACGTGTTCAGGCGTAAGCCCCTCGACGTCCCGTTCTGGGAGACGCCGCCGCAGTGTTGAGATTTTCGACAGCCGCACTCGTCGAATGCGCATCTCGGCTCGCGTCGATTGAGGGTATTGTACGAGTGGTTGACGATCCGCTCGGAGTTCCAGGACCACATGGTCGACGTGCACGAGGCTGCGTCGGCCGGCGAATGGTCGGGTTATTGGCGCTACAGGGCGCGGCGGCACTGGCGCCACCGGCGGAAATCCGCCCCGAAGGCCCCGGCCAGTTGAGTAATGCCGCGGAATAAGGCCGCACGGCGAACCAGAATGGGATTACCATAGCGCGAGTGAGGTGGAAATGTCGAGCCGAGAATCGTTCACTTCAGTTTCAGTCGCGCTGGCGCTGGCCGCAGCGCTAGCGATTGCGTCACTACAGGCGGCGGGCACCGCGCCCAAGCGACCTAAGATCGACGCCCGGGGCGCCTCCTTGCTGAAGGTAGGCAATCTCTCCTTCAAGGATTTGAACCGGAACGGCGTGCTTGACCCCTACGAGGATTGGCGATTGCCGGTCGACAAGCGTGTGGCGGACCTGCTCTCCAGGATGACCCTGGAGGAGAAGGCGGGATTGATGCAAATCACGTCGTTCAATACGGGCTCCCTGGAGGACTACCTCGATCAGCGCCACATCCGATACCTGATCCTCCGCGATAACCTCACCGCCCGGGAACTGGCGGCACGCGCGAACACTTCGCAGGAGCTCGCCGAGAAGTCGCGGCTGGGCATTCCGATCGTCTTTACCTCGAACCCCCGAAATCACGTCCGGGACGACATGGTGTACGAGGAAGCCGAGGCGGCCGGCGAGTTCTCGAACTGGCCCGGAACGCTTGGACTGGCGGCAACGAATGACTTGAAGCTCATCCGCGCGTTCGCCGAGATCGCGCGCGCGGAGTGGCGCGCCTCGGGCATCCAGAAGTGTTACGGATATCAGGTGGATGTCGCGACCGAGCCGCGCTGGTACCGTATCCAGACGACGTTCGGGGAGAGCCCGAAATTGAACGCGGAAATCGCCCGAGAAATCGTGTTGGGTTTCCAGGGTCCGGCTCTCGGGCCAGAGTCGGTAGCGCAATCGACGAAGCATTTCCCGGGGGATGGGGCCGTAGACAAGGGCCTCGATCCCCACAACAACTGGGGGCAATGGGCGGCGTATCCCACGCTCGGCAGCTTTTTCAAGTACCAGTTGCCCCCCTTCCAGGCCGCCGTGGACGCCGGCACCAGCTCAATCATGAGCTACTACAACAACCCCTCCAACGACAAGAGTGCGGAACAACTTCCAAAGGAATGGTGGCAGTCCGGCAAGCAGCAGTTCGAGGAAGTCGCCGGAGCTTACAATACGACGCTTCTCACGAGACTGCTTCGCGGGCGGATGGGGTTCAAGGGATACGTCAATACCGACAGCGGAGTTCTCGCCAACAATGCTTTCGGCGTGGAAAAGCTCACTACATCGCAGCGATTCGCGAAAGCGGTGAAAGCCGGCGTAGCCCTCTTCTCGGACAACAACAACCCGCAGGGGCTCCTGGACGCGGTGCACCAGCACCTACTGGAGGAATCGGACCTCACCCCGGCCGTAACCCTTCTGCTCAAAGAGATCTTCCAGTTGGGGCTATTCGAGAATCCCTACACGGATCCTGAATTGGCTCAGAAGATCGCCAGTTCACCGGCTTCCGCTGCGCGGGCCGACGAGGCGCATCGGAAGTCCATCGTCCTCCTGCGCAACGACAGGAAACTGCTGCCGATGACGGGCACCAGGAAGCTCTACGTGGAGGTCATGGCCGGTCAGCCCGCAGGCTTCGGTGGCCGTGATGGCGCGGGCGGCCGCGGCCGGTTCGGCGGGAGAGGGGGCGCGGGTGAGCGGGGCGCCGGGGATCCGGGTGCGGCAGGAGTTCAAGAGACGGCGAATCCGCAGGGGGCCGGTAGAAGGGGTGGCCGCGGCGAGTTCGCCGGGCGAGGGGATGCCGTCGCGATCAGCGGCACTGCCCGTCTGAAGGCCCTGCTCGCGAAGGATTCATCGGTGCAGATCGTGAACTCGATCGACCAGGCCGACGCTGCCCTGTTATGGTTGCGCCCGACCGTGTACCAGCGGCCCGAGCACGACTACGCGGACATCGCGCTGAGCCTGCTCACGGGTGTGGACGTAGCTAAGGTCAAACAGATCGAGGCGGCTAAGCCGACCGTACTGGTGATTAATTTCATCAATCCCTGGGTCATCAACGAGGTTGAACCCGGCGCCGGCGCGGTCCTGGCTACGTTCGACGTCAAGGCCGAGGCACTGTTGGACGTGGTGAGGGGCCGGTTCAAGCCGGCCGGAAAACTCCCTCTCACAATACCGGCGGATCAAGCGGCCGTGGATAAGAATGCTCCGGACGTCCCAGGATACGCGGAGACGTTCGACTACGCCTACAAGAACCGCGTGAACGACAAATATATCTTCGGGTTCGGCCTGACCTACGGCAAATAGTCGGCTGGTGCCAAGGAAGACGTCAAGCGGAGTGCACGCCTTCGCGGCCAGATTCGGGGTGGGCCGCTGGGTCGCGTACACGCGGAACGGCAGTTCCGGTAGAGTTACGCGCCACTCGGAAATTGCTCAGGTTCGGCACACTCCCCCAATGTGGGAAGTTGCAGGATCGGTACTGTGAAACGCTAGGACTCTATCTGGAGTGACCCGGCGCGCGAGTGCTGGGGAGCGGCGGAATCCAGACCGCCGGGTCACTTCGGATAGAGACGTTTGAAGGAAGCCGCCCGCGTTTGCGGCGGATGCGGCAGGGCTATGGGTGTTGAATCAGCCAGAACGCCTCGGGCGTGGTCGCCCGGAGAACGAAGAGAGTCCGAATCTGCCTCGGCCCAGGCGGTGGCGGCGGCAAAAAGCTCGGTTTGGGCCTGCTGAGAGTGGACTTTCTCGTCGCATTTGGGTTTTCCAGAGGATCTGGACACACGCCTACGGTGCCTGCCAAAGCAAGCGAATGTTTCGTGGATGGATGGCGGCTATGACGTGTCAGGGACGCTCTCCCGGTCAACAGATCTCCAGCGAATCTGTTGAGGGGTAAGCTTCTCGATAAGCGCCATCGTGCCGCCGCAATGCGGGCAAAGCCAGCCGCATGAAACTTTGGGCTCGGAGGTTGTCGGCGTTGTCGAACCGGTCAAGGGGCAGGCTTTCAGCAGCCGCCGGCAGAGTGGCAAGAGTTCGCGGCGGCGCCGGTTGGCGAGGAAGCCACAGAAGCGGATGCGCACAAAGCCGCGAGGCAAGGTGTGGAGCAGGAAGCGCCGCAGAAATTCCTCACCGGTCACCGTCATCAGCCGTTGCTTGCTCTTGTGGGCATAGTCTTTCCAGCGGAAAGTGACCTTGCCATCGGCAAGGTTCACGATCCGGTGGTTGGAGATGGCGACCCGATGCGTATAGCGGGCCAGGTAATGGAGGACATGTTCGGGACCTCCGAAGGGTCTTTTGGCGTAGACCACCCAATCCTGACGGAACAGCGGCCGCAGAAAAGCATGGAAGGCTTTCTGTTCGCAGATCCCTTTCAGGCTTCCGGGGAACACCAGTTTCCCCTCACGGAAAGCGAGCTTGAGACCGGCAACGAACTTGCCGCGAAATACGCGGCTCAGCACCTTCACCGGCAGGAAGAAGGGATAGCGCGGATGCACCCAGCGTTGGTGATCGGGTGAGAGGCCACCGGACGGGATCACGCAGTGGATATGCGGGTGATGCTGGAGATTCTGGCCCCAGGTGTGGAGCACACTCAGGAAACCAATCTCGGCGCCAAGATGCTTCGGGTTGGCGGCAATCTCCAGTAGGGTTGCGGCGCTGGCGCGGAACAGAAGGTCGTAGACGACCTTCTTGTTTTGCAGGGCCAGCCAGGACAACTCGTGGGGGATCGTAAAAACGACATGTACGTAGTTGACCGGCAACAGTTCCCGACTGCGTCCGGCGAGCCAGTTGTCGCGAGCGTTGGTTTGGCACTTGGGACAGTGCCTGGACCGGCAGGAGTTGAAAGAGATGGCTTCATGGCCGCATTGGCGGCAGCGGTCCAGATGGCCGCCGAGCGCAGCAGTGCGGCAGTGCTCGATGGCGAAAAGCACGCGAAGATGCAGCCAGGTCACCCAGGACCGGCCCTTCGCGACGAAGCTGTTGCCATGCGCACGGATGATATCGGCCACCTCGAAAGGTGGCCGGTTCATTTCTTGTGCAACCTTCGCGACCGTTTCACCTGATCCAGGCTCGACAGTTCGGCGTTGTCGAGCGGCGTGCCGGCCGCCCGGAGATGGCGCTCGGACAGATGCAGGTAAATGGAAGTGGGCTTGAGGTCGGCATGCCCGAGCAGCGCCTGCACGGTGGGCAGATCGGCTCCCCCTTCCAGAAGATGCGTGGCGAAACTGTGGCGAAGTAAGTGCGGGCGCACGGGTTTGGTAATGCCAGCACGCTGAGCGGCTTCGCGACAGGCGTACCACACCATTTTGGCTGAGATTGGCTTGTCTGCTCGCGAGCCGTTGACTGTGCCCGGGAACAAGAACGTCTTCGGCTTCATCCACCGCCAGTACTCGCGCAAGGTCTCGAGCAGTTTCGGGCTCAACGGTACGTCCCGGTCGCGACGCCCCTTGCCTTGACGGATATGGATGAGCATGCGGTCGCTGTCGATATCCTCCACCTTCAACTGGCACATCTCGGCTCTGCGCATGCCGGTCGAGTAGACCGTCATGAGCATGGCGCGATGATACAGATTGCTGGCTGAGTCGATCAGTCGAATGGCCTCGTCCTGCGTGAGAATCGTCGGCAGGCGCCGCGGGGCTTTCGGATAGGGCACTTCCTCAATCGGGTAGGCTCGCTTCAGCGTCTTGCAGAAGAAGAAACGCAAAGCCGCGGTGTGGTGCCCGACTGTGCGCGCATTCAGCTTTCTCTCGGTGAACAGATACACCTGATAGGCGCGGATCTGTTCCGCCCCAAGCTGATCCGGGGAACGATGAAAATGCTTGGCGAAGGCCTCCACGATCTTCAGGTAGCCCTTCACGGTAGTCTGACAGTAATTACGACGCTGGAGTTCGTCCAGCATCTGTTTGCGAAGTTGGGTCACAGGGACCTCCTTGTGACCCACAAAATACCGCCGCTGTTACCCCGCTGCCACTACCTTCAACCACGCGTAGCGTCCGCCGCGCGGGCGGCTTCGTTCAAACGGCCTTCTGGTAACGAAAGGCCGCTTCGCAATCGTTGCGTGTGCTAGTCCGAGGCGCAGTGAAGCGCGGCGCCTTGCTACATGTCTTTAAGCATGACACTGCCGAAAATGGCGCGGGGCGGGGACTACTTTGCGATTTTGGGAACTAGTCGTGGTTCCGGCATAATGGCGCCAGGTTGTCTATCCGCGAGACGGCCGGGCCTCCACCCGTAGGGGGCGCCCGCCTCCGCGTAGAAATAGAACCACACCGGCTCCGTGATTACCGTTCCCGCGGGCCCCTTCAGTCGAAATACGACGCTTGCTTCTTGAGCGGTGGAG
>Ga0187882_1002474_pt1 | contig 16907 bp, 11 predicted proteins | sample June2016WEW_19_1_3_FD_132991 | JGI IMG/M metagenome (GOLD analysis project Ga0187882, IMG submission 132991) | Peatland microbial communities from SPRUCE experiment site at the Marcell Experimental Forest, Minnesota, USA - June2016WEW_19_150 | ecosystem: Environmental > Terrestrial > Soil >... | reverse complement strand
GCGCAGAACGCCCGGGACGACGCCGAGAAGAACTACGAGATGGCAATCAACCGCCAGCAGCAGGCGGTGGTGAACCTGGGAGTGGCGAGGGCCGCCATCGCCAAAGCCGAGGCCCAGGTGGAGCAGTCTCGCGCCGCGCTGGCGCAGTCCGAAGAGGACCTGCGCAACGCGACCATCGTTTCGGCGATCGATGGCGTGGTGCTCTCGCGCGACCGGGAAGTGGGCGACGCCGTCAGTTCCATCCTCACGATGGGGTCCGGCGCCACCTTGATCATGACGCTGGGAGATCTGCGGGAAGTCTACGTCAAGGGCAAGGTGGATGAGAGCGATATCGGAAAGGTCTACCTCGGCCAGCCGGCCCGCATCAAGGTGGAATCCTACAAAGACCAGAGCTTCACCGGCAAAGTAACCAAGATCTCACCGATGGGAGTGGAGAAGGACAACGTCACCACGTTTGAGGTGCGCGTCTCCATTTCCAACGAATCCCGGAAACTCATGGCCACCATGACCGCCAACGCCGAGATCATGCTGGAAGAGCGCAAGGGAGTCCTGGCCGTGCCCGAGGGGGCGATCATCTACAAGAAAGACCGCTCGACCGAGGTCGAGATTCCGGACTCGACCATCCAGAGCGGCAAAAGGCGGGTGGCGGTGGCGACGGGCATCAGCAACGGATCGAAGATGCAGATCTTGAAGGGCCTTGCCGAGGGCCGGCAGGTGATTCTCCAATAGGTTGGCGGGGGGCGCCGCGTGGTATTCCTCACAGAACTGCTGGGCCATGTCCTTTCCAGCCTCCTGCGCAACAAGCTCCGCAGCTTCCTGACCATGGCGGGGATCGCGTGGGGCGTGGCCTCGATCGTTCTGATCGTGGCCATGGGCGACGGCTTCAAGGAAGGCCAGCGCGACCGCTTCCGGCAGATCGGCGAGAACATCGTCATCATCTTCGGCGGCCGGACGGAAAAGCAGGCCGGCGGCCAGCGCGCGGGGAGGCGCATCCGGCTCAATTACGACGATGTGCGCGACATCCGCGCGGAGTGCTTCCGGGTCAGCGTGGTGGTGAGCGAGCTACAGAATGGAGTCCGCGCCGTGAGCCAGTTCAACGGCGGCGTGTTTGGCGCGATGGGCGTGGAGGCGATGTACTCGAAGATCCGCAACATCCCGGTGGATCGCGGCCGCTTTCTGGCGGAGGAGGACGACACCGGGGCGGCGCGTGTGGCGGTGCTCGGGGACAACGTCCGGAAGCAGTTGTTCGGCGAACGGCCGGTCGAGCCCGGCGCAAGCGTGGCGCTCAACGGGCTGCCGTTCCGGATCGTGGGGCTGATGCCGGCCAAGACCCAGAACAGCAGCTACAACGGCCTGGATAGCGACAAGATCTACGTTCCCTACTCCACCATGGTACGCGACATGCCGCCCAACGACCCGAATTTCCAGCCCGGCATCGTCAGCGACCTGATTTACGTTCCGGCCACGCTCGACGACTGGAAGGCGGCGCGAGATCAGGTGCTGTACCTGCTGGCGCGCAACCATCGCTTCGATCCCGACGACAAGAGCGCCGTCTTCATCTGGGACACGGTGGAGAACGCGCGGCTGGTGGACCGTATTTTCACGTCCATGACCCTCTTTCTGGGCGCGATCGCAGCGGTGACGCTCACCCTGGGCGGCGTCGGCGTGATGAACATCATGCTGGTCTCGGTGACTGAGCGGACGCGGGAAATCGGGTTGCGCAAAGCGGTCGGCGCCACCCGCGGCCGCATCCTGGTGGATTACCTCCTGGAAGGCGTGCTGCTGGCCGGGGTGAGCGGTTTGTGCGGTTGGGCCGGCGCCTATGGGATCGCCGCCGCGGTCAACACCCTCCCCAAGCGGGAAATGTTCGGCGGGCTTCCGGTGAACGGCACAACCACCGCGGTGGCCTTCGCCGCGCTCGGCGTGATCGCGGTGGCCTCCGCGCTCTGGCCGGCCTGGCGCGCGGCCTCGCTGACCCCCGTGGAGGCGCTGAGCTACGAGCGCTGAGCGGCGATCCATGCGCATTGGCTCCATCTTCGGCGAGGCGGCGCAGGCCCTGAAGTTCAACCGCCAGCGCAGCATCCTCACCATGATCAGCCTGGCCTGGGGAGTGGCCTGCTTCGTCATTCTGTACTCTTACGGGGACGGCTTCCACATCGCGTTGCAGACGGCGTTCCGCTCCATCGGGCAGGACCTCATCCTCATGTTCGGCGGGCGGACATCGACCCAGGCCGGCGGTGAGCGGGCCGGCCGGAGGGTCCGCCTGGAGCTCTCGGACGTGGACGCGATCCGCGAAACGGTTCCCCTGGTGGCGGCCATGTCGCCCGAAATGATGACCGGCGGGATGACGGTGGTGCGCGGGTATCGCACCAACACCATGATGGTGCGCGCCGTCAAGGTCGCCTACGGGCGCATTCGCAACCAGACCATGGCGACGGGCCGGTGGCTCACGCCGGACGACGAAGTGCAGAAGCAGCGGGTGGCGGTCCTGGGGGCCAATGCGGCGGAGAAACTGTTTGGCGAGATGCTGCCGGAAGGCGAGGAGATCACCATCAACGGCCTGCGCTTCAGCGTGGTCGGAGTTCTGAAGACCAAGACGCAAATCGCCAACTACAATGCGCCGGACAACGAGTGCGCGTTCATCCCCTACGAGACGGCCTCTCTGTTTCGCGATTTGAAGTACCCCGATGACTTCGTGTGGATGCCGGCGAATCCGATCTTCCGCGAGAAGGCGGTGCGACAAGTGCGGGAGGTCCTGGCCCGGATCCACAACTTCTCCCCGAACGACGAGCGCGCCGTGCGTACCTTCGTCTTCAACGAGTACATGCGGCTGGTCGATACAATGGGCATCGCGCTGCGGCTGTTGCTGGCCTTCATCGGGACGCTGACGCTGGCCATCGGCGGCGTGGGCCTGGCCAACATCATGCTGGTCTCGGTGACGCAGCGGACGCGGGAGATCGGCGTGCTGAAGTCGCTGGGCGCGACGCGCCGCTCCATTCTGGCGCAGTTCCTGCTGGAGGCCATGGCCATCGTGACGGCCGGCGGCGCGATCGGCGTGGCGGCCGGCTGGGCCGCGACTTCCCTGCTCGAAACGCTGCCCTTGCTCGGGCCGATCTTCAAGGACACCAGCGGCGCCGGCGACATCCACCTCCAGATCTCGATGTTCGCGGTGCTGACCTCAACGGTGTTGCTGGAGACTGTGGGCCTGATCGCCGGCCTGCTCCCGGCAATCAAAGCCGCGCGCCTGGACCCCATCGAGGCGTTGCGGTACGAGTAAGCCGCGTCGCACGGCCAAGCACGCCCGGCTGGGCTTCGGTTGGCGGAGTAACTTCGGAGTGAGCCGTCATCCGGCCGGAATGATCCATGCTGACGCGGGATTATCGGTAAACCTTTGGCGACCAGGCAGGACCGTCCAACTTTCGGGGCCTTACATCGTCCAGGTTTTCCAGGAGCGCAACGACCAACTCTTGGTCACCTCGACGGTGAAGTTGCCCTTGTTGGTGGAGAACTTCACGCGGCAGGTGTCGGGTACGGGTCAGGGCGCAGGCCGCTCGGAGGAGCAGGAAGTCAGCAGCAGGCAAGGGAGGAGGGCCAGCTTTCGCATAAGGCAAGATCACGTACTGAGAGCTCCACCGGCGGCAGTTGGCGAAGGCGCTCCACGAGCGCCTGGAAGCGGGCCTCGCGGCGGAGTGGCTCCAGTTCGGGGTCCGTGTCCAGCCAGCGCCAGTCGCGCCAGCCAGAGTCGGCGGCCTGCTCCAGGGAGCAAAGCGCGGCGGCAGCATTGCCGTTGCGGATTTGCGCGATCGCCACCGCGTGGCAAATGTCGCTGGCGAGTGTGCCGGGTGACGCCGTGCCGGTCAAGGGCCTCACCTCTTCAAAAAGCGCCTCTGCCTGGGCAAGCAGGGCGGCGGCGCGCGTGGTGTCGCCGAGCGCGGCATAGGCGGACGACATGCCGGCGGTGGCGCGCACCTGGATGCGTCCGCCGCCGAGCATGCGGGGATATTCCTTCAGCGTGTTGGACGCGCGGCGAAAGTCGGCCAGGGCCTGCTCGAAATTCCCCGCCCGCAGGTGGGCGTCGCCCATCCCGCAGGCGTTGAGCGCCAGGGAGTGCTCGCGGTAGCTGTGATCGCGGGGCGTCCAATATTCGATGCCGCGCCGATGCCACTCCAGCGCGCAGCTCCAGTTCCCCCTCCGCAGCCAGCAGCCGCCGACCGCGAACTCGGCGTGCGGCACGACGTAGGGCACCGTGCCCACGCCTAACATGTCCAAAAGGTGCTGAGCGCACCTCTCCGCACCGTCATAATCGCCCGCCTGGAGCACCGCGAAGGCCAGCGCCACCCAGCCCGCACCGTGGGTGGGATCCAGGCGCACGGTTGCGGCGAGCTGCTCTGCCGCGCGCTGGCAGTGGCCGGGATCGTTCTCGATTCCGAACAAATACGCCGCGCCCAGGAAGTAGTGCGCTTGCGCATGGTCCGGCTGCCAGGCCACCGTCCGCAGACCGGCTTCGATGGCCCGATCAATGCGGTTCTGGCGGAGATAGACGTAGGACAGATAGGAATGCGGCTCGGCCAGCTCCGGGTCGAGTTCCAGGGCCCGTTCCAAATACCCCGCGGCGCGCACCAGGTCGTCCTGGTCGGTGAGGTGAATGAATCGCATCGCATAGACCGCGCCCAGGGCGGAGTAGGGCGCCACATACGTGGGGTCCAGCTCGATAGCTCGCTCGAAATGGCGCCGCGCTTGCTCGAGCGCCTCCTTGGCGGCGGTGAAGAACTGGCGGCGGCCCTGAGAGTAGTGCTCGTAGGCTTCCAGCTTGAGCGTCTCGGGCGCGGCGATGCGCTCCTGCGCTCGGGAGTCGATCTCGAGGCGCAGCGCGGCACACAGGTCGGCCACCACGCGGTCCTGCAACTCGAAGATTTCTTCCCAGCTTCCGTCCACCTTGCCGGTGGCGAGCGCCTGGCCGCTGGGGACATCGAGCAGCCGGGGAGTGATTCGCACCCGGTTGCCGGCGCGCTGAAAGCTGCCGGTGACCACCCACCGCGCCCGGAGCGCTTCGCCCAGGGCGGCGGCGTCGCGGCCGCCGGTCTGCTGCGCCGCGGCACGGTGGACACGCTCCGGGCTGACGATCTGGAGGAGCTTCAGTTTCGTGAGGTCGGCGGTGAGGGTCTCGGCGATGCCGGTGCCCAGCCAGTCCATCGAGGGATCGTGAGAAAGGTTCTCGAATTCGAGCACCGCCAGCGCGGCCGAGGCGGCCTGGACGGGCTGCTGCGCCTCGGCGGAACCCATGGCCGACAGCGCAGCGCGAAGCTCGGCGGCGGTGCGGAAGCGGTCCTCCGGCCGCACCGCCATCGCCTGACTGACGATGGCGGCCAGCGCCGGCGAAACCGCCGGGTTCCGCTGCCGCAGCGGCGGCGCGTCGCCGCGCAGCACCGCCAGGAAGAAAGCCGGGCCCTCAATGCCGGCAAAGGGCGGCACGCCGCAGGCCATCTCGTACAGCACCACCCCCAGGCTGTAGAGGTCGGAGCGCACGTCGGCCGGCCGCCCGGTGAGGACTTCCGGCGCGGCATAGTGCAGCGTCCCGACGAAGGTCCCGGGCGCGGTGACGGCGCTCTCGGTTTCGGCGTCCATGGCGAACGCCTTGGCGAGCCCGAAGTCCACCAGCTTGATAGTCCCCTGGGAGTTGACCAGGATGTTGCCGGGCTTGACGTCGCGATGCACGATGCCGCGGGAGTGCGCGTGCTCGAGCCCGGCGGCCGCCTGGAGCGCGTAGTCGACCAACCGGCCCTGAGCGAGCGGCCCCATTTTCAGCTCGTGGCTGAGCGCGTGGCCGTCCACGTATTCCATGGCGAGGTAGGGCGTCCCTTCGTGCTCGGCGACCTCGTAGACCACCGCGATGTTGGGATGGTTCAGCGCGGCAATGGCGCGGGCCTCGCGGCGAAAGCGGGCGCGGGCCGCCTCATCGCGCAGCGCCTGCACGGAAAGCACCTTGAGCGCCACGCGCCGGCGGAGCACCGTGTCGGTGGCCAGCCACACCTCACCGCTGCCGCCCGCGCCGAGGCGCTCGATGACCCGATAATGAGAAATCGTTTCGATGTGAGCGATTATACGCCGGCTTTAAGAAAACAGCCGAGTTTTCTTCCGAATAGTGAGAGCCATCGCCTCCATCCGTAAAGCTGTGTCCGCAGGCGCCGGAAGCCTGTAGATCGAAGTCGGTCAACTCCAGGATTGTTCGCCCACTCGGAGACCACCGCGGGACGGCCGGCCCTGACGTCGGGGGCCACGGCGAGCCTGGCGTTCAGCCACATCAGGTCGTCGCGCGGCGCGCTACAGGGACGAGCAGGCCCAAGGGCGTAGCCAGAGCGCGATCGGGATACAATTGCGGAGGGACCACCACAATGACGCTGCGCGCAACAGCCGTTTTGGCCGCCGTTCTGCTGCTGGCAGCGGCGGCGGAGCCGATCCGGCTCCATCCGAACAACCCGCACTACTTCCTGTTTCGCGGAAGGGCGGTCGCGCTGGTCACCAGTGCCGAGCATTATGGGGCGGTGCTGAACAGCGGTTTCGACTACCAGCGGTATCTGGCGGCGCTCGCGGCGGACGGCATGAACTACACGCGCCTGTTCGGCGGGAGCTACGTGGAAGTGCCGTCCAAGTCTTTCGGGATTCGGCGCAACACCCTGGCGCCCGATCCCGGACGGTTCATCGCGCCCTGGGCGCGGAGCGAGACGCCTGGATACGCAGGCGGGGGAAACAAATTCGACCTGGACCGATGGAACCCGGAGTTTGTGGCGCGGTTCCGCGATTTTCTCGCTGAAGCGGCGAAGCGGGGCATCGTGGTAGAGGTGACGCTGTTCTCCTCGCACTATCAGGAGATGCAGTGGAACGTAAGCCCTCTGAACCCGGCTGACAACGTCAACGCCACGGACCCGATTGAGTGGCGTAAACTCCACACACTGGAGAACGGCAACATTCTGGCGCATCAGGAACGGTACGCGCGGAAACTGGTGCGGGAGGCAAACCCGTTCGACAATGTGATCTTCGAAATCCAGAACGAGCCGTGGTCCGACCGTCTGGCGCTCGCGGATGTCGTGAACCCTTATTTGCAGCCGCCCACGCGCGACCAGTTTCCGAACTCGATCGATTTGGCCGACGAGCTTTCGATGGCCTGGCAGGCGCGGGTGGCCGGATGGATCGCGAGCGAGGAGGCCTCGCATCCGAACAAGCATCTGATCGCACAGAATTACTGCAATTCCGGGTTCCCCGTGCGCGAGCTCGCACCCGGCGTCGGCGTCGTGAACTTTCATTACGCTTACCCGGCGGCGGTCCTCGCCAACTACGGCCTGGGAAAGGCCCTGTCATACGATGAGACGGGCTTTCTTGGGAGGGACGACGATACGTACCGGCGGCAGGCCTGGAAATTCATGCCATTGGGCGGCAGCGCGTTCAACAACCTGGACTACTCGTTCACGGTGGGGCACGAGGATGGCGGCGACGTGGAGCCGAACGGTCCCGGCGGCGGGAGTTCAGCGCTGCGCCGGCAGCTTCGCGTCTTGAGCCGGTTCCTGTATTCGATGTCTTTGGCGGATCTGGCACCGGACACACGGACCGTGAAGCACGCAGTTGGGGCTTACGCCCGGGTCCTGTCGGCTCCCGGGCGGGAGTACGGGATGTATTTCGATGGGAGCGGGCCGATCGCGGTGACGCTGGAACTGCCCGCGGGCGAGTATTCCGGCGAGTGGGTCAACACCAAGACGGGTGAAGTCGAGAGGCTTGGAAGCTTCCGGCACGCCGGTGGGCAAAGAGTCCTGCAAACGCCGGAATTCCGAAACGGCATCGCCCTGCGGATTGCGCGGACCGCCCCGTGAGGCCACGCTGACGGGAGCGCGTGAGCATCAGCTCTTCGAGCGGCGCGCCAGGTAGAAGGTGCGGTAGCCAGGGCGGATCGACGGGTCGGTCTTCATGAAGGGCGTGGCGTCCCACGCCCGGACCTGGTCGAAGCCGGCTTCGCGCAGTGTGCGGCGGATCTCGGCTGGACTCCAGCAGACCTGCTCGACGCGCTCACGATGGCGGCGCCAGCGGCGTCCCTCCCGAATGAACCACTCGACATCGGTCCAGCCCTTCTCGCGCCGGCGGTCACAACCCCCATGCATCACAAGTGCAACCCCAGGTTTCTCGATCCACCAGGTGCCCGGCCAAACCTTTTCAAACGCGAGGCGGTTGTTGACATCGAAGTAGAAATAGCCGCCGGGCCGCAGGGCGCGTGCGACCGCACGAGCCACCCGCGCCAAGTCCGCCTTTCGGGGGATGTGATTCAGCGCGTCGAATTCGCACAACACCAGGTCGACGGGCTCAGGCAGCCGAAAACTTCGCATGTCGGCGCGGAGGACCCCGAGCGGCAGGCGGGCACGGCGAGCCTTCTCGCGGGCGATCCGGCACATCGCCGGCGAGAGATCGACGGCGAACGTCTTGATCCCCTTGGCCGCGAGCAGCAGAGCGGTCGTGCCCGTGCCACAGGCCAGGTCGCAAGCGGATTCCAGGCGCGGCAGAATCTTGCCGAGCACGCGCTGGCGGGCCGCCTCAAACCAAGGCAGATGAAACGTGAAGAGCTTGTCGTAATACTCCGCCAGCCACCGATAGGGCCGATTGGCACCCATTCTGCGCATGCTCCTACCACCTTTCCCTGCATTGTAGTGCTAATATCCTACCGGCGAGGCATTACTCACATCCGGTGAAAGCCCTTGAGGATGTCGCGCAGCGAGTAGCGCAGGGCGATGGGGCGGCCGTGCGGGCAGCTCATGGGGCAGTCGGTGGCGGCCAGCGTTTGCAGCAGCCATTCCATCTTGCCCTGGTCCAGGCGCATGTTGACCTTGATCGCCGCGCGGCAGGCGATCGAGGCGGCGATACCGCGGCGCAGGTCGTCGAGCGAGACCCGGCGCAGCTCGCGCTCGGCGATCTCCAGGATCTCGAAGATCACCCTCTCGATGTCGGGGGCGGCGATGCCCGCCGGGGCGGCCTTCACCGCGATGGTGCGCTGTCCGAATGGCTCGGTCTCGAACCCGATGGCCTCCAGTTCCTCGGCGATGCGGTCGTAGTCGGCCTGCTGCGCGGGCGTGAGCTGGAGCACCAGCGGCATGAGCAGCCGCTGCGTCTCGACGCGACCGGCCGCGCGCTGCTTCAGGATCTTCTCGAACAGGATGCGTTCGTGCGCCACGTGCTGGTCAATGATCCAGATGCCGTCACGCCCGGCCGCCACGATAAAGCTCTCGTGGATTTGCCCCAGCGGGCGCAGGTCGGCGAGCGCGGTCAGGCTCTGGGAAAGGTCGGGGACCAGCTCCGGGGGAAACCCGCCGTGCGTCTCCGGAATGGGGGCCTTGAGCGGCGGCGCCTCTTCGTCCGCAACCGGCGGCTCGCTGAAGTCGAACCGGGCCGCGGGGGGCTGCGGGCCGCGCAGCGTGAACTCGGGCAACGCCTCCGTGGCAGGCCGCGCCACTGACGGCTGCCAGCTCTGGTCCTCCACGCGCTGGCTGAATTCCGAGTAGGGCATCCCGGCGGCGGGCTGCGCGTGCGCCGGCAGCGGGACGACCGAGACGGGTTTCGACTCGATCAGGGCCTGGCGCACAGCGTCGCGCACGAAATCGTGCACCAAGGACTGCTCCCGGAACCGCACCTCGGTCTTCGCGGGGTGAACATTCACGTCCACCTCACCCGCGTCGCATTCCAGGAACAGCAAGGCGAACGGGTAGCTCCCCGGAGGGATCAGGTTGTGATACGCCGTGGTGATGGCGTGCAGCAGCAGCCGGTCGCGAATCAGCCGCCGGTTGACGAACAGGAAGACCGAGTTGCGGTTCGCCTTCTGCACCTGCGGGCGGGAAACGAAGCCCCGCAGCGCGTATGCCGACTCGCTGGTCTCGTGCCTCCGCACGCCCAGGTCCACCAGTTCGTCGAGTGTTTGGCTGCCGAACACCTGGTAGACGCGGTCGCGCAGCTTCTCGACCGGCGTTACGCTGAGCAGCTCCTTGCCGTCGCTCGCCAGCAGGAAGGTCTTGTCGGGGCTGGCCAGGCTGTAGTGCGTCACCAGCGAGGCGATATGCGCCAGCTCGGTCTGGTCCGAACGCAGGAACTTCTTGCGCGCCGGAACGTTGTAGAACAGGTCGCGCACGGTGACCTGCGTGCCGGGCGCCAGCGCCGCCTCCTCCGAGCGCAGCATCCTGCCGCCCGCGACTTCGACCCGCGCTCCGGTGGCTTCTTCCGCCGCGCGCGTCTCCAGGACCAGCCGGCTCACCGAGCCGATCGAGGGCAGCGCTTCGCCGCGGAAGCCCAGGGTCGAGATGCTCAGCAGGTCCTTGGCGCTGGAGAGCTTGCTGGTGGCATGCCGCTCGAAGGCCAGCATGGCGTCGTCGCGCAGCATCCCGCAGCCGTCGTCCGTGACGCGGATCAGCCGGCGGCCTCCGCTTTCAACCTCGATCCGCAGGTGCGACGCCCCAGCGTCGAGCGAGTTCTCGAGCAGTTCCTTAACGACCGAGGCGGGCCGCTCTACCACCTCCCCGGCGGCGATCTTGTTGGCGACGTCGTCGGAGAGGATGCGAATGCGCCCCATGCAGTGATTCTACTTGATCGCCACCCTCCGCTCATCCAGCAGCTCGGATTCGGCGCTGGCCAGGTCGGCCTGCGCCTGGAGCACAAAGTACATGATGTTGGTGCCCAGGCCCTGGTTCTTCTGCTCCGCGTCCGGCTGCTTCTTGGCGAAGTCCCCCGCCACCCAAGAGGTCTGCCCCTTCTGTAAAGCACACGGTGCTTCAGAATACAGCAGTAATAGTCTCGGGGACAGGCGGCGTCATCGTAACTCAAGCTGAGATCCAGACGGTCTTGATGTTCACAAACTCACGGATGCCGTGGGCGCCCAGTTCCCGACCGTAGCCGGAGCGCTTGACGCCCCCGAAGGGCAGGCGCGGGTCCGAGACCACCATGCCGTTGACAAATACCATTCCGGATTCGATTTCGTCGATGAACCGCTCGCGCTCCACGGGATCGCTGGTCCACACGCTGGCGCCCAGGCCGAAGGGGGTGGCGTTGGCCAGCCGGATGGCATCCCCGGCATCGCGCACGCGGAACAGCGCCGCGACGGGACCGAACAGTTCTTCCGAGTAGGCCGGCGCGGATTCGGGGATATCCACCAGGACCGTGGGTGCGTAGTAGTTCCCGGGGCGGCGAAGGCGCGTGCCGCCGAGGAGCACGCGGGCGCCAGCCGCCACCGACCGGCGCACCTGGTCCTCGAGCGTTTCCAACATCTGGGCGGTAGCGAGCGGCCCGAGTTCGGTGGCCTCCTCCATCGGATCGCCGATTCGAACGCGTTCCATGGCCTCGACAAAGCGGCGTTCGAACTCCTCGGCGATCGGTTCGGCCACCAGGAAGCGCTTGGCGGCGATGCAGGATTGCCCGTTGTTGACCAGGCGCGCCTGGACGGCCGTCGCCACCGCGGTGTCCAGGCCGGCGCTCGGCATCACGATGAACGGATCGCTGCCGCCCAACTCCAGGACCGTCTTCTTGATCCGCCTGCCCGCGGCTGCCGCCACCTGGCTGCCGGCGGTGTCGCTGCCGGTCAGCGTCACCGCCGCGACCCGCGGGTCGTCCAGAACCCGCCCCACCTGCGCCGAACCGATCAGCAGCGTTTGGAACGCGCCTTCCGGGAAGCCCGCATCCCGAAAGATCTCTTCGATGGCGAGCGCACACTGCGGCACGATCGAGGCGTGCTTCAGCAGCCCCACGTTCCCGGCCATGAGGGCGGGGGCGGCGAAACGGAAGACCTGCCAGAACGGGAAGTTCCAGGGCATAATGGCGAGCACCGGGCCGATCGGCTGGTAACGGATGTAGCTGAGGCCGGCGCCGGTTTCGACCCGCTCGTCGGCGAGCAGGCGCTCGGCGTTCTCCGCGTAGTAGCGACAAGCCCACGCACATTTAGCCGCTTCCTGGCGGGCCGCGTTCAGCGGCTTGCCCATCTCCGAGGTCATCAGCCGCCCAAACTGGTCCTTCCCGGTCTCCAAAATCCGGGCCGCGCGGAGCATCCGCCGGGCGCGCTCGGCGAACGGTGTGTGCCGGTACTGGCGGAATGCGCTCGCCGCCTGTTGGAGCTTGAGCTCGATTCCCGCTTCGTCCAGCGGCTCGAAGCTCCGAAGCGTCTGGCCGCTAGCGGGATTGACGCTGGTGATCGGCATCAGTTCCATTCTTGCAGGAACCGGGCTGGCTTGACGTCCCGCTCGCGCGGGAAAAACCGAGAGTGATTGTAGGCGTTTCTAAGGTGCTTCTCTGGGATATGGTAGCAGTCCTATTGCTAGGTCTCGGCGCTCGCCTGTGTTAGACTCGCCCACAAAGGGACAACTTTTCGTGCTTGCCGACGAAGCTGACCGCCGCGATGCGACTCCCTTCAAGCAGTCCGGCCTCACTGTCTTGTCGGTGAGCGGCCTGGAAGAGGATCATGTCGCCCTGGGGCATATCTTCAGCCGCTCCAACTGGCGCCTTCGCTCCGCCCGGAACCTCGGCGAAGCGTGCGAGGCCCTGCGCACGGAGACGATCTCAGTAACGATTTGCGAGCGGGATCTCCCTGACGGGACCTGGAAGAACCTGCTCGCGGAGCTCGCGCTCTGCGACCCCCCGCCGGTACTGGTGGTGAGTTCCCGCGTCGCGGACGATTACCTGTGGGCGGAAGTGCTGAACCTTGGCGGCTGCGACGTGCTGGCCAAGCCCTTTGATTCCAAGGAAGTCGTCTGGGCGGTCAGCATGGCCTGGAACGATTGGAAGAACCGCTCCCGGCAGTCGCTGGGCGCGCTGGTTTGACCGCCTGCCCGTTTTCCTGGGCCACGTTTGACCAGGCCAGCGTGCTCCCCTATACTAAATAATGAGTTGCGGGCGTTGGAAAGTGGTTGTGTGTCCGCGGTTCCGAGCCGACTAGCATGACAGTCCTATTGACGTTAATTCACATTTTCGTGTGCTTTTTCCTGGTCATCGTGGTGCTGCTCCAGAGTGGCAAAGCGGCCGACCTGGCAGGCGCTTTCGGTGGAATGGGTTCGCAGACGGCCTTCGGCCCGCGCGGATCGGCCACCATGCTCTCGAGAGCGACAACCATCGCCGCCGCGATGTTCATGGTGACCTCTCTCACCCTGGCGATTTTCGCCACGCGCGGTTCGACCAGCGATAAATCGGTGTTCGACAAACAGAAAGGTACCGCCACGCAGACGGCGCCGATGCCGGTGCGTGGGCCGCTGAGCCGGCCGATTCAAGGCGCGCCCGCTCCCCTGGGACCGCCTTCGATGACGGTGACGCCCGAGGGTGGCGGAACGCCGCAGACGATACCGCTGACGCTCCCACCACGGCCGGGCCAGGCAAAGCCGGCGGTGCCCGCCCAGCAACCAGCCACACCACCCAAGAAGTAGGGGTGAGGAAACGCGGAGGTGGCGGAATTGGCAGACGCACTAGCTTGAGGTGCTAGCGGGAGCAATCCCGTGGGGGTTCAAGTCCCCCTCTCCGCACCACAGATTCTAAAGGAGTTAAGCGGGCCGGTCCTTAAACCTCGGAAGCTTGGCCAGCAGTTTACTCGGACGTCTCCTGAACCCCAATTGCCCACCTCAAGCAACCCGGCAGGGCGCTTCCTGCGAAGTCCCGAAGAGTATCCGATCCGACTCGCTAAACCCTACAACATTGCTCTATGCTTATGCGGGACAGGACGCTCGCGCGAAGCCTGGGTCCTCACGGAACTACCTGAAAATCGGTCCACGCGGTGGCGCTGCGGGGCTGCTTGCCCGCGGCATCGACGACCGTGGCCTTCAGGTAGTACTGGCCCGGGGGCACCGCCGCGTTTAGTTTCAGCACGCCCTTCACCGCCCGTGCGAACTCGCCCGTCACCGGGACAACCGATACCGGACTACTCAGAATGGACTTGTCGTCCCGATACAACTCGATATGCGCGTCCAGCGCGGCCGGCGGCCCCGCTCTTTGGCCGTCCTTGTCGGTGGAAACCCGGAACCCAAACGACACCTGAGTGCCGGCGTGGAACTCCCGCAGAGCCTGAGAGACGTCGGTGGCGTCCGCTAGCTGGGCCGCGGCGATCCGCGGCGTGGTAAGCGCAATGTGCGCTTTCTTCAGATCGGGAATCTCGAGGTACTGTCCCGCCGATCCGAGCGTCCCCGAGAAACTGTCGCGCACCGAAGACCGGATCTGATAGGCCCCGGAGTGTTTCACCGGAACGTCCAGATTCAATACCACCCCCTGCTCCCGGAACTGCTTCACCTGGCCGCTGTCGCCGTGGATCACCAGGTGGCGGCTGCGGCTCACCGCCTCGCTTTCGAAGGGCTGCGCCGTCACCAGCACATCCAACTCCGCCTGGAGGATCCCGGAGGCATCGGCATGGAACGTCACATCGTGCAGGTCGACATAGAGGAGATTGTGCACGACCGGCTTGCCATCGCTGGTGAGCGTGTACTGCGGCGTGAGGCGCACGTGAATTCCCGAGGCGTTATAGAGCGAAAACACGGCGCGAGACATCTGAGTTTCGGGCGTGTCGGGCTTCGGGCGAGCGGCTTCGTCGGTCTGCCCGAGGAAGCCGGCGCGGGTCCGCACGTGTAACGCGTTGCGTTTGACCTCCACGCGAATGGAATGGTCTTGGAGCTTCTTTGCGCCACCCTCGGTGACCAGACCCTCCGGCGCGCGAAATCCGATCAGATAGTAACCCTTCTGGTCCTCCTCGACTTGCTGCATCATTTCCGCATAGCCATTGCTGTTCAGCATGCAGAGCCCTCCGGTGCGCTCCGCAAACCGCTGCATCCAGACCTGCTCTGGATAGAGTCGCGAGTCGGTGAGCCCCCGTGCATCCACCGTATGGATCACCGCGCCCGCGCGATTCGCCTTGTCCATCAATCGACGCACCGCCTCCATGGCTTTGGAATCCACGCCACTGAAAGTCGCGCCGCCCCCGGGGCCGCCCTGGAAGCTGAAGGTTCCGGTTCCCAATCCGTAGATCCCGTCCGTGAAGAACACGACTGCCTTCCGGCCTCCGGTATCGCGCAGCTCGTCTATCAGCACGTCCAGAGTAGCGAGCGGGAGCAGCGGGGTGTCTCTCCGAATGTCGGCGTTGCGCATATTCCAGCGCAGATTGTCGATGGCCGAGCGCAGAATGCGCTTGTCGGAGGTGAGCTGTTGAAATACGCCGTTCACGTGCCCGGTCTGCCAGACCGCCACCAGATCTCCGGGCTGCATCTGCCGCTCGACGAAGTTCCGCAGCGTCCGGCGCACATACGCCATGCTTACGAAGGACAGCGTCAGATCGTCCACCAAGAGCACCATCGAGCGGCGCACGTCCCCGGGCCTGATCACGGGCGCGAAGCCGCTGGCGGCCGGCAAAGCCATGGCTGGCTGGTTGATGGCGGGCGAGTCCAGATTGACATACGAGAAGTTCGTAATCGGCTGCGGCTTTCGGTCCAGAAAAACCTCGAAGTCGTCCGGTCCGAGGTTGGTGACACGCTTTCCTTTCGAGTCGGTCACCTCGGCATCAATCTGCACTAGAGTGGCCGTCACGCGGAACACCGTGTCGCCCGGCGGAGGCACACCAGGCTGTTCCCCTGATGCCGGCCCGCAAAGCAGGATTAGCGCAAGTGCTATTCGCATGGACATTGATAGACGAAAGAGTGTTCTGTCGGGTTGCAGGATAATAGACGGGAGGCGATGGAACGATAGAGTCGGTCCGAGGCCACTTTACGGTTCGGCTAACGGTGCTCAAACGGGGTTGGTGAAGCTCCAAGGGACTCCGCGACACACGGCCCCACGAACTATCGACAGGATGAGGTCCGAGAAAACATAGGGAAACCCTGTCAAGTACCTTGGGGCGCCAGCGGGAGCAATCCCGCGGGGGTTCAAGTCCCCCGCTCCGCACCAAGAACGTCAGGAAGATAAAGGCAGCCGCCCGGTGGCTGCCTTTATCTTGTCCAAACTGCAGCGGTTTTTGCAGCGCGGGGCGTTCTGCTTTGCGCTAAGCTATGACGCATGCTCAGGCCGATCGTCGCGAGTGTCTGTCTTTGCCTGTTCTGCGGTTCGCTTTCCGCTCAGCCGGCGGCGCACGTTTGGGAGTTGCAGGAGATCGAGCTGCGGGCCGCCCGGCAATACGCCAACCCTTACGCGGAGGTGGTCTGCTGGGTGGACCTTAAGGGCCCCGGGTTCTCGGGAAGGGTGCACGGTTTCTGGGACGGCGGCGACATCTTCCGGGTCCGCGTCGTCGCAACGGCGCCGGGTGAGTGGAGTTGGACGAGCGGCTCCAACCAGCCCGCCGACAGCGGCCTGAATGGGAAAACCGGCGCCTTCACCGCTCAGGATTGGGCCCAACAGGAGAAGCGGCTGAACCCCAACCGGCGGGGGTTCCTGCGCTCCTCGGCCAACGGCCATGCGCTCGAATACGCCGATGGGACGCCGTTCCTGCTGGTGGGGGACACCTGGCTAGGTGCATCCACGTGGCGGCTGCCCCTGACGGACAAGCCGGCCGACCCGAACTACGAACCCGGCCCTGGCGTGACTTTCCAGCAGGCGGTGGCTCTGCGCAAGCGGCAGGGCTTCAATTCCGTAAGCATGATCGCGGCCTTTCCCACGTGGGCGTCCGACCAATACTCAGCCACGTACGCCGACCAGAGCGGCGTGTTCTACCGGAACGCCTGGGAGGCCTTCGGTATTACAGTTCGCGCCGGCACGCCAACCGCAAAAGCCATGCACGACGAACGGGGCTACCGCCCCTTCGAGATGGTTCCCAATCACGAAGGGCTGGCGGACTTCGAACGCATCGTCCCGCCGTACTTCCAGAGTCTCGACCGCAAGATCGGACTCCTGAACGAGGAAGGCTTCATTCCCATACTGGAAACGGTGCGCCGCGACGTCTG
>Ga0187882_1002472_pt1 | contig 16908 bp, 10 predicted proteins | sample June2016WEW_19_1_3_FD_132991 | JGI IMG/M metagenome (GOLD analysis project Ga0187882, IMG submission 132991) | Peatland microbial communities from SPRUCE experiment site at the Marcell Experimental Forest, Minnesota, USA - June2016WEW_19_150 | ecosystem: Environmental > Terrestrial > Soil >... | reverse complement strand
GTTGCAACTCGATCCCACCTTCAGCGAGCGCGACTTCGGCGCCGGCTCGTTTCTGGATTTCATTCAGAAACTCCGCAAGGCAGGACTGGTGGAGATGCGCCGCACGGAGCGCGGCTATCTCGTGGAAGCTCCGGAAGCTGAGGGAGCCCCCGAAGCCCCGGCGGAGCCTGTGGAAGTTCCAGTGGAACCCGAGCCGGCTGCGGAAGCTCCTGTCCCTGAGGCCGCGGCACCCCCGAGCGCGCCGCCCGCGACGGTGACCGCTAGTCTGGAAGATTCCCTGGCCGTGTTGCGGCTGGCTCTGCCCGGCCATTTCGAGAAGGCCCCCAACCGCCCGGTCTACCTGCGCCAGATTCGGCAGATCTTGCGCGCCGCGGGCAGCTCCATCGATGAGCGGTCAGGTTTTCGCGGTCTGCTCGATATTCTCCATCAGGCCCAGCGCGAAGGCTGGCTGCGCCTGCATCGCGATCGCAAAGGGGTCTGGCGGATCTTCCCCACCGCCGCTCCCGCACCGGCTCCGGCCGCTCCGGTGACGCCGGCGGGCGAGGCGCCGCAAGAACTCGAAGCGGAACCCTTGCCCGTCGAAACCGATGTGATTTGGGAGGCCGCCGAGCACGCCGAGGAAATAGTAGAACCCCCAGAGCCGCCCGTGCCTGCCGCGGTCGAGGAAGTTGCCCCGGTAGAAACCGCTCCGCCGCGCAAGCCACGCAGGCCGCGCGCTCCCAAATCGGGCACGAAAAGCGGGACGCGTAAGGCGTCACCGCGCCGCAAGGCAAAGGAGCCCGTCGAGTCATAGACTCGGCTTTCACCTGGCAGATTTCACCGGGGTGGGCGTGTCCCTGAACAAATGAACGGCCCGGGGGCTCGTGCGACTCGCGAGAAAGCCATGCTGCCGATGGCCAGAAAGAATGTGGCCATGAACGTGACCTTGTAACTACGAGTGCTTCGGCCCATTTCGAATTCTACTCATAGAGATGTGGCGCCGTTCTTCCACCAAGCGGTGAAGGCCGAGAAACCCGTAGGCCGCATGACGTCAACGCGCACGCGGGTGGGATTCTTCTCCTGAAACTGAATGTGCATTCTAGCCTGCTGCCCGGGCAGAAGGATAGGCAGCGCGGCGGAGCCTTGCTCCATCGGAAGATCGTCAAAACCAAAGACGACCCACCGCAGCGTGTAACCTTCCAGGGTATAGGCGGGCAACGTCTTCCGAGTGGTCAGGGTGGCGTTCAGCAATCCCTCGCCTGGACCCAGTTGCAGGCTTTCAACAGGGCTCGACTCCTGGCGGAGCACGTCGAACGAGGGCTTGCGGTTGCCATACAGGTCCACGACGCCGTGCACGCGCTGCTTGAGCGGTCCCAGGCCTTTGTCGCCTATGTGCGTGCGGTAGTCGTTGTAGTCGAAGAAAATTGTCCCGGCAACAAAATCGAATTCGCGGCAGATGTTGGTATGGTCGCGCAGGATTTCAATGCGCCGGGCGTCGCCCCCCAGACGTTCCGGTGTGCACTCACAGTAGCCGTATTCGGAGATCACCACGGGCTTGTTGGGAAAGGCACGATGGATTTCCTCAAGATTGCGCTGCACTGACGCCGTGTTTCCCCCATACCAGCTTCCGTAATATTCATTCCACTCGATGAAGTCGAGCCATCCGGCGGCATCGGTTCCAGGATCCTGCTGCAAAGAGTTTGAGGCATAGGTCAGCAAGCGATGGGGGTCGAGACGGCGGGCAGCTTCGGCCATGCGCCGGATGAAAGCTCGTGCCGGTGGATTATGGCCGTTCACTTCGTTGCAGAGTCCCCAGGCGATAATCGCAGGGTGGTTGCAGTCGCGCGTAATCATCTCGCGCAATTGTTCGAGTCCGTTCTGCATGATTTCGGGCGAGGGCTCGTTGGCCATGCCGTCGAACGTGGCAGGGCCCCAGGAAGGAAGTTCTTCCTGAATCAGAATGCCATGGCGATCGCAGTAGTCCAACACGCGTTTGTCCTGCTGCCAGTGCACGCGGGTAAAAACACAGTTGAGCTCTTTCAGGTCCTCGTGGTCGTGCCTGATCCACTCCTCGGGTTCCGCCATGCCGTACTGTGGATTGCTGCCCGCCATGCGCTCCACGCCCATTAACCGCACCCGCTCACCATTCAAATAGAATGCCGCATTCCTGATTTCGAATTTCCGGGAGCCGAAGGTCTGCGTGGTGCTGTGCAGAGGCTTGTGGTCTTGCGAAACCTGGACGGTGGCGCGATAAAGATGAGGATGGTCGAAGTGCCAGAGTTTCATCGGCTCAGTGGCCGGCGTCAACGTGACCTCTTGGGTCGCCCCTGGTTCTAGACGGATTTCGCCGGCGCCGGCTGCATTCACGAGGGCCAAACCCGTGTCTGCTTCCGCGACGCGGTAGTCAAAGCCGAGTTGCGCCGCGGTTTGGCCGGCGTTGCGCACGATCGCACGGATGATCAACGGCGTGCGTCCGGCCTCGAGATCCGGGACGGCGTCGATCCGGAGACCCTCGATATAAACGTTCGGAGTAACGAGCAAGCTTACCGGACGCGTAATTCCTCCATCCTGAGCCCAATCGAAGGAGTCGCTTCTGGGAAGCATTCCCTTATCGAAGGAGTTATCGACTCTGACAACGAGAAAATTGGGGCCATCAAAACGTAAGGCCGGCGTGGCATCGAAGGCGAACGCCGTGTATCCCCGCCGCAAATGCTCGCCAAGCAACTTCCCATTGAGCCACACCTTCGCGCTGTGGTACACGGCCTCAAACTCGATTCGAACGGTCCTGCCAGCCCAATGCCTGGGGGCCTCAAAGCTCGTGCGATACCAAGCGATCCCCTGGTGCTCGGCCTTGTCTGGCAAGACTTGCCAGGTGTGTGGGACAGCCACCCAGGTTGATGGTGCCGGGCCGGCTTTCATCTCTTCGAACCAGCCTTGCCGTTCGCCACGATCCTCTGGGTCGAGCCCAAACGACCAGCGATCGAGAGGGACAACAACCGTCCCGAATTCCAAGGCACTCTCCGCGAGTCCGAATTGCGTGCCGCGGAGCCCTGGCGGCATCACGCCAAGTGCGGCGCCAGCAACTGCGATCTGCTGCAAGAATCTTCGACGGGGGAGCTCGCTCATGGGTTCCTCCTCAGTGATAGGCCTGGGCTGCGCGGACTAGGGCTTGTGCCAAGGGGTCGCAGACGGATCCGGTGGCACCGCTTTTGGCCGGCGAAATGCACCACCACCCATACCTTGAATCACCAGCACGCCTGCGCCATGGATTTTACTGCTTTCGAGGTTTTGTAGCGCGCCATTTACGTCTACCTGGAGGAAGGTCGCGACTTCCGAGCGCACCCGGATCGTGATTGGGTCTATCGGAGGCCGCACGGCGACTGAAAGCAGCAACCTTAGCTGCCCAGGCACCTCCTCCACTTGCTTCCCTGTGAAGCTTCGCGGAATAATGAGGCGATGAGCCCAGCGCTCAAGCTGAACCACGAACAACGAAAAGCCGTCGAGCATGGGGAAGGACCCCTGCTGATTATCGCTGGGCCGGGCAGCGGTAAGACGCGCGTCATCACGCAGCGGATCGTTCATCTGCTGACGGGCTCGGGAGACGACGCGAAAGATCCTCCCTTTCTCCTGAATCTGCCGGCGACGGCGCTGCCCAGTGAGGAGTCTCCGCGTGAGAGGATTCGGCCGGAGAATATCCTGGCGCTGACGTTCACTGACAAGGCTGCGGCGGAGATGCAGCGCCGCGTGCGCGACGCCCTGCCGGAACTGGACGCTGCTCCGCACATTTCGACTTTCCACGCGTTTTGTTACGAAGTGCTGCGCAAGCGGCATTTCGAGCGGACACTGCTCGACAAGGTCGATGTGTGGATCTTCCTCCGCCGGCGGATGGAGAAACTCGAACTCGAGTTCTACCAGAAGCTCGCGGAGCCCGGCGCGTTCCTCCATTCGCTGAACGAATTCTTTTCACGCTGCCAGGATGAGCTGATTGAGCCGGCGGACTTTGAGCGCTATACGGAGGTGCTGGAAAGGGAATGCACCACACTGGCGCCTTCCCTGGATGCTGCCGAGAGCACGCTGCTGCAGCGGGAGATTCAGAAGAAGAAGGAACTGGCGCGGGTCTTCCGGAACAGCCGGATGCTTATGGAGGAGGCCGGATCCTCAAGCCTGGGCAGCCTGATTCCGGAAACGATTCGTCTTTTCGATCGTGAGCCAGAGGAGCTGGACTGCTATCGCCGGCGCTTTCGCTACGTGCTGGTGGATGAGTTCCAGGACACGAATTACGCTCAGGTCGAGCTGTTGAAGCGGCTGGTCAAGCCGCCTTATAACCTCACCGCCGTCGGCGACGACGACCAGGCCATCTACCGGTTTCGAGGCGCGTCGCACGGGGCCTTCAAGATGTTTGACGAGGCCTTTCCCGGCCATTCGACAGTTCTTCTCGACACCAACTACCGTTCGACGCAGCGTATCCTGCGCGCCGCGGACGTGGTGATCGCGAAGAACGATCGCTACGAAGCGAAACCGAGGCTCCGGGCGAGCCAAGCGGAAGGCTGCCCCGTTGACCTCCTGCAATCTCCCGATTACGTGAGCGAGGCCGCGTGGGTTGCGGACGAGGTCTCGCGTCTCGCCAGGCGCGGGACGCCGCCAGGTGATATCGCCGTGTTGTATCGCGCGCACGGCTACCGCGATCCGCTGGTGAAGCAATTACGACGGCAGCAGATTCCTTTCGTCATCCGTGGGCTCTCGATTCTCTCCACCATCATCCTGCGCGACCTTGTGGCGTATCTGAATATCATCCACTCGCCGCACGACAACATCAGCTTGACGCGGGTGCTGCTTGCGCCGCGGTGGAACTTCCCGGAGGAAATCGCGCTGGAGGTCCGCAAGCAAGCCTCGCGCGACCGTTGCTCGCTTTACGACGTTCTGGAGTCGTGGGAGAAGTCTGCGGACGCAAGCCGCCTGGAGCAGACCGGCTGGCCGGAACTGAAGCGTCTGCTCGCGGAGCTGCACAAATACGCCGGACACGCGCCCCTAACGGCGTTGCTCGACCGATTGATCGGGCGGCTGGAGATGAGCTTCCCACCGCAGGATCCCGACGCCCGCTACGTGGAAGCTTTCCGGAAATTCCTGGAACAGTGGGAAGGCAAGAGCGAGTCGTGGAAGCTGCGGGAATTCAGGGAATACTTCCAGTACTTCCTCGAGGCGGGCGGCTCGATTGAAGCGCCGGCCCCCGACAACGCCGCGAACGCCGTACAGATGATGAGCGTGCACGCCGCGAAGGGCCTGGAGTTTCCCGTGGTGTTCATCCTGAGCGTCGCGCCGCGGCGGTTTCCGCACACAGCCCAGAAGCCGATCATCGAGTTTCCTGACGCATTGCGCAAGGGTCCGCAGCCGCCTGGCAACATACATGAACAAGAAGAGCGGCGACTGTTTTACGTGGGGCTGACGCGCGCCAAGGAACGGCTGTACGTTTCGAGCGTCGCGAAGCCAGGGAAGAAGACCTCAGCTTTCATCGATGATCTGCTCTCAAACCCCGCCGTGGCGGCACGTGACCTCGAATGGATTCAGGTCCCCGAAACCCCGCCAGAGGCTGCGGATGCGCCGCGTGCGGAGCCTGCCCTGCGCGAGCGCCCCACAACAGCGAAGCCACAAGCCAGTTTGTTCGGTGCTGAACCGAGCGTGCCCGGGGTCTATCCGCCCATCGCGGCGTGGGCGAGCCGCACACTTGCCACCCAGGAGGAGCAGAAACTTCCACTCAGCGCGTCAGCCATTGAGACCTACGAAGACTGCCCGCAGAAATTCAAGTTCAGCCACTATCTTAAGATTCCCGCGGGGCCGCAACCGGCGCTGACGTTCGGCAACATCATGCACCAGTGCGTGCGCCGCTATTTTGAGCTGCGCAAGCAGGGCCAAGTGGAATTCGAACAACTGCAGGCCTATTTCGCGCAAATCTGGAAGGGTGCGGGCTTTGAGGATGAGTACCAGGAGCAGGCGTACAAGAAAGCCGGGCTCGAGCAACTGCGCGCTTTCGTGAAGAAGCACGAAACCAGCCAGACGCTCCCACTCGGCATGGAGACGCACTTCGCACTCGACTTGGGCGATGTCGTTCTGGAAGGGCGCATCGACCAGGTCAATCCGCTCGAAGATCGTTCTGTGGAGTTGGTGGATTACAAGACCGGCCGGCCACGTTCCCAGAAGGATGCGGACAAGAGTTTGCAGCTCTCCGTGTACGCACTGGCGGCGCGCGACCAGATGCGACTGAGTCCGGCGCGGCTCACGTTCTATAGCCTGACCAACAACGAGCCGGTCTCGACGGTGCGGACACCGAAAGACCTGGACCTGGTGGTCAAGAAAGTTCGCGAAGTAGCCGCGCAAATTCGTCTGCAGCTATTTCCGCCCAAGCCCGGCTTTGTGTGCAAGTACTGCGACTACGCGCTGATCTGTCCGGCGCACGAAGAAACCTTCTGACGAATTCTCAGTTATCATGTGTACCTGGAAAACCGAGGTGATCCCCATGAACTCCATCCTGCTGGTCTTACTGGGTGTGGCGTTGGGCGCCGCGCTCGGCTGGCTGCTGGCGGCCGCCCGCACCAAGTCGGAGCTGGTCAAATCTCAAGTGGATGCCGAGGGCCGGGTGAAGGCGGCGGAAAGCGCCTTGCAGGAAGTGCGCGCGCAGCTCGGTGCGCTCCAAACGTCACTCGGCGGGCGTGAGAAAGATCTGGGCGGGCTGCAGCAGAAACTCCGTGAAGAGAGCGAGCAGAAGGTCAAGGCGCAGACGGAACTTGAAAACGTCAGGACCGCGCTGGGGGATTTGAACCAATTGCGGGAGCGCTTGAAGGCCGAAGGCGAGTTGCGAGTTGCGGCGGAAACCAAGCTGCTCGAGACGCAGACGAGCCTGGACGAGCAGAAGAAATTGCTGGAGGAGGCGAAGAAGACCCTGGTGGAAACCTTCCAGGCGCTATCCGCCGAAGCGCTGAAGAGCAACAACCAGGCTTTCATCGCGCTGGCGCGCAGCACGTTTGAAACCTTGCAGGCACAGGCCAAGGGCGATCTGGAGACGCGGCAGAAAGCCATCGATGGCCTGCTCGGCCCGCTCAAAGAATCGCTGGGCCGATACGAGCACCAGATCCTGGAGATGGAGAAGTCCCGGCAAAAGGCTTATGGCACCCTGGATGAGCAACTGCGTTCTCTGGCTCAGGCAAATCAGAGATTGGAGGAAGAAACCAAGCACCTGGCGAGCGCCTTGAGTTCACCTCTGAAAGTCCGGGGCCGATGGGGGGAATTGACGTTGCGCCGCGTCGTGGAGTTAGCAGGCATGTCGGAGCATTGTGACTTCACGGAACAAGAAACCATCGCGACAGAATCCGGGCGTCAGCGGCCTGACATGATCGTGAATCTCCCGGGAAATCGCCGCATCGCGGTCGACGCAAAAGTCCCTTTGCAATCCTTCCTCGATGCGGTCGACCCGGAGAAACCAGAAGAGGAGAGAAGAAAGGCGCTCGCGACGCACGGGGAATTGGTGCGGATTCATATGAATCAGCTTGCGGAACGCCGGTACTGGGAGCAAATCGGCCCTGAGCTGGAACTGGTAGTGCTCTTCCTGCCCGGAGAATCTTTTTTCAGTGCGGCGCTGGAACAGGACCGGCAACTGATCGATGATGGGATGCAGAAGAAAGTTGTGCTGGCAACCCCCACGACACTCATCGCGCTGTTGCGCTCGGCGGCTTACCTCTGGCAGCAGGAACAGATCACCCAGAACGCGCAGCAAATCAGCGAGCTGGGCAGGGAGCTTCACGACCGGCTGAGAACCTTCCTCGGCCACTTCCAAGCTCTCAGGTCGTCGCTTGAGCACGCCGTGGACTCGTACAACAAGGCCGTGGGTTCGATGGAGAGCCGAGTGCTGCCCGCGGCACGGAAATTCAAGGAACTCGGCGCGGCCACGGGCGAAGAAATTCCGGAACTTGAACCGGTTGATAAAGCGCCGCGCGCGCTGGCAGCGCCGGAGAGAGAATTGGAGGAATAAACAAATGGAATTTTACGGGGCGGCTGAGGGTACGAAAGGCGCCTTAAAAACCTTCGGGGGTGCATCGCTGCACCCCCGAAGGTTCCTTTCTAATGCCCGAAAGATGCTTACCTCTTTTTCTTGGCTTTCTTTTTCGCTGCCATTCTATTCTCCTCCGAACTTTCTGAAGTTTCCCGCCAGCGTTGCTGGCGGAGCGCGTATTCAATCATCATGTATAGATTCATCGAATTATCTTGTCAAGAGGAAAGTGATTGGTGAACGCGAAAAAGTGAAGATGAGAAAATTGTGCAGACGACTCCGCGTGAGGTCCCGAAGGGAGTTCGCAGAGGATGGAGAGCACAGAGAAGCGGTCGGCACACACGACTGGGGCCAGCCAGGAGAAGAATTCCCCGGTCTTCAGTAAGCTCTCAAGATAAACTGGGTCGCGAGTTCGCCGCCCGGTGGCGGCGCCTGCGGAGTCCGAGCGGGTAAAAGGGTTCGACGCGAATCCTCCCGCTTGCATCCAAAGCAGAGGGATCTGGGGGCACCCCAAGGATCACCATGCACACCTCACCAGAGTCTTCAGAGCATCGACTTGTCGATGCGGGGGAGATAATCTGCTCGCTCTGTGTTCTGTTCTTCGCCGCGTCCTTTGCAGCCGCGCAGGAGAAGCAAGAACTTCCTTCGCCCGGGCAGACACTGAAAGTCACGACGGAAGTCGTGAACGTCTATGCGGTGGTGAGGCAGAAGAACGGGCGATTGATTCCCAACCTCAACCAAGACGACTTCCTCCTCGAAGAGGACCGGCAGCCGCAGGTTATTCGTTATTTTGCGCGCGAGACCGACACCCCCCTGACCATGGGCATCCTGGTGGACACGAGTCCCAGTCAGGGCCGCGTGCTGCAAGTGGAGGAAGAGCAGGCCAAGGCGTTTCTCCGGCAGGTTCTGCGCCCCAGGGATCTCACCTTTGTCCTCCACTTTGATGTGGAAGTGGAACTGCTGCAGGACTTCACCGCGGATCTTCGCCTGCTCGATAAGGCAATCGATGAGAACGTGATCAATGGCGGAGGGGGCGGCCCAACCCCGGGACAATTTCCCACCGGCGATACCGGTGGGGCGACGCACCTCTACGACGCGATTTACCTGTCGTCGCACGAAATGCTCAAGAACGAGATCGGCCGGAAGGTCCTCATCCTGCTCACGGACGGCGAAGACCAGGGGAGCAGGATCAAGCTGGAGGGGGCACTGGAGGCGGCACAGAAATCTGACGTCATCATCTATTCCGTCGCCATCATCGACCGCTCGTTTTATTACGGGCGAACGATGGGATTCAGTGGCGACTCGGCGCTGAGGAAGCTTTCGGAGGAGACCGGCGGCCGCGTGATTGAAGTCAATCGCGCCAGGGATGCCAGCGCTGCGTTTCAGCAGATTGCCGACGAACTTCGCACGCAATACCTGCTCGGCTACACCCCCACGAACAAGAAACTGGATGGAACCTACCGAAGAATCCAGGTCAAAGTCCGCGAGGGTGATTACAAGGTTAACGCTCGTCGCGGATATTATGCCCCGGCAGGGTAGGAAGTCCGGCTGCGCCATTCAAGTGGCAAGGAGCAGGTGAATGCCCAGCCTGGCCTGAGGCGGGCGACGACGCTACTGCGAAGGCGCGAAGTAACCCGTCTTGGCGCGGACGTGCACGTTCTTGTCCAAAGGCTGAATCATGATGTTACGGAAGGTTCCATCGTGCGCGGCGTTGGTGGAAACGTAAGCCAGGCTGTACTGGCTGCGTAACTCGCGCCCTATCTCCTGGAAATTCTCCGCCAATTCGCTCGCTTCGAAGGGAAAGAAAGCGCGCCCCCCGGTTTGTTTTGCCAGGTATACCAGCACCTTATCACCGCGAGCCTCCGTGCCGGTGCGGTTCGTACTGATCGTGAAGATCGTCACTTCCGCGCGTTGGGCCATGGCCAGCGCCTCCTCGCGCGTGTGCTCGCTCTGATTGTCCTGGCCGTCACTGATAATAATCATGACCCGGCGCAGGTAGGGCTCCGGCGGAGGGAAGTAGTACAGTTTCTCTTTGGAGGAGAAGAAAAGGGCGTCGTAGAGACTGGTGACGCCGCCAGCTTGCAACTTGCGAATGGCGTCGGCAAGTTTCTCGGTGTTGTCGGTGTAGTCCTGGACCAGTTGGGGCTCCACGTCGAACCCCACCACGAAGGCCAAGTCTTTCCCCCTCCGGATCGTGGTCGTGAGAAAGTCGGTAGCCGCTTCCTGTTCAAAGCGCAGCCGGTCACGGATGCTGTTACTGGTATCAATCAGGATGGCGATGCGCAGGGGCAGGTCTGACTCACGGCTGAAGTAGGTGATGGTTTGTGGCTTGCCGTCTTCGGTGACGTGGAAATCGTCCTTGGTCATGTCGATGACCGTGCGATTCTTCTTGTCGGTCACGGTCATCAGCACGTTGACCAGTTCGACCCGGACCTTATAAACCTGGGAACTGGCCACGGTTTGGGGTGAGGCCGGAGGCGTACTGGGCTTGGCCTCTTGCGCCACAAGTGAGCACGGAGCTGTGCAAAGGAAGAGAATTGTCGCAAGAACTCTGGTTGTCATCTGAGAACACCGCCTCCTGCAGAGGATTAGGGGAAGCGCTTCGAGAGCCGTCAATGAACGCCGACTGGCTGGCACGGATGGGTGCAGGCTGAAAGTTGAAATCTTCCCTGCCTTGTATCTGACCCCTCCGGCGCCGCAGCACACTCGCTCAGTCGGAAGTTGGGTCGCGGGCAGCCGGTTGCCCCTCGCCACCTTTCTTTGCGGCCAGGCGATTCTGGATCCGGCGCGCCGCCCCTTCGCGCGCCGTGAGATTTCCGCGCTCAAACTTGTAATCGACGGTAGTGGTAGCCTCCAGTCCCATGCGCACCAGGGCCTCGATGGCCAGCCCAGACTCCGCCCGATCGAGTTCTTGGGGGCGAGCGAAGATTGCGGGAGCGCGGGGCAGGAAGCGCGGACAACAATCTTCGAACGGTTCGCAGGATATCCCGTAGGTCCCGATCTGGCGTGCCAGCCGGAGGATTTCCGATTTATCGTCACCGGCAAGCGGCCGATAGACCGGCAGGTCAAGTCCACGGTCGATGGCCGTGAGGTTGTGCAGCGTCTGCGAGGCCACCTGCGAGACGCTGTCGCCGGTGACCAAGCCCAGCGCGCGCTCCGCGCGGGCAATTTCCCGTGCAATACGCGCCATCATGCGGCGATAGAGCAAGATGCGGTAGCTTTCGTGCGCACCCGCCACAATCTGGCGCTGCACAGCGTCGAAGGGAACGAGATACAGGCGCGACGTGAACTGATAGGGTGTGAGCGTGCGGACCAAGTCCTCCGCCACCCCGCGCGAAGAATTACGCCCTGGCGAGGGGCTGCCGAAAAAGTGTACGAAGATAACGTGACAGCCGCGGCGCATCATCTTATACGCCGCCACCGCGGAATCGAACCCGCCGGAAAGCAATGCGATCAGTCGGCCGCTAGTGACGGCGGGCAGGCCGCCAGGGCCCTCCACGCGGTCAGCGTATAGCAGCGCCCTTCCCGGGACGATCTCAACCTGACAGGTCACCTCGGGCGCGTCGAGCTTGACGCACACGCCGCCATCGCGCGCGCGCAGATGTTCCAACACGATGCGTCCCAACTCGCGCTCCAATTCCATCGAGTTCATGCCGTACGTTGAGTCCGCAATCTTGGCACGCACGGCGAAGTTCCGAGGCCCTTTTTCAACCATCATCTCGCACGCTGCCGGACCGAGCGCTCCAAGCGGGTTAGGCACTTCGCGGGCCAGGGCAATATAGGCAAGGCCGAAAACCCGGCGGAGGCGCTCGATCATCTGCGGAAGGGCGGCTTCGTCGGCGGGCGTGAGGATGAGGCGCTCGGAGACGCTCTCGAGCGATTCGACCGGCAGGTCTGCCAGGCTCTGCCGAATGGCCGCGCGTAGCCGGCTGAGAAAGTAATTCTTGTTACCGCCTTTCAGCCAGATTTCGTGGTAGTGGAGGATGAGGACTCGCTTCATGCGACGGCATCTCGATGCGAGGGGGCAAACACAGGCCAAGCCTGCGCGCGCTCCGGGCAGAACTTAGAATATCGGTTTTCGCCAGAGGCCGCAAGGGAGGGGCACGGTCAACGGCGCTTGCAGGAATAAGGCCGGGCATCTCCAGTCAATTCATTTCAGCCCCGAGCCGGTGGAAACCCCAGGCCTGTTCTGAGTGGTCGCGGCCCGGGAAATCCGGAAAGCAACTATGGACGAGGAACTCTCGTGTTTTCGACAGAACAACAGTCCGTGGCGTGCGCCCATGTTCGGACATCCCGAATAACCGTTTTCGGCCACCCGCGCTGAGAATCTCAACAGGAAAGGCCACAGTCTGCGAAGTCGTCCAGCGCCTCATCCCCAAACATGCAACGACCGCCGGAGAAGTGTCCGACGCGGCCAGCGTGACCGCCACCGGACGGTCACTGCGCCGAGACTGTTCCTCCCGTGGCCGGCGACCGTGGCGCTCGGCCGAATTCCGAATGATGGCGGCTGTAGGCGATGTAGATGGTCAAGCCGATGACCAACCACACGAGGAATCGCACCCAGGTTTCCACGGGCAGGCTGGCCATCAGGATCATGCAGGATACAATCGCCAGAATGGGGACAACGGGCACCCAGGGCGTGCGGAACGAGCGTCGGCGTTCGGGTTGCGTCCGGCGCAGCACGAGCACGCCCAACGCGACCAGCACGAATGCGAACAGCGTTCCAATGTTGGAAAGATCAGCCAGCGTGCCGATATCAAAGACGCCGGCCGGAATGGCCACGAAGAATCCTGCTACCCAGGTGCTCACGTGAGGCGTGCGAAAACGCAGGTGCACCTTCGAAAAGACCCGCGGCAACAGGCCGTCGCGCGACATGGCGAACCACACGCGGGCCTGCCCCAATTGAAAGACCAGCATGGAGCTGATCATCCCCGTCAGCGCGCCGATCGAGACCCACTTCATGACGTTCGGCAGGCCGAGCGCCAACAGCGCGTTGGCTACGGGAGCTGCGTTGCGCAGCGTCTGCCAGCGTTGAACTCCGGTCAGGACCAGGGCCACGGTTACGTACAGTGTGGCGCAGATCACCAGGGAAGTAATAATCCCGAAGGGAACGTCTTTTTGCGGATTCTTGCATTCCTCAGCGGCGGTCGAAACAGAATCAAACCCGATGTACGTGAAGAAGACAATCGCTCCGCCGGTCAGCACCCCCTGCCACCCGTTCGGCATGAAGGGCTTCCAGTTTGCAGTGTGGATGAAACGTGAAGCGGCAAAAATGAAGATCAGGATCGCTGTGATTTTCACGCATACCATCACGTTGTTGGCGCCCGCGCTCTCCCGAATGCCGATCACCAGGATGACGGTAAGGACCATCACAATGAGGAAGCCCGGAACGTTGAAGTAGGCGCCCGTGTATTTCCCACCCGCGAAGATCGGCTCCATCATCCGGCGCGGCAACTCTATCCCGAAGCCGCGCAGCAGGCTGTCAACGTAAGCGGAGAATCCCACCGCCACGGCCATGTTGCTGACCGCGTATTCCAGGATGAGGTCCCAGCCGATGATCCAGGCCACAATTTCGCCGAGCGTGGCATAGGCGTAAGTGTAAGCACTGCCCGCGATGGGAATCATCGAGGCAAGTTCCGCATAGCACAGTCCCGCCAGCGCACAAGCAATCGCGACCAGCAGAAACGACAACGCGATGCCCGGTCCCGCGCCCGGCCGTCCCGCGGTCCCGAGCGCCTTCGCGCCGTGCAGCACGGCATCGATGAGCGGCGCCTTCAGGATGGAATGCACTTCCAGGACCTCGCCCGCCGCGGCGGTGCCGGTCAGAATGAAGATTCCGGTGCCGATGATGGCGCCAATTCCCAGCGCGGTTAGCGACCACGGTCCCAGCGACTTGCGCAGTTGGTGCCCGGGGGATTGCGCGTCGGCAATGAGCTTGTCAATGCTCTTCTTCCGAAAAAGTTGGCTCGGCAAGGGACTCCTCTGTTTCGAGTGGCCGGTGACACCCGGGCGAAAGGAACGGTTGAGTCACCGGAGAAGGCACTTCTTCTTCATCGTGCCAACTACCGGCAACTCCGTAACGCCGTCTGTGCGTCACTGGTCACCGCATTTCTACTTCCGCCGCGGGGGTGCGCCCGGTCCCTGCTTCTTGACCTTGGGCTTGCGAGAGCCGCGGGGCTCCGTCCGCTTCGGTTGGGGCGGCCGCTTCTTACGCGCCGCGCGCTTCAGTTTCTTTCGTTCTTCCCTGTCTTTGATGTTTTTTGTATTCATAAACACACTTTCCAGTAGAGTTGGATTCAGAGCTTTTCCAGCGCCGCGTAGCGTTCCAAGAGTTTCTTCGCGCCGTAGCCGGGAAAGCTGATGGTCAGCTTGGTGTCGTCACCGTCTTCCTCGCAGCCCAGGACCGTGCCAATCCCGTACTTCGCATGGCGCACTTTGCTGCCGAGTTTCCAACGGCGGGACGGCTGCGGGCTTGCACTCCCGCCGAATCTCACTTGACTGCCCGTGCCGCGCCCCCGCTCCCGCAGGAAGCGCTCCGCGCCGGCGACTGAGTTTACGGCATTTTCCCAAGTCGTGCGAGCTTTTGCTGCGAAGGGATTCCCGCCCAAGAGTTCCAGGAGTTCGTGAGGCACTTCATCCAGGAAGCGTGAGCGCCGGCTTGCCTCGTAGGAGTCCCTGCCGTAGGCACGCCGTTGCTGCGCCCAGGAAAGGACCAGCCGATCGCGGGCCCGCGTCATGCCCACGTAGCAGAGCCGCCGCTCCTCTTCGATGCCCGCTTCCTCATCGAGGGTAAGCTTGTGCGGGAACAAACCCTCTTCCAGGCCGACCAGAAACACTACATTGAATTCCAGTCCCTTGGCGCTGTGCAGCGTCATCAGCGTGACGCGCGCGTCTTCGTCGTATTCATCGGAGTCCGAGACCAGTGCGGCGTGGTCCAGGAACTCCGCCAGCGTGATGCCCCGCTCTTCGGCTTCGGCGGCGGCGTTCACGAGTTCCTGAAGATTCTCGATCCGGTCCTGTGATTCCGGCAGGTTCGCCAGCTTCAAGATTTCCACGTAGCGGGTCCGGTCAAGAATGCTCTTGAAGAATTCGCCCATCAGCAGCCGCTCGCGGTCGGCGATCAGGTCCCTCAGGAGTGCGTGGAAACTCTCCAGCGCTTTGAGGGCCCGAGCGGGCAGTTGCCGCTGGGCGAGTTCCTGCTCGAGCGCCTCCCACAGGGTGAGATTCTGGCTGCGGGCGGTCGCCGCGAGCGCACTGACTGTGGTGTCGCCGATGCCTCGCGCCGGAGTATTGACGACCCGCAGGAAGGCCGCCGCATCCCGCGGATTGCTCGCCAGGCGCGCGTAGGCAAGCACGTCGCGGATTTCCGCCCGCGCGTAAAAACTGAATCCGCCCACCAGCCGGTAGTCGATGCCATTGCTGCGCAGGGCTTCTTCCAGCGCGCGGGATTGCGCGTTGGTGCGGTAAAGAACGGCCGCGCTCCGGTCGGCATCCTGTTTGAGGGCGAGGGTGATTTCGCCGGCCACAAACAACGCTTCCTGCTCGCTGTCCCGGGCTTCATAAAGACCGATGCGGTCGCCACCGGAGCGGTCGGTCCACAGGGTCTTTCCCTTGCGCGCCAGGTTGCGGCTGACCACGGCCGTTGCGGCGTCGAGAATCCTCTGCGTGGAACGATAGTTCTGCTCCAAGCGAAAAACCCTGGCCTGGGGGTAATCCCTCTCGAAGCTCAGAATGTTCTGGATATCCGCCCCGCGCCAGCGATAAATCGACTGGTCCTCGTCGCCCACCACACACAAGTTCTGATGGAGCAGCGTGAGCTGCCGGATTAGTTGGTATTGAGTGCGGTTGGTATCCTGATATTCATCCACCAGGACATAGGTGAAACGCCGGTTGTATGCCTCCGAGACTTCCGGAGCCTGGTAGAAGAGTTCCACGGTTTTCAGCAGCAGATCGTCGAAGTCCAAGGCGTTGGCCTGCCGCAGCTTGCGCTCGTAGCGGTCGAAGAGGGTGGCGACTTTTTCGAGCGCGCCGTCCGGCGCCTGCCGGTACATCTCTTCGGGCGCGAGGCCGCGATTCTTGGCGTAGCTGACTTTCGAAAGCACGCTGCGCGGCGAGGTGATCTGCTCCGCAAGGCCCAGTTCCTGGATGCAGGTTTTCATCAAACGCTGCTGGTCATCCTCGTCGTAAATGGAAAAATCACGGCTGTAACCCAGGTGCTCGATGTGCCGTCGCAGCACGCTGACGCAGAACGAATGGAATGTGGAAACATGCGGAGCGCCGGGGCGCAACTCTACGCGGCCTCCCAGCAGCTTGGCCACACGGTCCTTCATTTGGCCCGCGGCCTTGTTCGTAAAGGTGACAGCCAGTATGCATTCGGGGGGCACCCCCTTGGCTTCCATCAGGTAGGCAATGCGGTAAGTGATGACCCGCGTCTTGCCGCTTCCGGCTCCCGCCAAGATGAGGAGCGGCCCCTCGGTTTGGTCCACGGCGGCGCGCTGTTGAGTATTTAGTTGGTCGAGCAGATTCGACATGCGGGTCTGTAGGGAGGACATCTCTCCTGCGGGCGAAATTATTGTTGAACCCGGGAATTCATTGTACACGATGCAGGAACTCGCCAACAAACGTTCGGTAACTGCCGTTGGGGCAATTCCCGGCCACGGGTGAGACGCCCGTGCCGCGGGCTCGCTCTGTGTCGGGTTGCCACGCCCGGTCGCGTTCGGGGCGGAATGGTGGCCAGACACGCTCGCAAGAGCTATACTCGCGGGGCGATGCGCACCCGCTCCATCTTGCCGGTGGGCAAGCTACCGGCAGCCGCACTCCAGGCCCTCCTCCGCACGTGCCGTCCGCCTGCCTCCTCCCGCGTGGTGATCGGCCCGCGTTACGGGGAAGAT
>Ga0187882_1002468_pt1 | contig 16922 bp, 17 predicted proteins | sample June2016WEW_19_1_3_FD_132991 | JGI IMG/M metagenome (GOLD analysis project Ga0187882, IMG submission 132991) | Peatland microbial communities from SPRUCE experiment site at the Marcell Experimental Forest, Minnesota, USA - June2016WEW_19_150 | ecosystem: Environmental > Terrestrial > Soil >... | reverse complement strand
TTTGCCGACTTCGAGCTGCACCTGGTCTTCCTCGGCTTCGCCGACGTAGGGAGGATTCGAGACGACGAAGTCGAAGGCTGCAGCTTCCAGGCCGTTCAGCAGGTCGGTGTCGTGGAAGAAGAAACTGCGTTCGAGTTGGTGGTGGCTCGACGTGCGGAATTCGAGTTGGAGGCGGGCGGCGTTGGCTTCGGCGATTTCGAGCGCGCATGGAGAGATGTCGGTGGCGTGAATTTCGGCGTTGGGCAGCTCTTTGGCAAGCGCCAGTGCGATGGCGCCGGAGCCGGTGCCGACATCGGCGATCTTTGGGTTTTTCAACGCTCTGGCGAGCGGCAGGACGGTTTCGATCAGATGTTCGGTCTCTGGGCGCGGAATCAGCACGGCGGGGGACACGATCAGATCGAGCCCCCAGAATTCCTGGTGGCCGGTGATGTATTGCGCGGGGACGCCTTTGGTGCGCTGGGTCAGCGCTTCGTCGTACCGAGATTGCTCTTCTTTTGTTAGTTCGCGCTCGGGATGAGCGTAGAGGTGGGCGCGGTCGCAGTTGAGCGTGAACATGAGGAGCAGTTCAGCGTTCAGGCGAGGCGAGGGGACGCGGTCGGAGGTGAAGGTTGGATTTCTTTCGCCCTAGCTTTCCAGGTAGGCGTCGATCCACTCTTTTACTTTTTGGCGGCGGGTGTCGGCGGGGTCGAAGTGGAGTCCGAAGGATCTGGTCTTGCGCCAAGTCACAACTCCGCGGACACAGACGCGAGGCAGGGTGAGGAGAGAAAAAGATATTTCCACGTTGGTTCCCGCGGACATATCCTCGGCGCTCTTTAACGACATGCCGCCGGAGCTGACGTCGAGGCTGGAGGCGCTGATGCGGCGACCGTCGTTGCTGACGACCGTGACCTCGGTCATGATGGGGATGCGCGCGTAACGGCGGAATTCGTGGAGCACGAGCATGTGCGTGGCGCGGACCAGTTTGAGCGCGGCGGGGCGCTCCAGTGGCTCCTGGAACATGGCGTTGATGCCGTATTTGGAATAGCGCATGGCTTCGTGCGCGCTGCCGCCGAGGCCATACAGGACGAGGCGGCTGTTGGAGGCAGAGGTGCGAGCGGCCTCCATGATCGCCTCGGCACCGGGAACGAGATTAAGAACGCAGGCTTCGAATTTCTCCTGGCGCAGGCGCTCGGCCGCGCTCGTGGAGACCAGCACGGTCTCAATGCCAAATTGGCGGAAGCATTCGGTGAGCAGATATCGGGATGACTCTTTGAGGTCGACGAGGGCGACGCGGGCGGTCCCTTTCTTAGCGGGAGTGGGTGCGAGGGCATTACTAGAGGCGTTTTGCATGGGATCGGGGCCGATTTCCGGTACGAAAGTTTATTGTGGCCTGCCGTGGAAGAGATGCAAAGAACCCTAAGGGGCAAGACGAGGGGTACAAAAGTGTCATTACCTGGGTTGGACTGGTGGGGTGGGAAGTGAGGAAAGGCCTGGAATCGGGGTCATTAACCCGAAGCTGCCAATCGGCTGCCAACGCTGGTCAGGAGTTTCTCTGCCGCCTCTCCGGGATCCTGGGTGGCAAAGTTCTCGTCCAAAATGAGGAGAGAGACGGCGGGATCAATTTCATCCAAGGCCCTGCGTATCGGTTTGCCATGCACGGATTGGAGGCGGGCAGAAACCACCACCAGTTTTGCCTTGGTTGCCTTGAGCAGGATGCGGGCGTCGTCGATACTCAGAGTGGTCAAGGCGTTGTATCCGGCATTGCACAGCACCTCGCGCAGGAAGGTGCACACATCGGTCGACTCGTAAACGCAAAGCATGCGTGGCCGTGTGTCGCCGGCCTTTGGCCGTGAATATTTGGAACCTAAGTAGGCGGCTGTGATCGCCTCTTCGAGCGAATCGTAGGTTTCAAATTGCGAGATGAGGCTGGTCAGCTCCAGCATTTTGCGGATCCTCGGCGGCACTCCGCTGAGTTTGAGGTCGCCGCCTTTCGATCGTGCGGCACGCATCAGGCGGACCAGCGCGCCCAAGCCGCTGCTATCGACGAACTCCACCTGGTCGAGTTGCAACACGACGTCGCCGTACTTGTCGATGGAGTCTCCAACGTGAGAGTGCAAGGTATAGACTTCATTACCCGACACGATCCGTCCGTGACACTGAACGATCAAGACATCGCCGACCGGGCGGCTTTCCAGGCGCAGTTGCATCACGCCTCCTCTTGTTGAAATCGTGGCCAGATACGGCTCCGACGAAATGGCAGACCGTGCTCTTGTCGCCCGCCAAGCTTCTCGACGGCCCGGGAATGTGCCAAAGGCTGGCCAATCATTTAGTGGCGAATCTTACGTGGGGGAAACCGGCAAGTCAATGAAAGTCGCGGAGAGGCCGTCGAGCTTCGCTCGACCGGACAGCCGAGGGCGGCTGTCCCCACATGAGCATCTCCGCAAACTGGGTCACTACCCGTGGGTGACTTTTATTCTGACCAGCGGCGGAACAGCAGCGCGCCGTTGGTGCCGCCGAAGCCGAAGGAATTCGACATGGCGTATTCGAGCTTGGCCTTGCGGGCGTGGTTGGGGACGAAATCCATGTTGTGGGTTTCGGGATCCTGATTCTCCAGGTTGATGGTGGGCGGCAGGATTTGATCGCACAGCGCGAGGACGGTGATGCCGGCTTCGAGGCCTCCGGCGCCGCCGAGCAGATGGCCGGTCATTGATTTGGTGGAGCTGACGGGGATCTTGCGCTCGCCAAAGAAGTTGCGGATGGCGTGTGCTTCGAGCGTGTCGCCGATCGGAGTCGAAGTGCCGTGAGCGTTGACGTAGTCGACCTTGTCGGGGCTGACGCCGGCATCGCGGACGGCGTTGCGCATGACGCGGAATCCGCCTTCGTGCTCGGGAGCGGGTTGAGTCATGTGGTAGGCGTCGCCGGACATGCCGTAGCCCGCGACTTCAGCGAGGATCGTGGCGCCACGATTTTTCGCATATTCCAGTTCTTCGAGCATCAGAATGCCAGCGCCCTCGCCCATGACAAAACCGTCACGATCACGGTCCCAGGGACGGCTGGCTTTTTCGGGATCGTCATTTCGGGTGGAAAGCGCGCGCATGGCGGCGAATCCGCCGACGCCCATCTGAGTAATAGCGGCCTCGGAGCCACCCGCGATCATCACGTCGGCGTCATTGTGCTGGATGATGCGGAAGGAATCTCCGATGGAGTGAGCACTGGTGGTGCATGCAGTAGCAGTGGCTTCATTCGGGCCCTTGGCTCCGAAGCGCATGGAAACGTGTCCGGCGGCAAGGTTGACGATGGCCGCGGGAATAAAAAAAGGAGAAATCTTGCGGGGACCGCCTTCGATGAGCGCGGCGTGTTCACGCTCGATGATGTCGAATCCACCGATGCCGGAGCCGATGTGAACTCCGACGCGCTCGGCGTTTTCCGGTGTGATCTTCAGGGCGGACATCTTGAACGCTTCATCCGCGGCGGCGAGGGCCAGGTGGATGAAGCGTCCCATCTTCTTGACTTCTTTTTTTTCGATGAAGTTCAGTGGATCGAAGTTCTTGACCTCGGCGGCGATCTGGCAGGCGAAGTTGCTGGAGTCGAACTGGGTGATGCGGGCCACGCCGCTCTTGCCGGCGAGCACGGCCTGCCACACCTCTCCAGTGGTATTTCCCACGCCGCAGATCAGGCCGATGCCGGTGACTACGACCCTGCGTCCCAAACTACTTGCCGCCTTTCGAATGCTTGGAGATGTAATCGATGGCGTCCTGCACGGTGCGGATCTTTTCCGCGTCCTCGTCAGGAATTTCGATGTCGAAGCCTTCTTCGAAAGCCATTACTAGTTCGACGGTGTCCAGTGAATCCGCGCCCAAGTCGTCCACGAACGAGGCGCTGGAGGTGACCTCGCCCTCATCCACACCCAACTGCTCTACGATAATCTGCTTTACTTTCTCGTCAACGGCTGCCATGTTTCTCCTCGCTTAACCTGAATTTGATTTGAAATTCGATGTCTGGGACTCAAGATCGCCGCCTTCGCGTCATCTGCCCGGCGCGCGGTCGGGCTCTGCAGTTCATGATTCTGATGCCACTGCAACGGAAAAAGGCGAACGTGTAGTGTAACGTCCGGGTAAATGGCTGTAAAGGAAGCGCCGGACTTTATGAGTCCGGAGCTGTGATATACCTTCTGCATCCTAAACGTGGCCACTTGTAACGGTCAAACCACATGCGTGCTGTCGTGCAGCGGGTAAGCCGCGCCCAAGTTACGGTGAACGGAGAGATCACAGGCGAAATTGGCCTGGGGCTGCTAGTTTTGCTGGGCGTGGGGCGGGACGATGCCAAAGCCGATGCCAGCTACCTAGCGGAGAAAATTGTTGGCCTGCGTGTGTTTGAAGACGATCAGGGAAAGATGAACGAAAGCGTGCAGGAAGTTGGAGGAAGCGTGCTGGCGGTTTCGCAGTTCACGCTGTATGGGGATGTGAGGCGCGGCAAGCGGCCTTCGTTCGACGCGGCTGCGCCGCCGGAAAAAGCGCGGCAGCTCTATGAATTCTTCGTGGAGCAGATTCGCGTCGCCGGATTGCGCTGTGAGACTGGGCGCTTTCAGGAAATGATGAAGGTGGAACTGGTGAACGAGGGGCCAGTGACGATTCTGTTGGATTCGGGCAAGGCGTTCTGAAGCGGTCTGGCGCATGAGGGACCTTTTGGGGTAGTTGGTGTGATCGCCTTGATTACGCCACCAAGGGGTTCGACGCACGGATCACGGGGCCTCCAATGGCGCGTATAGTTGGTGCCAGAATGATGGCTATCAAGGGTGTGAACACGCCTGAAACAATGTTTCCGAATTCTGGGTCCCATGATGTTCGATATTGCGAAAACTCACTTCGCATTGCTCGCGGTGAGAGGGCACGGGGTCACTTTCCGGATTGCCGACGACCCAAGAACTGGCTGTGTCGTAACACAATTAGGTCTTGGCTAGGAGGCGAACTGGGTCAGGGGTATCGCGAATGCGTCCCGCCTCCACATCGGCAAGTACCGCGCGGAGCCAGCGTAGGTCGAGGCGGCACTGCTCCGCCATGTGCTGCATCAGATGGCGGCTACCGGTGGGCAGCATCGCTACCCATTGCCGACGCAATTTCCGGATCTCCGCCAGCCGCGCATTCTGCCTATCGATTTGGGTGCGCAGAGCCTCGGCGACCAGGTTGAGGTCGGCGAGATGCAAGAAGAGCATGGGGCCGTAAAGAGTCTCCCGAAGGTCGCCTTCGGCGGCAAATTGCGCGTGCAGTAGTTCACGAAAGCGGTCGCGTCCGTGCGGAGTGATGCGGTAGACCGTACGCATGCCGCCCCGAGCCACGCGCTGGTGCGCGACCGCGGTTAACAGGCCACATTCGGCAAGCTGGCGCACGGCGTAGTAGAGCGTGCCGACATCTACATCGGTAAAACACTCGATCATGGCCTGGGTCAGACGTCGCTTGATCTCGTAGGGGTGAAAGTCGCCGCGGTGCAGAACGCCCAAAATATATAGTTCGGCCTTCATTGGTCTAATTATACTATTATAATTGCATTAAAGGGGGATGTGGGATGAAGCGTTCCGTTCTCGCCGGCCTCGCAGGACTCCTCACGTGGGCTGTCGTCGTCACGGTGATCAACCGCGTGCTTCGCCTGAGCCTGCCGAACTACACCGCTGCCGAGCACACGCTCCAGTTCACGCTGGGCATGAAGTGGGCACGCCTTTTGATGGCTATCGTGACATCGCTGGTGGCTGGTGCCGTAACACGTTGGATATCCCCATCGAGCCGCTGGGCGCCGTTGATCGTCGGCAGCGTGGTGCTTGCAATGTTCGTGCCTGCGCACATCGCCCTTTGGAGCAAATTTCCGGTGTGGTATCACCTGACATTTCTCCTGACGATTATTCCGGCGGTGCTCGTGGGTGCGCTGCTGCCACCGCGCCGGAACAAGGACCTCAACAAGGTTTACTCCGCACCGAGCTGAAGTTTCATCGCCGAGTATCAACAATCGAGCCAGCTACTGCCGCGTCCTGTGGAGAGTGCATTGGCCTGTCATCGCTAAACGACGAGATTCATCTCCCGTGTCAGTAGTGGCTTCTCTGATATGTTTCCAGAATATTGAGGTATTTCATGGCTCAATCTGATAGCGGCATTGGCAATGTGACACCGAATGCGGAGCTCGTGCAAATGGCAATGTCCTATTCGCGCAGCTGTACGCTCTGCGCGGCTGCGCGCCTTGGGATTGCCGATGCGCTCGGAGATGAGGTGCGCAGCGTCGATCACCTGGCCGAGACTTGTCAGGCGAATGTGGATGCTCTCTATCGCCTGCTGCGTGCTCTGGCCAGCATAGGCATTACAACAGAGGAAACGACGCCGAAACATTTTCGGCTGACCCCGTTCGGAAGACCGCTACGGAGGGACGTGGCCCAGTCGGCATGGCCAGCCGTCATCTTCTGGGCGGATCTGCTCGCCGACAACTGGTCCCTGCTTACCGATTGCATCCGAACGGGCAAGCCTGCCTCACAGGTGCGTGATCCGAATGTACCTTCTCGCTGGTCACAGGATCCTGAAGCTGACTCGATCTTTCGTGCCGTCATGGGCACGGCTCCCGCAGATGATTACGCTCCCATCGCGAGGGCGTGGGATTTTTCGCGCGCGAAGGTGGTCGCCGATCTTGGCGGGGGCGGGGGCGCACTGATTCTTGCAGTACTGGAACTCCATCCCCATCTTCGAGGTATGCTCGTCGACCTCGAGGCCAGCGTGGAGGCAGCGAAGGCGCGCTTCGCGGACGAAAAGGTCTCCTCCCGGTGCAAGCTGCTGGCGGCAGATCTGACCCAGTCTGTTCCAGCCGGCGCCGATGTGTACATGCTCAAACACGTTCTGCACGGGCGCCGGGACGCGGAGGCGATCACAATTCTCAAGAACTGCCGCGCCGTGATTCCGGAGAACGGCACTCTGCTGGTCATCGAGTTCATCCTGCCTCAGCTGATCTCTCAGGCGGACCCGCACCTAGAACGCCACCTGATGAGTGATCTCAACATGCTGGCCGTTACCGGCGGCAGAGAGCGAAGTGAGCACGAATGGAGAACACTTCTCGAAGCAGCGGGTTTTCGCCTGGCCGGAGTTTTTCCGGTCGGGAATGATGTGGGGATCCTCGAAGCAAAGCCAGCTCAAGCGTGATTGCTCGCTCCGGCCCATGTAGCAACTGCTCTCAATGAGTACATGTTTGGGCGCTTCGAGTTTGCCCTCTCTATGAATCCCTCGTAGATGACGACCTTGGAGGTGACATCCGTCAGTTCGCTTCTCTACCAGGTCTCGACCTGCTTTCGCATCGGATCGAAGTTCCTTTGCATTCGATCCACTCCCACCGAGATGCAGTCGATGAGCGAGAAAGACGTCGAGTGTTTGGCGAGCACCGGCGTGAATGCTCCAGAAAACCAGGAGCACGCCAATGCCAACTCACAGGCGGAGGTCGAGAAGCGGGCAACGCTGGGACAAGTATCCTGTACGGGGCCAATTGTGATGGTGACAGCCCGGACTGTGCTGGCGGTCGTTGCCCAGGCGATTGTGGCGTTCATTTACGTGCTGCGCCGTGATTGAAATGTCGCGATTCCACGTGCAACCCGACTGCTGGAGCTAAAGCTTGCGGTGGAACAACTCGAGGACAGATTCTGCTGAATGTACTTCTTGCTGCCGACCTTTCTTCCAGTGCTGGCAGCCGGGCCGATGCGGTAGCCTTCCGCCGAAGATGAACTCCACTGGTGGACGAGGGCCGGTGACGACTCTCTTGGACTCGACTGGGCGCTCTAGAAGTTAGAAAAGCAATGATTTAGGGTTGGGCGTAGTAGCCGGTGCGGGCCCGAGCCGTAGCCCCCGGCTTGTCGACCGTGATCCCGACTGCATGGTACTCATTCACCCGGTCGGCGCGGGCAGCGGCGAACGAGAGGACATAAAAAGAGTTGGCATCCGCGGTGCAATTTGCGATTGCAGTGGTGAGGTCATTGCTGGAATTGAGGACGAGGCCGCCGCTTTGAACTGCAATTACCTGCAGGCCCAGGTCGCCGGGGTACAGTCGCGAGGGCGAGGTTACGCCTTTCAAAAATTCTTTATAGTAGCTAACCCGCATTCCACCTGCATCCGCCAGGCCGAGTGGATCAATGACATAGAGAGTGACGCGGGACTGCCTAAGGCCGGTGGAGAGCGCCACGATCCCGTTGAACAAGTGCTCAGACTCTTTAGAGGTCAATTGAACGTTCGGTCCTGAGAGCAATGGCCATCCGGGACTGAACCAGACCATCAGTTTTCTGCCAGGCTGCTTGCCCTCGTATTCCACGAGTTGGGTCAGGGTCTTGAGCGAGAGGTCAAAACGCTCTGTTGCACCGTAGAAGCCCGCCGAACGATTGATAACTCGCAGCCCGGTCTCGTATTGATCGTATAGCGCGGCCAGGGCAGTTCCATTGCGAGAAGGATCCCCCTGCATCTTGGTTCCAGTGTCGGTAAAGACAACAAGCGATACAGGCTGCGCGAGCTTACCGCCGTTCTGGAGCAGAAACTTCTTCAGTTCACTTCGTGCGTAAGTGATCGCGTCAAAGGAAGTGTTGACGGCGTCGACCACCAGCACAACTTCAACCGGATCGGTGGTTGAAGCCGCTTCGTTATCCACGGCATGAAAGGAGAGGATATTCTGCGGCCGCTTATCGTCGAGAACGGTGAAGTCCTGCTGCTGCAGGCCGAGAACAGGTGCGCCAGATTTGTCGGTCACTTGAACGTCGATTGTGATTACGCGGTCTGGGCTGGTTGGTGGCGGGACTTTGGGCTCGGCAGTGCGAGGTTGAAGCTGGGGCTGAGGAGTGCTTTGCGGGGGAGTGTTCTGTCCCGAGGCGGCAGAAAGAGGCAGAAGCAGGACTAGAAGCAACCGAAAGAGCCGATCCATGCTGACTCACCTCAGTCTGGAATCCTCCGCTCGAAAGGCAGAGGGGCAGCGCACAATGTCCAACAGAGCAAAGTTTAGGCCCTGCGTGTGCCAGAAATCAAACGACACGTAGGCATTTGCTTTTTCATCATACGCAGAATCGTGGTGGAATCTTTGTTCCAGCGGAAACGAGCGGGCTCTTAGCGAATGATTAAAGTTAGTGAGAGGCGAGGATTGCGTCGGTGACCCGCGCGGCCTCGACCGCTGCCTTTACGTCGTGGGTCCGCAGGATGTGCGCGCCCTTGAGGATCAAAACAGTGTGAGCGGCGAGATTTCCGTAGAGGCGATCAGAAGCGGCTGCGTCGTTCCCATCTTTTGCCAACATACGGCCGATAAATGATTTTCTTGACGTGCCTGCCAACAGCGGGAATCCCAGCGATTGCAATTCCTGAAAGCGCGCCACGAGGGGGTAGTTCTGCTCGAAGTTTTTTCCGAAGCCGAAGCCGGGATCGAGGACGATCCTTTCCCGCCGCACGCCCGCCAGCACAGCCGATTCCGCCCATTCTCGCAGTTCGCGTTTGACCTGAAGGACAATATCGCCGGGCGGCGGCAAGGTGCGCCACTCTTCGGGACGGCCACGCATGTGCATCACAATCACGCCGCACTTTAATTCGGCGATGGTTTTGGGCATCTGCGGATCCCAGCGCAGCCCGCTCACATCGTTGACGATCTGGGCTCCGGCGGCCGCTGCGGCGCGCGCGACGCTGGCTTTGTAAGTGTCAATGGAAATCACCGCATCGGGGCGCAGTTTCTTGAGCTCGGTAATCACCGGCAACACGCGGCGCGATTCCTCTTCCTCGCTCAGGGCAACTTTTGGAGTTCGAGTCTCCTGCTTTGGTTTTGCTTCCTGATTTCGAATTTCCTGCGGTGGAGACGCGACGGAGACGCTGGCTCCGGGACGGGTGGATTCTCCGCCAATGTCAATGATGTCGGCGCCTTCCTCGAGTAACTGTAGCGCGCGAGCTGCGGCTTTTCCAGGCTCCAGGTGCTGGCCACCGTCAGAAAAAGAGTCGGGGGTCACGTTGACGATGGCCATAATCAGCGTGCGCTTGCCCAGTTCCAGGGTGCGCGTGCCCAGGCTCCATTGAAAGACTGTCCTCATGCGGGCGATTCTAAAGGAAGATTCCGCATCGGCAGTGGCCTCGGCTAGCGGCGCCGCACCGCCGCGTCGCGGATGCGGGTAGCTCGGAGGGCGGCGGGCCCGGTGCCAGTGGGTGGTTTTCGCATTCCGTTAAGCAAATCTTTGAGCACGACTGCGTTGTTGTGCTGCTCGTTCTTCGAGGCAAACAATAGAGTGAGACGCTTTCTCTGGTGGGCCAGGCGGTAAAGCGTCTGCAAATCTTTTTCGGCTTCTGGACGGGCCAATTCTCTCAGGTAGCGCTTGCGAAAAAGCTGCCACAGTTCCGGCTGCGCGTGAAACCATTGGCGCAGCTCATCGGAGGGAGCAACATTCCGGAGCCACTCATCCAGAGCGATTTCAGATTTGCGCAGACCGCGCGGCCACAACCGATCTACCAGGACACGCGCTCCGTCGGAGCGCGATACTGATTCGTAAACTCGCTTTACCGCGACTGGCATGGCTATGCTCTATCATTGTAAGCGGAGTGAAAGCGCGATGTCTGTGGGAAAACCGGTGAAAATAGGCACGACCCAATGATGATAAAGTTGCGCGTGACGGAACGGCGGGGTGGGCGGAGGCTCAGCATAATCCGGCGACTGTTTGGCGGGGCGTCCGTTGCATTGCTTGTTCTCGCGTTGCTCGCGGGTTGCGATGTGGAGCGTCGTAGATCAGACGCCGAACTGGGCCTGAACCCGCAACAGGCCGCGGGACGCAAGATCTACGACAACTACTGCGACCGCTGTCATCGGCCTTATTCCACGAAGGGTAAAAAAGGCCCCGGCCTGAAGGGCATATTTCAGCATCAGTATCTTTCTCTTAGCGGACTGCCTGCGAATGACGACCGCGTGGGCGACATCATTCGCAACGGCCGTCCGGATATGCCGGGCTATAGCCAGACTCTGAGCGCACAAGACATTCAGGATTTGCTCGCTTACCTGCACACGTTGTGATGGGTCGAATCATGATGCGTGGTCGATTCACTTCATGGGATAATCCTGCCGTGAAAAATACCGCGCGGGCAGAGCTTTTTCGCAAGCTACCTTCCGTCGATGACTTGATGCGCGGCCCTGCGTTTCTCTCACTGGCGGCAGGCCACGGTCACGATTTCGTGGTCGATGCAGTGCGCTCCGTACTGTTCCGGCTGCGCCAGGAGATCACATCGGGATTGCTGGACGACGATGCGCTGGAGCTTGCGCTCTCGGGTCTAACGGACGCGGTGGAGAATCAACTTCGTCAGGAGCTGAGTTACTCTCTGCGGCCGGTGATCAATGCTACTGGAGTGATCCTGCATACCAACCTTGGCCGTGCTCCGTTGGCGGATGCAGCGATCGAGCACATCCGCGAGACCGGCGCGAGTTATTCCAATTTGGAGTTCGATTTCGCGGTTGGCGCTCGTGGAAAGCGGGATGTGCATGTGGACCGCCCGTTTCGCAAATTGCTGAGCAGTGATGCGCTTGGTACGGGTTCGGCGACGAATGCCGCCGGGCTTCGCCCGGGCGGGACATCCGAGGCGGCTGTCTCTACACGAGCTGAAACAGCGACCATTGTGGTCAACAATAATGCGGCCGCGGTGCTGCTTGCGCTGAACACACTCGCGGAGGGCGGAGAAGTTATCGTCTCGCGCGGGGAGCTGGTGGAGATCGGCGGGTCGTTCCGCATTCCAGATGTGATGGCGAAGTCGGGTGCGATCCTGCGCGAAGTGGGCACGACGAACCGCACGCGCGCTTCCGACTACGAGCATGCCTTCAACGAACGGACGCGGCTTTTGCTGCGCGTGCACCGGTCCAACTTCGAGATTACGGGCTTCACCGAGCAGGCTTCTACGGCGGAACTGGTGGCGTTAGCCCACAAGCGCGGTATTCCGCTGATGGAAGACCTGGGCAGCGGCGCGCTTTTTGACCTGCGCTCGATTGGAATCGACGGCGAGCCGGGCGTGCTGGATAGCCTGCACAGCGGAGTCGATATCGTCACCTATAGCGGGGACAAGCTGCTCGGGGGTCCGCAGGCGGGATTGATCAGCGGCAGCGCCGGGTTGATCGCGCGTATGCGGTCGAACTCGCTATTTCGGGCTTTGCGGGTGGACAAGCTGATCTATGGCGCTCTGGAAGCGACTCTTCTCGCCTACGTGCGGCACGATCACGATGCGATTCCCACGCTGCGCATGATGCGGCTTTCGAAAGAGGAAATCGGTAGGCGGGCGGACGCGCTGGCGGCACGTGTTGCCACGGTGAAGTTGAAGGTTGAAATTGTGGATGGTGAATCGGTCCTCGGCGGCGGCGCCGCTCCATCTTCCGTTCTGCCTACGCGCCTGCTGGCGCTAACTTGCGAAGGTCTTAGTGCTGACGAACTGACCGCGAGGCTGCGCGGTTCACAGCCTCCCATCATTGCCCGGGTTGATGAGGGGCGCGTGCTGCTGGATTTGCGGACGGTTTTTCCGGATCAGGATTCCGCGATAGCGTCTGCCTTGAGTCGCATCGCTGCGTGATTCTTTCGCATCGAACTGTTGTTGGCTATTCTCCACACTGTCGGACACTCCACTCGAGCTCTCGCCGACTTGCTTGAGACGCTTCACGCTCACTCCATTCAAACGCTGGTAGATATCCGCGCTTTTCCTATGTCGCGGCGGCTGCCGCAATTCAATCGCGAGTCACTGGAGGAAAGTTTGCCGGAGGCTGGAATTCGTTACGTCTGGATGCAAGGCCTCGGCGGTTATCGCAAGAGGATTCGAGACGATTCTCCCAACATCGCTCTCCGCAGTGCGAGCTTCCGCAATTATGCTGATTACATGCTGACGGAGGAGTTTGAAAACGCGATGGCGGAACTGGTTGCGTTCGCCGAGGTTTCGCGCACCGTCTATATGTGTGCCGAGCGCGTATACTTCCGCTGCCACCGCATGCTGGTTTCGGACTGGCTGGTGGCGCACGGGCATGAGGTGATGCATATCGACGGGACCGGCCCGGCGAAGCCTCATCGCCTCACCGCGGAAGCGCGCGTGGTAGAGAGCGAGCTGATTTACCGCGGCGACCGATTATTGTAAGGTCTAGCAAAAATATGATCGTCGGCACAGGCATTGATATTGCGGAGGTTCCGCGCATCCGGCAATCGATCGAACGTTTTGGCGATCGTTTTCTGCAGCGCGTGTATACGGCGGGCGAAATCCAGTATTGCGACTCGAAGGCAAATCGTGCGGAGCGCTACGCCGCCCGTTTCGCCGCTAAAGAAGCTGCTATGAAGGCTTTGGGTACGGGTTGGAACCATGGCGTGCGCTGGCGCGATTGCGAAGTTGTGCGCCTGCCGGGCCGACGACCGAGCATTTGTTTTCACGGCAAAGCCGCTGAGTTTGCCGCAAAGCTGGGCGTCAAGAATGCCGTGCTGTCGATTTCCCACACTGTCGAGCAGGCCATCGCGCAAGTCATTCTCGAAAACTAGCGCTGGAAAGCTAGATGCGGCGGCAAGGCCTTCTGCTAGACTTGTCCGGCCCATTCCTTGTTATGTCCGCGACCCTTCAGGCTCCCGCTCCAACTCGATTAACGGAAGTATCTGAACGAACTTTGCTGGCCGGGCTGGGGCTGACGAGTTTCGCCGCCCTCTTGCTGGAACTGGCGCTGACGCGATTGTTTTCGGTCGTGCTGTTTTATCACTTCGCCTTCCTCGCTATATCGATTGCGTTGCTGGGACTGGGCGCGGGCGGGGTTTTCGCTTACATGCTGAAGCGGCGGCTCGCCGGATTCGATACCCGCTTCTTGGCCTCGCGGCTTTGCATGGTGAACTCGGTGACGGTTTTCCTGGTTCTGGAGACTGTGCTGCACGTTCCGGTGACGCTTGAGGTCAGCGGGAGCAACTTTCTGCTATTGACCGTTATTTACCTCGCAGCAGCTGTGCCTTTTTTCCTGACCGGAGTCCTGTTCTCCGTGGTTTTCGCACGCGAGGCGCTGCGGATTCCGCTGCTTTACGGTGCCGATCTGGGGGGCGGAGCGCTGGCCTGCCTGGCGGTGGTGCCGCTGCTCAACTGGATCGGAGGACCGAACACGATTCTCACGGCCAGTGTGGCGCTGACGGGGGCAGCTGCGGTCTGGGCTTCTACGGAGAACGGACGCAGGGTGGCGGGCGCGTTGCTTGCCGGATTTCTGATGCTCATTGTCGGGAACCACTCGGACCGACTGATTGATGTGGTCTATGCCAAGGGAATTTTCCGCAACCCGGCGTGGGTGGAGTTTGCCCGATGGAATGCATTGTCGCGCGTGGAAGTCGATCGTCAGGGTCAAGCGAAGGCCATCGTCATCGACGCCGACGCTTCCACGTACATCATGAATGCCGAGCCGGAGCAGGTGCAGGGTACGGCTTGGGAAGGCATTCTTATGTCGGCACCGCCGGCCCTGGCGAACGTTCTGCGGCCCCGCGGAGAGTTCGCGATCATCGGCCCGGGCGGCGGGGTTGACGTGCTGCGCGCCCTGGCCAGCGGCAGCCCGAGCGTGACCGGTATCGAGATCAATCCCATCATCGCCAACACCATCATGCGCGGGCGGTACGCCACTTATTCCAAACATCTTTACCAGCGGCCCGAAGTGCACATCCATGTGACCGATGGACGCTCTTACCTGCGCTCAACGCAGCAGCAGTTCGATGTTGTGCAGATGACCCTGGTGGACACGTGGGCTTCGACCGCGGCGGGAGCTTTTGCCCTCAGCGAAAACAACCTTTACACCGTTGAGGCCTTTCGCGAGTATTTTGAGCATCTACGGCCAGACGGAATGATCGCGATTACTCGCTGGGAGTTCCACGAGCCACGGGAAGCGCTGCGCGTGGTCGCGGTCGCGATGGACGCACTGCATCGCCTGGGCGTCGCCAATCCGGCGCGGCATTTCATCGTGGCCGCCGAGGGAGCGCTCGACGAAGACGGCATCCCGGTGGTGGTGCTGGCGAAGAAGACGGGTTTCACTAGTGAGGAAGAAGCGGCAGTAAGAGCTCATTTTGCGCGATACAGCGATCTTCGCCCGCTATACCTGCCCTCGGATCCGGGGCACAATCCGTTCGGCGATTTGATTGCCAGCAACGATCCCGACGCCTTTGCCCGGGATTACGCTTACAACGTTGCGCCAGTCAACGACAATGCCCCGTTTTTCTTCTTCACGCTCAAACGCTCACAAATGCTCGGCCCGGAGGGGGTGCGGAATGGCATTGACTGGAAGGTAAACCTCGGCGTGCTGGTTCTTCTGCTCGTGCTGGTCATCTCTCTCATCGCCGTGGTGGTCTTCCTGATTCTGCCTCTTGCACTGCACACCGGCCGGATACGCCAAACCCCCTTACCTCTGCTCTATTTTGTTGCCGTGGGTCTGGGATACATTCTGGTGGAGATAGCCTTCATCCAAAGGTTCGTGCTTTTTCTCGGACATCCCACGTATGCCCTGACGGTCGTCATTTTTCTATTGATGCTCTCGAGCGGAGCGGGCAGCCTGTTTTCGCGGTGCTGGCTACCTCGCACTGAGCTTGCCTGGATGCCGATCACGCTGGTAATCAGCGCACTTTTGGTGGATGTGTTCTTCCTGCCCCATTGGCTGGCGGCGTGGGTGGGACTTGGGTTTTACTACCGGCTTGTAGTAAGCGGCCTCCTGTTAGCTCCACTTGGCTTCGTGATGGGGATGCCGTTCCCGACCGGCTTGCGCGCACTGGCTGCGGACCCGGTCCTCGGTATCTCGACCGCTGCGGCCAACGACGACAATGTCGTGGAGTGGGCATGGGCGATGAATGCCGCCGCTAGTGTGCTGGGTTCGGTACTGGCCATGGTAATCGCGATCCAGTTTGGCCTGAACGTGACCTTGGGCTGTGGAGTTGCGGCCTACCTGCTCGCCCTGTTGTTGCTGCCAGCACTGCATCCCCACTGCGCTGAGGACGGACCTCTTGTTTTGCTATGATGCTCGCAGGGGCGGCGGGAGTTTTCGTGCGCAACCCAAATGGCGGTCTGAGGAAATTATTTGCCGAGCCAGAAGCAGCTCCAATGGTCGCAACTGCGTGTTGGCCTCACGGTAATTTTCGCCAGCTTGACGTTGGTTCTGCTTCTATTTCTGATGTCTGGAACCGGCGGCTTCTTCTCTCACCGTATTACTCTAATATCGTTCTTCGACAATGCGAGTGGATTGCGGGTGGGCGCACCGGTGCGGCTCGACGGCGTGGATATCGGCAATGTTGCGGCCATTCGTGTGGTGCCTGACAAAGATAAGCAGATCACTCCTGTCGAAGTGGTCATGAAAGTGAGCACGAAGTACGGGTTTAACCTCCGGCGCGATTCGATGACCTCGCTGGATACGGCCGGAGTTCTCGGCGAGACATACCTGGACATTGACAGCTCGCAGGCCATCGGCCCGGCGGCGAACAATGGCGACATCCTTCCCACTCAAGTACATCCTGACTTTAATGAGTTGGTGCGCTCCAGCCAGAGTACATTGCAGAACATGGACGCGCTGCTCAAGCGCGCGGATCGCATCGTGGCCTTCGCGGAGAGCGGCAAAGGCTCGTTGGGCAAATTAATCTACGATCCGCTTCTCTATGACCGCTTGTCGCAGACGGTTACAGAATTCAAAGGAGTTGTTGACGAGGTCGCTCAGGGACAAGGAAGCCTGGGGAAGTTGATCAATGACAATGACGCCTACAACAAGTTCGTCGCCACGCTCGATAAGATCAATGCTGTGGCCGACGACCTGCAAGCGGGCAAGGGGACGGCGGGGAAATTCCTGAAAGATCCCTCACTCTACAACAATGCCAACGATACAATCGCGAACTTGAAGAAGGTGAGTGATGACATCAATGCCGGTAAGGGGACTCTGGGCAAACTCACCAAGGACCAGGAACTGGCGAACAAGATCGA
>Ga0187882_1002453_pt1 | contig 16981 bp, 13 predicted proteins | sample June2016WEW_19_1_3_FD_132991 | JGI IMG/M metagenome (GOLD analysis project Ga0187882, IMG submission 132991) | Peatland microbial communities from SPRUCE experiment site at the Marcell Experimental Forest, Minnesota, USA - June2016WEW_19_150 | ecosystem: Environmental > Terrestrial > Soil >... | reverse complement strand
TGGCGGCCTGTTCCAGTTCAACCTTCAAGGGTTCAGGGGGCGACTGTTGTGCTGTCGGAGCATCTTTCTTTTGTTTCTGTTGCTTCGTTTGGGCGAACCTCCTATTCAGAACGTTGCCGCGGGCTTCCCAAAGGGCAACAACGCGACGCGCCTCTCGAATTGCCCTTCAAGGTACGTGAGAGACTGAGAGCGCCAGAGGTTTTTCCTATTTGTTCCTTCAAAGTCAATCAACATATCCCAGTCCATTACCTATAATGGCGTAATTGGATCGCTCCCGAATCCGGGGTAATCAAACCGTAAATATTGTTCTTCAAGTTGGCCGCCAAGCTCTGACGACCTCCGGCGATCGAACTTCGGTGAGCATGGTTCCCACTATGGTTTTTCCTGACCTCAAGGCTCCCTTCGCTTTGTTAGCTTTCGTCGCGAAAACGCTCCTCTCCGTAACTGATTATACACCAGTGGCCTTCTAAGCTCTCGCGATACCCACCCTATTTTCCCTTTAAGGTTTCTCGTTTGAGGAGATCTATGGGCTCGTTCCTCAGAACCTTGATAACCTCCACCGATACCCATGTCATCACGCGTCTCTTTTTGCTTGCAGATTCTTGAGTACCCATTCTCAAACCTGAATCGTTGTGTGTGTCCCTACGTATGATATTCGCCTTCTGTAACTCGGTAGCTGCTCTTGATCCGATCTCCCTTGCATCAACGAGTACTGGATGCGTTTTTGAAAAGCCATGTTCTGGGTAGAGAGCTCTTAGTCCCAAGTCATAAAGCGCTTCAAGCACATCCTCGGCGGAATCAGCAAACCCACCACGCTTGGAGATCGAACGCTTCCGAACCTACGACCTTGAGCATGCTCCACATTCGTTGAGTACTGCAACTGGGAATGTCCACACAGGGCGTTAGACTATTCAACACCAGCAGAAATCTACTTCACAGGTATGCCACGTGTTTTGGGATAACACACTTGTGATATCGAGACAAAAGTCTTTTCTTCGATATGGCTCTATAAGCTCCTTAGATGAGGGTAATGTCTCAACCAAGAAACGTCCGAATGTACTGCATGTCCTCGGGAACAGCCGTGTTTGATTCGGCGCAACTCACTATTGGTAAAGATCCGGGTACGCCAATCGAATGCTCAATACAGATGTACTTGATCGATCATCCTGATGGGCTAGTGCTTTTCGAGACAGGGTTCGATCCTCAGGTCGCTTCTGATCCAGCCGGTTACTTGGGACCAGAAATTGCGAGTCTCTGGAAACCCAAGATGAAAGAAGAAGATTCGGTTGTTCGTCAGCTTGAGCGTCTGCACTATGGACCCAAGGACATCAAGTACGTGATACTATCTGCCCTCTACATGGACCATGCAGGTGGTATGAAGTATTTTCCCCAATCGACGTTCATCGTGCAGAGAGCAGAATTGAAGATGGCTTGGTGGCCAGATCCATGTGTGGGCGGCTACAACTACAGTGATATCAAAGAGACCAGAGACTTCAAGTTCATTCAACTCGATTCGGACTATGATGTCTTCAATGACGGTACCGTGGTTGTGAAAAGCTGTCCCTGTCACGCCATAGGCGAACAAGTGCTAATAGTCAGACTGAAGGGGGGGACGATAGTCAATCCTACTGGCGTCATACCATTGAGGAGAAACTATGAGCTGGACGCTATCCCCGGCGTGCTGATGGTTCGTCCGGGAGAAGCGTACGCCAATATGCAGAAGCTTAAAGGGATAATCACGAAGGAGAGAGCCAAAGTGCTGTATCATCACGATCTAACGGAATGGAGAACCTATAAGAAACTGCCTGACTATTACGAATAGTCTTCTTTATGCTGGCTCAGGACCACGCATGCCGCACCCTCATGCGCAGATCGAACCATGTAATGCTCATCAAAAAAACCGCAGGAGACTCTTCGACAAATCACAGTCTCTTTACGCTGTTCTCGCCTTGGGGGTCAACTACTCTGTTCGAACTCCAAACTATGGATGGATACCATTTCCTCTATGAGAGCTTCAATGCTGGAGCCTTCCAACAATTCCACATCCACACTCTTGCTGCCGACAAGCTCTCTAAGTAGAGTTTGACCGTCACACTCATCGACATCTTGCCACCCAGCGAAACTGTATGCCTCGATATCTATGCTAAAGGCACGCGGCGGAAATGACGAACGTGGCTGGAAGCCCTACTTCTCCATGGTTGATTGATTGAAAGGGACATGGCGCATCAGCTGTCGTGACTCTCAACGGAATATAATATAACAGCACCTGCAAAGCAATAGGGAACTACCACATTTCTCCACCTGCGTCTTGACTTGGTAGCTTCCCGTGACCTTAGAAACTCTCAGCCACCGATTCGAGAGCGGACTTAGGCCTTTACTGCTCCAAACGTTAGTCCTCTCACAATGTGCTTCTGAAGTAGAAATGCTGCTATTAGGATTGGAAGTACCAGTAACACCCCCGCCGCCGACATTTGACCCCATCTTAGTCCTCCATACATTCCTATCATTCCAGTGAGCCCTCGAGTGACTGTGGCTGCCTTGTCTGCTGTCAAAGCTAGCGCGAAGATGAATTCGTTCCAGCACATAATGAAGGTGAACAATGCCGTGACCGCAAGCCCACCTGTGACGAGCGGCATGACGACGCGTCTGAAGGCCTGCAGCCTTGAACATCCATCGACCATGGCCGCTTCCTCAATCTCAACGGGCAGATCCTGGAAGAAACTACTCATTAGCCAGACCGAGAAAGGCAGATTCAGGGCGATGTAGACTAGCACCATTCCAGCGATAGTGTCGGTTAGCCCAAGGCTTCCCCAGAGCAGGTACAGAGGAATGACTATTGATATGGCTGGAAAGAATCGCATTGACAGAATCCAAGTTTTCAGGTCGCTGCTCCCCCTAAATTTCAGCTTTGCGAATGCATATCCACTCGAGGAGCCCAGGGCCGTAGTGACCGCCGTGGAAATCGCCGCTATGATAATGCTGTTCTGAACATTCCCGAGGAATCCTGATGTCGATGGGTTCAGAACGGCTGCATAGTTCGAGAGGTTCATTTGCTGGAAGATACTCAGGGAAATATTCAGAATGAAACCGCTTGGCACCAAGGATTGGATCACCAGCCAGACAATTGGAACCAAGATGAAAATCATTGCAAAGATGACGATTATCCAGCTCAACGTTTTCTCGAAGATTCTAAGTTTGGGCGTGTTCATGCTGGCCGTTTCTCCTCCGAGACGAATGTTCGTCTTATGAAGATCATGACGGCGACCATTGTGATTATGTTAAGTATCCAAGACAGCGCTGCTGCATATCCAACTCTGAATTGCTCGCTCAGACCAACCCTGTATATGTAGAGGGAGGCCGTGTAGGTGCTGAAACCCGGCCCACCATTGGTGATTATCAGAGGTTGGTCGAAGATCTTGATCAAATCAGTGAACCTGAACAGTATTGCGACAGCAATTATTGTTTTCATCATGGGCAGCGTAATATACCGGAACACTTGGAGTCTTGAAGCTCCATCTATCAAGGCCGCTTCATAGGGTTCTTTAGGAAGCGCCTGCAGACCTGCAAGCAAGATAAGAAACACGAAAGGAGTCCATTGCCACACGTCGACGACAATCAGCGACGGTAGCGCTGTCTGAGGGTTTGCCACCCATTCTGGGGTTCGAATTCCAAACCTGTTAATGATGGTGTCAACTAGTCCAAGGTCAGGCCAGTACATGAACCTCCAGAGGTACCCTGCAACAAGCGGCGCCACCATCAAGGGGATCATGAAAACCACTCTAATGATTGAGGACCCCCTTGTCTTCTGATTCAGTATGAGCGCCAGAATGAATCCCAGGGTCAGCTCGAGAGGCAGCGCTACAAGGACGTAGGTTCCGGTGACTTTCAATGAAGAGAGAAATACTGGATCTTGAAACGCACTAACGTAGTTGCCTGCACCTACAAAAGTGGCTGATTGAGTAATTATCCTGTAATCAAAGAAACTGAAGTAACTACAATAAAGAAGGGGAAAGATTCCGATAAAGAGAAGCATCGCAATTGTGGGTGCATTCAGCAGATACGCCAGTAGTTCACTCTTGCCCTTTTCTCTCATGGGGCTTCGCACGCTGAGCTAGGTTGGATAGTTGTACTTCGTCCAGATGTCTACCATCGCTTTCTGAGATTCGTCTAGTGCTTCTTTGGGAGATTTTGTTCCAGCAAGCGCTTCGTGCATGTACCGGGTTACGGGGTCAACTGCCTGCGGGAAGGCCGCAACGCGCATCCAGCAGATCCAGAGATGGTCACCCTTCCAGGCTTCAAGCGCGGCATCGACCCAGGGATTCGTCTTCTTAATCTCCGGATCTTGATATATTGAATATCTCGCTCCAAAGTACGAGAAGTTCTGGGCACTGTATTTTCCGAACTCGTAGCCTGTTGCAAACTGTATCCATAGGAATGCAGCGTCGGGGTTCTTTGAGTCTTTGTTTATTCCTAGGTTCCACCCTCCACTGCTCATTCTAGGCTGGGATCCTGGGACCTCCCATGAGGTGACGCCGGGCGGCAAGGGCCTGTTCGTTCCTATTGGTTTGCCCCAGTAGGGCATGAATGCATATCCGACCTTATCAATGAAGTCTGGCTTTGTGTAGTCTGTGTACATCATGTTCCAGAGTTGAGCTATGGCGACGTTGCCATTTTTGAACCACTGTTGTGCTTCTGTGTATGTCATGTTGCTCGCGCCTTTTGGAACCCATCCCTTTCGGTGGTAGTGCAACGCCAAGTTGAATGCCTCCAATTGCCCTGGACTGTTCAGGTTTGGCTTGCCTTCGTCGGTTGTGTAGTATTCACCGCGTGAGAATGCTTCGGGATGCCATAGTTCCCAGAACGTGTATGGGTCTGCCGCGTACGCGTATCCGTAGGTCCCCTTGTCCGGTCTTGTGAAGAACTCTAATAGATCGCAGAACTGTTTCCAGGTCAAGGCATCAGGGGGGTTGGGTACTTCCAAGTCGTAGCCATATTTCGCTTTGAAAGCGTCTTTCTCGCTAGGGTCGCTAAACCAGTCCTTTCTGTACAGTAATAGTGCGCAATCGGCTCCGGTTGGCAGGGTGTACAGTGCGCCGCCCCCGCCTCTCTTGGTGAACTTGTGTTCGTCGTCGTATCTGCAGGATTGGTCCAGAACCCACGCAGCGTAGTCCGAAAGATCGACTTTGTACTTCTCAACCAACGGTTCTAGGGGCACATAGAATGCTGAATTCTGGCCTATCATCCAAACGAAGTTTGTCAGAACGTCGATTGATCCCTTGTGACCCGTCAGCTCCAACAGGTTCTTTTCGTTCAGAACTTCTGAACCTCCAAGAGGTATGACGGTCACGTTTATTCCTGTTTGCTCCGTGAACTTCGCCTTCATTGCATTTGCTACGCTTGTCAGCGGATCGAGCGTGAAAAAGGCGAGGCTCACGCCTTGGAACGGCTTGGCTGCCGTAGTGGGTGCGACAGTAGTAGCTGCCGTAGTGGGTGCGACAGTAGTAGCTGCCGTAGTGGGCGTTGGAGTCACAATCCCAGTCGTGCTTTGATACCATTCGTACAGCCCAATTGCTACAGCGACGGCAACAATCGCTCCGCCCGCAGCTTTCAGAAAACCTCGTCTCGATTGCTTGGTTTCAGTCAAGCAATTACCCTCGTTGCACACTTGCCCTGTGCTGAGGTAATAAAACTATCTGCGAAGTCTATTTGAAGTAGTCTCGGGTGGTTCTTAACCTGTTTCCTTGGAAAGCCTAGATGAGAGTTTCTAGGGGTTGAAGTTTAGACCGAGCCGCGGCATGTTCTCGAATTGAAGCCGCTTCGCGAGGTCCAGAGCTGTCGATAGCTCACCTCTATATTGGGTGAGAGTCGCATCGCGTCTTCCGCTATCGGTTCTCGTAGAGTCTGTCTTCTATTATTCGCGTTGGTCATCGTCCACACCGGCTATTCAACGCATTTGTTGCGTGCGGTCGACAATGTCATAACAGGGCCTAAAGCCTATGCTAGATGTCTGGACTTCGAAGTAATCTAGATGAGCTTGAGTGCATCGACAAAGTTCCGCATGTCAACATCATCTGCACACGGACCATACATGGCGAAAACGAACTTTCCGTACTGCCATCCATACGCTACGCCGTGCTTTGGCAAAACCCATCTAGTTATGTTCTGACATGATAAATCCACAAGGCTTCTCTCTCCGTGCGACTCATAGCTGGCATGCCATTCCCGAAGCTTGCTCTCGAGGAACGCCTTAGCGGAAGGAATATTCTCGAATTGGAAAACAAACAAAGCGATGCGTTTGTCATTCTGCTTGTAATCGGCACAAAATCCCTCCACATAGCCCGCCTCCTTTCTGAATTCAGGAACTCTTAACGCCAATTTCCATCCTTCCGGCGGTGGGTCCGGCATCAGTTCAGTTAGCTCAAGATTTTGAGCAACTGCATTCTGTCGGAGCAGGCCGATTCTGGGTAGAACAACATAGGTTCTGCTGCTCCAGTTCGCCCTTACTAGGTCCTGCTCTCTAGAGCCCCTGCGTCCCGTGGCTGTAAAGTGCAAGCCATGAATTCCGAACTTCTTCGTGGGCGAAACGTCAAAGAATACCCTCCTCACTAGCGTCGCTGAGGGGAGAAGGTCCTGCTCGGGATAATAGTACATCCACCAACCCGGAATCGGTGGGTCTCCGTGGTCCCTCCACTCCCAATCAAGCAGGTTTATGCCAACACTCTCTGCTGCCAATCTTCGCATGATCACACAGGGCGATTCTATCTTCTCCCGCCCCGAATTCTTGAGTGTCACCTCGATCGAGCATTTTCCACCAGATCGCAAGAACCTTCCAGCAGAGAGATGCATAACGAAGGAGATTTACAATTCCCCCAAATTCACGAGCCAGCGACGCTTATATAGGTTCTCAAAACATCTTTTCCGAATTCGACTCGGTGGTTTTCACGAAGTTAGACATCGTATTCTTGCATCCGCCTAGTTTCATCGACTTTTGGACGCGCCCTTGGTTTGCAGGTCCGCTAGCGAGGACTGTCTCAAATCTAACACCAGCCTTCATTATGCTTCCAATCGGCATGGTGAGCGCGGCGGACTACCTAGACAGACAAGGATACAAGGTAAGAATAGTAAATCTCGCGGAGAAGACAGTCGGGGATCGCAACTTCAATCTTGCAGAGTACTTGGCAACGCTCGAGGCCAAAGTCTTTGGTATAGGCCTTCACTGGTGCGTCCATTCAAGAGGAGCAATCGACACAGCGAGGCTGTGCAAGATGCATCATCCAGCCTCAAAGGTCATCTTGGGAGGATTAACCGCCACAAGGTTTGATCAGGAAATAGTTTCAAAGTACTCTTGGATTGACGCAGTCGTTAGAGGTGAAGCGGAAGAGTCTATTGCAGCGTACCTTCAGAAACTGGAGACAACAGGAAGCTTTTCGGACGTACAGAATCTAACATACAGAGAACCTGACGGGAAGATACGACGCAACAGTCTTCGCAAGGTTCCTGAAGACCTAGACGAATTGTGCTTCACGCGCCTTGACCTTGTCGAACCCCATCAAAGATTAATGAATGTGACCTTGCCCCACAGGACATTGAAAGTCTGGAACCTTCCGATCTGTAGAGGCTGCCTATTCAACTGCGTTACCTGCGGAGGTTCGATGTACAGCTACCAAACCCTTCATGGGAGGAGTAGACCCGCGTTTACTAGCCCGGACAAAATGGTTGAGGAATTTCAAGAGCTTGACGAGCAGAAGGTCAACTCGATATTTCTGTTTCAGGATATGAGAATGGGGGGCGAGAAATACTGGAAGACCCTGCTGGAGCATCTTCACAAAGAACGATGGTCCCATCTCGAACATGTAACACTAGAGCTTTTCGAGAAGGCAGACGAAAGCTTCCTCAGGACCCTTCAGAGATTCGAGCCAGCAGAAAAGGTGGGCCTCACCATCTCTCCAGAATCAGGTTCAGAGAGAGTTCGGCTTGCACATGGACGGCGATACTCCAATGAAGAGCTCCTCAAATCGATAAGATCGTGCCTAGATGCAGGATTCCCGATATCGACTTACTTCATGATTGGTCTAGGAAAAGAAAACTCCATGTCAATTCCCGACACTTGGGGAGTCTGGCAGAAGATCCTCAAGATGAATCGGCGTGACTCGCAAGCAGTCGCGACAATCGATTTCGGGGCTATGATACTACTCGACCCAGGCTCCCTTGCGTTCGATAGACCTCAAGCAACAGGATACTCGTTGAAGTGCGGCACTTTTCAAGACTACTACGACCGATTGGGGCTTCCAAGTTGGAAACAGTGGATGAGCTACGAAACAGACTCGTTAAGAGCTGAGGACTTTGTCAACGTGGTGCTCGACTCTTCTACACGTTTCGTCGATCTCTTTGAGGAGTTTGAATTCGTGTCGCACGAACAATCAGAGAAGCTCAAGCAAAGTATCCTATTGGATAGACTTGTGCTCAGAGAGATCGATGGCATACTCCGAATCAAGGATGAGAATCAGAAGAATACTCGGTTGAATGAATTGAAAGAGATTGTGGAGGACCCGCTTCTGTCTTATTCATATCTGTTGACGCAGAATGATTAGAATTTCCTTCTTGAGAATCACAAACCCGTCATGTTGGATGAGGAAGTCAGGCTTATCTGTGACAACCATGGGCTTGAGAGTGTGCCGGCGAAAACTCAGAGATTATAGAGCCTCTGCGCGTTGTTTCCGAGTATGCCCATTATCTCGGCTTGGCTGAAGCCTGGCCACCCCGCTTTCTCTGCTACTTTGTTCAGTCCGCTCCTGATCCAGTCGACATACCGCTTGAAGTCTTTAGCGGGGTCGTCGGAGAATACTCCCTGACCCAGACACCAATAGTCCGAAGCGTACATTATCCGACCGATTACCCCGTACTCTTTGGCCATAACCAGATTCCACGTCAGTATAGTTGGGCGATCGTACATCATTGCTAGGTCCGCATAGATGTTCGGATTGCACACCATCAGCGTGAGCAGCATCTCGGTCCACGGATACCCCATGTGCTCGATCACCATCTTCATCTTTGGAAAATCAATGCTGACGTCATTCAGAAGAGAGATATCGGCGTATCTCAAGGGTGCAAGAATCGCCGGACCTGTCTGTGCACTATGATGATACTGAACCACAGCGTCAAGCTCGACAGCTTTTGCGTAGAATGGATAGACCCTCCTATCATTTGACACATAATGGCCATAGGGAGGCGTCAGCAGCACCCCTCGAAGACCGCGCTTGGTAATAGCTTCTTCGAAGTAGCGCAATGCTTCCTCGTTGATTCGACCATACTGGTCGAGAGGCTCCAAACTTGCCAGTCCAACTAGCCTCTCAGGATACCGTTTCACCGCTTCAATCACGTAGTCTTCTCCACATTGAGAATGCCAAAGCCGAGTCATGTCTTGACCCATGACGACCGCTTTTTCTACCCCCGCGAAGTCCAACCACTTGATTACATCATCAAGTTTCGTATCAACTGGAAACGGCATTCCTAACCTGTCCCAAGTCTCCTTATCGAAGTTCTTGCTCTTCAACAAGTGAAGATGACCATCTACTATCATCAAAATCACCTAACTCACCTCCGACGAAGTATACTTAAAAGTTACGAGTTAACGGAACCGTTGTTCTAACTATCCACATCTGTCCCTGAAGTAGACGTCGACCGGTATGGGTACCTGGCTCTTGCAAGGCTCAAATCACGTGCTCTTGCAGGGCCTCGCGAGCGACGTATTGCGAATCCAGGCAGCCACGCCAACCTATACATATGAGAGAACGTTCTGTCCAGACCGAACAGAACAGGTCATTTGACTTGGAGGACGTATATTGACTGCGATTCAAATCCCTCATAACGAATATCGCGACAGGTGGAGACGAATCCAAGACCAGATGGACAAGGATAACCTTGACTTGTTGTTAGTGTATTCTGACGATCATTCTCTCGCTGGGCCTGCAAATGTAAGGTACATATCCAACTTTCCGGCCCATTTCGAGCCGACATGTATTTTGATGCGTCGTGCGCATGATCCGATCCTCCTGACAGGACCGGAAAGTCACGAATATGCGAGGCTGAGGTCAGAGGTCGTGGATGTTAGAATAGTTGAGGAGTTTGCGCCTCAAGACGAAGAATATCCCTACACGAAGCTCAGACCCCTCAAAGACATAGTCTGCGGGGTCGCGGGAAGAGCTACGAATATTGGCATTGCTGGGCTAACCTTGATGCCCGCCAAGATTTTCGAGTTGTTCAGTCGGACGCTAAAGGCGAGACAAATCCTCGATGCTGAGAGTCTACTGTCAGGTTTGAGAACGATAAAGAGCCGAAATGAATTGAACGTGATTCAGGAAGCATACCGAATAGCCGAGAAAGGAATCGAGGCATGTCTCTCAGCAATCGAGGTGGGAAAAATGGAGTCTGAGGTTGCAGCAGAGGGAGAGTATGCGATGTATGGGAGCCGAGGGAACCGCAATTGATACGATAGTTGCGTCTGGACCCAATACCAGACCGATACTGGCCCGTACAACCTCAAGAAGAATCCGGCGGAACGAATTGGTCTTGGTGACAATTGGCCCTCGCTTTCAAGGCTATAATGCTGCGATAGGACGCCCCATCTACACGGGAAAGCCACCTCCTGATATCGAGCGCTCAATGACCTGGGCAGTCGCGGCTCAATCCATGTGCAGGGAGGCTCTTAGAGCTGGAGTCGTGGGAAGAGACGCCGAGGGCACCGGAAGACGGTTCCTTGAGGAGAAGGGGCTTGGCAAGTACTTCGTTTACGCAGGTATTCACAGTGTCGGTTTGGTTGAGTTTGAGCCTCCCATAATGTCCCCGAAGAGCAACCATGTAATTCAACGGGATATGGTACTTTCTATAGACATACCTCTCTTCTTGACACCTTGGGGAGGCCTAAGGTATGAGGACGGTTTCAAAGTCACGAAGAAAGGCGCCGTTCCTCTAGACCACGTCAGAACCGGCGTATTGAGCACCACAGACTAGCGGTTGGGACAAAGTCTGCGTGAATTGCATCCCTCACACAGCCGTTCCATTTCCCTGTCTACCTGACGGCTCTAAGAATTCTGGTCCTATCCAGCAGGAAAGGCCGAAGTACAGCTGGATAGTTTGATAGGGGCATGATTTCGGGTCTGATCTTGACGTTCAGGACCCCCGTAACGAAATTCCGCCGCCGTTCTATCCTCTTGAAGGTCTCGGGATACTTTGTCTCCAAGTCTTGTCGCAGTTCCTCGTCCGCCATGACCATCGTATCTTCGAGGTTGGTTCCAAACATGTCAGGGCCCACCTTAGGTATCATATCTACTTGGATAGCCATGCCCGACTTGAGGACACATTTCGAGCCCCTGTAGAATGGGGTGCTCATCCACTCGTCGATATGGATGAGATGACCCGGATTGAGAGCTAGCGGAAATCCCGTCGCATCCACCTTGTCCTGGATTTCTCCACCAGTTGCGCCTATACCCATCGACTCGTACCAGTCAACCACCAGCGAAAAGTATGGGATGCAAACTTCCTTCAAGTATGTTGGCTGAATACCCGCCAACTCGCTCGGACCCTCAACCACATAGCCTTGCCTACAAATCAGAGCGCCCCACAACCCCAGAGCGGTTGTCAATGGATCTCCTCGTTCGATGGTTTTCATCGACGGGCTCGGAAGACCATGAGACGCTCTCCGTCCTGTCGACAGCATCAGGTGACATGAAAGAGGCATTCCGTTGAATTTCATCAGCTGCACCGCTTCGTATTCTGTCATTCCAGGTTCGACCTTCTCTATCACTTCACGCACTCCTTCGGAAGCCACTGTCGCAGCAAATTCAAATGTGGCGATTTGTTCGGCACCATTTGACACTCGGAGCCCATAATCAGGATCCATGAGTATGTCGTTAGCGTTCACCACTACACCGCTTGGCCCGACGATTTCTCGTAATGAATCCGCCAAGTAGGACGGTATCTCAAGCGCATTTCTTGGATTTGCGAAGTCCGCTTCAGTGAAGTATTTCCAACCAACAGCGCCGACCTTCTTACTTTGTCGGATTCCCGCTTCCTTCATGAACAGGGTAATCTCTTTCATCCTGTCCCGCGGCTGGCCAATGAGTGAGAAACATTGGACTAGCACCTTTTCAACTTCAATTTGCAGGGCTGCATCTGCATACCCCCAACCTTCATTCCCCACCATGAGGGTGGAAGGACCCTCTCTAGGGAGCACCAGTAGGGATTCTTCGAATCTTGGATCATATCCGCATAGAAATGCCATATTCGCGTTGTGCTCTCTATCACCATAAACAACCAAAGCGTCAAGGTTCTTCTTGCTCATCGCTTCTTTTGCGAGCGAGATTCGTCTCTCATACTCCCCACGTGGAATTCTAGGCTCCATGGTTGGGCTGCCAAAGTCCGGGACCTCGATGCTGTCCAGAACAATTTCTCTCAAGATTTATCCCATTCAGTTGACTATGAATAATTCCAGAACCTAGGTGGGTTCTCACCCGTCGCCCGTCTAAGCTGGTCTCCCGCCATAATGCATGAGTCTTTCTCCATTTCGATTCACAGACTCAGTTTCCTTGGGGCCCGCCTAGTGGCGGAGTTTCTTGTATCCGTGAGCCAACGGGACACGAAGTGAGGCATGCCAGCCAACACCAGGGCACCTCGCCCGTGCTGATCCGGGCTAGGAATAGGTTATTCGCCACAACCTCGGGTAGTTTGCCCGCCTTACGGACCTTCTGTAGCTCCTCCCTGAACTTGCCACACGTGAGTTCGTCAACGGGGATCTCCTCCGACGGCATGGGCATCGTGCTGGACATGCTGCCGCAGCCCCATATGCACCTCCATTTGGAGTGCTTTCCATGCTCAAACTTTCGGCCCTCGATCTCAAAGCCGTCTTTCTTCTTGCTGATGGCCCCTGTGGGACAGACGCCCAGGCAGGCGTAGCCGCACTCCTCGGGACGGCATACGTTGCCCGCGTAAAGGGGATCCGGCTCCAGAGGCGCGCTCGTTATCACTGAGGACAGGATCTGCCTGGGGCCGAACTGAGGGGAGAGGAAGATGTTGTTCCAACCTATCTGGCCTAGGCCTGCTGCGACGGCAGCGTGCTTATGGGACAGCTCACCCATCATCACCCGCGGGTCCTTCGGGTCCTGAGCGGGGATGGGATAAGCGTCGTGGTCTCGAATCTCTAGGAATCTGGCCACTTGGTACCCAAGCTCGTCCAATTGATCATACATCCGGTGATTCACGAAGTGCTGAAAGGAGTAGACCGACTTCCTTTTCCTTAGGGCTTCAACCAGACCTTCGTTGATACGCTGGGCGATAGAGACAACAGCCCTAGCATCGGCAAGATAATACTGAGGCCGATACCTCTCGGGGCAAGAGTTGAATCTACTTGGAGAGGCAACGCCGACTAGGTCCGCCCCCTGCTTCTGAGCGAAGACCTTAAGCTCTCGCGTGAGCTCGCCCATCTTCAGCATGGCTACCTCTGACATGTTTCACAGTTGCCATGCTGCATCTATAAAGCTGATTCTCTCAACGAGCCACCTGCATAATAGTAAACGGCGTAGCTTGGTGACAACCTTCCCGTTGACGTGTTGTGTTGGCGAAAGGAGGGACTACAATTCTTCGCTTCCCGACGTGTGCTAGATCGGCGACTCCTTTTCCGAGTCGGAAGTCTCGCGGGGAATCCATTCCTGCGAGACCCATCACAAAGGTTTCAAGCCTGCTGGTGAATGCTTGAGCGTGCCTGCACGCCGAGTTGACGCTGATGCGAATCGATTTGGCGGCTTTCCGAACGCCTATGTTATGGTAGTTGGAGGAAGACGCATGAGCGGAGCATCATTCCGGTTGCAAAGTCTACGAAGAAGCAGGCAAGTGTTTCAAGGGAAACCTGAACCCGGTAGCGGATATGATGCAAGTGACTCCCGAAACGTGTCAACAAAAAGCCTTGGAGTGCTTACGGCTCGCCCAAGGGTCACGTTATATGCTCAGTGCCGGATGTGAGGTCCCCGCAGCAGTTAGAGACGACGTCTTCCGTGCCTTCTGCGAGGCGCCTCAAAATTGTGTGGGCGCACCAACATAGGTAGGGCGGGCTACGTTGCGGATATTCGGACAGTCGAAGGGCGGGTTGCGCTGAACTATTGGCAGGCGTTCTCTTCAACGATTCCCGAATGCTTTGACTTTCAAGGCCGAATGACATCGAGCCGCCAGAATAACGCATCAGACCCAGTCAACCTGGCGTTGAACTATGCGTATGGAGTCTTGGAGGGCGAGTGTCGAAAAGCAATCAATGCAGTTGGCCTAGAGCCGTGTGTGAGTTACCTTCACGAGTTCAGCAGCTATACATACATGCAAATCCAAGCCCGTAAAGACGTTGATCCACTCGGTCTCTGATCGCGTAGCCAGGAGACTCAAGATGCACTCGTTACCTGAGTAGTTGCTCCCGTATCCACGGGTCTAGATTTCCTGTGTGATGCTATGATAACCCACTCCGATAGTACCGGGTTCCACCTAATTTCCTGCATCTCAGCACTGTCCTATGATACAGCTCGGTTTTGCGCTCTCACATGCTTACGCCACATCGCGGAAACTATAGCTAAATACTGAGAGCACTGCGAGAACTGGCCGCAGGGATGAATCCAATTTGCAGAAAAGTAACGTCTCCGTCCTGGCGTCCGCACCGGGCAGGGTCGACTTGCTGAACACGCATCAAGACTACAAAGGCCTTCCAGTAGTGCCGGCGAGCATCAATCTTCGAACTTACGTGAGAGCTGAAACTACCGTTTCTAGGGTTGTGAGGGTTAGATCACTCGACCTTCAGAAACTGGGAGAACCCTCCTATGACGAGATACCGATAGACACGATTTCGATTAGAGAGGGGCTGGTTTGGCAACTACTTCAGAGCCGTCTTGAGAATAGTGGCCAACTTGGGAGCAAGGCCTTCCGGCGCTGATGTGACTATCAAGAGCGAGGTTCCGATCGCTTCAGGGCTTGCCAGCAGTGCATCCCTCGAAGTCTCATTCCTAATGGCGATCAGTGCACTTTGGAAGAAGAGACTAGCGATTCGGCAAATTGCCGAGCTTGCCTACAAATCGGAGAATGTAGAACTAGGAATTCCATGTGGACGATTGGATCAGTATGGCTCAGCCCTGGGTGGAATGATTCTCCTACACTGTCGACCGCCTTTTAGAGTCGAGCAGCTGCATTCAGCGGGATATGTTTTCTCTGTGCTGGATTCAGGTGTCCGCCACTCGACTGCAGAAGTCCACGCTCCTCGTCAGAGGGAGCTCAGGGAGGGAGTGAAGAGCCTTCTCGAAGCTGGCGTCCCACCGAAACTCAGAAGGAAACTGGCTCCAACAATTGACAAAGTAAAATGGGCTGCGATCTCTGAAGAGGAGATAGAACCGTTCATTGAAACAATGAAGCAAGAAAGTGCCGATCGCATTCTCTTCACTTTGAAGACTGACAGGTCAACTAGACTCGCTGTACAGATTCTAAGGAATAGGAGACTGTCAGTCAAGCAGCTTCAAGATACCCTCGGCCCTGAACGGACTCGAAAACTACTGGGTGAGCACAGGAAGGAAAAACGAATGAGAATTCTGGGCGAGGTGATGAACTATCAGCACGAGATGCTTCGTGATTTGTATGACCTTAGTGTTCCGGAAATTGAATCCATAAGATCCGCGACACTCGATGCAGGCGCGTTCGGAGCAAAAATCTCCGGAACAGGTCTAGGGGGATCTTTGGTAGCCTTAGTGGACAACATGGAGGATGGACATAGAATCGATGAGGCAGCTAAGGCGGCAGGAGCAAAGAAGGGATGGATATCGACGGTCGGACAAGGGGCCAGAATAGAGCGAGGAAGAACCCCATTTGATTCCGAAGAATAAGCGACTACCTGTACTCGCTTTCCTTGACATGTTGCTTCGTGGCTTCCAACACGGCACCTGTACTGCTGCAGCGTGGAGAATCTCTTCATGCCCTGAACACCGATATTGGATAGGTCGAGCGGAGTATCTCAAATCCACTTGAACAAACGAGAATCACTCGTCAAGAAACCCAAAGCGAACGAAAAACCGCTCAGGTTACAACCAATTGCGTTCTCTCATCTCTGACAAGATTTCTTCGAGCAACCCGGGCGGGAGCATGGGGCAGAACTGGCCCCAAGTCCATTTTCCATGCTTCTTCCGTCTGGCGAAATACATGAATCGGTACTCAATTCTGTCGTCATCTTTCGTGAATCGCAGACCCTCAACTCCTTTTCAGAATCTTTTGTGGTTGTGGACATGTTCGCGCAAGATTACATGTTCGATGTTGCCTGCAACCTTACCGTCGGTCGTAAACTGCTTGCTCTACTCTCCAAATACGGGATACCGCGCGGCCTGTTGCAAGACCTTATACACATGCAACGACAATGTGTGCAATCTGGCGAAAGGCGGGTTCGTCTTTTCCGTTTCCCTCCTTCCATTTTCGGCAGCGGAGAGCACGACGCTCGCCGGCAACAAGCTTTCCTAGTCAGTTTTGGAGTATTAACTTGCTTTCGTAGTCGGTTTTTACGCGGTAATACGGCTTTTTTCCTATGTCCTTCTCGACGCCCAAAGAGGTTGTGTCCTCCTCTCTCCTTTTGAGGCCTGTCTCCTCCCTTGGCAGGGCTTTCGATTCACGCTATCCGAGATATGAGGATTCCTCGGTGCAATATCCGGATCAGAATCGGTCGAGAGGAGCAAAGCCCTATCCGGATTCTCCGATATGGGAGCGTAGTATAACTAACGACGACATTGACAGGACAACTTCAATTTCCTCGATTGTATGACGGCTTTCACCCTATCCGTGTATCCCAATGATCATATCCGTCCCGATACGGCCAACTTGAGATTTTTCAATTTCATATTCGATACGGGCATATCCGAAATAATACGTAGATATCATATGAAAAGATGAGAAGAATAGGAGAATCGGGTGTGCCCCAATG
>Ga0187882_1002449_pt1 | contig 16999 bp, 16 predicted proteins | sample June2016WEW_19_1_3_FD_132991 | JGI IMG/M metagenome (GOLD analysis project Ga0187882, IMG submission 132991) | Peatland microbial communities from SPRUCE experiment site at the Marcell Experimental Forest, Minnesota, USA - June2016WEW_19_150 | ecosystem: Environmental > Terrestrial > Soil >... | reverse complement strand
GGCGGCCGTGGTTTACTCCGGGGATTGTCTTCTCGGAGGCGGGTGGATAAAAGAAAAAACAAATAGCTCGACAAGCTCACTATAAAATGAACCCGGATCTCTCACGCTACGCAAGACAGATTACCTTCAAACCATTCGGCGAAGAAGGCCAGCGTCGTCTCGCCGACAGCAGCGCCCTCATCGTCGGCGTCGGCGGACTCGGCTCGTGGGTTGCGGAATTGCTCGTCCGCGCAGGCGTCGGGCGCCTCCGGCTCGTGGACGATGACTACGTTGAGCTGACCAATATACACAGACAGTCGCTTTTTACTGAAAAAGACGCGAACCAACGCACTTTAAAAATAAACGCAGCGGCAAACCATCTTCGTGAAATTAACAGCAATTGCGAAATTGAAACCGTCTTCGCGAGAATAGACCGGCTGACTGCAAACCGGCTGACCGAAGGTGTCGACGTGATTATCGACGGGACAGATAATTTCCCCGCAAGGTTCATCCTCAACGACTGCGCGATAAAAAAATCAAAACCGTGGGTGTTCGCCGGCGTCCTCGGCACTGAGGCGCAGGTGATGGCCATAATCCCAGGCAAAACCCCCTGCCTTCGCTGCCTGCTCGGTTCGCCTCCCGCGTGTAACGGGCAAACCTGCCGACAAACCGGTGTGCTTGGCCCGGCAGTGGCAATGGTGGCCGCGTTCGAGGCATCGGAGGCAATAAAAATTCTCTCCGGCAATTCGGACAAGGGAGGACAATGCCTGCTTGTTTTTGACGTATGGAATAATGTTGCAAAGCAAATCGATGTCTCGAAACTGAACAAGAACGCCGATTGTCCCTGCTGTGTTCACAAAAATTTTGAGTTCCTTGAGCCATAGAACTCCTGATGGAAGCTAAAATAAATAAGCCCGTATATCTCGATTACAACGCGACAACACCTTTGGATAAGCGCGTGCTCGAAAGTATGATGCCCGCCCTCACTTCAGCGTTCGGGAATCCTTCCAGCGAAAGTCATTCGCTGGGACGCCAGGCGAGAGATATGGTCGAGGCCGCCCGCAGTCAGACAGCCAAACTTATCGGCGCATCCGCCAGGGAAATTATTTTCACATCCGGCACAACGGAGGGCTGCAATCTTGCGATTAAAGGCGCAGCAGAGGCGTATCGCGAAAGAGGTAATCATATTATTGTCTCCGCCATTGAGCATAAAGCCGTCCTCGAACCCTGCAAACGGCTCCAACAGCAGGGTTTCTCGCTGACGGTGCTTCGTCCTGATTCCTTTGGTCGTATTTCACAGGAGCAGGTGGCCGAAGCGATTACAAAACAAACTATACTTGTCTGCGTTATGCTCGCCAATAACGTCGTGGGAACGATTAACCCCGCGGAGGAAATCGGCGCAATCTGCAAAAAACACGGAATACTGTTTTTCTACGATGCCACCCAGGCAATTGGGAAACTCGCGGTGAACGTGAACCGGCTAAATGCCGATTTGCTGGCGTTTTCCGGACACAAAATTTACGGCCCTAAAGGTGTCGGAGCTCTTTACATGCGAGGCAAAAGCCCCAAAGTCCGGCTGACCGCCCAAATCGACGGCGGCGGACAGGAACATTTCCTTCGCAGCGGAACACTCAACGTCCCCGGAATTGTCGGACTAGGCAAGGCCTGTGAATTGTGCGAAGAGGAACTCGGCGACAAACCTTCCCTGTCGGCCGAACTGCGAGATAAACTGGAAACAGGCCTGAAAAAAACTATTCCTGATATACAGATAAACGGTCACCCCTCCGAACGCCTGCCCAACACCGTGAATGTTTCCTTTGGAGGTATTGAGGCCGTTTCCCTGCTCGGCAAAACTCCTGAAGTCGCCGCCTCAGCCAGTTCGGCCTGTGAATCCGGGACCTCCGGCTCAAACTATGTCCTCAGAACAATGGGTGTCAGTGAAGATTCTGCAGCCAGCGCCGTGCGGTTCAGCCTGGGGCGTTTTACTGCGGAACAGGAAATCGATTTTGCCGTTGAGCGAATATGTAACTCAGTCTCATCACTGCGCGGGAAAATTAGCGAGTAGCTGGACAGCGTTATCGGGCAGGGGTGATTTTTCGCAGGATACTTTTGGACCCTGATTACCTGACTAACTGAAGACCCGCAAGGGCGACAAATTTATCTTCAACAACCTTAAAGACGCCCTCAAGACCCGTCACGGCAAAGATGCCCTTTGTGGCCGGCGAGACATTGCAAAAGATGAGCTGGTGGCCACAATCCATCAACATTTTTCGCAGCTTGAGAAACTTCGATAAGCTCGATGATGTTATAATGTCAATGGTAGAGAAATCAACCACCACGTCGCAATCGCCTCTGTCTTTTATAATGTCCGCGACGGTCTTCAGCTCATCGCCCATCAGCGGTTCGGCAGGCAGGTCAACGAGAACTATATTTTCCGACCAGTTCTGAATTCCCATTTTTTAACCCTCAAAAATTGGTTCTTAATACAGCATACTTTCTATCGACATCTGCACAGGGCAGGTTAAGCAAAAAACACAAAAACGTAATACCTTGCCACAGAAGGACTTAGATGGATATATTGAATATGGGATTTGATGGAAAACAGATGTTTTTAGGACCCCAAAAAGCAAAAGGAAATTGGGTTACACCTTAGAGTTTTCTGTCTAATTTCCGATAGCCAATTGCCTCGGCGACGTGTTCGGGCCTTATGTCCTCACAGCCGGCCAGGTCCGCTATGGTACGGGCGACCTTGCAGATTTTGTCGTGCGCACGGGCCGACAAGCCGAATTCCATCATCGCCTCTTTGAGAAGCATCTCGCCCGATTCATCCAGCTTGCAGAACTTCTCGACTTGCTTGTGCGTCATTCTCGCGTTGGTTATTAGTTTGCCGTCGTCGAATCGCTTCGCCTGAATCGCACGTCCCCTCATCACGTCCCCCCTTATCGTCGCCGAATCAAGCTGGTTCGCCCTCGAGCGCAGCTTGTAGAAACTCACCGCGGGCACGTCTATATGAATATCGATTCGGTCAATCAACGGTCCTGAAATTTTCGACAAATATCGTTCTACCTGCCCGGGCGTGCATTTGCACCGCCTCGAATCGGACCCGAAATACCCGCAGGGACACGGATTGCACGAAGCCACAAGCAAAAACGCGGCGAAATACTTGATAGATTTTTTGGCGCGTGAAACCGTAACCGTGCCGTCCTCTAACGGCTGGCGTATCATTTCAAGAACGTGACGCGGAAACTCCGCGAACTCATCGAGAAACAATATCCCGTGATGCGCAAACGACAATTCGCCGGGTCTGGCGTTTACGCCGCCGCCCACAAGGGCGGGGCCGCTCGCCGTATGATGAGGCATACGAACAGGCCGCGTCGCCAATAGCGCCTTGCCTTTTCCTAAAAGGCCGACGGAAGAGTATATGCGAGTCGTCTCAAGCGACTCCGCTAATGTCAAAGGAGGCAGAATCGTCGCCAACCGCTGCGCGAGCATCGTCTTGCCCGCTCCCGGCGGACCAATCATCAATATATTATGTCCGCCCGTTGCCGCCACCGTCAACGCTCGCTTGACGCTTTCCTGTCCCTTAACATCCGAAAAATCAACGTCGTATTTGCTTTCGGCGCCGAAAATTTTGTCGACGTCAATCGCCGTGGTCTGCAAAGGCAATTTCCCGCCCAGGAAATCAACCGCCTGCGTCAATGACCCCACGCCGTAAACCTCCAGCTCCTCGACGACCGCCGCCTCTGCCGCGTTATCCAAGGGAACGATTATCCCGCGAAAGCCCGCCGTCTTGGCCGTCATCGCCATACTCAACACTCCGTTGACCGGCCTCACCCTGCCGTCTAGCGCCAATTCGCCCACGATTGTATAATCTTTCAAAACAGCGCTGCTGAAAACGTTTTCCCCTAAAAGAATTCCCAGCGCTATCGGCAAATCGAACGCAGGCCCTTCTTTTTTAATGTCCGCCGGCGCAAGATTAACCAGCGATTGTGTCTTCGGATATTTATACCCGCAGTTGACGATTGCGCTTCGGACTCTTTCGGCGCTTTCCTTTACCGCAGCGTCAGGCAGTCCGACGATTAACGTCTTGTCGAACCCGCCTCGTGCGACATCGACCTCGACTTCACAAATGATTCCCTCGATACCCTCAATCGCGACACTATATAATTTAGCCAGCATTGGTTCCTCGTTTTAGTTTTAAGGAAAGGTGTATCCTAATTCGGCTAAGGTGTATTTTAATTCGAACGATGACTACTCGCAAGTGTTTTCGGACATTAAGAATTTGGGTACGCTGGGTTATTGCAGCCAATTGTTGACGAAAGCCGCGAGGTCTTCCAAATCAACCCAGCCGTCACCGGTGAGGTCTGAGCCGCCGCAGTAAAGATTAGAGTCGGCCTGCATCCATTTGCTGCCCATAGCAGCGAAATCAAATCGCAATAAAACTAACTCGTCAAACGTCTGTATTCGTGAACTGGGTAATAACAAAAATTTTAAGTGGGGTGAAATATGACAAGAAAAATCGTTACAGGGATAATCGCGGCCGTTTTACTGGTAACTATAGCGGTATTCGCCGCGGAAAAAGCGAAAGAAAAGGCATCCGCTGAAAAAGCCTCCTCAAAGGCAAAAGTCGGCGAACAATTCGCACAGGGATTTGGCCGGCACGAGCGGCTCCTCGATGAGCTGGTCGAGGCCTATAAGGCCAACGATAGAGAAAAAATGGGTCAAATCATCAACAAGATGCAGGAACGCAGAGAAAAAATGCGGGAATTCGTAAAACTCAACAGGTGGCACAGGTGGGCACATCGCCGAATGATGAGGCAGATGGGATTCGGCTGGGGTTGGAGCCAACAGATGGCAGGTCCCGGTTGGGGTCAAGGCCCGCAAATGGCAGGCCCAGGCTGGAATCAGGGCTGGGCAATGCCAGGCCAGTTTGGTAATTGGGGATACCCAATGGCTGGCCCTCGCTGGCAGCAGTTTGAAGCAATGAACGGCTGCTGCGGATTCCATCGCGGCGGTATTGGACCAACAGCAGGCGGATGCGAACAGATGCCCTGTCAGCAGGGCTATATGGGCATGAATAACTGGGCGCCTCAGCAAGGTGGCCCCGGGCCGATGCGCGGCTGGGGGCATCGTTTCCAGCAAAACTGGAATCCGGGACCAGGCACGGACAATATGGGGCAACAGGAATGGAATATGCCTCACCGTGAAAGACACAACGTCCCGCCTCCGGATTGGGGCTGGTAAAAAAAGTACTCAATCTCCTAATCACTATTTTGGAGCTTTGGCTGTGTGCCATTGAGAGGCACACAGCCATTTTTTTACCGGCCCAGCAACATTTTCTTTTGCTTGCCGAACAATGCTGATTTTGATATTGTCCTACAGAATACGCTGCTTAACAGTCATTCAGTAAATTGACAGGAGATTTGACATGCGGACAAAATTGGCGATTGCCGGTTTGATACTCGTTGTCGTTTTTTGCGCAAGCTGCCGGCAGCAACAGCAACGCTGCAAAGGTGATTTCAAAATCAGCAAATCAGCTCTCGAAGATAAAATAAAAGGCGGCTGGCTTGGCAAAACAGCGGGCGTCTGCATTGGGGGACCGACGGAATTCAACGCCAAAGGCAAAATGTTCACAGGCGCGGTCAACCTGTATCAAGACCTCAACGACGGCTTCTCGCAGGATGATATCTATGTGCAGATAACCTTCATCTCCGCAATGGACGCCAAACTCGCCGACCCCGAAGGAATCTTCGCGGCGACTATGGATGATTATGGCGCGGCGTTCAAAAAAAGCGGCTACGAACTCTGGCACGCAAATAAAGCAGGCAGAGAAAATCTCCGCAAAGGCATGAAACCGCCGCAAACCGGAATGTGGGCGGGGCCGGGCAAAAGATTCAACAAATGCGCCAACGATATCGACTGGCAGATTGAGTGCGACTGGATTGGCCTGATGTGCCCGGCGATGCCGATGACCGCGGCGCAGCTCAGTGACCGCGTGGGCCACGTTATGAATTACGGCGACGGCGTCTACGGAGGCCGCTACGTCAGCACGATGGTTGCGCTCGCCTTCGAATGTAACGACATTCACAAAATCGTCAGCCGGGCAATCGAATCAATGCCGCGAAAATCGCAATACTACCAGACAATCAAAGACGTTATCGACTTCCACGATAAAAACCCCGACGACTTCAAGGCCTGCTGGAAATTCATCAACGACAAATATCTCGACACCGCCGTCGATTGCAATAGTAATAGTGAAGGCGATAACTTCAAAATCGCCGCGTCATTCAACGGCGCGTTCATCACTATCGGACTTCTTTACGGCGACGGGGACATCTTAAAAACCATCGAATATGCCATACGCTGCGGCCAGGATTCCGACTGCAACCCCGCCAACGCCGGCGCAATCGTGGGGACAATGCTCGGCTACGACAAACTCCCCAAGCAGTGGAAAGAATCAATCGAAAAATATCCCAATAACAAATACAGCCATACTAATTACACTTATGCCGACCTTATCAACAGCTCACTCAAGCGCGCCGAAAAAGCAATCCTGCAAACCGGCGGCAGAATCGAGGGTGACTCATACATCATCAAACGCCAGTCCGTCTGCCAGCCCGAAATGCTCGAGCAATACGGCCAGAACCCCGTCCCCAATCCGGATTTCAAGTAAACATTTCGTAGGGCGGGGTCTGTTCATCCTGAGCTTGCCTGGCAGTTTGTCGTCGGCGATTCTGATAATGATAAAGATGTCAATTTCATTGATTTCGCTGCTATGGGCAACAAATGGATGCAGGCTGACTCAACTCTTTACTGCGGCGGGGAAGACCTCACCGGCGACGGCTTAGTCAATCTGGATGACTTGGCTGCGCTTGTAGAACACTGGCTGCAAGGTTTTTGAAATCGACAATCGGCAATCGAAAATCTTAGAAGGGTTTATCGCCAGTTGGTGGGATAGAAGATTTTGGTCGCGGGGACGTTGAACTTCATCGACAGCGCCTCAACCAGCGCCTCGGCCCTTTGAATCTGCGAGCCGCTCAGCCGGACGCCCCTGCCGTCAGCCACAAGGCAAACCCGAATCGTCCTGCCTGAGCCATACCATGTATGGTCCGGTATTACAGACCACTGCTTTTGCCATTTTTCGGTGGTTTGTATCTGGCCGTCGCTGCCGCCCAAGCCGTTGCACACGACGAAGTGACAGTTGATGTCATCGGAGTTGACTAAGCCGCTCAGCGACGCTATCTGCTCGATATTGCCCGCCTTTGTGCCGCTGTAGTAAACCTCGATGCTTTCCCATCGGCCCGGGGCCTGTGTAACGCGAGAGCAAATTGCCTGCTGGATCGGGTCAAGCCGATAATAAGTCGAAAGACAGAACGGCCCCGCTGACGGCGGATGATTACCCAAAGCCATCAGCACAACCGCACCTGTCGTCATCGAAACGAGCAACACCACCAATACCCTCGTTACTCGCGACTGATTTGGCATATTTCCCTGCCTGTTAAAAAAACCAATAATGACACGACTTCCACAAATACAATCGTTTATACAGTGATTCATCGGCTTCCCCTTACGTGTGGCTGTAAATTTTTTTGCGCAAATATACTAAATTATTCAAATTAAATTCATCCTTTCCAAACGCTATTTTCGATACAGCCGGAAATTACTTGACCTGACCCCTTCCGGCTGTTAAACAGTCATTTTCGTTGCGGTTGTACCGTGCGGTCAATTACCCGGTGCTGACGCGGTTACCACCGGCATAGTCCAATAATAAAATGAGGTGAAAATGGCTTCTAAATGGCGACCCTTATCACCCGCTGAAATCTCCAAACTGACCTCTCAGGGCTGCACCTGCCCTGACTGGTCAAAAGTGCAGGTTTGCGACGGTTTCAACCCCGAACAGGTTAAAACCACCGCCTTTTCAGGAGACATCCGCCTCGGACTGTTCAACAAAGATGTCCGGTTCTGCGGCGGATTTACAAAACCATCGGGAATTTCTCACGCCACAATTCATAACTGCCAAATAGGCAGCAACGTCTATATCAACCAGGTCAAAAGCTACATCGCTAACTACACAATCGAAGATGATGTGATTATCGAGAATGTTGACCTGCTGGCGCTCGACGGCCAGACAAGCTTCGGCAACGGAACCGATGTCGCCGTCATAAACGAAGCGGGCGGCAGGGAAATCCCTATATATGACAATCTTTCGGCTCAACTGGGATACGTGATTGCCCTGTATCGCCATAGGCCAAAGCTCATCGAAAAGTTGCGGGCGATGATTAGTCGGTATGCGGCTTCCGGCACCTCATCGATGGGCGTTGTGGGAACAGGCGCGAAAATCTTCAACAGCAGAATTATCAAGAACGTCAAGATAGGCCCCGCTGCGACAATCGAGGCCGCCAGCCGACTCGAAAACGGCTCCATCAACAGTTGTCCACAGGACCCCGTCTATATCGGACCCGGCGTTCTGGCGCGCGATTTCATCGTCTGCTCCGGCTCAAAAATCACCGAAGCCGTCTCACTTTACAAATGCTTCATAGGCCAGTCCACCGAACTTGGCAGGCAATACTCCGCCGAAAATTCCGTCTTCTTCGCAAACTGCGTCGGCTTCCACGGCGAGGCCTGCTCCGTCTTCGCAGGCCCATATACCGTGACCCACCATAAATCAACACTCCTCATCGCGGGCCTTTTCAGCTTCCTCAATGCCGGCTCAGGCACAAACCAGAGTAACCACCTGTACAAACTCGGCCCCGTCCATCAGGGTATCGTCGAACGCGGCTCAAAAACCGCTTCCGATTCCTATATGCTCTGGCCCGCCAGGGTCGGCGCTTTCACCGTCGTTATGGGCAGACACTACCGCAACTCCGACACCTCCGATTTGCCCTTCTCATACCTCATCGAACACGAAGATGAAAGCGTTCTCGTCCCGGCCGTAAACCTTAAAAGTGTCGGGACCGTCCGCGACGCCAAAAAATGGCCGACTCGCGACAACCGCAAAGACCCTAAAAAGCTCGACCTCATCAATTTCAAGCTGCTCAGCCCCTACACCGTTCAGAAAATGCTCAACGGCTGCAAGCTCCTGCGAAACCTCAAAGACACCGGAATCGAAACTGCCGGATATTTCACCTATCATGGCGTCAAAATAAAACACGACTCCTTAGACAAGGGCATCCGCCTTTACGAAATCGGCATCGATAAATTCCTCGGTAACTGTCTCATCCATCATCTCAACGGCAAACAATTCACAAATGTTCAGCAATTACGGGCAGAGCTTAAACCGCAAACTGATATCGGGCCCGGCAAATGGGCAGACCTGGCAGGATTGTTCGCACCGGAAGAAGCCATCGCCAAAATACTCGACGACATCGAATCAGGCAAACTGGCGACTCTCGACCAGATAACGGCGGCTTTCACCTCGATGCATGAAAATTACCTCGCATACGAATGGGCCTGGGCGGCAAACGTCCTCCAGCAGCGTTTAGGCAAAACAACCGACGCAATCAGCTCAAGCGACATCATTGATATGATTAACAAATGGAAATCCGCCGTAATTGAGCTTGATAATATGCTCCTGGCAGACACCGAAAAGGAATTTGCCGAGACCGTCCAGACCAGCTACGGCATCGACGGCAGTTTCGTCGAAAGAACCTCGGACTTCGCTAACGTCCGCGGCGCATTCGAGACAAATACGGTCGCCGGGGAAATCAAACAGCACATCGAAGAAAAATCCCGGCTGGCAGGTGAGCTGACACGCAGATTGCAAAAAATTCATTAATACCGATTCGGCTTCGGAGGGAAATATTATGCGAGTGATAATTCAACCGGATTACAAGCTCGCCTCAAAATGGGCGGCACATTACATCGCGAAAAAAATAAATGATTTTGGGCCGACTAAAACAAAACCTTTCCTTCTCGGCCTGCCCACCGGCTCTTCGCCGCTTGGTATGTATAAAGACCTGATTAAGCTCAACTCGTCAAAGAAGGTAACGTTCAAAAACGTTGTCACTTTTAATATGGATGAGTACGTCGGCCTGCCCGAAGACCACCACGCAAGCTACCATTACTATATGCAGAACAATTTTTTCAGCCATATCGACATCCCCGCCAAAAACATCAACATCCTCGACGGCAACGCCGAAAATCTCGAAGCCGAATGCGAACGCTATGAGAAAAAAATGAAACAACTGGGCGGCATCGAGCTTTTCGTCGGAGGCGTAGGCCCCGACGGACACATCGCCTTCAACGAACCCGGCTCGTCGCTGGCAAGCAGAACGCGAGTTAAAACCCTCACCCAGGACACCATCATCGCCAACTCACGCTTCTTTGATGATGACGCAAACAAAGTCCCCAAAACCGCACTTACCGTCGGCGTCGCTACCGTGATGGATGCAAGAGAAGTCCTGATTATCGCCTCAGGCCACAGCAAGGCACGCGCTCTGCATCACGCAATCGACCAGGGCGTAAATCATTTGTGGACGGTCAGCGTCCTTCAGTTGCATCCCAAAACAATCATCGTCTGCGACGAAGATGCCGCCGTAGAATTGAAATACGGCACCGTGAAATACTTCAAGGACATCGAATCCGAAAATCTTAACCCCGCCTCACTTCTGAAATAGAAATGAAATGCTAATAAAAAAGCCGGGTTCCCATTCACTGCGGGAACCCGGCTTGTTTTACGTTTACATCAGCCGGTTTAATTCGTCGCTGGTGCAGATTGTGGCGGGGGTGCCGGCGTATTCGGTCTCGGCATCATCCTCGGCATCCGCGGCTTCGGCTCCTTGCCCGGCGGATACTCAATCTTCGCCCCTGCCTTTACCTTCTCGATTAGCTGCTTGAACGCCTCGTTTTTCTTTTTGTCCTGAAGCGATTTGACGATATCCGCCTTTGCCTTGTCGAATGACGTCATGCCGCCATCTTTGTGGTCGGTGACCTTTATTATGTGGTAGCCGTATTGCGTCTCGACTACCTTGCTTAACTGTCCGACCTTCGTTGCGAACGCGGCATCAGCAAACTCTTTGACCATCGTGCTTCTATCGAAAAATCCGAGGTCGCCGCCTTTGATTTTAGACCCCGGGTCATCTGAATTTTCCTTCGCCAGCGCAGCGAAGTCCCCGCCCGCCTTTGCCTGTTTGAGCAAACCGTCTATCTTCGCCTTTGCCGCGGTTTTCTCCTCGGGCGTTGCTGTCGGAGCAACCTTTATCAGTATATGACTGGCCTTGACCTGCTCGGGCATATTGAAATCGTCTTTGTTTTCATCATAAAATGCTTTTGCCTCGGCATCGTTAACTTCGACTGTGCCGAGAAGCTTCTCATAACCAAGCGTCTTTTTAATCTGTCCCCTTACCACGTCGAACGACTGCCCCTGCGCGGCCAGCATCTCCTTGAACGACTCCATTGTCATCCCCGGCTGGGCAGCTACTACTTCATTCAGCTTGTCGTCGACGTCTTTATCCGTTATCTCAATGCCCTTTTTCTTTACCTCCTCAGCAAGAAGCTGTTCCATAATCATACTTTCGAGCGCCTGACCCCGAACTTGCGTTTTATACTGCTCAACCATATTCGGCGGAATCTGTGCCGCCGCTCTCTGCATAAAAGCATCTACCTTCGCGTCAACATCGGCGTCCTTAATAACAACTCCATTGACTGTCACCGCTATGTCGTTACCCTCCGCGGCAGCCTTGTTCGGCTCCGCAACCGTAACTTTCGCCTCCGGCGCTGCCGGCTTGGTCTCCGGAACCTCCGCCTTGGTCTCTGTCTTCGTTTCCTTAACCTCTGCTTTCGCTTCCTTGACCTCTGCTTTGGCTTCCTTGACCTCCGCTTTGGCTTCCTTGACCTCCGCTTTGGCTTCCTTGACCTCCGCTTTGGCCGCCGGCTTTGCTTCTTTGGCTTCAGTCTTCACGCCTGTGGCCGGTGCGTTGGATTTCTGGCAACCCCAAAAAACCAATCCAGCCGATACAAAAACCAGCATCACGACTAATTTCATAGTTACTCTCATAAAACATCCTTTCGTGGAGTATAAATTCGGAACATTTCCGTTAAAACACGAGGCGGCAATTTTCTCACAACAACACCCAAAAGTCAATTGAATATTTTGACAAACCCGTCCTGATTTTGGTATCCTCTGTGTTCGTCAGAAGTTACTAAATACGATATTATGATATACTCAGGACAATAACTTGATGAGTTTCCCGGACCATACAAAGATTAAATCCTGCACAATAACCATCCAGCCGCGTTACAGCGAAACCGACCAGGGCGGCGTTATCCATCACAGTGTCTATCCCGTCTATTTCGAGATGGGCCGAACCGAGCTGCTTCGCGCCAACGGCCTGGCCTACAAGGACCTCGAGGCCGCGGGCGTCTTTTTCGTAATAGCCGAGCTGCGCATCAAGTATCGCAGACCCGCTTTTTATGATGAAAAACTCAACCTCGAAACAACCTGCATCAACGTTACCGCCAGCAAAGTCGAGCATTCTTACAAACTCATCCGTCCTGCTACCGGCGAATTATTGGCCGAGGCCGAAAGCGTCCTTGCCTGCGTCGATAACAAAGGCAAAATCCGCCGGATGCCCGAATTTATGTATCCCGACGCGTAAACCTTGGGCCAAATCGCTCTCGCTGGCGTAGATATTAAGTTAGCGCCGCTCTTGACGTAAGGAGCCGGTTCAGGTAAACTATTCTTTTACCGCCAACCCCTTGCCTGCCGGCGAAGTGTGGGCGGTATCCAGGGGTAAATCTTGATGCATTACGAAAGCGAACACTGTCCGCATAGCGGCGAGGGTATCGGCCTTGCCGGTGCGGATTTTACATGTGAAAAGAAGGAAAACTGCGGCCTGTTCGGCATATTCGGCGACCCGGAAGCCGTACAGAAAACATACTATGGGATTTTCGCCCTGCAGCACCGCGGGCAGGAATCCGCAGGCATCGCGTCGAGCAACGGCGAATCAATCAACTGCTATACGGCAATGGGCAACGTCCAGCGGGTCTTCCGCGCAGGCACAGGCATAATGGAAAACCTTGCCAACCCAATCGCCATAGGCCACGTCCGCTACTCAACGACCGGCTCATCGAAGGCGGCCAATAGCCAGCCGTTTTTCGTGGAATACTCACGAGGCCAATGCGCCATCGCCCACAACGGCAACCTCATCAACGCAGGTCTCCTCCGCGACGAGTACGAGGCATACGGCAGCATATTCAAATCCACCACCGACACAGAAATAATCGCCCATCTTATAGCCAAACCCACCCACGTCTCGAAACCCGACCCGCTGGGCCACGTCCTCAACCATTTGCAGGGCGCATATTCGTTATTATTCCTTTTCCCCGACCATATCGATGCCGCGCGCGACCCATACGGCATTCGGCCCCTGTGCATCGGCAAAACCGCGGCGGGCGCATACGTCTTCGCGAGCGAAACCTGCGCACTCGACGCCATCGACGCGAAATTTATCCGCGAGGTCGAGCCGGGAGAAATCGTTACGCTGAGTAAAAATGGGCTATCCAGCAGGTTCTTTATAAAGCCGGGCAGTATCAAACCCGCACACTGCCTGTTCGAGCATATTTACTTCGCAAAGCCGAACAGCAGCATATTCGGCGAGAACGTTTACGAATTCCGCAAAAAGCTCGGCCGGCGATTAGCGGCTGAGCATCCCGTCAAGGCCGACGTTGTTGTCCCCATTCCCGACTCAGGAACATCGGCGGCCATCGGCTTCGCTGAAAAATCGGGAATCCAGTTCGATATGGGTATGGTGCGAAGCCACTACATCGGCAGGACTTTTATTTCGCCGGACCCGCAAATGCGCGAACTGGACGTCAAAATCAAGCTTGCGCCAATCAGGGAAGTCGTAAAAGGCAAACGCATCGTCGTCGTCGATGATTCCATCGTCCGCGGCACCACCACTAAAGGTAAAATCAAGGCGTTCCGCGACGCAGGCGCAAAAGAGATTCATATGCGGGTGAGCTGCCCGCCGATTCGCTTCCCCTGCTTTTACGGCATCGACTTCCCGACCAAGGAAGAGCTTATCGCCAACAACCGGACGCTCGAACAAATACGCGACTTCCTCGGCGTCGAATCGCTGGGCTATATGTCCCTCGAGGGATTGCTTAGCTGTGCGACTTTACCGCCTGACCATTATTGCACTGCCTGCTGGGCGGGCAAATACAGAATACCGGTTGATGTGGCTATGACGAAATTCGCGCTCGAACACTACCAGTTGAGGATGTTCGAGGATTCGCAGTAAGAATCTGCTTGAAATTCGAAGCACTAATCTCTAAATTCTAAACAAGCACTAATTACCAAAACTCGAAATTCGAAACGGCTCTCGCCTTGTGTTTTTAGTATTTGAAGATTAGAATTTTGAATTTGTTTCGGATTTAGGATTTAGAAATTTGGATTTTTAAAGCTGAATCTAGATTTGAACTTCAGAATAAGTTGTAAGTCTATATGGCTAAATATTTTACGTATGCCACTTCCGGCGTGAACATCGACGCCAGCGACGAGATGGAAGACCTTATTTACCCGCACATCGCGAGCACGTTCAGCCCGCGCGTGATGGCGCTCAAAGGCGGGTTCGCGGGGCTATTCCGTTTGGATTACGATGAACGCCTCTTCAAAAGAAACTACAAAAGCCCGGTGCTGGTCGCCTGCACCGACGGCGTGGGCAGTAAGGTGCTTCTGGCCTCGACGATGAACCGCTTCGATACCGTGGGGATTGATTTGGTCGCGATGAGCGTAAACGATATGCTTGTGCTGGGGGCGGAGCCATTGTTCTTTTTGGATTATATCGCGCTCAATAAGCTCGACCCGCACGTCGTGGCGGAAATGGTCAAGGGTGTCGCGAAGGGCTGCCGAATCGCGGATTGCGCATTGATTGGCGGCGAGACAGCCGAGATGCCCGATACGTATAAAACGGACGATTTCGATATGGCGGGCTTCGCGGTCGGGGTAGTCGAGCGGAGAAAAATCGTCTCGGGCGCAAAACAGGTCCGCAAAGGTGACGTAATACTGGGCCTCGCATCAAGCGGCCTGCACAGCAATGGCTATGCCCTCGCCCGCAATATCTGCTTCAAGACCAATCAATACCAGCCGACGGATAATATCCCAGAACTCGATGGCAGGATTCTGGGGGACGTTCTGCTTGAGCCGACGAAGATTTACGTCAGGCCCATTATCAAATTGCTTAGTCAATACAAGGTCAAAAAGGTCATTCACGGCATGGCGCATATCACGGGCGCAGGATTGCCCGGCAATATCCCGCGAGTGCTGCCCCGCAACTGCGACGCTGTTTTGAAAAAAGATAGCTGGCCGATACAGCCGATTTTCAAATTCTTAGCTGAAAAAGGCCCGGTTGAAGAAGAAGAGATGTTCCGCGTTTTCAATATGGGGATTGGTTACGTGTTAGTCGTCGCGGAGGACTTCGCCGACTCGATTGCCGAAAAACTCACCGGTTACGGCGAGAAGGTCTATAAGATTGGCAGAATCACTTCCGGCACAGGAAATGTGGTAATTAAAGAGTAACCCCCAAAAAAATGTAACCGTAGCACACTACAGTTCTCAACATATCCTATTATTCCTCATATCATTTAGCTTGACAATCTCCCGGTAATAAGGGGCTTCCCCTTCTCGCTCAATCCGTTCACAATAAACAACTTCTTCGAAGGGATCATCATCTTTTGAGTCGAACTTGCAGTATATATGCGTAAATGGCCAGTATTCGTCCCCCTTCCAGTCAACATGTTCTATCCTATCGTACGAAATTTTGGCGACACAAAATACTTTAATGCCAAATTCATCCTTGCTATCACAGTAATACCAGTTTTTTTGATCCTCCACTGCCTTGATATGTGTACTATATAAAACATTAAAAGACAGTAATAACCCACTGTGATAAAATCCAACCAACCAAAGTTTGAACCATGCGCTCTCTGGATAATGTTTGATTCCATCTATATCTCTGATCAACATCGGTCTTTCATCCCCTTCGGTGCCGCTCTTAACAAAATAATCTTCAAATGCAGACCTCCATTGTTCTCTGCGGCTTAAATCCTTAGCGATGATAACTACTTTAGGTCGTCTTTTCGGCCAAAACCTTTTAGGCCACTTCACCAAAACCGAAGTCAGTGGAAGAATAATTGCCATAAACAGAGCTATCAAAGCCAACAGGCCTTGATTGTCATTTGCCCAAGTTTTAATTTCATGCCACATCATCAGTATCTTGATTGTAACCTCAATACCTTTGGAAGAAAATGGTTTCTGTAAGATAACTGAAATCGTTTCAGCTACAGAGAGCAGAAAATTGAGTCATTACGAATTGTTTTATTTCCGGCGAGGGGGAAATCAGAGGACAGAAGACGGAAAAACCAGACTAAACTGGATTCTCGCTTTCGCGGGAATGACAAATCAAGAGAACCCCGCCACTCGCCAAAATGCGGAGATGGCGGGGCTAAGTATTTTAAGGAAACAGTGTCAATCCGCGTTAACCCCGTTAGATGGCGGCTTCACCTATCTCAAGGGGTGAATCTTTCCGCCGTTATTTTATTTTCCGGGCAACGACGAGCCAATCCCATGGGAATGGAGCTTTCAACCAGCGGGGAGGAGAATCGAACTCGGTATTCCACGGGTATTCGATTTTACTGATTTTAATAATGCGCAGGTCCCTTCGCTCCAGCAGCGAGACAAGCTCCTCTTTGAGGTAATGCTTGGTAGGGACATTATCGATGGGGACAATACCCTGGCGCAGATGATAGTGGCCGTTTTTTTCAAAGCCGGAACGGATAGCCGACGCGGGAGTGAAGCCGTTACGCAGATTTATCTGGATGAGGCAAAAATCGGTCAGCATAGCCGACTCCAGCGAGGGGACAACGAGTACCAGGTGCCCATTTTTAAGGATGTGGCCTGCCATAACGTCGAGAATGCGCAGCCGGGCGGCCAGCGAGGGCATAATGAGCGTGTTTACGCTGAGGATAAAATGGGTATTTGCGAGCCGAAGGCCGGCGGCGGCGAGGTCGGCCGTAATATACG
>Ga0187882_1002444_pt1 | contig 17021 bp, 9 predicted proteins | sample June2016WEW_19_1_3_FD_132991 | JGI IMG/M metagenome (GOLD analysis project Ga0187882, IMG submission 132991) | Peatland microbial communities from SPRUCE experiment site at the Marcell Experimental Forest, Minnesota, USA - June2016WEW_19_150 | ecosystem: Environmental > Terrestrial > Soil >... | reverse complement strand
TGCGGCCCGCGCGGGCTGCCGCCGGAATCCAACCTCCTGTTCCACAACAACGGCGACGGCACCTTCACCGACGTCAGCGAACGCGCGGGGATCTCGAAGCTGAAAGGCAGCTACGGGCTGACCGCCGTCTCCGCCGATTTCGACGACGACGGCTGGCCCGACATTTATGTCGCAGGCGACTCGACTCCCGCCCTCCTGTTTCACAACAATCATGACGGCACATTTTCCGAGGACGGGCTCGAGCGCGGCATCGCCCTCAACGACGACGGGCAGGAGCAGGCCGGCATGGGCATCGCCGTCGGCGACTACAACCTGGACGGCCTGCTCGACATCTTCAAGACTCACTTCACCGAGGACACTCCGGCTCTCTACCAGAACACCGGGAAGGGCAACTTCGCCGACGTCACCATTCGCGCCGGCCTCGGCGTCGAGACCCGTTTCATCTGCTGGGGCACGGGTTTTGCCGACCTCGATAACGACGGCTACCCGGACATTTTCGTGGCCACTGGCAGTGTCTATCCCGAAGTCGAGAAGAAGTACCCGGAGCAGCCCCACAGGACGCCGCGCTTCATTTACCGCAACCTCGGCGATGGCAAGTTCGAGGAACTGATCGAGCAGGCCGGACCGGGGATCGCCGCGCCCCACGCCAGCCGCGGTGTGGCGTTCGGCGACTTCGACAATGACGGCGACGTGGACGTGCTGATCATGAATCAGAACGAGCCTCCGTCGCTGCTGCGCAACGATGTCTCCGGCGGCAACCACTGGCTGAAGGTGAAGCTCGAGGGCGTGAAATCGAACCGCAGCGCCATCGGCGCCCGCGTCACCGCGCACTACGGCGGCAAGAAGCAGGCCCAGGAAGTCCTCGCCCAGTCCAGTTACCTGTCGGTGAGCGACCGCCGCCTCCACTTCGGCCTGGGCCCGGCGGAGGCCGCCGAGCTGGAAATCCGTTGGCCCAACGGCAACCTGGAGAAAATCCCCAAGGTGGCTGCCGATCGGCTGGTGATCGTGCGAGAGGGAGCCGGAGTGGTAAGCTCCATGCCGTTTCCAGCCTCCCGAAGCACGGGGTAGCTAGCACTCGTGGTTGCTCAGAAGCCACCGCTCCCTAACGGTCGCGGTTCAGTGCTTCGGGTCGCCCGGCAGCACTGAACCGCGCGCGTGAGCAAGCGGTTTGCGTTCTGAGAAAGCGTCGAGGCAAGAAAGACCGCATCGGAGCCGTTGGAGCGGACATGCACAAACGGCCCCGATGCGATCCGCCCGAGAGATCGGGCTGAGATCCGGCGTCGGCTGGCTCGGTACGCTACCCGTCAGCAGCGGTTGCTCCTGGTGAGGCCCGCGTCCAACTTTCCTGCACCTGGATACCACAACCCTGGCCGAAACCTGGGATCTCCGGCGAGGAGTCCAAATTCAGTGCTACCGATGCTAAGACAGGCGAACCGCGATTTTGACGACAGCAAGCTCGCTCTGTCGTTAAAATAGAGCGCAGGCTGTCTTTGAAGCAGTAAGGAGGATTACCGGTGTGCGGATAGGTGTCGTTTTCTTAATGGCATGCCAAATGCTCTTTGGCCAGGCTGGCATCGCGTTGGTCGGCGCCGGCTACGTCAACCCCATCCCGGTGCGGGTGGCCCCTGGGCAGGTGGTGACATTCTTTCTCACGGGGCTCCAGACCGTGCTGCCGCCGCCGGCCCGCGCCGAACGCGCGCCTACGGTGCCCTTGCCTCTGGTGCTGGCGGGGATTTCGGCGGTCATCCGCCAATCCGGCCCCGGCACGTCCCTTCCGGTGCCCTTGCTCTCGGTGGAGCAGCTCAACACGTGCAGCGATCCGCTGGCGGTGTTGCCGGAGTGCATGCTCACGGCCGTGACTTTGCAGGTGCCGTTTGAGCTGAAGCCCAGGAATCCGCTGATCATGACGCTGATCGACCTGATCGGAACCACGGACATCACCTTTACGGAAAACGGAGTGCCCGGCAGGTCGTTCCAGCTTTCCCCGGTAATGGACTCGATCCACGCGTTGACCAACTGCGGCAACGCCCGAACCGACGATTCCGGATCGCTGCCCTGCCAGTCTCTGGTCACCCACGCCGACGGCGCCCTGGTATCGGCCTCGCAGCCGGCGAAGTTCGGGGAGGAACTGGTCATCTATGCCTATGGCCTGGGGACCACCACTCCGGCGGCCGAGACCGGGGCTGCCGCGCCTTGGGGGGCGCTCGCGGTTCCTGTCCGGATCGATCTCGATTTCCGCCCCAACGCCGGCACTTCCCGCCCCGGCTCCGGTACGGCGGCCACGTATCAGCCGACCTATGTCGGCCTGGCGGCGGGTTCGGTGGGCTTGTACCAGGTCAACTTCTTGGTCCCGCAGCCCCCATCGAGCACTCCCCCATGTGGGAGCGGCGTCGATTCGAACCTGACCGTGACCATACAAGGCTTCCAGTCCTTCGATGGGGCCAAGCTCTGCGTCCAGACGCAGTAGCGTGCCCTGGCTTGCGCCAACGTCATGCCCGACCCAGCGGCCCAAGGCGGGATGGAGAGTTTGAACTTGGCCGAATTGCGTCTTGAGCGAGCGGCGACGACCTTGCACGACGAGGTCGAGCGGTTGTTCCTCGAGGCGCGCGACGATGTGTATCGGTACTTGCTGACGCTGGGCCTCCATCCCCCGCTGGCACAGGATGCCACGCAGGATGTCTTCCTCAGCCTCTACGTCGCGCTGAGGAAAGGGGAGAGCATCCGCAACACGCGGGCCTGGGTATTCCGCGTGGCCCACAACCACGGGCTCAACCTGCGCGAAAAGCAGGATTACCTCCGTCCCTTCGAGGCCGGAATCGAATCCTGTCTGCCGGCCCCCGAAAAGAGCCCCGAGCAGGCGCTCATCGAGCGCGAGAGGCTGGTGCGGCTGCACAACGCCGTCGAGGGCCTCTCCGCACAGCAAAAATCCTGCCTATTTCTTCGTGCCGAGGGTCTCCGTTATCAGGAGATCGCCCAGGTGATCGGGGTCGGCACTTCAACGGTCGGTGAGTTCCTGCGCCGCGCGATCACGAGATTGAGGAGGGCGAGCCATGCTTAAGTTCGGTGCGCTCCACCCTGGTGAGGAGCAGTTGCTGCGGTTCGCCGATGGCGAACTGCGGCCGAAGGAAGCGGCGGCCATTCGCGCCCACCTGGAGGCCTGTTGGAGCTGCCGTACGCAATTCCAGGGGTTGGCGCGAGAGATCGGCGACTACGTGCGCTACCACGAGGGGGCGCTGAAGCCGAGCCTGCCCCCGCCGCCCCAGCCCTGGGCCGACATCCGCGTGCGCATGCGCAGACTCGACCAGGCGCGCCCGGCCGCCCCCAGCCGCGCCCCGCGCCGCTGGCTGACCGCCGCCGCCGTGCTTCTGCTGGCCTGCCTGGCGGTCTACAGATTCGGGCGGCCGCCCGTGGCCAGCGCCGCCGAGTTGCTCCGGAAAGCGGTGGCCGCGGACTCTCCGGTCCCGCGGGAGCACCGGCAGATCCGGGTGCGGACACGGACTCATTCTTTCATCCGCGCCGCCTCGCACTCCTCCCAGACCACTTCCGACGCCGCTCCGCTGGAAACGCTGTTCGCCTCCGCACGCTTCAACTGGCAAGACCCTCTGAGCGCCCGATCCTATGCCGCATGGCGCGAGCAGCTCCCCGATAAGCGCGATGAGGTCGAACCCTTTGGCGCGCCAGGCATGTACCGCATCCGCACCACCACCGCTCACAGCGTGCTGACCGAAGCTACCATCACCCTCCGCGCCCAGGACCTCTCTCCCGTCAGCGAGACGTTCCAGTTCGGCGGGAGCGAGTGGGTCGAAATCACCGAGATCCCAGGCGAGCCGCTGGTTCCCTCCCCGGCCGCGCCGGTGATCGCACAGGCCCGGGCGCCCGAGGGCGCGCCGGAGCCGGCTCCCCAGGCGCAGTCCCTCGAGACGGATACCACAGCCACCCAGGAGTTGCAGGTCATCGCCGCGCTCCACGAGATCGGCGCCGACCTGGGAGAGCCGATCGAGTTGACCCGAAGCGGACGGCAGCTCGTCGTCACCGGCACCGGAATGGAACCTGAGCGGCAGGAACAAGTCCGGTCCTCGCTGGCCCGCTTGCCAGGCGTAGCCGTGCGCTTCGACGACCCACGCCCGCTGGGCCCGGAAGCCGGCGCCGCCAAAACGGCCATGTCGGTTGCCGCGGCGCGCGTCCCTCTACAGTCCGAGATGGAGAAGGCCGTCGGCGGCCGGGTGGCGTTCGAGAAATTCGCCAACCGTGTTCTGGAGCTCAGCGAGGCCACCATGGCCCGCGCACATGCGCTGCGGAACCTGGCGGAACGATTTCCCCCTTCCGCCGAGTCGCAGCTCGCCGATCGCGACAAAAGTCTGCTCGCCACCCTGCGGCGCGAGCACGCGCAGGTGCTCTCCGGAGCGGCAGCCGAAATCCTGGACTCCGTCAAACCCGCGCTCGCGGCTCTGGGCGCGGGGGACGAGCACTCGCCGAGCGAGACCGCGCTTGGGCCGGACTGGCGGGCGGGCGCCGAGCAGGTGTTCGCTTCCGCCCAACAGGTGGATCAACTCTTGAACGTGTTGCTGGCCGGCGCCGACACCCGGCTGGCGCCGGCTGAGATCCCCGGCAGGCTCGCTTCCGCCTCGGCGCGTTTTCGAGCGCGTGCCGCGGCATATCGCGACACCCTGAAGGAGGGCACGCGATAATGCGTCTGGCCTTGGTCGTCTCCGGCTGTCTGCTTCTCTCGGCTGCGCTCGAAGCGCAGCAGGGTGCGCAGGTGTTCGGGCTGATCAAGGACCCTTCCGACGCCGTGGTGCCCGGCGCCACCGTGACCGTAGTGAGCCAGACCACCGGCATCCGGCGTTCCAGCCGTTCCAACCATGAGGGGATGTACGTCATCGCCTCGCTCCAGCCGGGCCTCTACAAGGTCACGGCCCGCAAGGAGGGCTTCCAGACCCTCGCGCGGCTGGGGGTGAGGTTCGAAGTCGCCCAGAATGCCCGAATCGACTTCACGCTTCAGGTCGGCAGCACGGAGCAGGAGGTGACGGTGCAGGGTGGTCCGGCCCCGGTCAACCTCCAGGATGGATCCGTCGGGATGGTGATCGGACGGGAGTTGATCGGAACCCTGCCCCTGAACGGCCGCGGGCTGCTGGGTCTGCTCGAGTTGGCCCCCGGCGTCCTGGTCACTCCCGCCACCGCCGGAGAGGCCGGCCAGTTCACCACCAACGGCCAGCGGGCCAACACGAACTACTTCACGCTGGACGGCGTCAGCGCCAACACCGGCGTCAGCGGTACCGGGATGCCCGCGCAATTCAGCGGCGGTTCCCTGCCCGGGATGACCGCCTTCGGCAGCACGCACAACCTCATCTCCATCGAAGCGCTCGAGGAGTTCCGCATCGAGACCTCCAGTTTCGCTCCCGAGTTCGGACGCCTGCCGGGCGCCCAGGTTGTGGTCAGCAGCCGGTCAGGTTCGAACGATTTCCACGGGAGCCTGTTCGAGTACCTGCGCAACCAGCGGCTGGAGGCCAACGACTGGTTCGCCAACGCCGAGGGCCTCAGCCGCGGCCCATTGCGCCTCAATGACTTCGGGGCCGTGTTGGGCGGACCGGTGCGCCACAACCGCACCTTCCTCTTCGCGTCCTACGAAGGACTCCGTCTGATCCAGCCTTACACCTGGCTGGAGGCCGTGCCGTCGCTTCTGGTCCGCCGCTATGCGCCTGGACCGGTCCAGCCGATCCTGAACGCCTTCCCGCTTCCCAACGGGCGGGACTTCGGCAACGGGCTCGCCGAGCTGACTGCCAGCACCTCACGATCCTCCGGGCTGGATGCCGGGAGCCTGCGGCTGGACCACGCCCTCAGCGCGCGCCTGAGCCTGTTTGCGCGGTACAGCCGGACCCCGTCCACAACCGAGTCCGGGTACTCGCAGATCAACGTCTCGCGCTTCCGTTCCGATATCCTGACCGTCGGGCTCACTGCCTCGTTCAGCCCCAGCATCAACAACGAGTTACGGCTGAACGCGGCCCAAACCAGGGTCGGCGCCGAGTGGCGGACGAGTCCCGAGGGCGGCGCAATCCCCCTGGACCTCTCGCGCCTGCCGTTGCCGATTGCCGTTCCGTCGGGCGAGTCTTTCTATCGCCTGTCGGTGGGTGGAGTCGGGGAGCTCATCACCGGCACGGCCGGCACAAACAGCGAGGGACAGTTCAACCTCGTGGATACCACGGCGCTGACGCGCGGAACCCACCAGCTTCGGTTTGGCGGCGATTACCGCAGGCTGGCGCCCCGCCGTGGGGACCCCCCTTATAGCGTAGGGATCACCTTCGAGAGTTTGGCCGACCTGGTTGCCAACCAGAACATGCTGGTGACCTACTCGGAAGCCTCCCAGGTCTCGAGCGTGGTGCGAAACATCTCCCTGTTTTTCCAGGACACCTGGCGAGTGCATCCCCGGTTGACCCTCACCTACGGTTCCCGATGGGAGCTCAACCCACCGTCCGAGGCCTTGCGGAGCGCCGAGTACGTTCTGTCGGAAAGCGCCAATCAGTCCTCCGTTCAGACGCTGGCCCCGGGAGCCGCGCTATGGCGAATGGGTTACTTGAACTTTGGCCCAAGAATCGGTGTTGCATATGGACTTACGCGAGATGGACGGACTGTCCTGCGGGCCGGGGCGGGGGCCTATTACGACGCCGGCTTCAGCGCTGAGGCCGACGCCGTTAACGGCGCCCCCTACAACAGCCTGCGGATGTCGATGGGAGCGCCCTATGGCTACGCCGCCGCGACCATGGGCATCCCCATCCGCTATGGAGTGATGCCCGACCTGCGACTGCCGCTCTCTTTGGAATGGAACTTCACCCTGGAGCGGGCGCTGGGCGCCAATGGCCTAGGCGCTGTCTCTTATGTGGGCTCGTCGGGAAGCGGCCTGCTGCGGCGCGAAGCATTCCTCAGGCCGGACATCGGCGCGGTGGACATCGCCGTCGCCACCAATCACGGAGCCGCCCGCTACAACGCTCTTCAACTCCAGTACCGGCGCACCATGGCTCGCGGGCTCCAGGGCATCCTCTCTTACAACTGGTCTCATTCCATCGACACGGTTTCCTGCGCATCGGCGCTCCAGTTGGTGCAGCCCGGATTTGGAGCCGCCGAGGACCGCGGCTCCTCGAGTTTCGATGCCCGGCATGCGCTCACCGCCGCCTTCTCCTACGAGATCCTCGCTCGGCGCCTCCATTTGCTGCGAGGCTGGGCGGTGCACGGTATGGTTCGCTCCCGGACGGGCTTTCCCATCGACATTCTTACCCGGCAGGACGCCTTTGGCCTGGGGTTGAGCAACGTAATCCGTCCGGATCTCCGGCCGGGCACCTCGCTCTGGCTCGCCGACCCCTCGGCGCCCGGCGGCAAGCGCCTGAATCCCGAGGCGTTCTCGCTGCCGCACAATCTGGCCCAGGGCACCCTAGGGCGGAACGTGGTGGAAGGACTTGGAATGTACCAGATCGACCTCGCGGTGCGCCGCCAGTTTCACGTCTCCGACCGGGTCTCGCTCGACACCCGGATCGAGGCGTTCAATGTCCTCAATCACGCCAACTTCGGCGATCCCGTGCGGTACCTCGCCAGCCCCCTGTTCGGGCAGTCAGCCTCCATGCTCAATCTGATGATGGGCAACGGCAGCCCCAATAGCGGCCTGGCCCCTGCCTTGCAGGTTGGTGGCCCACGGTCGATGCAGTTGGCGCTGCGGCTTCGCTTCTGAACGAGCGCCAGTCGGGCCTGTTGCCTAAGTAATGATAGAATGCCGGCAGAGTGTTCTTCGAGGTCTGCGGTGAGATTGCCGGTGTGGAAACATTTGCGGCCGGCAACTCCATTCGCGAACTGCCCCGTCTGCGGAAGCTGTACGGCCCAGGACGGTGGCGAAAACGCAAGGGGTATGCGGAAGTGAAGCTCCCCAATGGTACGATACGGAAGGCGGAGCTCCATTGGTACGAAGCGTCGGGCATCGGAAAGAAGGAACTGAAGATAAAGCGTTTTGTGGACTAGCCATGCGGACTCATAGGGCGAGAACAGAGGGTTTCGCGGTGTGCCTCCGGAATCGCGGCTATGCCGCGTCACTCGAGGTCCGAAAGTTGTATCCGGTCGTGAACGACCCAGAAGCAGCGGCGAACGATCTCATCCGTGTGATCGACGAATCGGGTGAGGACTACGTGTACCCAGCCCGTCTCTTCCAGAAGCTCGCGCTGCCAATCGAACTCCAGCGCGCCCTGCGCGCGGCTTCATAGCGAGATCAGGAATTCGAAAGGTATCCATGGTCGCCAGCCCCCTGTTCGGGCGGTCGGTCTCCATGCTCAATCTTATGATGGGCAAGGGCAGCCCCCAACAGCGGGCTGGTCAGATGAACTTGTACTGGCCCGGTACCGGCACGGGCGGCGTCTCGATCTTGGCATTCATGTCGAGAACCTTCGGAAACAGGTCTTGCTGGGACTTCATGATCATGTCCCAGGTAATCTTCATGCCGGAGTAAGCCGCCTCCCGGGCCAGGATGCCGGTAAGGGTGCTCTCTGCAATCCGGATTCCCTGGTTGATGTAGGGCCGCTGTCCAAGCACGCTGTCGACGAGATCGATGTGCTCCTGGACGTAAGGGCTCTGCTCTCCTTGCGCGAAATCGGTATCCTCCACGCGGACATTCGACATGTCGTGGCAATTGCTCCGGCCCTTGGCGCCCACCACCAGCTCACTGACGTCGTGGTGCCGGGTGGAGGGAGGATACTGGCGCCCGTGGCTCATCATGTGCACGCCGTTCGGGTATTCGAAATCGCAGACGTTGTGGTCATAGATGTTTCCGTAGACCTCGGTGCGCGGCCGCCAGGCCACGCCGCCCGAGGCCACAGCGCTCACCGGGTGCGTGCCCATGACCCAGTTGATCACGTCGAGGTTGTGGAAGTTCTGCTCCACCACCTGGTCGCCGCAGATCCAGATGAATTCGTACCAGTTGCGGTGCTGGAACTCCATGTCGGTCCACTTCGGGTCCCGGACCGCCGCGCCCTTGAGTTCGGGCGAAACGTCGCGGCGAAGATGCAGGATCGCCCCGCTGTTGACGGCCCAGTTGGCGTAGGCGGCGACGATTTCGCCGATTGCTCCGTCATGGATCTTCCGGATGGTCTCAAGATACTGCCTGTGCGAGTGGCGCTGCGCGCCGGAGACCACCACCAGCTTCAGTTCCTCCGCCTTCTTTGCCGCCGCCATCAGCTTGCGCACGTTGACCGGATCGGTGCCGAAAGGCTTCTCGCAGAAGATGTGTTTCCGGGCCTCGACTGCGGCGATGAAGTGCATCGGGTGATACGCCGGCGGTGTGCAGATCATGATGATATCGATGTCGGTCGCGAGCACCTTCCGGTAAGCGTCAAAACCGATAAACATGTGCTCCGGATCGACCTTGAACTTCTTCTCAAACTGTTGCGGCGCCTTTTGCTTCAGGTTCGCGATGCCGCCTTCCAGCCGGTCCCGAAACAGCTCGCCGATTGCGACAAGCCGCACGTTCTCGTTTCCCGCCCACGTGTCCAGGACCGCTTGCGACCCGCGCATCCCCACGCCGAGAACACCGAGCTTCAGCATGGCCTTGCCCACGCCGTGGACCTGTTCCGGCTTCACAATGCTGAACGCGGGCGTTGCCGCTCCGGCCAACGCCGAGGATTTCAGAAAAGACCTGCGTGTCACGCTGCTGGCGTCATTTGACTCCATTCCTGCCCTCCCGATAACTTACGGTTCTCAGCATCTGCGCTTTGGCATCCTGGCCGCCTTCGATTCTACATCAAACCACTTGCGCTGGGGCCGTGTCCCCACCAGGTCCGAGGCCCCGGCGCCCCTCCCTCCTCCCTGTCTTACAATTCTTTACTCCGACTGCCCTGCCGGCGGTAACCTTCACATTCTCCGAGACATCCTTACTTCGAGGTTGGACTCTCAAGGAGGAGCGTGAGGGCTGCCGTGATCCACAGATTCCTCATCATCGCCGCGATTGCGGCTGGGACGCTGGCTGCCGCGGACGAGCGCGGTTCGGTTACGTCGGCGGGACTTCCGATCCCCGGAGCGATCGTCACCGCCACGCTGGGCGAAGTCAAACTCGTCACCAGCACCGACGACTCGGGTAGCTATGTGTTCGAAGACCTGGGCCCCGGTGCCTGGACCATCGAAATCCAGGCGTTCGGCTTCGACAGAAGCAGCCGCATCCTCAACGTGCCGGCCGCCGGGACGTTGGCTTGGGACTTGAAGCTGAGGCAGCGGCAGGCAGCCCCGCTTCAAGCCGTTGCGCCGCGGGCAGCCGCGCCGAAGCCGGTCGAGCTAAAGCCAGCCCCAGCTCAGGCGGCTGCGGCCAAGCCCGCCCCACCGCAAGGTGCGCGGCCGAACGCCCCCAACGGTTCCTTCCAGCGCTTGGGCGTGAACCAGACGGCGCAGGCCGACGCTCTGGCTGCCCTGGCGGCACAACCGGCTCCCGACATGCAGAACGGCGCCGACCTTAGCCAGAACGCCAACGAGTCCTTTCTGGTCAATGGCAGCCTGAGTCGCGGTTTGCAGATGCCCCGGCAGGAGGGCGACATGATGGCGTTCGGGGGCTTCGGCGGCCCTGGAGGCCCCGGGATGCCCGGAGCCGCGCCCGACGGGAATCCTCCCGGCTTTGACAGCGGACAGGGACCAACGGGTGGTCCTCCGGGAATGGGCGGCGGACCGGGCGGACGCGGAATGGGCGGCCCCGGTGGGTTCGGCGGTCGCGGAGGATTTGGCGGGCCCGGCGGGCGGCCCGGCGCGCGTGGTCCCGGCGGGCCGCAGCGCCCCGACTGGCAGAACCGTCAGGGAACCACGGCCTTCGGCAACCGCATCGGGCGGGGCCGGGAGACTTTTCGCGGCTCCATGTTCTTCAGTCTGGACAACTCGGCACTGGACGCCCGCCCCTACTCGCTTACCGGGCAGACCGTCGGCAAGCCCTCCTATGCCCAGTCCCGCTTCGGGTTTTCCGGCGGCGGCCAACTGCGCATTCCCAAGCTGATCAACAGTCCGAAGACTTTCGTCTTCGTGAACTACACCGGCACTCGCAGCAAGAGCCCGTACAACGCCACGTCTACGCTGCCCTCGCCGCTGGAGAGAGTGGGCGATTTCTCGCAGGCGATGGCGAACGGACCAATCACCATCTATGATCCGTCCACCCACCTCCCGTTCCCGAACAACCAGATTCCCTCTTCGCGGATCAACCCGGTGGCCAGCGGTCTGCTCCAATTCATCCCCCTGCCGAACCAGCCCGGCCTGGTGCAGAACTACCAGATCGTGAGATCCGTGCCTCAGAACACCGACAACCTGGCCCTGCGCATGTTCAACAGCCTGACGCAAAAGGACCGCATCGGCGGCTCGTTCAACCTGCAATCGCGCGGATCGGAAACCGAACAGCTATATGGTTTCCAGGATACCCTCAACGGCCGCGGGATCAGCCTGAACCTCTCCTGGACGCACAACCTGAAGACGGGCCTCATCAACAACCTGAACTGGAGCTTCTCGCGGAACCGCAGCACCACTTCGCCGTTCTTCGCCAACGGCCCCAATGTGGCGGCCCAACTGGGCATCGCGGGCGCCTCCAGCAACCCGCTCGACTTCGGCCCGCCCAACCTCTCGTTTACCAATTTCGGAGGTCTGTCGGACGCCGCCGCGGCGCTCATGCGCAACCAAACCTCGACCATCGGCGACAGCGTGATCCTGGTGCGTGGGAAGCACACCTGGACCTTCGGCGCCCAGTACCAGCGCCTCCAGCTCAACAACCGCAGCGATCAGAATGGCCGCGGCTCATTCACTTTCTCTGGACTCTCCACCAGCGCCTTCGATTCCAACGGGCAGCCGTTGCCTTCGACCGGCTTCGATTTTGCCGACTTCCTGCTGGGGTCGCCCAACTCCAGCACCATACGCTACGGCAGCGCCGACACCTACTTCCGGGGCGCCAAGTACAGCTTCTTCGCGCAGGACGACTGGCGCGTGCGCTCCAACCTCAGCTTCAATCTTGGCGTGCGCTATGAGTTGCCATCCCCCCTGACGGAGAAGTACAACCGGATGGTGAACCTGGACATCGCCCCGGGATTCACCGCCGTGGCCCCAGTGACCCCCGGAGCCACCGGCCCGTACACCGGTGTCTTCCCCGCGGGGCTCATCAATCCGGATCGCAACAACATCGCGCCCCGCCTCGCGGTGGCCTGGAAGCCGTTCCCGAAAAAGGCCATGACGGTGCGAGCCGGCTACGGCATCTACTTCAACGGCAGCGTGTACAACCAGGCGGCCACTCTGATGGCCCAGCAGCCGCCCTTCGCCAATTCCTCGACCTTCCAGACCAGTCTGGCCAACCCACTCACCTTGCAGGACGGTTTTGTCGGCTCGGCTACCACTCAAATCACCAACACCTACGCCGTAGACCGGAACTACAAGGTTGGCTACGCCCAGACCTGGAACTTCTCGGTGCAGCGCGACCTGCCGCTTTCCATGGTGGCCGAGTTGGGCTACCTGGGCACCAAGGGCACGCGGCTGGACATTCAGGGGATTCCCAACCGGTCCGCGGCCGGATCTCCGCTGACCGCCGAGCAGCGGCGTCAGATCGGCAACGCGGTTGGCTTCACCTTCGACAGTTCGAACGGGAATTCGATCTACCACGCCGCGCAGGCGCGCTTGAGCCGGCGTTCCCGCCGCGGGCTTTCGGCCAACCTCCTGTACACCTTCTCGAAGTCCATTGACAACGCCTCGACCTTCGGCGGCGGCGGCAATGTCGTTGCCCAGGACGCCAACGACCTCCGGGCCGAGCGCGGCTTGTCGAGTTTCGACCACCGCCATACGCTGAGCCTGTCCTACATGTTTTCCTCCCCCGGCAGCGGGACCACCAGCAGCTTCGCAGCCAAGGGCTGGCACGGCAAACTGGTCCGGAACTGGACTCTGAGCGGTTCCATCACCGCGCAATCCGGTTCGCCGTTCACCGCGACGGTTTTGGGCAACCGCTCCGACGCGGGCGGCACCGGCGCCCTCGGCAGCTCCAGGGCGGAAGCCACCGGGTTGCCGGTGGAAGTGGGAACGGGCCCGTTCAATCTGCTGGCGTTCGCGCTGCCTCCGTCGGGCCAGTTTGGGAACGCCGGCAGGAACACCATTCCGGGGCCGTTCAGCTTCACCACGAACATATCGCTGGGCCGGAACTTCCCGCTGGGGGAGGGCCGCCGCAGCCTGGACCTCCGAATGGACAGCACCAATGCGCTGAACATCATGAACGTCACCCGGATCGGGACCACGGTGAACGCTTCCAATTACGGACTGCCGCTCGCCGCCGGCAACATGCGAACGATGCAGGCGACTTTGCGCTTCCGGTTCTAGCCATGCGAATCACACCAGTTCTCCTTCTCACCGCGTTTGCCGCCGGCGGCCAGCAGCCGCAACGCGAATTCACCTTCAACGTGACCAGCCAACTGGTCATCGTCAACGTGGCAGTGCGCGATTCCTCCGGCCGCCCTATCGAGAACCTGAAGGCGAGCGACTTCACGGTCTCCGAGGACGACAAGCCCCAGAAGCTCTCGGTATTCGAATACCAGAAACTCGAGGCGGCCCCGCTGCCTCCGCTCGAGCCTGCTCCCACCCTGGCGGCTCGGCCCGCCGCGCCCGCGCCGAAAGCCCCGGTGCGCGAGGCAATCAGCACCTCGAAGCCAGGCCAGATCCGCTACAAGGACCGGCGGCTGATGGTGCTGTTTTTCGATTTTTCCTCGATGGAGCAGCCCGAGCAGATCCGGGCGCAGAAGGCCGCCACGCAGTTCCTTCAGCAGCAGATGACCGAAGCGGACCTGGTCGCGATCATGGCCTTCTCCAATCAGCTCCAGGTCCTTCAGGACTTCACCGCCGACCGCGAGCGGCTGCTCCAGGTGATTAAAGGCTTCCATATCGGCGAGGGAAGCGAACTGGCCGCCATGGGCGAGACCGACACGGACGACGCCGCGCAGGATACCGGCGCCGCCTTCACCGCCGACGACACCGAGTTCAACATCTTCAACACCGACCGGAAGCTCAGCGCGCTGGAATCGGCCGCCAAGATGCTCGCGTCGCTGCCCGAGAAGAAAGCCCTGGTCTACTTCTCGAGCGGGGTTGGCAAGACCGGCGTCGAGAACCAGTCCCAGTTGCGCGCCACCGTCAATGCGGCGGTGCGCTCCAACGTCTCCTTCTACACCATCGACGCCCGTGGCCTGGTGGCGACTCCCGCCGGCGGCGACGCGACCCAGGCCTCCGCCAGAGGCAATGCCATGTACGCGGGAGCCGCTCAGCGGTCCCGCGCGGCCAGTTTCAACGACTCCCAGGAGACGCTCACGACGCTCGCCGGAGACACCGGCGGAAAGGCGCTGCTGGACTCCAACGACCTCACGCTGGGCATACGCCAGGCCCAGGAGAGCGTTTCCAGCTACTACATCCTGGGCTACTACTCGACCAACCCGGCGCTCGACGGCCGCTATCGCCGCGTCAAGGTGCAGCTCGCCTCGCATCTCAAGGCCAAGCTGGACTACCGTTCCGGGTACTTCGCTCCGAAACAGTTCAAGGAATACAACGCCTCGGACAAGGAGCGGCAACTCGAGGAGGCGCTGCTGCTCGGCGACCCGGTTACCGACCTTACCCTCGCCCTCGAGGTGAATTACTTCCGGCTGGCCCGCGACCGGTACTTCGTCCCGTTGGCGGTGAAGATCCCCGGCTCGGAACTCGAGCTGGCCCGCAAGGGCGGGAATGAAAGCACGGTCCTGGATTTCATCGGGCAGGTGCGCGACGCCAGGGGAAGAATCGCGGGCACCGTGCGCGACTCGATCGACGTGAAACTCAAGGGCGAGAACGTGGGGCAACTGGGGAAGAGGTTCCTGGAATACGGCAGTGGCTTCACGCTGATGCCGGGGGAGTACACCCTGAAGTTCCTGTGCCGCGAAAACGCCACCGGCAAGATGGGGACGTTCGAGACCAAGTTCACCGTGCCCGACGTAGTGGCCGAGCAGAAATCCCTGCGCCTCAGCTCGGTGGTCTGGGCCAATCAGCGCGAGCCGCTTTCCGCCGCGGTGGGCTCGGCCGAGCGCAACAAGAAACTGCTTGCCGACGACCCCCTGGTCAAGGACGGCTTCAAGCTGGTTCCAAGCATCACCAAGGTATATCGCAAGGATCAGGACCTCTACGTGTTCTTCGAGGTCTACGACGCCGGCGCGGAACCCTCCCAAAAGAGCGCGGACCTCTCCGCCAGCGTGAGTTTCTTCCGCGGCAAGCTCAGGGCATTCGAGTCTGAGCCCCTACGGGTGACCGAGACGCCCGGAAAGGGGAACGTCGTGGGCGTACACTTCCGGATCCCGCTGGCGACGTTCGCGCCCGGACCGTATACGTGCCAGGTCAGCGTGGTGGACGAGGTGGCCAAGAAGTTCGCCTTCCGCCGCGCTCCCATGGTGCTGTTGCCGTAGGATGAGGCTCGAGCCTTGTCCTCTCAATCTAAGGAGCATCTGATGTTACTTCGCAACGCAGCCGTGATCGCTTTGATCTCAGGTTCCGCCATTCTGCTGGCGGGCGAGTTCTGGCAGGATAAGCAACCCTCCGACTGGACCGACAAGGATGTCCAGCGACTGGTGACCAAGTCGCCCTGGGCCAAGCCAGCCAGCCTCAGTTTCAACCCGGATCGAATGGCCGGGATGGGCCGGCAAGGTGGCATGGGCGGCCGGGGTGGCATGGGTGGCCCGGGCATGGGGGGCGGCGGCATGGGAGGTCCGGGCATGGGCGGTCCCGGCATGGGCGGTCCCGGCATGGGCGGACCTGGGATGGGTGGCCCTGGCATGGGTGGACCCCGCGGCGAAGAGGGCTCGGGTGGCATGCCCAACTCGGCGGTGACCGTACGCTGGGAAAGCGCGGCGCCCTTGCGCGCGGCAGCCTCCCGGATCGAGTCGCCCGAGGACACCAAGAAGGTTGCCGAATGGACGCAGGAATTCTACGTGGTCACGGTCACCGGACTCCCCATGATGCGCCCTCGGGGCAGAGGCGAGGAAGAACCGCCCGACCAGGAGCGCATCGAGCGCATGCAACAGCAAATACAGGAACGCATGAAAGCAGCGACCGCGCTCAGGATCAAGGGCAAGGACGCCATCGCACCCACGCGGGTCGAGACGGCTGCCACGCCCGATGGCCGCACCATCAGCTTCCTGTTCCCGCGCAGCGCCGGCATCAGCCTGGACGACAAGGAAGTCGCCTTCGAGACCGCCATGGGGCCGCGCGAGGTCAAGGTCAAGTTCACCCTGAGAGACATGCTCTTCGGCGGCAAGCTGGCACTCTAGGTGGCACAGGCCTTCAGCCTGTGTAGTTCCCTCCGGGCCATAATGGGGAATGCTGAATTGGAGCCGGGATCCGCACCGGCGCTATAACCCGCTGACCAGCGAGTGGGTGCTGGTGTCCCCGCACCGCACCGAGAGACCCTGGCAAGGCCAGGTCGAACCGGTCGCCCGCGAGCTCCAGCCGGTCTACGACCCCGATTGCTACCTCTGCCCTGGGAACCCGCGGGCCGGCGGCGCACGGAATCCGCATTACACCTCGACGTTCGTCTTCGAGAATGATTTCGCCGCGTTGCGGCTCGACACCCCGCTGGAGCGGTTTGAGGAGCGAGGGTTACTGGTTGCCGAGACCGAGCCCGGCATCTGCCGCGTCATCTGTTTCTCGCCGCGTCATGATCTGACCGTGTCGCGGATGGACCTCCCCGCCCTGCGCGAAGTGGTCAATACCTGGACCGCGCAATACCAGGAACTGGGACTGAATCCTTCCATCAACTATGTCGAGATCTTCGAGAATCGCGGCGCCATGATGGGGTGCAGCAACCCGCACCCCCACTGCCAGGTCTGGGCCAACCGGACGCTGCCCAACGAGCCGCTCAAAGAACAGCAATCGCAGGCCGCTTACCACGGCACGAAGACATCGTGCCTGCTGTGCGACTACCGGGCCCTGGAATGCGCCGCGGGCGAGCGCGTCGTCTGCCAGAACACGTCCTTCGTGGCGCTGGTTCCCTT
>Ga0187882_1002419_pt1 | contig 17163 bp, 21 predicted proteins | sample June2016WEW_19_1_3_FD_132991 | JGI IMG/M metagenome (GOLD analysis project Ga0187882, IMG submission 132991) | Peatland microbial communities from SPRUCE experiment site at the Marcell Experimental Forest, Minnesota, USA - June2016WEW_19_150 | ecosystem: Environmental > Terrestrial > Soil >... | reverse complement strand
TCCTCGACGGAGTGGGCAGGGCCCGGATGGCGGCACTGTTCTCGGCAACAGGCGGGAGGAAGCCACGGACGAAGCGGCTAAGCTCCAGGCACCGCTAGGACTTCGCTCCTGCAGACTTGGACTTTTTCATCCCACGAAAGATCAGGCTCAACTCGCTGCTTTTGATGAATTTAGGCCTAAAGGGGGGCTTAGGTCGTTAGGCGCCTAAAGACTTCGGTGACGGAAGCAGCCTGTACCCCCCCCACAACCGCCAACAGCGCGACCATGATCGCGATACCCATCAGGATCTGGAGGCTGACGGCGGCGTTCGGTTTCATCAGCATGCTTCGCATGAATGGGTCAAGTTCGTATGGGCGTGACGGGGTGGGGACGGGAGAGAAGCCCACGTAGTGGAGGATGTAGTCCATCGACCACCAGTCGAGAAACATCACGTAGAGCAGAACCGCGAGGAGCACGGTGACCGTTCTGGTGCCGAACATGCCGCGTTTCCGCGTGTCCTGTGTGAGACCTCCGATAATGTGTGAAACGAAAGAGCGTCAAACCTGCACGAGCAGATTGTTCGTATGTTCGTTCATGTTGGTGAACGGTGATGAACTTGTGAACATGCTGCCGTTTCCCGGATAGTTCGGCAGCGTCTATGCACTAAACCGTTCCAAACCTGTACTCTGGAGCTGTGTGGCTAGTGCACTGTTCTGTGCGCTGTGTCTCAGGAAAAACGCTGGCCATCGTGATGGCTGGCTAGGATGTTTTGTGGAGCACGTTTTCCTAGGAAAACCGTAGCAATGTTACTGCAATCTATCGCGGAGCAAAGTTCTTGATCGTCGGAAGACAAGCACGACTATCAGAAGTCGATTATCGTGCCATCAAGCATACCTAGCGTGGATGGCGGAGATTTTGATTCGTCGAATCCTGATTCATCGAACTCTTTTGCGCATTTCTCAAATTCTATGAGTTACTTGTGCAGGCATCGTGACACACCTTCTCTGCAATAACAAGCTCCTCCTCGCGAAAACAACAAAACGAAAAAGGTGCAGTCAGCGGAACACCCGCGTCATGCTGCACGCCAATTAAAGATTCTGTTTGTTTTTTCGTTTCACGCTTCTTTCCATTCTAGTATAGACCAATTGAAGGCACGTTTCAACGGATCTGACTTCTCGTGATGCATATTTAAGCGCTCGCTGTTCCACCTTCCTAAATCCGTATGACTTCGCCTTCATGGTCTCGTGGTGCTCATGCAGCCCCCCCACGTGAGTTGAAACTGTTGCTCGTATGCTGTCGTCATGATGGCAAGAGAATGTCAGTCGTGATAGAACTGGCCAAAGACCCCAACGAAGGGTTCGCCTCGGATCTCGTTCTTGGCTAGGAACATCTCAATGTGCTTCTCGAGCTCGTATTTGGGGTCAGGCTCCAAGTGCGGCCAACTAGGCAGTTTTCCCCTGTGCACCGAACCGACTTGCATTCCTATCTGTTGCGCTAGGCAAGTCGTCGCATCATCGGATCCACTGACGTTTCGATATCTGGTCAAAGGACTCACCATCTTGGAGGATTGAAATGGAATGTCCTAAGATGCTTCTTTCCAAGTCCGGGTAAAGCTTGACAGGCTAGAGCATGACAGGAATTCTTGGCAACCTGTCTGCTCGTTCAATCGTCTCAGTAATGAAAGGGTTGGGTTTTCAGTCAGATGCTTCGTGTTGTTTGTTGTTCAGCATTTTGCGGGCTTTGCAGATTTCGTACAAATCGCTCGTGACTCGACCGATGCCTGTCTCCGTTAGTATGTCGTTCAGTTCTTCTTCCTGAGCCAAGGTGCTTGTTCGCGCCTCATCCGCTACGATAATCATGAAGATGTTTTGTCCCATGCTGCACAACGTCTTTTCGATTTTCCTTCCCTTCATGAGTCGGCACCAGGCTGCGTTCACCGCCTGTTTGAGGTGTGTTGCGAGTTTGTCGTAGTCCTTTCTTTTTAACGCGACCACTATTTCGGGGTGTACGGCGAGTTCCGGGGGTAGTTTGAGGGCGCACTGTTGGCAGAACAGTCCTCTGCCTGGTGTTAGGTTGGTTTCGCATTTTGGACAAGTCGGGGCGATGATGAAACGCAAACGATCATCATCGCTGCTTGGCTTTGGGGCGGTCGTTGGTGCTGCTGGTTTTGTTTCCTTCTCGGTTGCTGGTTCTGGAGGCACAGTCGTTACCGTGGATGCTGTAGATGGGGTTGCTGGCTTCTTTTCTGTGATTTGCTTGATGATTGGGGTTGGGGGTCGCAGTCGACTGTCAGGCGTGTCAGGTTCGACTTCTATTGACTCCTGAACTTCGTTGCCTGCAAGAGCATCAGCTCGGTCGTTCCTGTTTGGCTGAAGAATTGTTATGATTCGGTTGTAGTAGTAGTCTTTCCCGTCACAAGCTATGATAGGTTTTGACAGGACAAGTTTGACGTTGCCGATTAGCAGTATGATTGAGGGGGGGTAAGTCACCCACTTTCCGTTCAAGAATCTTTTTTCATTTTGCCGGAACATCCAGCCCTGGTTCTGGTTCAGATACTTCTCGAACGCTTCGATGCTGCCAAATGCTCCCATGGCGGTGAGTTCGGCCCGCCCGTTCAACCTCAAACGCATCAGATACACACCTCCTTTGTGTGTGGAAAGTCTTCAGGCAACATGTTGCCCTCATTGGAGTGCGCTGCTGCTGTAGCCGCGCGTTGCTATCGTAGTCGCGCCCGTTACCTATAAATCCGATCCCGCATCGGTAAGCTTGGCGACAAGACTTGTACTCGCGGATACTCACTGAGACTGAACGACAGAAAATCAGGGACTATCTTGAAGCGGACGGCAAACGGGACTCGACGATAAGGAGTTTTGTGTCAAGAGCCCGCCGAAACAGAAAACAGCTCAAGCTTGACCTCCGCCTCATTGAACGGCTGGTCGCCCGCTACGAGAAGCAGGTTCAGGATAGGACCGCTTCAAGGTCGAGGGAATAGCGACAGTAACGCTGAATCATCCTGCACGCAAGCCTTCGCTCTCTTCTGGTCTTGCCGGATTGTCATGAAGAGGAGAAGCGGGGACTGCAGTAGCTGTTCAATATCACACATGAAAAATCACCCTTGAGAAAAAGCGTCAGAACAGAAAGGACGGGGTACGCCTCGCGACACTGTGGGCAACCGGCAACTATATTCGTCTTGTGTGTATAGTCTTTTTTCTCTTTCACAGGCTCGCTGTGTGTTCGCTCTCCCACTACTCGCACTCTTTCTTGTCTTGCTGGCCGGGATCTCATTATGTGTTTGTGTATTGCTTACACGTCACTAGTCTCTGATGCTCTCGCTCTTTCCCGGCTCCACTTTTTCTATCTAGCTCTCACAGGCCCCGGGCTTCTCAGAACTGCTAATACTCTTTTACGATCCCAGATTTCTGAACCTGCTCTGTAGATGTGCCTTTCACTGCATCAAAATCTTGACCAAGTGTTCTTGGCCTGTCTGGGCTTCATTCGTCAGCCAACTCTCCCCCGGCCCCAGACTTTCGTCGGCGGCAGTTCAATGTCGGAGACCAGGGAATTCACAGTTGTTTTTAGTATTCCTGTCGAGTTTTCACAAACACTTCGTCCTTCAATGAGACCATGGCTGTTACGCCATGGAGACTTGGTTTCTGAATTTCAGGCGCGTAGTCGAATCCCAATTCCTTCTCTATGCTCAGTTTTTTGATTCATGACTCACCAGCAAAGTCGTGGGAGAGAAAGACAGCTTGACTCGAGGCAGCGAGCATGTACGTGCGTATCACTTGAACGGCGGGGAGAAGAGGGGGATGCGGCGGTCCTCCGAGTACATTGTCAGCAAGAGTCGCACATAGTTCCAATACGTACTCAAGACCTGTTCCATTTCACGTCCGCTTCTCGTCTTACGATAGCATTTGCGTCCTTTGCTGGGAATCTCCTCCACGAGCTTGAATTGGTTAACCGTATGCTCCAGCCAACTGTCCAGTTGAGTGCTGCTTCCGACAAGTCTCAGGAGATCGCTTCTCGTGGCAACACCCTTTCTGTTTATGGTCTCTAGAAAGTCTTTCAGCCGAACGGCGGCGTTGGGCAAAGGTGGGAGCTTGGGCCACGCGTCACTGGGCGATGGTTTCATCGTGCACATTCTCCCTGAACTCCTTTGCGGCCAGAATCATTCTGTTGTACCTTCTGTGCAGAACGTAGGACCACGCCAGAAGCCTTGCGGCCGTCACGATGATCAGGCCTGCAACGATGAGAATGCAGACCTCGGCCACCAAGGAGGGAATGTCGGCCAATGTTATGCGACCCAAGGCTAGGAAGTATCCGTCGATGAGCAGAACAAGCGTGGCGCTTAGAACATTCAGATACGCTGAGCGGGAAATGGCACGCACGCCTTTCGTCAAGACCGCGAGCAGATGGTGCGCGTCCTTAAACATCAACTCGTACAACTCACTAAGTTCACGCAGTTCGATGGCTTGATCTCTAGCAGCCATGATTCGTCATGCAACTTGTGCTGTTGAACATCCTTTTAAGGCAACTTCACTTCCGCCAGCTCGATTCTGAAACTGGTTCGAGAAGATGAGCGTTAGAAACGTGGGGCATGAACCCAAATGATCGTAACGTTGGAAAGGAATTCCGAAATAGAATACTAGTAGGCAACGCCCTCTCCATCCTCAAGAATCTCCCCCGCAATTCCATTGACTGCTGCGTAACTTCTCCACCATTTTTCAAACTGCGCAGCTACGGCAAACTTGCCGACACAATCTGGGGCGGAAAACCGCATTGCCGACATGAGTGGGCAAAGGCAGGTAAGACCAACGGCAGTTTCTGTCGCAGGTGCAATGGCTTCAAGGGTCAACTCGGTCAAGAACCGACAATCGAACTGTACACAGAACACTTGGTGGAAATATTCAGCGAGGTGAGACGTGTCTTGACGGAACACGGGACGCTCTGGCTGAACCTTGATGACACACACTACAGCAGCGACAAGTGCGAACCACACCATTTCCTGAAACCGAAAGACCTTTGCGGCGCACCTTGGGTCGTCGCCCTTGCACTTCGACAGAACGGGTGGTATCTCCGCTCAGACATAGTTTGGTACAAGCCAAATTGCTTGCCCGAGTCTATCAGGGACAGACCGACGAGAGCTCATGAGTACGTCTTCCTACTGGCGAAGTCACGCAACTACTACTACGACGCGCATGCGATAAGAGAGCAATCGAGCCAATCGAGTATCAGGAGACTCGAGCAGAAAGGCGGAGCAATGGACTACGTCCATGGTGTTAACTCAAGTCGCTCCGCGCGCAGAGCCCTGGAGAACTTCACTAGAAATCCTGGGAGTAGAAACAAGCGCTCAGTATGGACAATACCAACTCAGCCATATAGAGGGGCACATTTTGCTGTCTTTCCTGAAGAATTGGCGAGGTTGTGTATACTCGCAGGTTGCCCAGAGTGGGTTTGCAGTAGGTGTGGAAAACCACGAGTTAAAATTCTCAAGACCCGCGTTCTAGACATGGGAAGAACATGCGCTGATAAGACAGCTGACGAGGTGAATGCCAGCCGCACCTCTGCTCTAAGGTTCAAGCACAAAAAAACCCTAACACAGGTTACTGGCTACACACACTGTCATTGCAAGGCACGACACCGAAAAGGGATTGTACTTGACGTATTCGCAGGTGCAGGGACGACTGCACTCGCCGCCCGCAAACTCAACAGAGACTACACTTGCGTAGAAATCAACCCAGCTTACGTTCGGCTCGCCAATGAACGAATCCAACGAGAAAGGATTCGGAGCTTGGGCCAGCATGACCGCATGCAAAGGAGAGGATGCCGATGAGAACTCTGGAAGTAACGTTGCGCCTGAACCTCCCCGAACGCATCGCCGACGATTCGGAAACAATCGCAGTTAACGGACGACCTGTGAAAGTCCCATGCGACAGATTAACCGCTCTGATCGGGGCGTTCGGTGCGGGTGACACCACCATCACTGGCGGAGACGCTATCGATGCCTTGGCCATGCTGCATGAACCATTTCCGAGGTGGATGTTTCATTTGGCGAAGCATCTGCGCCTTGTCCACTTTGTCAAGCCGAACGCGCCATCGCCGTTGCCAGACAGTCAGAGAGAAGCATGGTTTGAGAAGGATGAGATGCCGTGTCACATCGGATGCAACAATTACTACGACTACTATGTCTTCGGATACGTACTTCCCTATGTCACTGGGGCACCCTTTGACAGAGTCTATTTGACGGATGAATTCCTTTCAACCCCCAGACTTCCAGATTTCAAGACTCACATTCCAGAATCGGAGAATGCCCGCATCGCATACTTCATACATACCCTGCCAAACCGTCACGCGGAACTCAATCAATGGATGCTTCTTCATCAGAAGGAACTTGTGTGCTTTCTCCGAGAGCTCAAGAGAGAGTACAAGAATCCCCACCCTCTGCAGTACATAATCTACAGGAATCCACGCGCAGTTGCCATGTGGGACTATAGAGCTGACGTGGCGCTAACCCTAGGACGATGGTACATGGTGGGAGGCTCAGAGCTCATGACGGCCCTGCGGGATCAGGGGGGTCTACCTTTCATACGTGACGCAGGCTTATCGGAGGTTGTCAATAATGCGTAGATTCAACGGAGCAAGACATCGTTACATCGGCGTAGTTGTAAGAGTGTGGAACTCGAGTTCGCTAACCATGAGCCCAGACAGTCCAGTCGCGGGCTTGACATGACAAATGCGAATGCTCCAGCGTTCAATACCCGCAGACACTCTTTCCAGACTTGAATGCTTGGAACTGCTCGGTCCCAGTTGCGGCCCATGAACGAGATGCCGTAGGGCGGTGCGGTCTGTTGTGATGAGGTCTATGGACTCGTCTGGCAGGGTTGGATGGATTTCTGCGGAGTCCCCGCAGATTATCCTGTCTAGTGGCAGTTTCTCTGTCGTTCCTGTCTGCCTACGTGTGTTTTATCCAAGTCTGCGCTGCAGGTACTCTGTGCCTCTCGGCACGAATTTTCCGTCCGCCGTCGTGACAGATAGTTGGTATTTGACGTCGCCGACTCTTAGTGTTGGCTTGCCATTTTTCTGGATTTTCTTGATTTCTTGGAGCTTCTGGTAGAGTTCTCTTGCGGGCGGTGTGAGCTTCTCGCTGACGCGGATGTAGAAGAAGTTCGGGTCCTTCTCCGACCGTTTCCATCCAACTTCTACGCCAGCGTACGGGTCGCCTGTGGCTGGTGCGGTTTGAGATGATGTGGCTAGCATGGCAGTGGTCTGTTGTGTGGCAGCTCGCTTTCTGGCGTATTCTTCTCTGATAAGCTTCTCATCTTCGTCTAGTTTCTCTTTCACGATCCTTCGCAGTTCCGCGTAGACCGAGTCGCGCATGCTTGGATATGCAGTGCTCCTTTCTGTCCACTCGATGTACTCATTCTCATAGTTTCCAACGTTGATTAGTCTGCCTCTGCGGCAGATGACCTCTGTCTCCTTCTCGTTGATTGCCTGTACTGGGGGCTGAGTTTCTGTTCCTTTGCTCATGATGCACCGTTCACCTCCGTACGTCGCTCTCTTTTGCAATTAGAGGATTGGTCGGGTTTGACATTGTTTGGTTCTTCCTCCTGTTCTGTTAGTGCTATCCAGCATTCCTCGCAGAGCGGCGGCTCAGCTGTCAGGCTCGTGTCTCCGACCTGTGGACCTGCATCGAAGGGTCCGCCGCAACGCGAGCAACGCATCTCTGGTTTCACTTGCTTAGCTTCCGTAACACTGTGTGCAACATAGAATTCCAGGCGTGTCTCGTGCATGCTCTTCAGTTCAGGCGTGATTCTGCACGGTGTCTCGGTTGAGAACTCGACGCGTGTGACCTGGCTGATTGGAACTAGCGTCCTGATAATGGGTTCGAGCACCCTGTTATTGTATGACGCTTCGGACGGTTCTCTGACGGCAAGTTCTATTATGCTTCCATGTTGCTTGTCAAATTCGAAGCTGCCTTCCTGCACTACGGTAAGGTTGGCTAGTTTGTCGCTGAGGTAGCCTAATCTGAAGGTCTTCTGGTCGGCTGCGAAGGTTGTTACGTGTGCGTGAGGCGCAGTGTCTTGTATAGCGGCGTTCAGGTCGCTGGTGACCATTGTGACTCTTGTGTTGAAGCAGAGTTCCGGTGCAGATACTTTCTGGTCTGACGGCTCAAGGGTTGATATGCTCGCTCGCTTGGTGAGATGCCCTCTAAAAGCAATCTCAAGAGTCTGAGTCTTTCCTGTCCACGCGAGGGTTAGTTTCGTTTTGCGTGTGTCTTTAGGGAAGTGACTCAGGAAATGCTCGAGGTTTACGCGCACTTGGAAGGCTTCACGCCTCAAGCATTCATACTCTTCAGTCTGTGCTTTCGGAATTGTCAGCGAGAACATCGCGGATTCGCCGCCATTGTAAGATTTGATGGCTAAGCCTTCACGCCCGATTGTAATGTCCGCCTCTCGTGCGACGCTTGTGAGCGCCTTAAACAGGTCTTGGACTGCCTTCGCATCTGAGAAGACTGCCTTGAATGATGTCTCCCGCACTTACTGTGAAGCCTCCTTAGGGCTGCTCTGAAGCATTCCAATGACGCGATTAACGAGAATGTTAGCGGTCCTCCGCTGAATCCTCCACAGAGACATCGCTTTCAGGATGAGTTTGATTGGTTCTTGGGCGAGGGCTGGGTTGTTCCTTGCGAGGTCGCACAGGTGGATGGTACGGTAGGTTGTCTTGAGATGGGAGGCGGGTGCTTCGTCGAGGAAAGCTTCTTCTTTATGGTTGAAGGCTGTCCATGCTGCCTGCTCATACTCCCATGCGGTTCTGTAGCGAACCCCCCACACCCTCATCGCGTACTGAACTAGCCGCCACGGGTTCGCTTGCAGGTCTCGACTCCAGAGCAGCTTCAGGTAGAGATGTTCGATGCGTTTTCGTCTCGTGTTCGTTGCATTTCTTATCATGCTGGTTTCTTCGGTGTCGTGAAGCATGCTGAAAGCTATGGTAAAATATTCTTGGGCGGTTCTTCGGTTTAGACCCCAGGCTTCCCGTATTAGCGCCCGCGCTAGTGCCGTGATGTGTTGTGGGCTTCTTTGGAGGGCAAGGTTGCGAATGATGAAGCACTTGAGAAAGTGGATTCTGTAGTACCTGTTGTTCGTCATTTTTTTTGCATCACGGATCCACATCCTCAACTGGGCTTCTTCTTTCTCTCCAAGGGTCGAGGGACGGGGTGATGCTGTTCGCTTGGGAACAGGAGGAGACAAGACGGGTCTTGAAGGGTTTGAGGGAGGAAATCTTTGCGCACACGGGGGGTCCAGTCCACTCATAGGAAGGGAGGGACTTTTGGAGGCGGGCTTCATGATTGCATCAATGTGTAGGTAAGTAGTAGCAGGGCTTGGCGCAAAGTTTGAACTTGAACCGGAGGGGTCGGGAGTACGTGGCTGTGGGGTGGGTGCGCGCGAAACCAAATCGAACAGTCGGTGGTATTCGGTAGCGTCGATGGCTGCTGTTGTTTCAATCTCGAAAAAGTTGCAGAGCGCATGTCGGAGGCAGTCGCATGCGCCCGTCGTCCAACGCGGCTGGCTCGGGTACGCATGTCGGTAGTCAATCCCGGCCTGACGGGCAATTGAGTCAACGAGGCTTGGGAGAAGAATGTATGGCATTCGGAAGAAGTGGAGGAAGTTTCTCCACCTTTCCATTTTTGTTTGCCCGTGTTCGTATGCTGGTGCGATGATACACTTGTAGAGACGCTTGTACGTGTACTCTCCACTGTGAAACAATTCTTTCGCGCACGCATCAAGAGCCCTGACGATACGCGCAACCTCTTCTTCATAGAGCGGATTTGACCAGTTTCTGAGAACCACCAAGACACAGTACCAGCCGCATTTGACTTGGATAATTTCGATGTAGTGTCCTTCAAACTTGTACCGTTTGATTGCCCATTTTGCCCCGTAAGCCTTCAGTGGCACGAGAACGTCTTCTAGGAATCGTCTCCGTGCGTAAGAATGAATTTCGTACCGTTTCTGGCGTATCAGGTGAATGTATTTTGCCCGTTCGTGGATGTGGTCAAATCTTGCTTCAGTATCATAGAATCGAAATCCCGTGTAGTGTCTGTCGGGGACATAACGCCACTTTCGACCCAGCCGCAGCATCGCTCTGAAATGTAGAGGCAGATCTGGAGGCGGAGTGGGTGATGTGGCAGAAGTGACGGTTTCGCACATACTCATGATACGTCCCCCTTCCCTTCAGTGTCGTTGTTCTCGTCAGGGTTGTCTTGCTCATTCGTCGGCGAGTAGTAGTCGTGGTACAGCTTCTCTGTGCGGGCTCTTTTTTCGAGAAGCTTTTTGGGCAGCGTGATTCTGCCCCGCTCGACCATCGCTCTCAGGACACGGTTTGGGTCCTCGAAGCAACACAGGAACGGAAGAACGGATTCGATTGTTTCGTAATTAAGATTCTTGCGAAATTCGGGCGGCACCAGCCTTTCGAGAACTTTTATCGTGAAATCTTTTCTGAATCCAGCACCTTTCGTGATGAACAGTTCCTTGTTTTTGTCCCACACGTCGAGGACGATTTGTTCAATCGTTTTCTGTTTGACTGCAAGAACTTCCTGCTCATCGGATGCCGATGGTGGTTGCAGTGGAACTGCAGGGGGTTTTGCTTCTTGATTATCACGAAACGTTGGTGGTAGTCTTGGACCCACCTCAGAAGGCGTTGTGGGAGGGCTGGAAAGCTCAGATTCTGCCTTCTTTTGGCAAAATGAGCCGAGATCGGCATCCTTATACCCATCAGGTGTACTATTCTTCATTCACTAACCTCCTAGCTAAGGGGTGTTGGTAGCCCTGGACGCCCGCGGGGTCCAAACCAAGGGCGTTCAGGGTCATGCTAGTTCTCGTCAGCTTTTCTCCTCCGTTTCCTCAGCCTTTTCGATGATGAGTCCGCCGTATGAATTGAATTTGAGATTGATGAAGTCTCCTTCGCCCAGTCCCTTCGCTGTTGCGAGCCAGCGTGGAATTGAGACGACGAACCCTCCTCCCTGAGTGATGAGTTTGCGACGGAGCGAGTACTCTGTTCCGTTCTTCTTCTCAGCTTTTCGACTCATTTTTGTCTCTGATCCTCGTAATTTCTTTCTCTGATGGCTATTTAAGCGCGTAGGGCAGGATATCGAAATATGCTGAGTTTCTCATCACATATCGAGTTCTGATAGGGTCCCGTTACTGACACTTTGTCAGTGACGGACTTTCGGGTAATCCTGCCCGGAAGTGACACTTCCAACATGCTTGACAGGATAGGGAAATCTTTCCCTACCCTTCGACTGTCGAATCACTGGTGGAAATTCTTCTCCAAGTGACCGGTTCAGGAAATTCTTCCTTACCCGGTTCAGGACCTTCGACACTATGTCGAAACGAAAGATTGTCAGCTTAAGGCAAAATTTCCTTAACCTGCGTGGTAGGATCCCCGGTGGTGGAAATATCTCCACCACCGAAATTCGTGAAAGTCACCTCAGGGCAAATTTGCCCTAAGTGATTTGGAAACCCAGACATTCAACCCCACCCAAAAGAGCGAAAGAGAATGGGGGGAGTGGAGAAGGAAGCGAAGTAACGACAGGCAACAAGCACGGCGGCGCAAAACCTCAGCTTGTGGAAAAATCTCCACAACCGGAGAAGGGAGAACCGGACATTCGGATAAAATTGCCCGAAAGTTCCAGAGAGGAAAGAAAGGAGAGAGGGGTGGTTTGTTCGTTAGTGGGGCTCCACGGCTCCAAACAAGAGGGTGCCAGAGTTGATGATGTTGACCATTTTCATCTCGAATCCGATCAGACAACGACAATTTAAGCGGGTAATGTCGGAAGTGACGTACCTGACAGAGCAGGCTTGTCACTGTACCGGATCTTTCATGGAAATTCTGTGAAAATGGTAGCGACACACTATCGAGAAAGATCCGCACTACCGTAAAGAGATCTCTCGAGGGATCCGAAGCGTTCATATAGTGATCCGACGATCCGGATCTTGGGAAAAACGAGTCCGTCTGGGCTTTACAGCCGCTTCGACGAGTCCCGTGATCCTAAATTCAAGCGCAAAAAGAGCGCATAGATCCCTAGTGGTTTTCTTTGAGTTTTTCGTAAGGAGATCCGCCACGGAGAGATCCAAGATCCGACAGATCCAAAGAGCCACAATCGCAGTCGCCACGCTAGCTTTCTCGAAAAAAGACTCGAATTGGAGGCAGCAATTCGCCTACGGGTAAGGGAAAAATTCCTGAACCGTGAAGAGAAGCGCCCCGAACTCGCTGAAGAACTTCAACTCCGTATGCGAGAAGTGTAAGCTTTACGCCTACGTGTATTGGAAAACGTGGCTTACGCCCCATTCTCCAACCCAATCATTCTCTCTCGAAGGAAAGAACTGCTTTGACCTGCCGAACCCCCCACTCATTTTGTTTATAAAGAAAAGTTACATCGCGAGTCGCTATGACATCAATACTACGCTCACTTGTAACTACAGAATTTCGTTGAGGGCTCAAAAGGGCTGTTTTGGGGCGTGATCACGTGCTCGGAATGGGTTCTCAATCCGCGCAATATCGCCTCCCCCTGAGCAGTCGTCGTGCATGACGATGACACATGGTACCTTGAGTTCTCGGACATGACTTCTCGTCCCTGCGGTTCTTTTGTTCTTCGAGACATGTGCCATGAGGTTTGTTCCTCTTGTGCTGTCGTGCCACCTGTCGGTGCCAGCTCTGTCGCCGACTTCAAGTATTGTCGTGTCAGTTCGTGCGTTCAGGATAGCCTTCTTGCCTTCTACTTCTATGACTGCTTTCATGCAGGCTCCTAGGCATGAGTCTATCATTTGGCCGGCGGCGGGAGTTCTCAGTTCGAATCCAAGTTCTCAAGTTCTAGCAGGATCTCCCTTCCTTTCTCCCCACGCAGCTCATCCAAGAAGCTTCTCCGCCGATTTTTGAATCCCAACTGTATTCTTGAGAAGCCGAAGGCGGCGAGTATGGTTTCTGCGACGTCGAGGGTCATCTCTGCGTACTTGTCGGTATCGTAGGTTTCGGCGTACTTGGCTGGAGCGACGCGGTTCATGGGGTTAACCTGCTCCGAGTCCACGTAGACGTAGTCGACGGCATCGCCTGGTTTGATGTGTTGTCCGTGCTTCAGGCACTCGCACCAGCTGACCCACACCCCCCCTTCACGGCACTTTTTAAGAACGGAACAGTTCGCCTAGCGAACCGGAAATAACGCAAATCATCCCCATGGCACAGCAAGAAGCTACGTGCGGCGCATTTTCCAGGAAAAAAACACTATAGAGAAGAGGTTGGGTCAGGACACATGTTTCGAACGGTCTTATCGCGAAATACTCTAAGAGTCGAGTGGACTCGGCAATATTGCACGAGTGAACATGAGGAACGGGTTTCAGTGAAACTCGGCAATACCACCATATCTGCTCTCAATCGCGCTTGACGCTTCTTTTATTGCACTAGTCAGCTCATTTAGCCAATTCACTATCCTCTTCTCGTGATCTTCTCCCAGTGCGAGCGCTTCTGTCTCACCACGCCGGGCGCACTCGTACACTTTCCAGAGTTTTGAATTCAAATCGTCATCTCCAGTCAGAGGCGCTGCGATACTAGTTGGAAATGATGTCAGTTCGATTTGCTTCTGCCCATAGAAAGTCGTGAAGCTCTCCAGTGGGCCGCCTCTGGAATCAATGAATGTGCGCACCTCCGCATGAAGTTCGAGCAGATTCGGCAATCGCTCCTCCTTGCGTTTCTCAGACCTATCTAGTATCTCCGAAGCACTTTTCGCAGCTTCGCGAAGTAGGACCCGGAATGGATGTCCCTTGTTCTCATATTCGTGTTCGAGTTCCTGTTTTTTCCGACTTGTCTCACTAATCCAATACCCCAATGACACGCCCACTATCACTGTCATGATGCTGGCAATGATCTGGAATATCTGAAGCACATCCGAGCACGACGCTGGACAGCTCAGCTGGAGTGTGACGCAGTACTCGATCATTTCTGAACCTCAGAGTGACGTTGGGTTCGAACTGATTGTGACCAATTACCCAGATAAAGAGTGATCTCAGTCATTGTTGTGCACGTCACCCTTGCGTTTGTCTGCCTTGAAGAGAGCCTCATCATACTGGCCTCTAGACCCAGCGATATTGCTCGCCTCCATCCACGCTTTGTTTCCAAGATTCTCAAGAATCTCTAGAGTCTGTTTCTGCGTTCTTTCTTGGATATTTTTTTTGGAGGGAAATCGTAATCCCTCAAGGCGGACCTCGCGTCCTCTTGCACAATTTTGGCAAAACCCGTCATGGCACATGTCTACGAGAGCAACTTCAGTTCCGCACTTGGTACACTTGGGCAAATGCGTCCCCTACAAGCTCTATCAACATTGTTGTCTTCTGGGCTATCTTCCTTTGGGCGGTGAGTCCTCGCCTAGATGCAAGTTCGTCTTCTCGTTCGGTCATGAGTTATTGCTCCGGCACTGTGAGGTGTGTACCGCATTGTTCGCAACGATAGTAGACCACATGCTCGCCCTTGAATTTGATCAGCTTGACGAGTCGCGGATGCTCACAGTTCACAGGCGTTAAAAGTGGACTCGTAGCTCTGGCCTCACAACCGTCTCGAATTACTTTCTTGACGCGTGGCTTCGGGTGGGTCAGTCGAAGGAGTTTCCCTTCGAGAAGGGAGAAGAGGTTCTCATCATCATGGATGAGAAGAAGAAACGGCTTGTTATTGAGAAGCTGGAACTAAGAACAGTCTAAACAACACAAACGACACAACCCCCCACCCTCCGTCAGAGGCGTGGGAGATCTCGGGGGATAGGCTTTTGGTTGTAGAGAGGGAGTGTGTGTGGTTAGGCTGGCAGTTCCAGGACGACTTGGTTTTTGATTACCTGGTTTTCTTGATTACTTGGTTGTTCGGGGTCTTTCATTATCGGGTCTGGCCGAGAAGGACTATGAGGTTGTCAGCCCTGTGTCTTTGGGATTGCTGGTTGCGGTTCATTTCTTGGAGCGTTTCTTGTGCCTCTTTGGTGGGGATAAGACTTTAATGTGTATTTTTTGGCGGCGAAGCTGGTTGCGTAGTGTCTCTGCTGCCTTCTGCTGTATCAGGGCTTCGAGGCTCTCTAGCGACAACTGGGATAGGTCGCCGAGGCCGGTCAACTTTGCTGGGGTGTACCGTGCGGCGATTAGCAGTTCACGGTTGAACTCTTTCAGGAGTTCACTCGGGGACATTTTCTTTTCTTCAGACACCTCTTCGCCGCCTTCGTTCCGTTTGTCTCGGGTCATGTCAGGTGCATCTCCGCGTAGAAAAGTCTGCCGTAGAGTTTCAGTTTCTCGTAGCCGATCGTGGCGGGCACCTCGTCGGGGTCTGACTCTATCGCTAGGCGGACGGTGCTGCTCTCCGGGAGGTGTTTCCTCGCCAACTGTTTCAGCCCGACGAGGCTGATGGTCTTCTCCGGCAAAGGGCAGCCCTTCATGGTGTACCGTTGGGCAGTTCGATAATGACCTTTCCGTTGGCAAGTTGCGTGACGATGCGGGCGCCGTGGTCAATCCACTCGCCCAGTTCCGCCTCGGTTACGAGACGCTGTTTTCCATTGCCGTTCGCCGCCGTCTTCGCCTCGCCTCCGTTAAGTGACTGTCGCCGTTTCTGTTCGACGAGTTGCTCCCGCTCCGAGTACGGTAACTTTGAGAGGCCACCGAACCGTCGCCCTATCTCCTCCATCTCCGCCTCGCTGTACCCGGCTGCGATGAGGCTCTCCCAGTTGAAGCGCGCCACGATCTGCTCATTCAAGCCCTGGCGTGCTAGCAGCGGGCTGGAGATTATGTTGAGGATGCTTTCCATTTTGCTGTATTCCTTCTGGAACCATTCTGGATGGTAGATGTGGGTTTTGTCGTACTTGAGGCGGTCGACCTCGTGGCCCAGGAAGAATTCAACAGCGTCTTTGTCCATCCCGCACGCCTTGTGCTGTGACCTGAACAGGTCGCGCAGTTCATGGGCGTGAATGTGGTAGCGGGCTCTCAGTCTCAGCCTATGCTCTGCCTTCAACTCCTCCTCTGTCTTCTTCTCTTTCGTCCTCGTCCGGGTCTTTCCGGTTCTTTCCTCTTCCTCATCAGTGTCCGGTTCGAGTACCGGCCCGGATATGAGTCCCAGCCTCTTTGCCGTGGCGGTTATGTTCGCGCCGACCCTGCTCCCCGTGACCGGGACGTACCTGTCCGCGTTTTTCTGCTTGACCACGAACAGTGCTGTGGGCGGCTTCTGCCCTTTCGCCTTGATCTCCTGAATGATTCTCCGTCTCTCCCCCAGCCACCGCTTGATGAGCAGCTTCGCGTCGTCTGAAATATATGTGAAGTACTGTGTCGGTTTGCCCTTCTCAGCCGACTCCTTCGCGGCCGTCTTCGCCCGTATCAGCCACCCGATCCGGAGCGGCCCGGGCATGTTCAGCATGTTCTCGAAGTTTCCCATCCGCCGCCAGAGCTTCCGGTTGAACTGGCTGAAAGCCGACATGTCCATCGAACTCTGCCACACCGCGCAGACTACCGCACTGTACGGCATCGGCAGCCCGGTGATGAGCTGCTGCAGTTCTTCGAGGCTGAACGCCTTTGACTCCTCGTCTCCGTACGCCCCCTTCTCGTCTTCGTCCGGCGCAAACATTCGCTGCAGGTCGCTGGGGCGGAAGACCTGAAGGTCGGAGTGTTGGTCGCTGTAGAAGGCGCGGATGCTGGACAGAGCGATCTTGCGGTCGGTGGGCTTAGTTCCCTTGGTACGAATGTACTTCTTAACCATCTCCACATGCTTGTACTTTGTCTTCTTGTTGGTCGAAAGCAGACAGCGGTCGTGGTCTTCAATCATCTCGCGCACGGTCGTGAAGTAGCCCTTCCCGGCAACCCACTCGGAGAAAAGTATGACCTCGTACAGTTTCGTCCGTGACTTCTCACTCAGCGTCCTTGACCATTCAAGAATCAGCTCGTCTTTCGTGCGCCGACGAAGCGCATCCAACCCCTTGTAAGGCAAGCAGCAACACGCACGGGGAAAATCATCCGCGCTGCCGGAACAAAAGTCTTGCCTCTAGAACCTTTGATATGGCGGGTCCGGAGGGAATTGAACCCTCGACCTTCGGGTGTCCCTCAGCGGTTAAGAGCTTCAGCCTTGCTCCTGCGAGACCGCTGCTCTACCTTTCGAGGGCAAATCGACTTGCCTGACTGA
>Ga0187882_1002412_pt1 | contig 17199 bp, 18 predicted proteins | sample June2016WEW_19_1_3_FD_132991 | JGI IMG/M metagenome (GOLD analysis project Ga0187882, IMG submission 132991) | Peatland microbial communities from SPRUCE experiment site at the Marcell Experimental Forest, Minnesota, USA - June2016WEW_19_150 | ecosystem: Environmental > Terrestrial > Soil >... | reverse complement strand
GTCCGGTTGCCCAGCGGATATCTCCCCAGTGCTCATGCCCCCAACAATACGCAGAAGCGATCGATATTGTAAGCCAAATTCCTCAACCCAACCTTGACCGTCACCCTCATCAACCCAATCCCTCGTACAAGCAGGGTTCCCGCTCGCTTCGCTTGCACCCCAAAGATATGCTCTACTCGACTCCGAATCCGGGAACGCGTCCGATTTCCCCGGACCTCTCGATCCGTCAGTTTCCCATGCCGGCTTCCCTTGCGCTGAAGATGCTCCCGATACTGCCACCTCTTCAACTCCGCCAGCTTCTCCTCCGACCGATAGGCCGAGTCCGCCCATACATCCCGACTGCTATTGTCTTGATCCAAAAGGCTCTCAAAAACCTGACTGTCATGGACCGAAGCTGGCGTCACCTCATAACTCCGAATCAGTTTATGCTTCACATCTACATCAATGTGATTCTTATAGCCGTAGTGGCTCTGACCATTCTTCTGGGTCCAGCGGGCATCGGTATCCTTTTGCCGCTTCTTGTGGTTACTCCAATCCTCCGGTATTTCTCCCTCCTTGATCTGCCGATTCTCCTCCCGACGGTTGCGCTGCCGGGGACAGGAACAATGCTGGCATCCACAATCTGCCCTTTCCGGGCCGAAAACCCCTGCTCGCAAAGAAACACCTCAAACTGGGCGAACACTTTCTCGATCACCCCGGCTTCGGTCAATTGCTCCCGAAACAACCAGATCGTCTTCGCATCCGGGACCGTATCCCCAAGCCCAAGACCCAGAAACCGCATAAACGACAGCCGATCCCGAATCTGATATTCCGCTTGCTCATCCGAGAGGTTGTACAACGACTGCAGAATCAGAACCTTAAACATCACCACAAGGTCAAAGGGCTTTCGACCGGCGTTGGATTTACGTTCTTTGTCTCGCACCACTTCCAGAAGGGGACGAAACTGCTCCCACTGGACAACCTTCTGAAGTCTCGGCAATGGATCGCCCCCTTCGTCGAGTTGTTTAAAACGGACTTGCCAATCAAAAAAGCCGGTCTGCATCATCATGTTCGTCACCTTTGTCAGTATGGGATAGGGTGAATCAGCTCGCAGGCCTTAACGTAACACAGCTAGGAAATATTGCACGCGAAAAAGCCAATTTTTAGAGGAACCCTTAAGATTGCATAGGGATTGGAGCTAAAATGTAATTCCGTATACAATTGGGTTGAACGAAGCTGGTAAGCTACGAACTAAGAGACGAATTCCGGGAAAGAAAATCTATCGCACGGATTCTTGCGAAGTGGTGGCCCGACTGCTGCTGGAGTCGAGGCCCCGTGTTCCCTCCTTCGCTGGGGCCAGTAACTCGGAAATGTTTCGCTGAGCCCTTGGGAGACGCAGAGCGATCTCGCGGCCCACCTCGTATTCTGTACGAGCCAGCTCGATGTCTCGAAGTTGAAACAGAGACGCAAAGGAACTGATTGCCATATCGATGGGATCAATGGCCGGATTCACGGCACTGGAGTATCGGTGGTCGGTGCACGAAAAAATCTCATACCCGTCCTTCGTCGAGACCATTCTCACGCGTGCGCTAACTCTCCAGGCTGCGACGAGAAACCCGTAGTAGGCCTCATAACTGAGCAGCTCGCCATAGACCACCGTATCAGCATCCAACCAGCGGCCGAGCTCTTCGGGTGGAACAGCATTGAGCTTATCCCCGTCGGTGATTCCGCGATTGGCCAACACCGCATCGACCGTTAATAAAGGAACGATGATGAATTCTCGTGTCCCAAGATCACCCGCAAGAGCACGCCGCACCCGGTTAGCATGGGTCCATGACCACTTGTGTAGCTCTTCCTTATCGCGAGTTTTGACTGGAATCTTATTGATTAAGTAGCTGCCTGTACCCTCATCAAGAAACGGCAGCACCGCAATCTTTCGTGGGGGACGTTCTTGATAGTCTCCTGCGATCACCAAGGATAAACCTCCCGGATCGGCCTCAAAGAGGCGGTCGAACCAGGTCTTGCGGCCGTGCGTTTCTAGCTCCGCTTCGACTAGGAAAAAGGGCCGCGGCTGGGGTGGTGTGCTAGCGCATCCCGCGAGCAGCACCAGCAGCATAAAAAATATATAAAGCTGACAACGGGATGATCCCGGTTTCGTGGACAGTCTGGTCATCTGTGCTTCCTCCTTTCGTCGTAATCCACGGGCGAGCAATAGCCAAGGCGCGAGTGCATGCGCCTTTGGCTGTAGTGGCCCTTGATCCATTCAAAGATCCCGGCCCGCGTGCGCCAGCGGCGCCGATGGACGAGCTCGGGCTTGAGGGTGGGGAGAAGCTGACAACCCAAAAAGTCCAAATCAGTTAAGGATTATTGGCAAAAAGTGAGCAGCACGAGGTGGCACTAAGCATCCGGCTGATTCTGCACGCTCTGTAATGGTGAATGCCACCGGGATTTTCTTTGAATTTGGGCCGAGGAGGGTTTTCCTACTCGGCTTTATCAGAAATCCATGATCCGGGTCAACACCGTCCGCCCTGCTCCATCCGGGAAAGGATTAAGGTCTCCTATTTCTTCACGTTCAGATTATTCTTTACGGATTTGACCCCTTTGACGCCACTGGCGATTTCACCTGCTTTATCGATGGCCTTCTGCGAATCAACGAAGCCGCTCAGTTGAACGATGCCCTTATAAGTCTCCACAGTGATCTCGAATGACTTGAGAAAATCATCGGCGCCAAGCAACGATTTTACCTTGGTCGTGATGACCGAATCGTCCACGTATTCCCCGGCCCTCCTGTTTGGATGTCGAGGCACAGGCCACCAAGGCGGCGATCAGCATAAGAAGCATAAAACAGCCGATAAGAATATTTCTCTTTTTCATAGCGGTTACTCCTTTTTGTTAGTTTGTGGTGAATTGGTTGATTACGAGACCTTTTCTACTGAAGGGTTCGTAGATTCGATAAAATCTTTGTGGCCTGCTGACCACCTCCTTTCCAAATACCTCACCCTCTCCGGCAAGGGTCGAAACGGCTACAAGGGCCTTCGTCCCTGAATAACTCGGACCAGCACCACAACGATGGCGATGACCAGGAGGATGTGAATGACTCCGCCCATCGTGTAGCCACTGACCAACCCCAGCAGCCACAAAATTAAGAGAATGACACATATCGTCCACAGCATGTTTGACTCCTTTCTAGGGTGATGAATTTAACACTTTCTTATATTCGAACTATTCTATCTTTGGCTGGAATTCAATGAAAAGCCTTCCTTGGGCGATACCTAAATACCGAAAAGCTTTTTATCTGGACATTCCGAAATCTACTTCCTCCATTCCGCATTTAAGGGATGGACTTTGGACCAAGCCGCCGATACTATTTGAAGAGCTTCTGTACCTCCTTCTCTGCGCCCTGTATCGCCCGGCCCCCCTTGATGATCATTCTCTCTCCCGCCTCTAACAGCCCTAGGCGTGCGGCCAAGATGCCGAGGACGAAGCCGGCCGCCGCAACGATTCCCAGGGCCTTCCAGGGATTGGCCCGCACCAAGCCGTCGGCGGCCTTGGCAACTGCCTTAGTTTTTGCCATCATTGCCGACTCCTGCTCGGCAAGCCGATCCTTGGCGGTCTTCAGCGATTCCTCCGCTTTGGCTCGCGCCGCCGCGATCCGCTCCCCGGTCTGGCTGGCGGTGGCCTTCAGCAGTTCCTCCGCATCGGCTACTACCGCCTTAAGGTCTTCCACCAATTTTCCTCTGGTGACCTTGGCCACCTCAGCCCTTATTGCCGTTACCGTTTCTGTCATACCCATACGAAGCTCCCTTCCCTTGTAAAGTGGCCCACATTATTTTCAATTCAGCAGGCCAGTCTGGACGAATCAAATGAGGCCATCTATTCTCGAGACCCGCGCCGCCTTGATTTTCATATTCTGCCTCCTTTGACTTTCAGAGTAGTTTGTTCTTCTCAAAATAATTTTTAAATAGGGTGAGTAATGTATTTTATGGAAAAAAAGACTTTATTTTTAAAGTACTGTTGGCTCGATGGGGAAGCAACAGAGAGCCCAGGCTGAATGACCTGGGCTCTCTTGAGGACAAAAAAATGGGTGAAAGCTTCTTATGCCCCTGATTTCACGGTTGAAAATACCAATTTAAGCTCTGAAAATGCCTATGATTAGGATGGGTCCTGTAATGACTCCTCCATGTTTTTCAATCCCCTTTCGGTCATTGTCCCGCCCCTGGGACATTTCGATCCGACCGCAGCTTCTTGTTTGGAGGTTCCATCTCAATCCTATTGCCAGCGCTATTTTGGAAAGTAATGGCGAACTTTTGCCGCAATCTGGCGGTCCGTCATCTTATCAACCGTTTCAATAGCGACGATGCGTCCACCGAGGTTGTTTCTCTTGAGACGTTTTTGCAGCTCGCCCTTGGCCTCACCAGGACCAAATATCAGAACAGATTCTGCATCACGAATGCCCGCAATTACCGCATCGTAGTAAATGTTGAGATGTCCCGTGAACGTTTTTTGGCGGCTATCATCCGCCGGTACTTGCAGTGGTTCATGGGGACCCTTAAGAGGTGAATCACCAGAACGGCGAAGCTGTTTTTCAACCTTCGATATTATCAGTCCTGTCTCTTCCCCTTTGTCCGTAACAGCCACGATAATAGCCTTCCTATGGTCGATCCACAAACCTACTTTTGTTCTCATCGTTCTCTCCCTTTTCTATTAATTCCATCAAACCATGTATCACATGGTTTCAATATCCTGCCTCTGCTTGTTGATAGTTGAATACCGGATCGATCACATTTCACCCAATTCGATAGCATCTTTTCCCGATGGCAACGGGATCATAAAAACAGGTTTCCGAGTCCGGTGCAATACCCCACTGGACACACTCCCAAGAAAGGTATGGGACAAAAATCCCTTTCCATGATTTCCAAGGACAATCATATCGCACCCTTCTTCATCTGCTGTCTTCAGGATCTCATCGACGGGATGGCCAAAGGAAACGACGATTTTGGTTATCAGTTCTGGGCAGGAAGAGCCAATTTGGGCCTCCATTTTTTTGCAAAATTCCTGTACGCGATTTTTGATTAATTCCTTATCCTCTTTCGGTCCCTTGAGTCGGGCTCTTTCCAAAACACGCTGATCATCAATGATTTCTAAGCGCGCCATTACATCAGCCGGAATGGGTGGAATGGCATGCAAAATGACAATCTTCGCGTCACGTTTTAGCGCCATGTCGATGGCATACAAGAACGCATAAGAAGAGTTGTGACTGAAATCAGTGGCATAAAGGATCTTTTTAATTTCTGGAATCATTTCTCTCCTCCATTTGTCCACCTATTTTCTCCCCCTCTCGTTTGAAAGGTGGAGAAGGGCAAAACATCGAAGCCCAGGGGGTCTTGGTAATCTCTTTGGATCATTTCGTTTCTGTTTTCTTTTCCGGCAGGGCTTTGGAAACGACGACCTTGGCCGGCCTGAGCAGCCGCTCATGGAACAGGTAACCCTTCTCCACCTCAGAGATCACCCGATCGGGCTCCTGGTCGCTCTCCGCCTGAGAGACAGCCTCATGTTTCTCGGGATCAAAAGCTTCACCCACGGCGGCCACGGGTTTGACGCCGAACCTTTCCAGGATGTTTAATAACTGCCGCAGAGTGATCTCAACCGCCTGCAAAAGAGGCCCGTTTTCGTTCATTTTTTTCCCATGATCGATGGTGCGCTCCAGATTGTCCAGGATGGGCAGCACAGCTTTGAGCAGGCTCTCGTTGCCGAACTTCATCACGTCGGATTTTTCCTTCTGCATCCGTTTCTTATAATTTTCGAACTCCGCTCCCAGGCGAAGCAATTTATCCTGCCACTCCGCTGCATCTTTGGCCTTTGCCTCCAATTCGGCATGAACCTTATCCAGGGGAGTTTGTTCTCTCTTTTCTTTTTCCGTGGAAGACGGCCCCTCTGCCTTCTCTTTATCGCTGGGAGCTTTCTCCCGAACAATTTCCCCCAGTTTCGCCGCCGGTGAAGGGTGTTTATGGTCCTTATGATCTTTATTCTTATTATTACTCAAGGATCTTCTCCTGTTCGTCCACTTTATTGATCACCGACATTTCCCCTGTGACCTTCCACCCACGACCCTTGTGGAATTTTGACCCTAAAGAAACAGCCCTCCACGCGGAGGGCTGTTTCTCCCCGGTAGCCGGAACCGGCTATGGGCTACCGGCTAATGGTCTTCTGCAAGCCTTCAGCTTCTAATACATCCCTTCCATTCCACCCATTCCGCCCATTCCACCACCTCCCGGGGGCATGGGCGGATATTTTTCTTTCTCCCTAGGCCTCTCCGCCACCATAGCCTCGGTGGTTAGCAACAAAGAGGCCACGGAAGCAGCATTCTGCAACGCAATACGTACCACTTTGGTGGGGTCAATTATCCCGGCTTTCACCATATCGGTATACTCTTCCTTTTGGGCATCGAAGCCATAATTCCCCTTCTCATTTTTTACTTTCTCGATCACAATGGAGCCGTCGAACCCGGCATTCTGAGCGATCCAGCGAATGGGCTCCTCCAGGGACTTCTTAAGGATGTTCACCCCAAACTGCTGGGCCTCGGATAGTTTCAGTTTATCCAGGGCCGGTAGGCTTCGCAGATAGGCCACGCCGCCGCCGGGGACGATTCCTTCTTCTACCGCCGCTCGGGTCGCATTCAAGGCATCCTCTACCCGGGCCTTCTTCTCTTTCATCTCGGATTCCGTGGCCGCGCCGACATTGATCACTGCCACGCCGCCGACCAGCTTGGCCAGCCGCTCCTGCAATTTCTCGCGATCATAATCCGAAGTGGTCTCTTCAATCTGGGCCCGGATCTGCTTCACCCGGCCTTCGATGCCTTTGGAATCTCCAGCCCCCTCGACGATGGTGGTATTATCTTTATCAATGGTGATCCGTTTGGCCTTGCCCAGGTCTTTGAGAGAGATCGACTCCAGTTTTACTCCCATCTCTTCAGAGATCATCTGTCCGCCGGTTAGGGTAGCAATATCCTCCAACATGGCCTTCCGGCGATCCCCGAATCCAGGGGCCTTCACCGCGGCAACTTTCAGGGTTCCCCGCAGCTTATTCACCACCAGAGTGGCCAAAGCTTCCCCTTCGACTTCTTCGGCGATGATCAACAGGGGCTTGCCCATCTTCGCGATCTGTTCCAACACCGGAAGAAGGTCTTTCATGCTGCTGATCTTTTTCTCATTGATGAGGATCAGGGCATCCTCGAGGACCGCTTCCATCTTTTCCGGGTTGGTTACAAAGTAGGGGGAGATGTACCCGCGGTCGAACTGCATGCCTTCGACGATGTCCAGGGTGGTCTCCATGGACTTGGCTTCCTCGACGGTGATGACCCCTTCTTTTCCTACTTTGGCCATGGCCTCGGCGATGATATTCCCGATGGTCTCATCGTTATTCGCCGAGATTTTTCCTACCTGAGAAATTTCCTTCTGCTCTTTGGTGGGCTTGGAGAGCTTCTTGAGCTCTTCGATGACGGTTTCTACACCTTTCTCGATCCCCCTTTTCAGCTCCATGGGATTGTGGCCCGCAGCCACCAGTTTGGACCCTTCACGGTAGATCGCCTGGGCCAGGACTGTGGCGGTCGTGGTCCCGTCGCCGGCAATATCCGAAGTCTTGGAAGCGACTTCTCGGACCATCTGAGCGCCCATGTTTTCAAACTTATCTTCCAGCTCGATCTCTTTGGCCACGGTAACCCCGTCTTTGGTAACGGTGGGGGATCCGAAGCTCTTATCCAGGATTACATTCCGGCCCTTGGGTCCCAGGGTCACCTTCACGGCATCGGCCAAAATATTCACGCCCTTGAGGAGCGCTTCCCGTGCCTTCTGGTCATAACGAATTTCTTTGGCTGACATCTTTTCATTCCTCCTTTATTTATATTCCGTTGAATTAGGTTCCGTTGATTACTTTTCGATCACGCCTAAAATATCGTCTTCCCGCATGATTAGATGTTCTTCCCCATCAATCTTCACTTCGGTGCCAGAGTACTTACCGAAGAGAATCCGGTCGCCGACCTTTACGTCAAGGGGATGGATCTTCCCGTCTTCCAGGACCTTCCCTTTCCCTGCGGCGGTAATTTTGCCTTCCATGGGTTTTTCCTTGGCCGTGTCGGGGATAATGATCCCCCCCTTCGTCTTCTCTTCTTCTTCAACCCGCTTGACGATTACCCGGTCTTGAAGTGGTCTGATCTTCATGCTTACTCTCTCCTTTCTTTGCGTAAAATAACCGGCTCTAGCCGATCCCAAAAATTGTCCTACGTATCCGATTTTATTTATTTTTTAGAAGCATCCCACGTTCGCTCTTCAAAAAGAGAGAAGGAAAACATAATTTTTTTGGTAAAAAGGCAAGAAACTTATTAGCACTCATCATGATCGAGTGCTAATTCAATATAATCCCCTCTCTAATAAAAGGCAAGAAGAAAATTCAAAAAAATTAAAAAAATTTTTTGCTCTCCCTTTATAATCCCAATCTCTTTCGCTCAGGCACCAGGAGACTCTTAGCTCGGGCCAGACAGGATGGAAAAAACATCATACGCCAGGTTCTTTGGGTCTTGAATTTCTGGTTGCATTCAAGTTAGAATAGCTAAGTAATTCGACATTGTTTCGTCCTCGTTGATCTCTTTATAGGCCATCCTCGGGATGAAGTCCCCCAGAGATAATCCTGGCGAATGGCGGCTGAGAAGAAAGACGCCAGAGGATACTTATTTGCAGAAAGGTTGACCGCTGATTGCGAAAAAGGATACTGGATATGGATATGAAAGAAATTTACCGTGTGGCGCGGGAGAAGTTTAAAGGGGCTTGCCGGGTCTGCCCTGTCTGCAATGGAAGGGCCTGCGCCGGAGAGATGCCCGGTATAGGGGGGATTGGCACGGGTTCCTCCTTCATGGCCAACTTCGACAGCCTGGCTCGAATAAAGCTGAACATGAGGACTATCCATGAGGTACGCGAGCCGGAGATCCAATATAGCTTTTTCGGGCGATCTTTGAAGATACCCATCCTCGTCGCCCCTTTGGCGGGGATGGGGATCAATATGGGCAATGCCATGGAGGAGCGGCCGTTCCTCTCGGCTATGTTAGCCGGGGCCAAAGAGGCGGGATCGATGGGCTGCACCTGCGACGGCCCCATTCCCTTGTTCTTCGACCTGGGGATGGAGATTTTGAAAGAGAACGGAGGATGGGGGATCCCCACCCTAAAACCCCGGCCGGAGGAGAACTTCCTGGCTCTGGCGAGGAGGGCCGAAGAATGCGGTGTCAACGCCATCGCCACGGACATTGATGCGGCGGGCATCATCCATTTGAAGAAGGCGGGACAGCCGGCAGGCCCCTGGCCCGTGCAAGCCTGGGAAAAGACCCTCTCCCGGGTGAAGGTGCCGGTGATCCTCAAAGGAGTCATGACGGTCCAGGATGCCAGACTGGCCGTGGAGGCCGGGGCGGCGGGCATTATCGTCTCCAACCATGGAGGGAGGGTTCTCGATCATACCCCGGGGACGGCGGAGGTGCTGCCGGAAATCGCTTCGGCAGTGAAAGGAAAGGTCAAAATCTTCGTCGACGGTGGGGTCCGCAGCGGGGTGGATGTGCTGAAGATGATGGCCTTGGGAGCCGAGGCGGTTTTCGTGGGCCGGCCCATGGCGATCGCCGCCGTGGGGGGAGGAAAGGAAGGAGTGACGCTCCTTCTCAACCAGTATGCGGACCAGTTAAAAACGGCGATGATCTATGGCGAGTGCAAATCTCTGGCCGATATTAACCCTTCCGCTCTGTTCGTTCCTCCGACAGAGGCGAGGGGCTGAGAAAAAAGGGCGGATCCATCGTTCTTTTCACGAAATTTAACCCTTATTCCCTTGGGTCTTCCCCCTTACAATTATGAAAAGGAAAACCAGAAAGGAGAAAAAGATGGGATTCAAAATAAGCGTTTTTGTCTTTGAGGAAGGAAATCTCTTTGAACCACTAACCCTAAAATGAAAGGAGAGGAAAGATCATGAGGAAGAAAACGTTACTTCGGACGATGATTGGTGCCAGTTTGGTGGCCTTTTTGATCCTGGCCTTCGCTGTTCCGGGGGTCCAGGCGCAGGGAAAATTTCCCAACCGCCCAATGAGCATGATTTGCCCCTACGGCGCCGGAGGGGGAACGGACTCCGTGGCCAGGATGGTTGCGGTCCTGATGGAGCAAGACCTGGGGCAGCCGGTCAATGTGGTGAACCGGACGGGCGGAGGCGGAGCCGTCGGGTTCACCGCGGGCGCGACCGCCGCTCCCGATGGGTACACCATGACCCTCGCCTCAGGGGATATTACCATGCTCCACTGGATGGGGACAGCACAGGTAGTCTATAAGGATTTTAGGGCCGTTGGGCAGTGCAATTTCGATGCATCGTCGATCAATGTCCGGGCCGACGCACCATGGAAAACCGTGAAGGAGCTTCAGGAATATGCCAAGGCGAATCCCGGCAAACTGAAGGCCTCGGGGACGGGAAAGGGCGGATGCTGGGACATCGCCCGGGCGGGCTGGCTGATTACAGCCGGTGTCTCCCCCGATGCCATCCCCTGGGTCCCCAGTAGCGGCGCTGCCCCCACCCTTCAGGATATGGCGGCGGGCGGTATCCCGATGTCTACCTGCAGCCTGGCGGAAGCCCGGGCCATGATTGAAGCCAAAAAGGTCAAATGCCTCGCGGTCATGTCGGACAAGCGGCTGAACATCTTCCCCGATGTCCCCACCCTCAAGGAATCGGGCGTGAACTGGAGCTTTGGTGTGTGGAGAGGAGTCCTGGTCCCCAAGGGCACCCCGGATAATGTGGTTGCTATCCTCGAAAAATCCCTGGAGAAGGCGTACAAGAACCCCAAGTACCAGGAATTTATGGACAAGAGCGGCTTAGGCATGGTGTGGAAGTCGGCCGCCGAGTTTGACAAGTACATGGCCGAGGAGGACGCGAGCAACCAAAAGGTCATGAAAGCTTCCGGAATGATTAATTAACCCGAACCTTTTTCATGGGAAAGCGGCCGGAAAGGTTCCGACTGCTTTCCCTAACTCGAGGAACACCGATGGGAAAGAATGACTATATTGGCGCCGGAATTTTCATTGCCTTGGGTGTTTTTATCTGGGCGGTCTCGTTTCAATTCCCGGTCCTGCCAGGCGGGCACCCCGGGCCCTCTCTCTTCCCCCGTATCCTGGGCACCCTCTTCATCTTCTTCTCGCTGATTGTCATCCTGGAAGGCAGCCGTAAGTCCAAAACGCCTCCGGCTCCTCCTGCCGAAGTAGATGAAGGAGGAAATGTAACATTAATAGGAGAAGAGAATTATTTCAATGCGGTTCTCGTAATTATCCTCATTGCTGCCTTTATTGCCTTGGCCCCTCACTTGGGCTTCATCATTACGGGCGGGGCGGTTCTCTTTATACTAATGTGGAAATTGCATGTTAAGCCCCTAAAAAGCTTGATTATTTCGGCCGTTGTCATGTGCATGATATATTCTGTGTTTTCGAAGGGCTTGAGGGTTCCCCTGCCACACGGCTTTCTATGGTGGTGAGAATGGATTTTATGATTCACACTGATGATAAGAGAATGATCAAGGGATGGTGAGATTATGGAAGCTCTATTTCACGGAATACTCATGCTCTTTTCTCTAAAGACCCTTTTTGTAATCGTTGCTTGTTCCTTTTACGGCCTCTTCGTCGGCTCGATTCCCGGTTTGAGCGCCACACTGGCGGCCTCCCTGCTGGTTCCGTTCACTTTTTTCATGGACCCCCTTCCCGCCCTGTGCTCCATCGTGAGCATGTCGGCCATGGCCATCTTTGCGGGCGACATCCCCGCGGCCCTCATTCGCATCCCGGGGACCCCTTCATCTGCCGCCTATACGCAAGATTCTTTTGCCCTGACACAGCAAGGGAAATCGCAATTGGTTCTGGGCACGGACATACTCTTTTCGGCTGTCGGCGGCTTGATGGGCGCCGCGGTGCTGATGACTTCGGCGCCGCTCTTGGCCAATGTCGCCATGAAATTCTCAACTTTTGAGTACTTCTGGCTTGCGGCCCTGGGGCTCAGTGCTACGGTCATGGTTTCCGCAGGTTCACAGGCGAAGGGCGCCATTGCCATGTGTCTGGGGCTTTTCCTCTCCACCATTGGTGTGGACATTACGCTCGGCTACCCCCGCTTCACGTTTGGAAACGTTGCCCTTCTGACTGGGGTTTCCTTTATTCCGGCCATGATCGGCGTTTTCGGGATTTCCGAAGTCATGCGCAATGTCAGCCAGAGGCGGATGGATTTTGCGATCACCAAAGTCAAGACGAGAGGTATTTTTGCGGGAGTCGGACATCTCTTTAAAAAGTATCAATGGAATATGTGGAGGTCCGGGTTTATCGGAATCATCATCGGCATTCTCCCAGGAGCCGGCGCCGATATTGCGGCCTGGATAGCCTATGCCGCCTCCAAGAGAGCTTCCAAGGAGAAGGAGCTATATGGAAAAGGTTCTATCGAGGCGATTGTGGATGCAGGCACGGCCAACAACGCCTGCCTGGCAGGAGACTGGGTCCCGGCGCTCGTCTTCGGGATTCCGGGGGATTCGATCACGGCCGTCGTCATCGGGGTAATTTTCATGAAAGGGCTCCGCCCGGGGCCGATGATCTTCGAACAACATCCGGAGATCATCTACGGGGTATACTTCGCCTTTATCCTCGCCAACCTCCTGATGGTCCCCTTCGGCTGGCTGGCGGTGAAGGTGAGCTCTCAGATGCTCAGGGTCCCCAAGAACATTCTTGTCCCGATAATCCTGATGTTCGCCATAACCGGGGCCTTTGCCATCAACAACGACGTGTTCGACATCATCACGCTGGGTGTTTTGGGCATCGTCGGCTACTTCATGGAAAGAAACGATTACCCGGTGGCTCCAATCGTGCTTGGCCTGGTCCTGGGGCCTATCCTGGAGCATAATTTCATGATGAGCATGATCAAGACCGACTGGAATCTGCTTCTCTTTTTCACCCGGCCGATCAGTGCGCTTTTGGGAATCTGTACCGTGGCCATGTGGCTCTTCCCATTCCTGATGGTCTTTTTGGAAAAGACGAAAGATAAAAAGAATGGCCTGAAAAAAAACGGCCTGGCGTAGTTGACTGAAGGAGAGTCAAAGTGAAACTCCGGCTATCCCTCCGTTGGCACATCCTTTACGAAAAGAGAGGGCCGGAAGATTAGGAACGATCAAGCCCTCTTAGTGCAGCAAAAAAATGGCATAATTAATAAAATTGCTGCATTTCAATAACCACATGAAATTATGCATTTTTAAAAATTTATGCTGCATCTAATTTACTGCACTTAGCCATTCTGCAAGGAAGGAACCCTTCTCGGTCTACTCTTTTCCTGGTTTCAACTCCCCTGAATAATTATCTATTTCTCTAATTTTGGAAACCCTGGATTCCTGGCATGACCTTTGCTCCTATGAATACTCAGAAAAAATCGTAAGGGAGGGGGGAAGATGGATACCATTACGTTATATAATCTTCCGGATTTCGCTAATGCGGCAATGCCCCTGGGATGGCCCATTGCGGTATACTTTTTCCTCACGGGGTCTCTCGCCGGCCTTTACATCACCTCGGTGATTGCCACCCTGTTGAAAAAAGAAGAGTGGAAGCCCATCGCCAAGATCGGGGCTGTGGGGGCTGTGGTGCTTCTCATGACTGCGCCGGTGCTATTGATCATCGATCTGAACCAGCCTTTCCGCTTCTGGCACCTCTTTGTCTACATGAACATCAGCTCTCCTCTGACCTGGGGAAGCATCTTTCTAACCCTGGATGTGATTGTCTGCCTGGCTTACACTTACAACGTTCTCCAGGAAAAATGGAAGGTGGCGCGGATATGGGGTTTGGGAGGCCTTCCGATTGCCATCGCCGGCCATGGGTATACGGGTTTCTTCCTGGCCCTCTCGAAAGCCCGGGCTTTCTGGAATACGGCCTTAAACCCGGCTCTGTTCATGGTTTCGGCCATGGTTTCAGGGTTGGCTGTGCTGATTGTGCTGAGTAACCTCTGGCTGCGGCGCTATGCTCCGGAGATGAGTGAAGAGCAGATAATGAAGCATAAAGGCGTGATCGGCACGCTGCTGCGGCTGTTCATCATCTTTATCGTAGCCGACCTCTTCCTCATCGGCAGCGACCTGACGGTACTGGCTTCTTCCGATACCGAATCCTACGCCATGTTGCAGCTCTTGACCACTGGGGAGTACGCCGTCTGGTTCTTAGGGATCGAGCTTCTCCTGGGAGCCGTCCTTCCGTTGGGCCTGCTCGCTCATCCGAAAACCCGTATGATCCCCGCCGTACAGTATGCTTCTGCCGCCCTAGTGATTATCGGAATATTCGTGATGCGAGTTATCATTGTGATCGGTGGCCAGTCCGTTCATCTTACCTAACGGCGCTGGGGAGCGCCCCTTTCCAAAAAGCTCCGGCTCTGAAGTTTCAGAGCCGGAGCTTTTTATTTCAGCGAAGTTTTTTCCGCACCGATTTTACCTTATCCCCCAAGGAGACTTTTTTGTCCCTTCGGTCATCAATCTGGATGGTCGTATAAACTCGTTTGACCCCCTTTTTAAAGGGAATTTCATGAAGCTTTCTGGCCAGGGCCAGGAGCTCTCCCGCCTTTCCTTCCACAATCGTACCCATATCGTGGAGCTGGTGGGGAAACTGGGTGGTCTTCAAGTACTTGTGAATTTCGGCCACGTAGGGACTAATGCCGCTGCCTTCGGGAACTTTGGGTGAGATTACAATCTGCATGAACGCCATTTCTTTCTCCTTTCTAAAGACAGTATCAGTTCTCAAATTCCCCTTGCCGCGCGCCTCACGGTCTTTATTCCGCATTCCGCAATCCAGAATCCGCAGTTGATAGGGCCTGCTTTAAATGCTCAAGCGAGGTATTACCCCCGGAGCAGATGAGTCCAACCTTTGTCCCTTTCAGCTCCTCGCGAAGGCGGTAGGCGGCGGCCAAGGGGGCAGATCCTGCTGCTTCTGCCAGGGTATGAGCCCGCTCGATCATCCAGACCATGGCCCGCATGATCTCTTCATCGGGCAAGAGCATAAAATCATCCAGCTGTTCCCACAGGATGACCTGGGGAAGAGAGAAAGCCGTTCCTGTAGCCAGCCCCTCGGCAAATGTCCGGTTAGGGGCCTCCACTAATTTTCGTTGCCGCCAGGACAGGTAGGCCGCGGGGGATGCTTCGGATTGAACCCCGATGACCCGAATCCTCGGATCTATAGCGTGGGCGACAATGCAGGCCCCGGCCGCTCCGCTCCCCCCTCCTATGGGCACAAAGATGACCTGGAGGTCAGGTCGCTCCTCCAGCATTTCCAGCACTTCCGTGCCCACTCCCGCGATCAGCAGGGGTTCATCCCCTGAATGGATGTAACGATACCCGTTCTCCTGCGCCAAGGCTTCACAGTGCAAGCGAGCCTCATCGAAGGTACATCCGTGAAAAATCACCTCGGCTCCCATTCCCTGCATGGCCGCGACTTTCCCGGGGTTGGCCTTTTCCGGCACTACGATGCGGGCCTTCACCCCGAATTTGCGGGCCGCAAAGGCGATCGATTGTCCGTGGTTGCCGGTAGAGGCACCGATCACTCCCCGTTCCCGCTCCTGAAGGCTGAGCTGAGAGATTAGGTTGATACCGCCCCGGACCTTGAAAGCTCCCACTGGCTGGTAATTTTCATGCTTAATAAAGACTTCCGTTCCTACCAGATGGTTGATGGCTGGATAACTATGGAAGGGAGTTCGGGGCAGGTGGGCCCGAATCTGCCGTTTGGCGAGTAACACATCCTGGAAGCGGGGGATCTTCATAACCGAGACTCCTAAGGAAAGAATCGCTCGATGGTCTCCTGAATCGTCCCTGCATCAAAAACAATTCCCAGGCCGGCCAAAGCAGGGAAATCAGACTCTTCCATCCGGATTGAGGCGGTTTCCGTAGCAGAAATGATGCCTAAGAGATAGGGTTTAGCCATCCCCATCTCGACTTTACCCTTCACTTCCCGGCCGATAATGGGTTTGAGGACCACCGGACTTCCGCTGGATCCGGGAAGGATAGCGGCATCCACGAGGAAACCAGGAATCTCCGCATTTCGGATTTCACCGGAAGGATAGTGAAACCGGATGCGAATTTTCTCTCCAATCCTGGAGGCCACGATTCCCTGGCGCACCAGGGGGAAGTAAATCCGGGTGGAGAAAAGACCCAGGGGGTAGCCGATAATCAAAACTTCTTCACCCTCTGTAATATCTTCTTTCCTGAGAACGGCAGGATTGGCAAAGAGAGAATAGTCAGCCCCCTTATTTTCGATGTTGGATTGGCTGTTGATCAGGGAGGTTATATCGACTGCCAATACATCTACGTTGGGGTTGGGATGTTCCCGCCAAAGCTTCTGATCACCCTCCCGAAGGGGGATCCGGAAAGATTTCCCCAAAACCGTTCCATCTTTTTCCCGGACATTCAAGTATAGGGTAAGAAAAGCAGCCTTCTCCCGGATTTGAGGATCCAGATTGATCATGTGTTTATTGGTCACGAGGAACGCTTTGCCTTGCTTCGGGTCTATTTTTCTTATCACCAGAAACCCGGTTCCGCCCTTCCCCCATTCGTTTCCCACCCGAACGGTAGCATGGACCCAGGTAAGGGAGATGGGGGAGCTGAAAGCTCTTCCTCCGGGAAAAATCCATGTTCCGAGGAAAAGGAGAGTCAGAAGCCCTATTCCTCGAAATTTTATTCCCAATTATTTATCCCTCGATCTGAGTAGTGCTTGGAACCCCATCAACCCTGTCTATGGCCGAATCCATTTTACCAGCTTTTAGGACTTTTCGAGAGAGAACTCTTCATGATACTTGCCAACCCGATCCCTGCGGGCTTATTGCCTAGCTCTTTTGCTTGATGGAGACGGAGGGTTTGTATTACCGTTTTAGGGCTGACATACAGTAATGGTTGATCCGATCCAGGTGAATATCGGTGATATGAAAGTTTTTGAATAAAATATGCAATTCTTCTGGGGTGAAATAGTGGTGCGGGAGACCTTTTTCCCGGCCATCCTTGGGAATGAAAGTATTCGGTTCGATCTCCTCGAATTCTTTCCCCTGGTTTTTCAGTTTGGGAACCGTGATGAAAATGAACCCTTCCCTCTTCAGGACCCGTTCGATTTCTTTGATCGTCTTTTGAATGGTGGCGATCGTGGCATGATGAATCACCTGGATTGAAAAAACGGC
>Ga0187882_1002411_pt1 | contig 17206 bp, 10 predicted proteins | sample June2016WEW_19_1_3_FD_132991 | JGI IMG/M metagenome (GOLD analysis project Ga0187882, IMG submission 132991) | Peatland microbial communities from SPRUCE experiment site at the Marcell Experimental Forest, Minnesota, USA - June2016WEW_19_150 | ecosystem: Environmental > Terrestrial > Soil >... | reverse complement strand
ACCTGGACGGGATCTCCGCCCGGACCATGACCGAGCACTACAAGCTGTACCAGGGTTACGTCAACAAATACAACGAGATCATGGGCAAGATCGAGGCCGTGGACCGCGCGCCGGCCAACCAGATCTTCAGCGACCTCCGGTCGCTCAAGGTGGACCTGACCTTCGCCATCGGCGGAGTGAAGAACCACGAGCTGTATTTCGGGCACCTGGGCGGCAAGGGCGGCGAGCCGCCGTCGGAGATCCAGCGGCAGCTCGAGAAGGACTTCGGCTCGGTGGAAGCCTGGCGGAACGACCTGAAGGCCACCGGGATGGCTTCCCGCGGCTGGGCCTGGACCGCCTGGGACCGGGACTGGAACTACCTGTTCAATTACGCCGGAGACGCGCAGAATACCTTCCCGGTGTGGAACGCGGTCCCCATCGTGGGTCTGGACGTCTACGAGCACGCCTACTACCTGGACTACGGAACGGCGCGAGCCAGCTACATCGACGCGTTCTTCAAGAACATCAGTTGGGAAGCGGTCGGCGACAACTTCGAGCGCGCGCGCGGAGCCAGGGCCGCCGGCAGCCGCGCGTAGAGAACGTAGCGCCGGCGGTCTTGCCGCCGGCCCTGTCGTGTCTGTATTCCGCCGCGATCTCCGCCCGGGCAGGCTTCTCTTGGCCCGGGATCGGCGCCTGGACCGCATCACCTGGTACACCGGCGGCAAGACCGCCGGTGCCACAGGTAGGTTGCGTTTTCCCCCTGGGAAATGGTATTAATCTGCTGATACGGTTGGATTCTGCGAAAGGGTGTACCCTCCTTGGAATGCGCGCGCCATCAGAATGTTAAGGTCTTTGTTCTGTTGGCTTTAGGTGCGTCATTCTGCCTGCCTGGAAGGGCTCAGACCGCAGCTCCGGAGCCGTCGGTGGCCATCGTCTACGACGGTGCCGCCGGGCCCAAGGAATACCAGTCGAAGGGCTACATCCACGCGCTGTTCATCGAGAACCTGCTGGGGCATTTCGGGCTGAAGGGCGACATCATCCCGCTCAAGGAGTACGAGCCGGGCCAGTTGGCCGGCCACCGGGCGGCATTCTTCGTCGGGGTGACTACCAGCGCCGAGATTCCGCCGGCATTCCTGGCGGACGTGAAGGCGTTCCAGGAGCCGTTCTGCTGGTTGGGGCAGCACATCGAGCAACTGGTCAATACGCCGGACGGGCCGCGGCGGTACGGGTTCACGTTCCAGCAATACGGCAGGAACATGGGCGTGAACCGGGTGGTCTACAAGGGCGCGGAACTGCCCAAGATCGACCCGGATCTGGCTGTGGTCGAGGTTACCGACAAGCGGGCGGTGGAAGTGGTGGCCACGGCGCTCACCAAGGACCGCGCGTCCTACCCCTACGTGTTGCACCGGAAGCGGTTCTGGTATTTCGCGGACAGCCCGTTCGCTTACCCGGACGAGGGCGGCTACTACCTGGCGTTCTGCGACCTGCTGCACGACATTCTGGAGATCCAGCACCCGCCGTCCCAGCGCGCCCTGGTGCGTATCGAGGATGTCAGCATCGACGACGACCCCGTGGATCTGCACCGCGTGGCCGACCTGCTGAGCGACCAGCACATTCCGTTCCAGATCGCGCTGATTCCGGTTTTCCGCAACCCTTCGAAAGAGCTGGACGTGCGCATCTCCGAGCGGCACAGTTTCGCCGACTCAGTGCGCTACATGGTGGCGCGGGGCGGCACCCCAATCATGCACGGCGTGACGCACCAGTACCGCGGACAGAGCGGCGACGACTACGAATTCTGGGACGACACAGGAGACCGGGCCGTGGCCGGGGACTCCACCGAGTTCGTGATGAAGAGGCTGCAACTGGGCTTGTCGGAGTGCTTCAAGAGCGGCATCTACCCGGTGGCCTTCGAAACGCCGCACTACGCCGCCTCGCGTACCGACTACGAGGCCATGATGCGGGTCTTCACACTGTTCTACGACCGCACCATCTCCACCCCAAGCCTGAACTCACAGCAGTACTTCCCCTACCCCGTGGTGGACCATTGGGGACGTCACGTCGTGCCCGAAGACCTGGGCTACCTGCCGGAAGAAAAGCCCGATCCCAAGGTGTTGGTGGAGCGGGCGCGGAACCTGCGGGTGGTTCGGGACGGGGTGGCCTCGTTCTACTTCCATCCCTTTCTGAATGCGAATCTGCTGGAGCAGGTGGTGCGGGGCATTTCGGAGCTGGGATACCAGTTCGTTTCCGTGCGCGAGTTTGCGGGGCAGGTGAATTACCAGGGCCGCTACGCGGTACGGACGGCGCCGGGCGAAGTGCGCATGACGCCGCAGAACGAATATTGGCGGGTGCGCCAGTTCGATGCGAGCGGCAGGGAGACCAAGAGCGAGCTGTCCGCACAGCGCCTCAGCGGCCCGCTGGAGGTGGCGGTGCAGGTTCCCCAGGGCGGCTGGGCGGCGGTGGATTGCATCCGGGAACGCCCCGCCGAGCGCCACGAACCGACCTGGGGCGAGCGCGCCCGTCAGTGGTGGAGCCAGTTGTGGGCCAGTGAAAGCACGCCGGAAACGAAGCAGTTCGTATCGGGCAAGAAGGCTTGGGTGCTGACCGTCGATAAGCCGCCCCTGGCGGTGTCGCACAATGAGCAGAGCTATCGGGCCGTGCTGGAGACGTTCGGCTACCAGCCCAAACTGGTGAAGGCCTCCGATTTCACGCGCGCGCCCGCCGACGGGGACACCATCCTGATCGTTCCGAGAGCCGCCGGCGCGCGGCTCAACGAGAAGCAGCAGAGTGAAGTGTTGCGCTACCTGAACGCCGGCGGCCCGGTGGTCTTCGACGGCCGGCAGGACTGGCTGACCAAGCTGGGCTTTGAGTGGTCGGACCGCCAACTCACGGTCTCCACTGTCTCCGACGAGTTCTACCCGGAGATGTACTTGTTCTGGCACCCCGAGGAGCGCATCGAGCTGTTCTCGCCGCCGGAGACCATCCGGGAGCTGATGGTGGACGCCGAGAGCAACCAGGTGCTGGCGTTCTCGGACGACTACGGGACCGGCCGCTACCTGTACCTGGCGGCGCCGCTGGACGCGCACACCAACGACGGAGTGAGCCATTACCCCTATTTCGCCAAGTATCTGAGCGAGACCTTCGGGATGAACACCTCGCTGCGGAGCCCGCGGATGGAGGCCTATTTCGACCCCGGAGACCGCCCGGGGGCCGACCTGAATCGTCTGGCGACGCAATGGAGGCAGTCCGGCATCCGCACCGTCTACGCCGCCGCCTGGACTTTCTTCTCGCAGTACTCGTTCAACTACGGGGAGTTTGTTCGGGCCTGCCATCGCAACGGCGTCTCGGTGTACGCCTGGTTCGTCCTTCCCGCCACTACGCCCAAGATGTGGGACCAGCACCCGGAGTGGCGCGAGAAGACCGCCACGGGCGCCGACGGGCGGGTGGGTTGGCGTTACACGATGAATCTCCAGAATCCGGCCTGCTACGGCGCGGCCATGGACTGGATGAAGAAGGTGCTGACCGACTACGAGTGGGATGGGGTCAACATCACCGAGCTCAATTTCGACGCCGATTTTAAGGACTGGCTGCGCCCGGACCGCTTCATCCCCATGAGCAATGAGGTGCGCGCGGATTTCCGGAAGAAGTCGGGGTTCGACCCGATCCAGCTTTTCGCCGCGGATTCTCCGCACTATTACAAGACCAACCCGGGAGCGCTGCAAAGATTCCTGAAGTACCGCGAGAACCTGGTGACGGAGTGGCACCGGAAGGTGCTGAGCGAACTGGAGCCGATGCGCCGCCAGCGGGGCTGGGAAGTGATCATCACGGTGATCGACAGCCTGCACAGCAAGTACGTGCAGCCGGCGCTGGGGGTGGATTCGAAGCGCATCGCAGCATTGATGAAGGACTTTAACTTCACGCTGCAAGTCGAAGATCCCGCCGAGTTCTGGATGAAGCCGCCGGACCGCTACCTGGGCTTCGCGCAGACCTATCGCAAGCTGGTGAAAGACCCGCGACGACTCATGTTCGACATCAACGTGGCGCCGCGGGACGTGAAGAAAACCACCCTGCCCTCGGCTACGGCGACCGGCACGGAACTGGCGCGGACGGTGGCCGCCGCCGCCGCGGGCTCCGGCTCGGGCCGGGTGGCGATTTACTCCGAACACTCGGTTCCGTCCCAGGACTGGCTTTCCCTGCGCATCGTGCTGACGCAAGCGGTGGTGATGGATTCCGGCAAGCGCTCCTGGAAGATCGACACCCCGGCTCCGGTAATGCTCACGCCGTCGGAGGACCGCGATTACTACCTGGACGGGAAGTTGTGGCCGGCGGTGTCCGCCGACGGAGTGCTGGCGCCCCGGGGCCGGCACGGCCTCTCGATCGACCGGCCGTGGCACCATTTTCTGGATCCCGGCACGATGCCGGCGCGCCTGCTGAGCATCAGCGGCGACTTGCTGGATGCGCGGGTGATGCCGACCGGCCTGGTGTTTTGGTACAACAGCCCGGGCCGGGCGGTGGTGGTGCTGAACCAGCGGCCGCGGGAGATCCAGGTGGACGGCCGCCGCAGCGACGTGCCGGTCGAGGCCAGCGGAGCCAACTGGGCGGTGATCTTCCCGGGCGGCGAGCACCGGGTGGCGGTGGTGACCAACACCAGGGCTGGCGTGGCGGTCAATCTGTGGGGTTGGGCATCCGCTTCGGCCATCACCGCCTTCGGCGGGATCGCGACCCTGCTGATGGCGCTGATCTACTTCGAAGTCCGGCTGCGGCGGTTGGTGAAGCAGCTTGTAGCTCGTAGCTCGTAGCTCGTCGCCGGCGGCGCTTTCCCGCCGTCCGAGCATGATCGCGCGACGGCGGGCCAGCGGCCGATCAAAGAGGAACGACGGTGAGGCCGGGAATCAGTTGGAAGTGGCGCAGATTCGCCGTCCCGACGCGATAGCCGAGTTCCAGGGCGCTCACTCCGATCAGCAGGTCGGGGAGCGGGATGCGGACGCCTCGGGCCTGCGCCTGGCCGTCGACCTGGCCGGCGTGCAGCGCGATGGGGACGGTGACGGGTTGCACCGGGACGGCGCTCAGTAACTCGTCGAGGAACCGCTGCCGCTGGTCCCTGCGCTCGGCGGTGTCCGCGCGGGCGATGCCGTGGGCCAGTTCCAGCACGGTGACCACGGAAACGGAGATTTCGTCGTCGCCGGTCTGGAAGACGACGGTTTCGAGCAATTGCCGGGCGTTCTTGCCCTGCCGCTCGGCGGCGACGGCCGCCGTGGAATCCAGCATCAGTCCCACGATGGCGGCTCTAATGGTTCGCGGTGGCTTTCGATGGCGGCTTCCACGTCCTTGGCGAAGTCGGGATCGATGGTCGCCATGGAGTCGGGGGGCAGCATCGCGATGCACTCGGATATTTTGCGGCGCACCGGTTCGGCTGGCCGGATGACGGCCACCGGTTGCGCGTTGCGCTCGACGATGACTTCTCCGCCCGTCTGAACGCGCTGCAGGATGGCCCCGATGTTCTTGGCCAGGTCCGCCTCGCTGATGTGCAACGGCTCCATAACAGCCATCATAGCTCTTCTTCCTCCTCGGCCTCTGTGGCCAAGCGGGTGAGCAGCTCGGCGGCGGTGTGGATCTGCTTCAGTTGGCGGATGGAGACCTGGGTATAGGCCTGCGTGGTCGACGCGCTCGCGTGGCCGAGCAACTCAAGGCCAACTCAAGGCCACCGCCCGAATCGCCCAGTTCTGTGATATAGTTGCCACCGCGAGTTGACCTGCTCCGCGGAGTTGCAGGATGGACATCTTCATAATCTGGTCCGGCGAACGGAGTCTCAAAGTGGCGACCTGCCTCAAGAAGTGGTTGCCCGACGTCATACAATCCGTAGTACCCTGGCTTTCGGCCGAAGACATCCAAAAGGGCTCCCAGTGGATGTTGGAACTGCGCCGCCAACTAGAAAAGACGAAGATGGGGATCATCTGTTTGACTCCAGAGAACCGCCAGGCGCCTTGGCTTCTGTTTGAAGCCGGTGTGCTCTCCAAAGCGGTGGACTCGAACTTTGTATCTCCTTTTTTGATTGGCCTCGAAGGCACCGAAGTACAAGGCCCTCTCGCTCAGTTTCAGGCGACCCGCTTTACCGAGGAAGAGGTTAGGCGGCTCTTGGAGACGATCAACGGGCGTTCCGAAACGCCACTGAAGGAAGCGCGCCTTGAACGGATGTTCTCCACGTTCTGGCCTGATCTGCGGAAGGAGTTGGAAGCTATCCAAGCTACGGACGTGGGCCAGGCTGTCAGCCCGCGACCAGAATCCGAGCTGCTCGCCGAGGTGCTGGAGCGTGTGCGTTCCATTGAGAGGCGGATGGCAAAGGGCGTCTATGCCCGTGAACCCTCGGAAAATTCGTTGTCCGTGTCGCCGTTGGAGACACTGTCCGCCGGCGAACAACGGACGCTGCTGTTGTCGCGGCTGCAAGAGCTGTACAAGTCTACGTTTCCGCCGCTGGGGACGCCGGCGAATGAACTGGCGATACCGCCATCCCGTGTGCCTCCCCCCTTCCGTCCGGGCCTGGCCCCCGGCGAGTTGGGTCGTCCCGTGGCTGACAAAGCATTGGATCATCCCTCGGACGACCATGAACCGGATGATCATGATCCGGATTTCGACGGACCGCCGGATCCGCAGCCCTGATGCTTCTCCTCCGTCACCAGGCCCGGCTCCGCACCGTGTAGCAGCGGCGTTTCACTGCGGGGCACTCTGGTATCCTACTAGCTGATCGAATGTACTCGAGCGTCCTGATTGACGGCCTGTTCGTCGCCTCTGTCACCCTCATCTGGTTCATGCTGGGGTATCAGTGCCTGCTGTTCTTCCTGGGCCACCGCTACTACCGGCAAACCCGGCTGGGCAAGCGGCAGGCGCCGCCGGTGCCCGATGCCGAGCTGCCGGCGGTTACCCTGATCGTGCCCTGCCACAACGAGGAACGGGTCATCGGGCCGACGATCCGGGGACTGCTGGCGCTGGACTATCCGGCCGGCAAGCTGGAGATCCTGATCGTCAACGACGGCAGCACGGACAAGACGGCGGAGATCGTGCGGGCATTCACGGAACCGCAGGTGCGGTTGGTCGAGGTTCCGCTGCCGCTCGCGGCCCGCGGGAAATCGGGCGCGCTGAACTTCGCGCTGCAGCACGCCAGCCACCCGGTGCTGGCGGTCTACGATGCGGACAACATTCCCGAGCCGGGCGCGTTGCGGCCGCTCGCCGAGCAGCTTGTCCGGGACCCCAGACTGGGCGCGGCCATCGGGATGTACCGCGCCTGGAACCGCCACCGGGCGCTGCTTACGCGTTTTCTCAACATCGAGGGGATCGGCTTCCAGTGGATTCTTCAGGCCGGCCGCTGGATGCTGATGCGCCTCACTACCCTGCCCGGAACCAACTATGTGATCCGGCGCGCGCTGGTCGAGCAGTTGGGCGGCTGGGACGCGCAGGCGCTCACCGAGGACGCCGAGTTGAGCGTGCGGATCTACCAGGCGGGCTACCAGATCCAGTTCGTGCCCGCCTCGGTGACCTGGGAGCAGGAACCGGAGGGGCTGAAGGTGTGGTTCCGCCAGCGGCGACGCTGGGTGCGGGGCTCCAACTACCTGGTCCGGAAGCACGCCCGCAGGCTGCTGCGCACGCGGCCGCGCCGCATCGGCTGGGAACTGCTCTATTCGCTATCGCTGTACTACCTGTTCTTCCTGGCGGTGGTGGTTTCCGACGTGCTGTTCGTGCTGAGCGTGTGCGGGTTGGTCCGCATCCCCGTGCCCGGCCCCTTCACCATGGTCTGGGTGTTCGCCTATGCCACGTTTGTGCTGCAACTGATCATCGCGCTCTCCTGCGAGCCGGGCGAGGACACGCCGCTGAACATCCTGCTGACGTTCGTGATGTACTTCACCTACTGCCAGCTCTGGATTCCCTTGGTCGCGGTGGCTGTTTGGGACGACTTCATCGTGCGCCGGGAGATACGCTGGGCCAAGACCGAGCGGTACGAAGTGACGCCGCCTTAGCACTGCACGAAGGCCAATGCTGCGCATCCCATGGTTCGTAGGCTACCCGCTGGTGGGCGCCTGCGGGTACGGCGTGCTGTACCTGGCGGCGAACCGCGCCGTCTATTACCCGTCGCGATATCCGAACGGCTGGTGGCAGGTGCAGGCCCAGGTCGCGGCCACCGACGTGTGGCTGCGAGCCAGCGACGGCGTGCGGCTGCACGCCTGGTGGATCGAATCGCCCGGCGCGCGAATCGCGACCCTGTTCCTGCACGGCAACGCCGGCAACATCACGCATCGGGTGGCGCACATCCGGGAAATCACCGCCGCGGGCTCCTCGGTGCTGGTGCTCGACTACCGCGGGTACGGCAAGAGCGAGGGTCGTCCGACCGAGCGGGGCCTGTATGCCGATGCGGAGGCGGGCTACGAGTATCTGCGCTCGCTGGGCAAGCCGATCGTGGCGCATGGAGAATCGCTGGGCTCCGCGGTGGCGGTGGACCTGGCCGCGAAGCGCCCTTGCGCGGGCGTGGTGCTGGAGGCTCCCTTCCCCTCCGCCCGCGCGGTGGCGGCTAGCGTGTTGCCGGTCATAGGTCCGCTACTGATCTTCAGCTACAACTCGGCGTCGAAGATCCAGCGCGTGCACGCGCCCTTGCTCTTCATTCATGGCGACCGGGACTCGATCGTTCCGCTCGAGCTGGGGCGCGCGCTGTTCAACGCGGCTCGCGAGCCGAAGGCGTTTTGGACTGTCCCGGGCGCGGACCACAACGACCTGGTGGAGGCCGCGGGCCCGCGATACCGCGAGCGGCTGCGGGAATTCTACGCGGCGCTGTAATGTGGGGACAGTCACCGTGTTTCCTCGTTAACCGCTTCAATGGGGCCGCGATCACGCAATCGCGGAATCGCCAGTTTGCTCCCGTTATCTTGCATTCGGAGCCCCGATCATGAACGCCCTCATCACGGCGGACCAGGACCGGATGTGGGCCTGCCCAAGACAAAGGACAAACCCGCCGAGCCCACCGAGAACGCCGTGTAGGAGGTCGTGCGTCTACCGGCGGTCCCGTAACGCGTCCGGAAGTAGCGCGAATCACCGTAGCGGGCGTCGCCAAGAAAGACCGAGGCGGCAGTTCCTTGATCGGAGCCCTAGCCTGGAGCCTGGGCCAACATCCACCAGTGCGCCGAATGAGAGAGAATAGACATTCCTAGGGCACGAAATCTCACGAGCGGCGGCCACCATCGGAGTCCTTCGGTCGCCCGGCACGTTCGCGTCCCTAGGACAACCGAACAATGGCGCTCAAGAAATCGGAACTCTACAGCTCCCTGTGGTCCAGTTGCGACGAACTGCGCGGCGGCATGGACGCCAGCCAGTACAAAGACTACGTCCTCGTCCTGCTCTTCATCAAATACGTCAGCGACAAGTACGCCGGCGTCCGCTACGCCCCCATCACCATCCCCCCGGGCGCCAGTTTCCGCGACATGGTCGCGCTCAAGGGCAAGCCCGACATCGGCGAGCAGATCAACAAGAAGATCATCGCTCCCCTCGAAAAGGTCAACGGGCTGTCCGACATGCCCGACTTCAACGACCCCACCAAGCTCGGCACCGGCAAGGAAATGGTGGAGCGCCTCACCAACCTCATCGCCATCTTCGAAAACCCCGCCCTCGACTTCTCCAAGAACCGTGCCGAGGGCGACGACATCCTCGGCGACGCCTACGAATACCTCATGCGCCACTTCGCCACCGAAAGCGGTAAGAGCAAGGGCCAGTTCTATACCCCCGCCGAGGTCTCCCGCGTCATCGCCCAAATCGTCGGTATTCGCGATGCGGCTACCACCAGCAGCACCACCGTCTACGACCCCACCTGTGGCTCCGGCTCTCTGCTGCTCAAAGTAGCAGACGCAGGTCGCCTCAAGCCCACCCTCTACGGGCAGGAAAAGGATGCCGCCACCGCCGGCCTTGCCCGCATGAACATGATCCTGCACGACAACGCTGGGGCGGAGATCAAGCAGGGCAACACGCTTTCCAATCCGCTGTTCAAGGACGGCGACACCCTCAAGACCTTCGACTACGTCATCGCCAATCCACCCTTCAGCGACAAGCGATGGAGGACCGGTATCGACCCGCTCAATGACCCCTACCAGCGTTTCAAGCCCTTCGGCACGCCACCCGCCCGGCAGGGCGACTACGCCTATCTCCTCCACATCGTCCGCTCCCTCAAGAGCACCGGCAAAGGCGCCTGCATTCTCCCGCACGGTGTCCTCTTCCGCGGCAACGCCGAAGCCGATATCCGCCGCGCCCTCATCCGCAAGGGCTACATCGCCGGCATCATCGGCCTGCCCCCCAACCTCTTTTACGGCACCGGCATTCCCGCCTGCATCATCGTCATCGACAAGGAAGACGCCCACACCCGCAAGGGCATCTTAATGATCGACGCCAGCGCCGGCTTCCTCAAGGACGGCAACAAAAACCGCCTCCGCTCCAGGGACATCCACAAGATCGTCGATGTCTTCAACAAGCGGCTGGAACTACCGAAATACTCCCGCATGGTCGGCGTCGAGGAGATTGTAAGGAACGATTACAACCTCAACATCCCGCGCTACATCGACAGCCGGCAGGCCGAGGACATCCAGGACATCGAAGGCCACCTGCGCGGCGGAATCCCCGCCGCCGATGTCGATGCCCTGGAGCGCTACTGGGCGGTCTGCCCGCAACTCCGCCAGGTGCTGTTCAAAGACAACCGCCCCAGCTACGTGGATCTCGCCGTCGAGAAAACCGCCATCAAGCCCGCCATCTACCGGCACGCCGAATTCGTGGCTTTCACCAAAAGCATGAACGCCCTGTTCACCAAATGGCGCAAACGCAACGCCGCCACCCTCAAGGCCTTGAAGTCCGGCTTTCATCCGAAGGAGTTTATCCCCACGCTCTCCGAAGACCTCCTCGCCCACTACTCCGACAAGCCCCTCATCGATCAATACAACGTCTACCAGTGCCTCATGGATTACTGGGCCGAAACCATGCAGGACGACTTCTACCTGATCGCCGCCGATGGCTGGAAGGCCGAAACTACCCGCGTGCTCGTCAAGAACAAGAAGGGCAAGGAAGTGGACAAAGGCTGGACCTGCGACCTCGTCCCCAAGTCCCTCATCGTGGCGGGCTATTTCGTCGCCGAGCAGAAGGCCATTACCGCACTGGAAACCGAACTGGAGGGCGTCACCGCAGAAATGACCGAATTGGAAGACGAACACGGCAGTGAGGAAGGGGCCTTCTCCGAGTTGGACCCGGTAAACAAGGCCAACGTCACCTCCTACCTGAAGGACATCAAAGACGACGCGGAAGCGAAAGAGGAAGCCGAGGCGCTGAACGCGTGGCTGAAACTCAGCGAACAGCAGGCCAGCTTTAAGCGCGCCCTGAAAGACGCCGAAGCCGACCTCGACGCCAAGGCATACGCCAAGTATCCCACCCTCACCGAAGCCGAAGTCCAGACGCTGGTCGTGGACGACAAGTGGCTCACAGCCCTTGGCGCCGCCATCCACGGCGAAATGGGCCGCATCAGCCAGACCCTCACCCATCGTGTGAAGGAACTGGCTGAACGCTACGAAACCCCCATGCCGGAACTGACGCGCAAGGTCGCCAAGTTCGAGCAGACCGTGACCCGCCACCTGGAGAAAATGGGGTTCTCATGGGACTGAAGTCGGGCTACAAGCAGACCGAGGCGGGGGTGATTCCGGAGGATTGGGAGGTGAAGTCCGTCCACGAAGTCGCTGCCATAAAGACCGGCCCCTTCGGCACCCTTCTCAAAGCGGCTGAGTATTCGCGGGGCGATGGAGTTCCACTAGTATCAGTCGGAGAGATTCGAGAAGGTTTCCTGAGGATAACCGACCGAACGCCCCGTGTGCCGGAATCTGTTCTTCGCAGACTTCCTCAGTATGTCCTCAAGACGGGTGACATTGTCTTTGGCAGAAAGGGCGGCGTTGAGCGATCAGCGTTGATCCGCCAGCAACAGGACGGTTGGTTCCTTGGATCAGACGGGATCAGCATCCGGCCTTCCAAACAATGCCATGACGAGTACTTAGCGCTTCAACTCCAAAGCCACGGGGTCCAGGAGTGGCTTGTCCGGAATGCCCTTGGCACGACAATGCCATCATTGAACCAAGAGATCTTGGGTAAGGTCACTGTTTGCCTCCCTCCGGCCATAGCCGAACAAGAGTCCATTGCCCAGGCCTTGGGCGATGCGGATGCCCTCATCGAATCCCTTGAGCAACTCTTCGCCAAGAAACGCCACCTCAAGCAGGGCACCATGCAGGAATTGCTCACCGGCAAGAAGCGCCTGCCGTCGTTCAACGGGGATTGGAAAACGCGGCCACTTGGCGAAGTCATAGCGCATTGCTCCAGCGGCGCGACCCCGTATCGTGGGCGTCCCGAGTATTACAGAGGGGAGATCAAGTGGATAACCAGCGGAGAGCTCAACTACAACGTCATTACTGATACACTCGAGAAAATTTCAACAGAAGCAGCCGAGAAAACGAATCTTAAGGTGCACCCTGTCGGCACGTTCTTGTTTGCCATAACGGGCTTGGAGGCGGCCGGCACTAGAGGGGCCTGTGGAATAGTTGGTAGTCCGGCCACGACCAATCAATCATGCATGGCCATTTATCCAACGTCTGAGTTGTCAGCGGAATATTTGTACCATTACTATGTATATCGCGGCAGCGAACTGGCACTGAAGTATTGCCAGGGAACGAAACAGCAAAGCTATACGGCGAAGTTAGTTAGGATTCTCCCGATTGATCTGCCGCCATCCGTCGAAGAACAAACCGCCATCGCCGCCGTCCTCTCCAATATGGACGCCGAAATCGCCGCCGTCGAAGCCAGACTCTCCAAAGCCCGCCAGATTATGCAGGGCATGATGCACAACCTTCTCACCGGGAGGATTCGTCTCGTATGAGCATCGGCCAACCCGAACGCGCCACCCAGGACCGCGTCACCGCCCTGTTCCGCGATGAACTCGGCTACCGCTACCTCGGCGATTGGCGCGACCGCGACGGCAACACCAACATCGAGGAGTCCTGCCTCACCGCCTACCTCACCCGCGGCGGCTACACCGCCGCTCAAATCTCCAGGGCCATCCACGCCCTCCGGACCGAGGCGGACAACCCAACTCGTGGCCTCTACGGCAACAACCAAGCCGTCTACAGCCTCCTCCGTTACGGCGTTCCCGTCAAGATCGAGGCGGGCCAGCCCACCGAAACCGTCCACCTCATCAACTGGAAGGAACCGCTGAAGAACGATTTCGCCATCGTCGAGGAACTCACCCTGCGAGGCAACCACGAACGCCGCCCGGATATCGTGCTGTACGTCAACGGCATCGCCGTGGGCGTCCTCGAACTCAAGAACAGCCGCATCTCCCTCGGCGACGGCATCCGCCAGAACCTTTCCAACCAGCGCCCCGAATTCAACGCCTGGTTCTTCAGCACGGTACAGTTCGTGTTCGCCGGCAACGATTCCGAAGGGCTGCGCTACGGTGCCACCGGCACCGAAGAGAAGTACTTCCTGAAGTGGAAGGAGGACGAACAGGACGACACCCGCTTCAAGCTCGACAAGTACCTGCTCAAGATGTGCGCCAAGGAGCGCCTGATCGAGCTGATGCACGATTTCGTGCTCTTCGATGGCGGCGTGAAGAAGCTGCCGCGCGTCCACCAGTATTTCGCCGTCAAGGCCGCCCAGCGCCACGTGGGCGAACGCAAGGGCGGCATCATCTGGCACACCCAGGGCAGCGGGAAGAGCATCGTCATGGTGCTGCTAGCCAAATGGATCCTGGAGAACCGGCCCCACGCCCGCGTGGTCATCGTGACCGACCGCGACGAACTCGACAAACAAATTGAGGACGTGTTCTCCGGCGCGGGCGAGGCCATCCAGCGCACCATCAGCGGACGCGACCTGCTCAACCTCCTTAGCCTGGCCAAGCCGCGGCTGGTCTGTTCGCTGGTCCACAAGTTCGGCCGGAAGGGCGCCGACAACTTCGACCAGTTCATCCGCGAACTCGAAGCTCAGCCCTGCCAGGCGGTGGGCGAGATATTCGTCTTCGTGGACGAGTGCCACCGCACCCAAAGCGGCAAGCTGCACCGCGTCATGAAGGCCATCCTGCCCAATGCCGTCTTCATCGGCTTCACCGGCACGCCCCTGCTCAAGCAGGACAAGCAGACCAGCCTGGAAGTCTTCGGTGCCTACATCCACACCTATAAGTTCAGCGAGGCGGTGGAGGATGAGGTCGTGCTCGACCTCGTCTATGAAGCGCGCGACATCGACCAGCGCCTGGGGTCGGAAGACAAAATCGACGCCTGGTTTGACGCGAAAACCAAGGGACTGAACGACTGGCAGAAAGCCGCCCTGCGCGAAAAATGGGGCACCCTGCAAAACGTGCTCAGTTCGAAGTCGCGAATGGATCGCGTGGTGAGCGACATCGTATTCGACTTCTGCACCAAGCCGCGCCTCAGCAGCGAGCGGGGCAACGCCATCCTGGTGGCGTCGAGCATTTACGAAACCTGCAAGTATTTCAGCCTGTTCCAGAAAACACCTTTCAAGGGCCGGTGCGCGGTGGTCACCTCCTACAACCCGCAGACCAGGGATATCACTACCGAGGAAACCGGAGCCGTCACCGAAACCGACAAACAGTTCATCTACAACACCTACGCTGAACTGCTCAAAGACGTTGATGCCGCGCCGGGCACGACGCAAACCGAAACCTACGAGGACCGGGCCAAGGAGCTGTTCAAGAAGGAGCCCGCCAACATGAAGCTCCTCATCGTCGTGGACAAGCTCCTGACCGGATTCGACGCGCCGCCCTGCACCTACATGTACCTCGACAAGTCCATGCAGGACCACGGCCTGTTTCAGGCCATCTGCCGCGCCAACCGCCTCGACGGAGAGGACAAGGATTTCGGCTACATCGTGGACTACAAAGACCTTTTCAAGAAGGTCGAAAATGCCATCGCGGTGTACACCTCCGAGTTGGACCGCAGCAGCGGCGGCGCCGATCCCGAAATTCTGCTCCAGGATCGCCTGAAGAAGGGTCGCGAGCGCCTGGACAACGCCCTCGAAGCCGTCGCCATGCTCTGCGAGCCCGTCGAGCCGCCCCAGGGGGAACTGGAACACATCCACTATTTCTGCGGCAACACCGAAAACCCCGATGACTTGAAGGAGCGGGAGCCCCAGCGCGACGCCCTCTACAAGGCTGTCGCGGCCCTGGTGCGCGCCTTCGCCAACATTGCCGACGAACTGGAGGCCGCCGGTTACAGCCAACCGGAGATCGGCCGCGTCAAGCAAGCGATCGACCGCTACGTCAAGCTGCGCGAGATCATCCGCAAAGCCAGCGGCGAAAATCTCGACCTGAAGGCCTACGAGGCCGACATGCGCCACCTCCTCGATACCTATATCGAGGCCGCCGAGCCCAGGAAGATCTCGCCCTTCGACAATATGTCCCTCCTGGATCTGATCGTGAACACCGGCATTGCGGATGCCATCAACCGCATGCCCGAGGGGATCAGGAGCAACAAGGACGCGATTGCCGAGACAATTGAGAACAACGTCCGCCGGAAAATCATCAAGGAACACCTCAGCGACCCGGCTTACTACGACAGCATGTCCGCGCTGTTGGACGAGATCATCGCAGCCCGAAAAGCCAGGGCGATTGAGTACGAGGAATACCTCAAGCGCATCGCGGAACTGGCGAAGAGAGTCGAAGCGGGTCATGCCGGGGATGCGCCCGAGGAGATCGACACGCCCGCGCGCCGCGCCCTCTACAACAATCTCAACCACGACCGGGACCTGGCCTTGAAGGTCGACGAAGCGGTCAGGCAAAACCGCCCCGACAGTTGGCGCGGCGTCCAGACCCGCGAGATGGCCATCAAGAGCGCCTTGTACGCCGTACTGCAAGACGCGGACCAAGTGGAGCGCATCTTCCTCATCGTCAAGCAGCAGCGGGAATACTGATGCTCACGCAAATCGATCTGGGCGGGATTTCGGTGGATGTAGTCAAGAAGGACATCAAGAACGTCCATCTGAGCGTTTACCCTCCCACCGGCAAAGTGCGGATCTCCGCGCCGGTCCGCATGAACCTCGCTACCATCCGCGTGTTTGCGATTTCCAAGCTCGGCTGGATCCGGCAGCAGCAGAAGAAGGTGAGGGAGCAGGAGCGCGAACCGGCTCGAGAATACCTCGACCGCGAAAGCCATGATGTGTGGGGCAAGCGCTACCTGCTGAAGGTCGTCGAAAAGGACGCCGCTCCCGCAATCGAGCTCAAGCACAGCCAACTGGTCCTTCAGGTTCGTCCGGCAACCGGAGAAGAGAAGAAACAGGCCGTCCTCGAGGAATGGTATCGCCTGCAGCTCAAGGTGGCCGTCCCGACCCTGATCGCCAAGTGGGAGCCCTTCATGGGGGTGAAGGTGGAGCGCTTCTTTGTGCAAAGGATGAAAACGAAATGGGGCAGTTGCAACCCCGCCACTGCTGGCATCCGGCTCAATACCGACCTGGCCCGCAAACCGCGCGAATGCCTCGAGTACATCGTCGTGCATGAGATGCTTCACCTGCTGGAACCCACTCACAACAGCCACTTCATGACCCTGATGGACCTGTTTATGCCTACGTGGCGATTCCATCGTGAAGTGCTCAATCGCCTTCCCGTCCGGCATGAGAGCTGGGGATACTGAAAGAGCTCGCTCCGGGATGCAACCTTTTTCATTCACAACCTTCCCCAACTCTTTTTTTCCCTTCCCCTCAACCACTTCCCCCCAACCTCCCCTCCCCACCGCCCCGCTCACCCCTTACCCTGGAGTCAGATGGTTGTCCCCGACCGCGGGGGCAACGCATTGCGCAAGGGTTCCGGAACCCCCTTCGCCTTGTTGGTGTTTCTGCGCTCTCGGGAGCTGCGGCGAGGCAGTGCCATCGTCGTTAAGGGATGCGACCGATTAGGTTCCAATCCCCCGGTGAAAGAGAGCTTGCCGCTCCGAAAATAGGTGGAGAAGAGCGGGACAAGAGGAATCGATTCCAAAGCAGAGGTCGGTGGTTTGTTGCTCAGTCAATTCGTTCGGTTCAGGAGCCGTTAACCGGCCGCGCCCGTGGCAGATCGCACGGGCCGGCCGCCCGGTTCCCTTCTCCAGGGTTGGCCTGCTAAAGCCGCCATTCGGTCTTTCACACCGCGTTGGGCGTCCGGAAGTCCCGGATGCCCAGCGCCAGGCGATACTCCAGCTTT
>Ga0187882_1002403_pt1 | contig 17257 bp, 13 predicted proteins | sample June2016WEW_19_1_3_FD_132991 | JGI IMG/M metagenome (GOLD analysis project Ga0187882, IMG submission 132991) | Peatland microbial communities from SPRUCE experiment site at the Marcell Experimental Forest, Minnesota, USA - June2016WEW_19_150 | ecosystem: Environmental > Terrestrial > Soil >... | reverse complement strand
CTGAAATCGCGGGATTTGCGCTGATTCCATTCCTTGCCTGGCACCATTATTTCGATGATATGGTGCCAATGGCGGACAAGGATTCATGGGGAGCATTCTGGTTCAGGACGGCAGGCGTACTTATCCTGTTGGTCATCACCTATATTTTCTACTATGTGATAAACTTTGGGCATTGGGGCCTGGGAATCCATCACATGGATGGAGGCCTTGCCGAAAGGTATATCGGCGGCGAGTCCCTCATCTGGAATTTCTGGTGGATTATTCCCCTGCTCTGGAACGAATGGTTCTTTCACAAATGGCCGTTCTATGTCCATGAGCATTAGTTGAAAATATTATATTTAGAGTGAAACGGCGCGGTTGACGGTTGTCAAAATGGCGGCTTCTCGTGATAGAGGGCGGGCTTCATAGCCGCCCTCAACTTTTTGAACGCTTAGGGGTCGAGCGCGCAGCGTGGCTAAAACACTGAGAACCAGTTGAACTAAATAAGGAAGTTTTGTACATAGAGTATAAGCGCCGGAGTTTGGGCGGTATAGTAAAAATATGACCGGAGCCGCGAAGATGAAACGCGTTCCCTTCAAGGCAAGAGAAATTGGTACACTGGCGCAGGCCATCGAAGTCTCGGAAGAGCTTATAAGCGATTTCTACAAGATCTCCACCTCAGAGTGGAAAAGATACAGGTACGATATTCAGAGCCTGAGCAGCCTACACGAAGAGGAAATCACGGATATCGCTTTTGCCCAAATCAGGCGATATCTCAGACGCCCCGGCGACAGGACGCGCGGAAGCGAACCCGGCGATTTTTTCAAGATCTGCATCCAGGACCATGTGATCCGCAGGGCTGTGAGGCGCGACAGCCAAATCTGGCTTTTCCCGCTGACCGCCTATGTGGTGATCCATGAACTGATTCACGTTGTCAGGTTTGCCAAATTCCTCCAGCGGTTCGATTCCACCGCCGCTGAACAGGATGCCGAAGAAAAGCGGGTGCACGCGATTACATACGATTTGCTGCAAAAGACCCGAATGCAGGGATTGCCCGAAGTCCTGAGCGCCTTCAAAGACTGCCGGACAATGGAGAATTTTTTGGGGAATTAAAATTTGTTGAAGTACACAAGGAAATCCAATGAACTCAAAGATAACGCGGCAAGAAGTTCGACACGTGGCCAATCTCGCGCGGCTGGAACTCTCCGAGTCCGAAGAAGAACGAATGACGGGCCAGATGAACGGTATTCTCGAGTACATGGACAAGCTCAATGAACTCGATACGAAAGACATTGTGCCAACCACGCACGCCATTCAACTGCAAAACGTCTTCCGCCCGGATTCGATCCACGATTCAATTGACCGCAAAGACTCGCTTGCAAACGCCCCCGGTACGGACGGCGTAAATTTTGTGGTCCCAAAGGTGATTTAACAGAAAAGGCCTGTTCAGATGCAAATCCACGCTCTTTCTATCCATGAGATACACGACCTGCTCAAAAGCGGACAAATCGGCGCTGTCGAAACCGTATCCGCGTTTCTGGAACGCATCGGCGAGATCGATCCGAAGGTGCAAGCCTATCTGAGCACACTGGCGGAGCAGGCCCTGGATGATGCGAAACTTTTCGACTCGAGGCTGAAGGATTATTCGGCATCGCCTCTGGCGGGTGTGCCTATCGCCATAAAAGACGTGATCTGTACCAGGGGGTCCATTACCACCTGCGGCTCGCTTATGCTCGAAAAATTTGTCCCGCCTTACGACGCGACGGTCACCGAAAAGCTCAAGCACGCCGGGGCCATTTTCATCGGAAAGACGAATATGGATGAGTTCGCCATGGGATCGTCCACGGAAAACTCCGCTTTCATGAAGACCCACAATCCCTGGGACCTTGAACGCGTTCCGGGCGGGTCGAGCGGCGGTTCGGCGGCTGCGGTGGCGGCCGGGCTGTGCGCCGGGGCGCTCGGGACCGATACCGGCGGATCGATTCGGCAGCCGGCTTCTTTCTGCGGCGTGGTGGGCCTTAAACCAACGTATGGGCGGGTCTCGCGCTTCGGCCTTGTTGCGTTTGCTTCCTCACTTGACCAGATAGGGCCGATAACAAAGGACGTGGAGGATGCCGCCATCATGCTCCTGGCAATCGCCGGACACGACCCCATGGATTCCACCTCGGTCGATCTGCCGGTTCCCGATTACAGGGCTGCCCTGCAAGAACCGATTCGCGGCTTGCGCCTCGGCATTCCCCGTGAGTATTTCATCGAGGGAATGGCCCCTGAAGTTGCCGAAGCCGTGCGCAACGCAATCTCCACCTGCCGGGAACTCGGCGCGCACATTGTCGACATCTCGCTTCCGCACACCGAATACGGGATTGCAGCCTACTACATAATCGCCCCCGCGGAGGCATCCTCGAATCTTGCACGCTATGACGGCGTAAAATACGGACATCGAGCCAGGGGGACAAAGGACCTCATCGAGATGTACCGCAAAAGCCGCTCCCAGGGGTTCGGAGCAGAAGTGAAGCGCCGTATTATGCTGGGCACCTACGTGCTGTCGGCGGGCTACTACGATGCCTACTACAGGAAAGCCTCCCAGGTCAGAACGCTCATCAGGCAGGATTTCCTGGATGCGTTCGAGAAATGCGACGCTATACTGGCCCCCGTTTCGCCTATTGCGGCATTCAGGCTGGGGGAAAAGTTCGATGATCCACTCCAGATGTATCTGAGCGACGTTTTTACTTTGCCCGCAAGCCTGGCCGGAATTCCCGGAATTTCGGTACCTTGCGGGTTCACCTCCGAATACCTGCCGATCGGACTCCAGATTCTCGGGCCTCATTTCAGGGAGGAACTGATCCTGCGCATAGCACACCAATTCGAACAGGCTACCCCTTTCCACCTGCAAAGGCCTGATGTGTAGCCGGTTTTGTCTGTGCCCCTCAGCTGGACGGCAAGTCTCAAATGTAGGGGCGCAATTGCCGCCGGCCTCAATCCTTGGCTTCTGCCGGCCCCTTGGGAGACCTCAGGCGCCTGATTCGGAGATATATCCGGAGTATGCCGGGCAGGAAAAGCACCAGGCCGCTTATGCCGAAGAACCAGGCACGCCATATAGTCAGCGTGTCAAATCCCTTGATGATGAGCAGGCAACCGAAAACAATCCCCAAGACTGCAAGAATATCCCAGCGCATTTCTCTTTCCCCCTTTATCGATATCTAATTCTACGTGCCAGGGGTTAAGAGATTATCACCGTTTGCAAACTTTTTCTCTGCCAATGTTGCCGCGCGGGAAAAATTCCGCCAAGCTTACAGTTCGCCCTGTTTTGCCAAATCATGCGCATTTGTCGTGCGGCACAAGGGAGTCCGCGGCTGCCTCCAGCACAACTCCATTGGAGTTCAGGAAAGAAACCGCTCCCCGCTGCCCCATATACCGTGTCAGGGTCCTGGGTTCGGTTAGAGCCAAATCGACCAGCACCAGGGCATCGATAGCATCGTTGAATTTAGGATCAACGCTGAAGCCCAGAAACTTTCCGCCGAGTTTCATATAATGCTTCACCAGAATGGGAATACCTGTTGAGTCCTGCTCGATGTCCGAGATCAATTCCGAAACATCCTGGACGTCATGAACCATCGAATAGGCCTGGCCGAGATTCTTTTTTCCAATCGATCTTGCGTGAGGGGAATTCCTGGCCTTAACGAATCGTGCCAGTCCCGAATGCGTATGGCCCTCTTTCAAAAATTTCACAATGAGTTTACGAGAAAAGCCGAGATATTCGTTGTTTATGCTGACCGCTCCAAAAAGAAACCGGTATTGGGGGTGGTTTGCCACAAAACGCCCGATCCCCGTCCACAGAAGCATGAGAGGCTGGTAGCTCTTCTGATACTCGGGGCGGATAAAGGATCTGCCTAACTCCAGGGCCGAATCGATCTTTAGGAAAAACTCATCTTTATATTCGAAAAGCGTATTCGTATACAGACCCGCCACACCCTGCTCCCTGATAATGGAATCGGCCCGGCCAACCCTGTATGCCCCAACGATTTCACCTCGTTCACGTTCCCAGAGCATTATGTGCTGATAATATCGATCAAAACGGTCGATATCGATTGCATTTCCGGTCCCTTCGCCCGCCTGCCGGAAGGTGATTTCCCGCAGGCGCCCGATTTCGTATAGCGCATTGGGTATCTGTGCGGCACAGGCGCACACTACGTCGAAGTTCCCGGAGGAAAACAGAAACTGCTCCGGAGGTAAACGGCGGATTTCTTCGGAAATCAAGCCGGCCTCTTTAGGTATTACGACCGGATGGCGACTCGCGGTTTTTTTGACCCATCCCCGGAAAACCGGCTTCCGTTTGTTTTTGCACTTGCGATTCTGAAGATTGTAGGTCCTCAGGCGCAGATAATCCATTATTGCAGAATCATCCAGTCCCGCAAGCCTCCTAAATTGGACCGGCTTCCCGATATACGCCCGAACCTTCCGGGGCCGCTCTTTGAGGTTTTCCACCGGTAACATCAGGGTGCGGACCAGCGGGTGCAAAAGACCGAGCCCGCAAAAAAGAGAGCTGTTGCGGCCTTCGAAATAGACCGGAAGCACGCTCGCCCCGGTCTTCCTGACAATCCGGGCAACCGTCGTGCTCCACTGCCGGTCGACCACGCGCAAGCTGCTCAAGTTTATGTGGGATACCTCTCCGGCCGGGAAAATACCCAAAGCCCTCCCGCCACCAACCCATTCGATGGCCTCTCTCAAGGGCTTGAGATTACGCGCCACCGATTCCTGCCTTTCGAAAGGATCTACTAAAATGAGCAGTTCATTGAGTTCGTCGACCCCGAGGCCGCCCAGCATAAAATTAGCCATGATTTTTATATCGCCTCTCCTCTTCATGAGAATCGAGGCGAGAATCATGCCCTCAATTGCGCCAAAGGGATGATTGGCCACAACTACCACGGGGCCCTGTTCAGGCGTCCTGGCCAGATCGCTTGCCGAAACGTGGTAAGTGACGCCAAGCACCTCGAGGATGCGATCCGGAGCCGCCGTCTCTTTTGGCAGTGAATTGAGCCGCGAACGCAGATGGTTTAGCCGTTTCAGCGGCAGTACACGTTTAAGAAACAAAGACTTGAGCCGCGGCATCCACAACGACTTGCCCGTTACACCATGTCCGCAAAATTCTTCCACCGCGCCGCCGACCATCTCTTCCATGAGCCACAGCCTCCTTCTCTTCGATTGATTAAATTCGGTTCCCGACTGTTTTTTTCAATGGGAGATGGCGGGAGTGTAGAAGGATTCTATGACAGTTGCGTGAGACTCATGTTAAAAGACGGTGACACGGTAATCGTTGCCTGTAGCATTGGAGGGGATGGTTAACGGCCTGTTGCCCAAACCAGGTACCCAAAAGCAGAGCGAAAAGGAGGTCCGTCCGGCGAAAGCCGGAATCCAGTGCTTTGAAATTGTTGGATAATTATGGTTTAAGACACTCGCCCCCGCTTCCGCCGGGGGTGACGTTCCAGGCAAAACCGGACTCTTTATGTCTTCATCTGGTTTGGGCAACAGGCCGTTAACGCACACACCGGTCTATCCCTGACGCCTTCATGCGCGCTCACCCCTGCGGTTGTTTGCGTTCGATAAGAGTTCCCACCCCAAGATATTCTTTGGCCACGGCCTTCAGCTCTTTTTTTCGCTCGACGAATTTTTCCTTCATTCCACGGAGCCATTGGGCATGGCGGATTACGTCATCTTTGGTCAAAAAAAGCGGATGCTCCCCGGCATCGATGTGGAACCGGAGCGATCCGTCTTTCCATTCGTAGAGACCGGAACCGGAGCAAAGCATGCACCTCGCGGCGCCGTCCGGCAGCAACCTGAAAGTGTCCCCGCCGCAAAGCGGACATACCGGGGCAGCCGGGCTGATCCGCTCGGCCGGGTCCAGTATGGCGCGGGCGAGCTTTTCAGAGGTTCGCATATTGGCCGAAGACAGTAGCGCCTCCCCGGGGAGCGCCCCGTAGACCACTGCGGACCCGCGCAGATCGCCCATCGTCAGTTTGATAAAGCTCTCCACGTCGCGCTTAGTGCTCCCCTCCATCCCCTCGATCCCGGCAATTGCCACTCCCGCCGCAGGTTTGCCCCACAACCGTTCGACAAATGCATAGAACTGAAGCCCGCGGTCCAGAAACTTTTTCAGGCTCCCGTTTGCCGAGAGGAGATAGGCAGGGGCGGCCACCACGTATGCGTCGGCCTCGCCAAGGGCATTTAACACTGAAAGGAAGTCATCCTGCTGAGGGCACCTCATCTCGCCGAAAAGACACTGGTAGCAAGCTCGGCATGGTTTTACGTCGAGTTCGGGAAGGCGCGCCAGCCGTAGCTCCCACCCCTCGCCCAGCCGTCCGAAAATATCCTTTATGATAAGCTCGCTGTTTCCGAATTTCCTCGGTGAGGCGGAAATCCCGAGAAGACTTTTCTTCACTCAGCTACCCTCCTGGATCAGTTAAGTGCGCACCAAAAACAAAAAAGCTAACCGGAGGGGCTAGAACCGGTTAGCTTAAGAGGAGGAAAGAGTTAGTTTCTCTTGTTGCATTAGGTAGAGCAATATGCATGCCAAAGGCCGAAATTACCGTTTCGGATGGTAATTCGACGACTTACCCTCTGAGCGATGAATGCACAATCACGCCTCAATCCCGCCATCTTCTCGACAAATCACGCCTCAATCCCGCCATGAATTTGCAGGCATGCCGGCCGGAAACTATCCGGCCGAATCGCCCCGCAGCATGGACCCCAATTCGGAGGCGTCCCTTACCGGGCTTGCGCAGCTGAAGTTCTCACACAGATATGCGGTCGGCCCGTCTGCATCTGAAGTTATCGGCCCTGTAAACGGTGCGACTTCCGATAAACTCTCTCCACGTGTTCCACTCTCTTTGAGCATCAGCACACGGTTTGGAAAGTAGACCTGGTGAACTGTCTTTATCATCCTTTTTGTAGCCGAAGCCGAGAAATCTCCCGTTATGAGTATCTCGCGAGCAGGGCCGAGGGCGAAATCGAGCGCCTGCATGAAATGCGTAAAAGCGGCAGGCTTAATCGAAACGTGATTTGAAAAAGACCTGATCAGGAGGTCCGCCTGTTTTTCGAATTCAGGGTTTCCCGTCATCCTGCCAAGCCTGAGAAGATTTACGGCTGCAACGGAATTGCTAGATGGGATCGCGGCATCGTAAATCACCTTCTCCCTCACGATCATCTCCTCGCCGTCCTCACCCGTGTAATAAAAACCGCCATCAGGGTCTCCGAAAATCCGCGACATTTCTTCCTGCAGGCGCAAAGCTTCCCGGAGGTACCTCACATCGAAAATCGTTTCATAGAGGTCGAGAAGACCCCATATGAGAAACGCGTAATCATCCGCATACCCCGGATTTGCGACTTCGCCCTGCCGGTACCTGCGATAGAGACGCCCAGTTCCGGTCCCCATCGTTTCGAGAATGAAATTCGCCGCTCCTGCCGCGGCCTTTGCGTAGGACCAGTCGCCCAAAGCCTGCGAGCCCTTGGCCAGCGCCGCGATCATAAGGCCGTTCCATGCGGTCAGGATTTTATCGTCTTTTAGCGGATGCACCCGCTTTTCGCGGAACTCAAAAAGCTTTCTGCGGCTGTCCTCCAGGAGTCCCTCCAATTCCTGGAGACCCATTCCCAAACTGCGGGCGAGGCCTTCGAATGGCCTCGGAACGTGCGGGATGCTCCTGCCTTCTTCGAAATTGCCCTCAGGCGTGATTCCGTATGCCCGGCAGAAGATGTCTCCAGCATCTTTGCCGAGGATTTCGAAAACCTGTGGCGGCGTCCAGGTGAAGAAAACCCCTTCTTTTCCCTCGCTGTCCGCGTCCTGCGCGCAATAAAAGCCGCCTTCCGGACTCTGCATCTCGCGAGTTACGTATTCGAATATCTCCTTTACGACTTTTGCATACCTGTGGTCGCCCGTTGCGAGAAAAGCCTCGTTAAAAGCGAGTGCAAGCAGGGCTTGGTCGTAGAGCATTTTTTCGAAATGCGGCACGAGCCATCTTTCGTCCACGGAGTACCTGTGAAAACCGAACCCGATCTGGTCGAAAATCCCTCCGGAACGCATGGATAAGAGCGTTTTTTCAACCATTTCAAGGGTATTGGACGCTGGGTCCCGCTTGTGCAATCGCGTAAGGAAAATGAGATCATGGGGGTTGGGGAATTTGGGTGCGCCTCCGAACCCGCCCCAGACAGGGTCATACGATCTGGCCAACTCTCGCCGGGCCCTGTCAAGCAAGTCAGGGCCCGGAAACTCGCCCAGCCCCTCGGACCCCGCTGGTCCGGCAGCCACGGCGCGCATTACTTCGCCGCTTATCCTGTTCAGTTGTTCCCTTTCGCCTATCCAGAGTTCGACTATCTTGCCGGCTATTTCCATAAGACCCGGCATTCCCATCCGGCCTCTTCTGGGGAAATAGGTCCCGGCGTAAAACGGTTTCCTGTCAGGGCCCATAAATATGGATAACGGCCAACCGCCTCCGCCTGTAATCGCCTGACACACTTTCATATAAGCCTGATCTATGTCCGGCCGCTCCTCGCGGTCCACCTTTATCGACACGAAACTCCGGTTGAGAATCGCTGCAACATCCTCCTGCTCGAACGACTCACGCTCCATCACGTGACACCAGTGACAGGTCGAATATCCAATTGAAAGAAAAATGGGCTTGTCTTCACGGCTTGCCTTAAGGAAAGCCTCTTCTCCCCACGGATACCACTCAACCGGGTTTTCGGCGTGCTGCAAAAGATAAGGGCTTTTTTCCCCTGCAAGGCGATTTGGCATTGAGGCTCCTTCTAAATGAACATTTTTCGAACCATACCGGGATATACCGGAATATGAGCAATGGACTATTATTTGATAAGCATTTGCGGAAACAATTTCGACAGGGAGAGATAAAACGACTTTCGAGGCAAAAGATGACCTTAAGATGGCTACTGCATCTCAAATTCGTAGACACATACGCCGCACGCCGCCATTCCCGCGGAAACTGGCGCGAATGACCCGGCCGGAATCAACCTCCGATGTTCGACCTTCCAAACTTCCGTCTCAGATCGAATGTCCCGAACCTGAAAGCGTGCACTTAGTGAAATCGATTTTCTGATGGCAATTTGGGCAGGAACGCTCCTTGTCGAGCTCGTCGGAAAAAATTTCCATCGTCTTCCCGCAAAGGGGGCATTTACATTCGAAAGATGACATGTTTTTAAATTTTTCCCATCCAGGACAGGCCTTCGGTGTATTCATTTTTTGCTTCCTTCCAAAAGGGACTTGCTATAGGCCTCGTTAGGCCGGCGGCGTTGACCAGGCGCGCATCCGGTCGCGGGAGAGGGGATAACCCGAATTCTTCAAGATAGATCGTCATCGGAGAGGGGCGCAACGGATTGCGTCTTTTTACCGTGGGTATACTGAGTCAAGCAAGCTAAGCCGCCTCTCATGGCGGGATCGGATTCAACTGCTGCTCTACTCTTCCTTGCCCTCATGCTCGAGGTGGCCTTTGATTTTGGCCCCGCAAGACGGACACAAAATCTCGATTTGGTCTTCAGGGCCGATATATTTCTCTTTTAGTTCCTCCGGCGGTATAAATGATACGTCTCCGCACGCGCATTGAGGGCACTGTCCCCTAACAAGGCGCCTTTTTCCTCTGTCCATGCTCATCCTCTCTTTCACTGATTCAGTTTATCAAGTTCGGCCATCAGGATTTCCATTTTCGGCCGCTCGTTTATGTCGTGAACGTCAATGTATCTTATGATGCCCTGTCGATCGATTACGAAAATTGCACGCTCGGAAACCCCATTGGAACGAAGCACTCCGTATTTGCCGGCCACCTCACCGTGCGGCCAGAAATCAGAGAGCACCGGAAACCAGACTTTTCCCATTTCCGAGGTCCAGGCAAAAAGGGTCGGGATATTGTCCACCGTAATCCCGAGCATCACGGCATTTCTGGCCTCAAACATGTCGCGCAACAGATTGTAGCCAGGCCACTGGTCCGAGCACACGGGAGTCCATGCGGCAGGCACAAAGGATATCACGACATTTTTCTTTCCGGCAAACGCGCTGAGTGAAACAGGTTCGCCGGAAATGGACGGCAAACTGAAATCCGGCGCCTTGTCTCCAGCTTTGAGGGTGCACACGCTGTCTATCGGTTTAAGCTGACCAACCTGATAGATCATTCCCCGGTACTGCTCTGATACGGCAAAGGCCGTAGCGTGCGCAACGATGGCAATGGCGACGGCTGAACAAAATACGCCTATCCTGCTCATCCAACATACTCCTCGTATGACAGAATCATGTACAACACCGAACCTGAACAAAAAATGGCATATCGTGCTGATACCCCTTAACTATGTACCTCGCTCAGCGCGGAAAGCGCCCGCCGCGCTGGGTCTGCCAATCGCGCTGGGCTTGCAGCGGGAAGCCTTCGAACATAAACAGCCTATTTCCCACGGCTTATACCGGTCCTGGCGCATACGAGTTCGAGAAAATCCATGGGGTCCCCGATGCTCCCCACCCTGGAATACACTACCTTCAGGCCTGAGGCCTTCTTCGATAGTACAAAGTAATAGGGAGTTCGAACCTCGCCAAGTGCCTTGTGGACGGAGAAATCCGAGTCCGGAATAAGCGGAAACTCTATCCTGAAAAGGTCCCTGTATGCATTCACCTCGAATATGGAATTCCCTGCGCCGATTCCAATAATTTTTACGTGCGATTTTATCTCAGGACATGTCGAAATAGCCTGCTGAAGCGCGTTGATATTTGGAGCTTCCTTCTGGCAATAAGGACAGTACATACTGTAAATCTGCACGATCAAAACATCCGAATCCACCTGGGAGAGCTGAAACGGACCCTCATATATCTTAAGATATTCCCTCTCCTCCATTCTCTGTGGAATGGAGAGCTTTAAATCCGGAAACATTTCGCCTTCGTCCGGGGTGGTTTGAGCTAATAACGCTTGAACGCGGTAAGTCGAAAGGCAAGCTAACAAGACCAGCAACACTACGGGTATTCTCAACAATTTCATTTCACTAAACCTCGCCGGGCGTAAACGATGCCCAAGACCTGCAATATGATCGGATCGTCGATATCCGGAATTTGTCACCGATAGGAGAATTAACCGATTAACGGCTTAATTATAAGTCCGACCGGTTAAATTGGAAGTGGCGCCCATGAATTGAGACGGAAAAACGGGATACGGACACACTGGGTCACAGAGAGGAACAACACGCAGGCCGGTGAGCCTCAGAGTTAATCAGGCGCCATCTCAATCCGGTTTCAATTACCAGATCTCGGTTATCTGCTTTTCCTCGCCCAGGTTGAAGGCGTTAAAGTCGGCGTAGCCCTGATCGAGCGCCACTATAAGCGGGACCTGATTGCTGGTCGGCCCCCAATACTGGATGGCCCCCGGACTGCTGAAAAGGTCTTCTTGGGCCCACTTGTCCCTGTTTTGAGCAAAAACCTTGAAAGATGGAGAACCCAGTTCGACAAGGGATTTCTCAATCACGAATTCCTCTTTCCCGCCTCTTGTCTCTGCAGTGATCAGTCCGGTCAGCGGCAGGGCCAAAACCCGCCCGCCCTTGTCAAAGTCGGTTATGGCCGCCATATAGCCGGTTTTTCCAGCCAGTACGAGAGAACCGGCCGTTAAACCGAGCAGGAACGTAAAGGCGGCGTCGAACCTGGTGGGCTTGGAACTCCTGCCCTCATACCCAAGAAAATGAGACTGGGTTGACAAAGTGACCTTTTTGAAATCTTCCACCTGCTCGGCAGTGGCTTCAATCTTGCCCTCTCCTTCACCAAAAAACAGGCCCGTGTGCCGTTTCATCTCGGAGAGGCGATATCGGATTTTTTCGGTCAGCAACTTTTCGGTTTCAATTTGCGAAACTTTCACGTTTCCGTGATCGTCGCGGTCCAAAATGAGCATCGCCTGAATATCAGGCGGAAGCGAAGCCATCAATTGCGCCGATTCGGCCGACAAACGCGGCAGGAGGAACTCCCGCTTGTGCTCGAGTGAAGGCAGGTCCGCGATGTCCTTCGAATATTCCGCAAGCGCTTTATTCAACTCGCCGATCAGCTTCCTCATCTCCGGAATAAACTCTATCAGGCCCTCCGGGACGAGAATAACGCCGTGGTTTATGCCTTTGATGCGGCGCTCAGTGATGATTCGGACGATATAGTCTACTATGCTGTTCAGCGACATGTTCTTCTCGGCAATTTCTTCAGAAATGAGGGCAATTGCCGGCTTGGTCTGCAGCGCCACTTCAAGTGTAATCTTGCTGGCCGTGCGGCCCATCAGCTTTACAAAATGGTAGTATTTTACAGCGGATGCGGCGTCCTGGTTCAGGTTTCCCACCAGTTCGGAATATATTTTCGTGGCGGTATCGAAGCCGAACGAGATTGGGAGATAGCTGCCTGCGGTCATATCGCCGTCAATCGTTTTGGGCACTCCCACCACGCTGCAATTGATCCCCTGTGTCTCCAGATACTCCGCTATAAATGCCGCATTCGTGTTGGAATCGTCGCCCCCGACTACCACAAGGCCGTCCAGCTTGTTTTTGACAACCGTCTCCCTTACACTGTCAAACTGCTCGGGGCTCTTTATCTTCGTCCTGTCCGTCCCGAGAAAATCGAACCCGCCGATATTGATGATAGACTTGACGTCTTCTTTGTTTATCTCGAAGAGGTCGCCTTTGATCAGGCCTTTCGGTCCCCTTCTTATCCCCAACAGCGTGTTCCCGTTCCCAAGCGCCGCGGCAAGACCGGCAAGCACATTATGGCCTCCCGCCGCCGGGCCCCCGGAAAAAAGCACTGCCACTCTTTTCCCCGCGGCAGTCTCCGCTTCATCGGCCGCAACGGCTTCCAGTATGATATTCCTGCTCTTTGCGACCGTCCTGGGAAAGACCTCCGCGATTCTATCGTGCCCCGTGCACGTAAGGGTCATGTCCGTTTCCCTGAATACGGCAGGCCTGATTTTGCCGTTTTTTCCGAGGAAAACCGCGCTTACGGGGATAGGGAGCTTTCGAATTTCTTCTTCGAGCGGGGAATGTTTCCCGGCTGTCTGCCTCACTTTAAACGATAAATCCATTATCTTCCCTCGCCTTTTTTCCATAAAGTCGGCCCCATGCAAGGGCCTTGAGTACAAGTATAAAACTATGAAAGATTCCTAAAAGATTCCACAAAATAATAACGGCATCCAGCCGCAAAACAACCCCAGGGCAGCAAGTTTGCCACCGTCAAAAGAATTCGTGCCGCCCTAAAATCCCGCGTCTTTCCTTGCGAACCGTTTACCAGTCTGCTATTGCTCAAGCATAATGAAACTTTGACAAATCTTTGGAGGATTATTCATGTTCAGTGACGAAAACATCGGGTTCATAGGCGGGGGGAACATGGGGGAAGCGCTGATCCGCGGTCTGATAGCCGCCTCCCTGTTCAACGCCGAAAAAATTTCCGTTTATGACGCCGCCCCGGCCCGGATCGAATACCTGGAGAAGGAATTCGGGATAAAGGGGCGCCGGAGCATCGGCGAGGTTGCCCAGGTCTGCGACATCATCGTTCTTGCCGTAAAACCCCAAGTGATCTCACAAGTGCTGGACACGCTGAGGTCTAACATCTCACGCAAGCCGCTGGTCATATCCATTGCGGCAGGAATCGCCCTTTCAAAGCTCGAGGGGAACCTGCCGGACGGGACCCCGGTAATCCGGGTCATGCCAAACGCCCCAGCCCTGGTGCAAAAAGGGGCATCCGCTCTATCACGCGGAAAGGCGGTCTCCGATGAACAAATGCAGACGGGCCTGCTTCTTTTCAACGCAGTGGGCAAAGCGGTCCAGGTCGATGAGAAGCTGATGGATGCCGTGACCGGCCTCAGCGGGAGCGCGCCTGCCTACATTCTGCTCGTTATCGAGGCCCTGATCGATGCGGGGGTCTATATGGGGCTGCCCAGGAATACCGCGCGGGACCTGGTGGTCCAGACCGTTATCGGGACTTCCACAATGCTGGAGATCACTGGGAAACACCCCGCGGAACTCAAGGACATGATTACATCCCCAGGGGGAACCACGATCCACGGACTGCAGGTCCTGGAGTCATGTTCAGTGAGAGGCGCTCTGATGGAGTGCGTCGAAGCGGCCACACAGAGGTCGGCTGAGCTCGGGAAAGGCTGATTTGCGAACTTCAGCCTTCCCACCAGGGGCGCCTGACTATTAATCGCCGCTCAAAAGGCATAACGGCCCTGAGGCAACTCCGTCCGATCGCGCAGGGCCGTTATGACCCCGGGCAGACATTCCCCTATAATCCAAGTCTTCACAAAATCAGGCACGGAAACTCCCGGATCGACAAGCGCATCGTACACCACAAGCTGAGTATCGGGAGCAATGGTGATGATACGGTAATACCCCTCGTTTACTTTTGCACCACCCCGCACCTGGTTCCACCTCAGGTAGTTGGGCGCCTCCATGGTAGCCTCGTTTCATTTTTCCTTTCATAAGCCGGCGGCTACTCATACTAAAACCGGCAGCCGATATCAATTTTCTCCTGGATGAGGCCTCCTGAATTCACGTTTGCGCCGGCATAACTTCGCTTTTTTTGCCGACCCTTAACCGCAAACTTAGATATTTGATAATCACGATGAAATTTTCTGTCCGGCCCCGAATTGGATACCGGAGCCCGATGGCCCTCTCGCGTTTGACCAGCCCCGCGGACCGGGGTGAATTTCGAAACCTTGAGGAAACCCCTGGAAAGACAGCCTCAGAGGAAACCCAACCCCGCCAACTGCTCAACCGTTTTTCTATCCCTCGCAAACGCGCATAAGAAAATTACTCTCATATGCGACTTATTATTTCTTAATTTCACTTGACTACTGGATAGGATGTAGCCGTGTGTCTATCTTCTTGGAAGGTGATTTTCCGTGGCTTTGAGTCCTTTGATGACAAGGAGGGTTGCTGATGCTCCCGATAGAGGTGGACCATAAAGTTCCCGGTACGATCCCGGTCCCTACGGACAAGGCGATAAACAGAGTCTTCGATACTTTGCAAACCATATTGAGCCAGACTGTCACACCTTACTTCAGAAACAATAGAGGCGTGAGTCTTGTGCAGCTTGCCGACCTTCGCCAGTCCACTGTCTTCCGCCGCATGGAAGACCAGGGAAAAAGCATATCGCTGCCTACGATCCTTTTGAGACAAGGTCAGAAATGGACCATTCTGATACATGAGAGGCTCTTCGATTACCTGGCGTTTACCCTTCCACCACGGCCGGAATTCAGCGGGCCCAATGGGGGCAGGGAAGAACAGAGAGTGCTGAAATTTTCCGAGTTCCTTTTAAGACATCATTTTGAACATCTTGTTTTTCCCAACGCGACGGAGTCTGACGTGATCCGCTCCGATATCGAGTTTGCGGCAGACTGGAAAATAAAAGACCCGAAAGGCTACCAGGCTTTCCGGGAGGTGCTGAGCAATCCCATGAACGGCATAAACGGAAGGGATTACCTCGAACTCCTTGACCGGGCGGAACGCGGAGAAGAATGCGAATTCAGGCTGGGGCGAATGGAAGCAATTTACGCAAGGCACGTTTCCGAACTGCCCGGCCGGTTTCTCATCGATCTTTTTCCTGACCTGGATTTCCAAATGAAGCTTAGGGTCCTCAACCAGCTCTACCGCGACAGCCGCCTCCAAGGACAACCCCGATCGAAAATTGAGTCCGGTCACAGGAAGCTCCTTCGGTTGTTTGCCGCTACCGTTTACCGAGTTCCGAGCGAAGGAGTGGAGCTATTCAAAATGTTTACGGGCCGCTGGGGGATAGAGTCGACTTTCAAGGAACTGGATATAGCGGCCGAATTTGACCCCGCACAACCCGAGACGCGGCTTTTTGAGATTTTCAAAAAGCATCTGGAGGAATTTGTGGAACCAGAAGACATTCTAAATCAACAAGTGTCTCACAGGCTGTTTGCCCAGTCCAGGACCGAACCGGCCCCCCAACCGGCAAAGCCCCTGAAAGAGCGCATCGATGAGGCTCGCAGCGACCCTGATATTCCTCAGTCGGTAGTCGATCTGATCGAGAAAAATAAGATGAATGCGGCAGGACAGAGCGGGGCCAAGTACACGGAACTCATTGAAACCCTGCTGGCAATTCCCTGGGGGAAAATCAAGAAAATCTGGGTGTCGCCCGAAGAATTCGACGAAGGACTCAACCACTCGCATTACGGTCTGAAGAAACCAAAGGAAATAATGTCCGATTTTTTTGCGAACCTGATTTGGCGATATCAGCATTTCAAGGAATCAGAGAAAAAATACTGGCACAGGACCGGGAGCGCCCTTCTGTTAGTTGGCCCTCCGGGCGTAGGCAAGACTTCTCTTGCGATTTCCATCGCCCGCAACCTTGGCATTCCCTACCACAAAATTTCACTGGGCGGGATGAAGGACGAGGCGGACATCCGTGGCTACGGATTTACATATGAAGGCTCAAAGCCTGGGCCCATCGTGCAGGGTCTTATAAAAATGGGCGTGATGAACGGCATGTTCATAATGGACGAGGCGGACAAGACGGAAAGGTTCGCAATCGCCACCCTGCTGGAGATACTCGACCCGGAACAGAATCATCTTTTCCATGACAAGTACACCCAGAGCACGGTCGATATTGACCTCTCCAATTGCCATTTCATTCTTACCGCCAACACGGTCGACACGGTCCCTGCTGCAATCCTGAACCGCTGTGAGGTCATTTTTCTGGACAGGTACAGTGTTGACGAAAAAATATCCATCGCCAGGGAGTTTCTGGTCCACCGTGTCAGGGAACGTTACATGATCGGGCAGGACGAAATCTTCTTTGACCCTGAGGAAGAAAACGAAATCCTGCGGCAGCTTATCCGCGATTATACCTCCGAGGCAGGTGTGCGAGACCTTGAGCGAATCATGCGAACACTTTTTCTCAGGATTCAGCGAAAGGAGATCATGGCGGAGGGCAAAAGCTCCTTGAAAATTAATCTGGGTAAAATTCGCAAATATCTCGATATGCCTAATCGTCAGCGACTCATCAACGAAGATGATCGCATTGGAGAGATGATGGGGCTTGGGGTCAACATGGAGATGGGGATCGGCAGCCTTATCCCGATTCAGGCCACCCCGGTACGGATCGGCCGGGACAAGAAAGACGGCTCCTTTGCCTACCTCAGCATGGTCCACACCACCGGGAATATCGAACGCGTGATGGACGAGAGCCGAAAGGTCGCCTCTACCGCTATCCTCCACCTCGCTGAAGAACTGCGAATAGATGCGATGGAAATGTCCATGCCGG
>Ga0187882_1002399_pt1 | contig 17260 bp, 15 predicted proteins | sample June2016WEW_19_1_3_FD_132991 | JGI IMG/M metagenome (GOLD analysis project Ga0187882, IMG submission 132991) | Peatland microbial communities from SPRUCE experiment site at the Marcell Experimental Forest, Minnesota, USA - June2016WEW_19_150 | ecosystem: Environmental > Terrestrial > Soil >... | reverse complement strand
TACGACTGGTTCCTGGAGAACCTCGGCATCTTCCACAGCAGGCAGATCGAGTTCGCGCGCCTGAACATCACCCACACCGTGATGAGCAAGCGCTGGCTGCTGGACCTTGTGAAGGAGGGAAGGGTCAGGGGCTGGGATGATCCCCGCATGCCCACGCTTGTCGGGATGCGGCGCCGCGGGTACACGCCGGAGGCGATCCGGGATTTCATCTCACGGGTCGGGATGGCAAAGACGGTGAGCACGGTGGACATCGCGCTCCTCGAGCATTGCCTGCGCGAGGACCTCAACCGTCGATGCCGGAGGGCAATGGCCGTCCTGAAGCCGGTGCGGTTGGTGATAGAGAACTGGCCCGCCGGCAGGGTCGAGGAGCTGGAGGCGGTCAACAATCCCGAGGATCCCTCGGCGGGCACGCGCAGCGTGCCCTTTTCCGGCGCGCTGTATATCGAGCAGGACGATGTTCGCGAGTCGCCGCCGCCGAAATACTACCGCCTGTTTCCGGGCAATCAGGTGCGGCTCCGCTACGCCTACATCGTCACCTGCACGGGCGTACGCAAGGACCCGGCCACCGGGGAGATACGGGAGGTCCTCTGCACCTACGATCCCGGCACAAGGGGAGGGAACGCTCCCGACAACCGCAAGGTGAAGGCAACCATCCATTGGGTGTCATCCGACCATGCGCTGCCCATGCAAGCCCGGCTGTACGATCATCTTTTTCTGGCCGACTCCCCCCAAGAGGTGCCGCCCGGAGTGGATTGGAAGGACACGATCAACCCCGCGTCCCTGGAGGTGGTGACCGGCGCCCGGGTTGAACCGAGCCTTGCGGGAGCCAGACCGGGGGAGAGGTTCCAGTTTGAGCGTCTGGGCTACTTTTGCGTCGACCCCGACACGAAGCCGGGCGCGCTCGTTTTCAATCGCACCGTCTCATTGAAGGACGCGTGGGCAAGGATCGAAAAGAAAAACGCGTAGGGAAAATAGACGGGCGCGGTGCAAGGCCTGGGATTGCCGAAGCGCTGAAAGGTTTTCTGGAGGGGCCGAGGCTATCCCTCGGCCTTTAGCGGCCTGTCGCGAAAGCGCATCGCGGGCGCTCTACGGAGTTTCCGGCGCCGGATCGGAGGCCGGAGGCGCATCGGGCTGAACGCCGTCCGCTGGCTGCCCGTCGGGCGACGGAGTCTCTCCCGGCAGCGATTCATCGGTTTGGCCGGCGGTTTCCCCCTCATGTTTTTTATTGAAGCGGCGCTGTCTCTTCTCTTCCTGCTTCTTCATCCGCGCAAGCTCTTTGCGGCGTTTCTCGCTCTGGTATGGCGATCTTCCCATGAGGTCCTCCTATCTGGCTGTCGCGCGCGGCTGCGCTGCCGGGCGCGAGCACAATACATCGGGAGAGGGCGGAAGCGAAAAGGAGGCCCGGCCCGGGCGTGTGTCCGGACCGAAGCCTCCCCTGATGTTCGAGCCCGCCTAGTAGTAGCGGCTCTTTCCGCCGCCGCCGCGACTGCTGTCGCGAGGCTTGTCGTTTGCCTCGTTCACCTTCAGCTGCCGGCCGTCCAACTCCTTGCCATTCAGTGCGGTCATTGCCGCCCGGGCGGCGTCTTCCGACGCCATCTCAACGAAGCCGAAGCCTTTTGCGCGTCCCGTGTAGCGGTCGGTGATCACGTTCACGGACACCACCTCGCCATACTGGGCGAAGAGTTGTCGCAGCGTGTCTTCGCTCGTATTGTAGTTCATGTTGCCGACATAGATTTTCTTCGCCATGTCGATCCCCCTTCTCGAGCGGGGCCCCCCCCGCTTATCCAGATGTGAACAGAACCTGTCGACGACAGGCTCACGCCGCTCCTGTCGACACGGTGCTCGGAAAGTCTGGGCCGCCATGGCGGCTTGTCGAAATGGGGGAAAAAGAATGGATTCGAAGGGAAAGGATTACTTTATGGTGCAGTAATTCGATCACTCGAGCTTCTTCCAGATTCACCCCTGGGCGGTATACATCTCATCTGATGCAATTCCGCGTGTGCCAGAACGTCTCTCCACGCGCCAGTGCTTGGGAACGCGGTATTCCTGCGCCAATCAGTCCTGTTTCAACGAAACCATCCCAAGAGCGACGGAATACGTTGTGAAGCATATATGAATCCGGGGGGGGAGTCAAGCAAAAGAATCCCGGCAATTGTTGACAGGTCTGGCGGCCGCGGGTAGCATGAAAGGGGAACACCATGGGCGAAATGAGCTTTCTCCTGGCGATATTCGCCATCATCGAGCACCTGAACAAGTCAGAGCTCACTACCACGAGCAAAAAACTGGTCATTGCGTACGTCAACGAAGCCTCTGATATCTCTTTTTCGGAAAAAGCGCGCGCTGCCGTGCGCAGGTACACGGAAACCGTTTTACCGTCTTTGGAAAGCATTAGGGAAAAATCACGTACCGTGAAGCTGGACAAGCTGGATCATCTGGTTCTCAAGATGGAATACGAAGCGTCCCGGCTTCACGCGTAAGCGGCTCACTTCTCGTCGGGAGTCGGCTTTTTTCCGACGGGCGCGGCATACAGGGCGAATTCCTCTTCTGGCAGACATGCCCCGCGTCCAGGGCGATGACCTTGTGCGACACTATCGCGTAGCGCCATTCCGTGTGGAGGAATTTTCGTCCGTTCTCGATCCGTTTCTCCAGTTCCCCGCTATCCATCCTTTTTCCTCCTTATCATTGTCCGTGCGCCCCGGGCCGGGAGGGCCTGTTGGGTGCGCCCTTTTTTCCCATTTCCCTTCCTGTTTTCGAGTATCGATCTGGCAAGGAAGAAGCCCACGATGAGGAAAGTAGTCACGGGCGATACCCACTGCGGCACGTGGACGGCGAATCCATCGCACATCATCACCGCTCCCAGGACGAGTATCGAGTACATGGCGCCGTTCTTGATGAAGCGAAGCGAACGGATGCGCTCGATGTTGCCCACGGTGATCTGGCGCACGATGACCGCGCCCAGGCCGTTGCCGATGATGATGAGCGGAACCGACAGCGTGAAGGCGAACGCGCCCAGCACGCCGTCGATGGAAAAGGTCATGTCGATGATCTCCAGGTAGAGCAGCTTGCTCATGTCCGAAAGACGTCCTGACAGGAGCCTTTTCTCCTGCGCCTCGGCGTTCTCCTTGAACCCGTGGGTGATGAAGAACACCGTGGAACCGATCACCGCGGCGAACGCCACCATGGCCCCAATGCGCAGGGAAAACCAGACGGCAAGGGCGAGGAACACTGAAGCTGCGGCGAAGAACCAGACCCCTTGTGATGCGAAGAACCTCTCCCCCACGAGCCCGAACTGCTTCGGCTCGAGAAAAAGCCAGTGCAGAAAAAGGAGCACGAGGAACACGCCGCCGCCCATGAAAAGAACGGGAGCCGCTTTCTCCACGGCCTCTTTTACCAGCGGGTCGCTGGAGAACGCCGCGGTGAGGGCGCCCAGCGGCCCGAGCCCGGGCACCGCCATCCATACAATGAGCCAGGGGAGCAGGCCCCGCACGATAAATACGGCGAAGAGGATCCCCCACAGGAGGAACCACCGCCTGGCGCGGGCGCCCATTGCGGAGAGGACTTCGGCATTGATGATGGCGTTGTCCACGCTGGAGACCGTCTCGAATACGGAAAGACCGAGGACGGTGAGGAGCATGCCGAGAAAGCTCATGCCCAGATACTAACCCAGAGTCGAAAGACTGCATACGCCGGCGACTGGTGGGGGAGCATGCCCTTGAAAAGCGCGCCGCGTGTCCCTATCATTCAATTGTTGAGCGCACGGAGAAAGCCGTAGGCATGCGGGATCCGAGTCCAGGGGGGGGTGCGGAGGGGCAGCTCGTCCATGGGATCGAGTCCGTTACCCGGCTGCCCTATGGCGTGACCCGCTATTATGCCGGGCTTGCGCGAAGCGACGATCCACGGGTCGACCCCATTGCCGCGCAATTCATGCCGACAGAAAACGAGCGCGCCTCGCTCTCCTACGAATCCAGCGATCCGATCGGAGACCGGCGCTATCTTGTTACGGAGCGTCTTGTCCACCATTATCGGGACAGGGCCCTTCTTCTTGTCAGCGATCGATGCGCCGTCTACTGCCGTTTCTGCTTCCGCCGGCACTTCACCGGACACGGAGGGGGACGGATCACGAAGGATCAGCTCCAGGATGCCTGCGCATACCTGGCACGCACGCCCGCGGTCAGGGAGATCCTGCTCTCTGGCGGAGACCCTCTCATGCTTTCCGACCGGGAGCTGGAGGACCTTCTCCAAGAGCTCAAGCGGGTTGATCCGCGCTATCTCATCCGCGTCTGCACGAGGATTCCCGTCGTGCTTCCGTCACGCGTTACCATGGCGCTTGCCCGGATCCTGGGCGCGTTGGAGTCTGTGTGGGTGGTGATCCATGCCAACCACCCCTGGGAATTGACCGAGGAGTTCCGATCCGGCATTCGCCTCCTTTTGAGGGCGGGCGTGCCTGTCCTGAACCAGTCGGTTCTCCTTCGGGGCATCAACGATGACGCCGACACCCTGGAGGCCCTCTTCCGCGGGCTCGTGCGCTCCGGCGTCAAGCCCTACTACCTGTTCCAGGCCGATTGCGCCTCCGGCACCGCGCACTTTCGCGTGGATCTTGCACGCGGCATCGAGCTGATGCGCGAGCTGCGCGCCCGGATGTCCGGGCTCGGGCTTCCCACGTATGCGGTGGATCTTCCGGGCGGCGCCGGCAAGGTGCCGGTGGAATCATCCCTGCTGCGCGCGGAAGAGAACGCGTACGTTCTGCGCGGCGCTGACGGCGCCGAGCGCCGCTATCCCCGCCAGAGCGGCGCGCCCCGGGGCCCCACGGGAGAGACTTGACGATCCCCGCTCTTTTCAGTATCTCTAGAGAAATTACGAATCCGAAACATTCGTAATCGAAATATTCGCAACCGGAGCAGGTGTGTATGGAAAGCGACATTCAGTTGATCGAGCTTCTCTTTCAGATCAATAGAAGAATATGGAAGTTGTTGTCACCCATTTTCAGGAAAGAGCAGCTTTCCATCACCGAGCTGCTGGTGCTCACGATCATGAGCAAGAAGAAAACGAGCCGTGTCATTCAACTGGCAACCGTCATCGGCGTGCCCCCCAGCACGGTCACGGGCATACTCGACCGGCTTGTTCGGGAAGGATTCCTTCAACGCGGCCGGGATCCTAGCGACCGCAGGAGCGTTTCCATAACGGCAACGCCGAAACTGGGGTCTTTCATCCGCAAAACGGCAGCCCCCATCGAGAAGATGCTGCGGGCCGGGCTGGGGCCAATGGCTGAGCCTCGAAAGAAAAGGCTGACCGCTGACCTGCGGTTCCTGCTGGAGAGTCTGGAGCAGGAAGGCGATGCCGGCAGTACAGCGCATGAGTTCACGCAGAGCGCCCCGCGCGGCAGATAAGGCGAAGAAGAGGGTGAGAGCTTCCATGCAGTCCTTCCGGAATCATCGAAAAGGCCGAATCATTGCGGCGAGCATCCTGGTGCTGGCAACCGGCCTTGCACCCTCCCTCGGGGCGCAGGCAGCGCCGCTGTCCGTCAAAGATGCGGTCACCAGGGCGCTGGAAAAAAACCTGAGCGTGCAGAGTTCGAGCTGGGACTGGCTCTCCGCAAGCGCAAACGCGGACGCAGCGCGGTGGCGAATGATGCCTTCCCTTTCTCTCAGCGCCGGCTATCAGAGGCTGAGCGACCTTGGCGCCGAGTCCCTGCAAATGGCGAACCCCTTCTATCCCCTTGGCCCCTCCCAGATCGACTTCGCCTTCCCCGCCTCCCTCTCGAATTACTGGGCGCTCGCGGTGAACACGCAGTACCAGGTGTTTGCCGGGTTCCGCATTCGGGAGGCGGCCACCCTGGCCCAGCTTCAGGCGGAGAGCAAGCTTGTGGGGATGGAGATGGTAAAGAGGTCCCTCATGTTCGAGGTGCGCCGCGCGTACTGGGAAGCGGTCCGCGCGACGAGCAATCGCCAGACTCTCCAGAAGAACCTGGAGCTCATGAAGTCCAGCAGCCAGCTTGCCTCCCAGCAGTTTGCCCAGGGAATCGCGACCAAGGCAGACCTGCTGGCCGCGGCGGCGCGCTACAGCCAGGCCGATCTGGACCTCGGCGACGCGGTGGCCCGGCAGAACAGGGCGTATCTGACCCTCGCGTCCCTGATCGGGAATCCTTCCATCGGCCTGAGCCCCTCTCCGCAATCGGCCGATGCGCCGCCTCCGTTCACCCTCACCTCGCAACCGGGGGACCCCGCGGAGTCGGGCTTCGGACAATCCCTTGAGGAGAACGACCTGGTAGCGGAAGCCCTGTCACGGCGGCCCGAGACCCGTATGACTTCACTATCGATGGAGATGGCGGAACACGGAATCAAGCAGGCCCAGGCGGGCCTGTATCCCACGGTCACGCTGACGGGCAATTACACCTATGCGGACCCCAACCAGCGCGTGCCCTTCCAAACCGACCCGACCATTTTTACCGGCACGTGGGCGATCGGCGTCCAGATCGGCTACGACATCGGGGGAGTGGGGACGAATCTCGCGGCGGTCAAGGCGCAGGAGCAGGCCCTCAAGAAGACCCAGGCGGACGGGGACAAGCAGCGCAACACCGTGACGCTCGATGTCAGGACGTGCATCATCAGCCTTGAGCAGGCCCGGCGGGATGTCGCCTTGACCCAGGGAGCCGTGGACCAGGCCACTGAAGACGTGCGCGTGGCCCAACAGAGGCTTGCCAGCGGCACGGCCAATGACCTGGAGGTGCTCACCGCGCAGTTCAATCTTTTGAGGGCCAATTTCAGCGTCACCAACAGGGAGATCGACGCGCAGATCGCATCCGCCGATCTGGCGCGCGCAACCGCTTTGGACGAGGTCAAGTAGCAGGGAACGGGGTCATGATCAAATTACTGAGATACCTGCGGCCCTATGCCATACCAGTGGCCGCTGTCCTGGTGCTGATCTTCATGCAGTGCATGGCCGACCTGTACCTGCCCACGCTGATGTCGGACATCGTCAACAAGGGCATCACCAACGGCGACGTCAACTACATCATGGCGACCGGCGGCCGCATGCTCCTGGTGGCGCTGGGCGGCTCCGCCTGCGCCATCCTCGCCGGCTATCTTTCCTCCCACTCCTCCATGGGCCTGGGCGAGATTCTGCGTGAAAAGATCTTCACCCACGTGACGCGCTTCTCCCTGCACGAGATCGACAAGCTGGGCACCCCCTCCCTGGTCACGCGCAGCACCAACGACGTGACCCAGGTCCAGATGTTCACCCTCATCATGATGCGCATGATCATCAGCGCGCCGATCATGGCAATCGGCGGCATCATCCTGGCCGTGTCCAAGGACGCCGGACTGTCGTGGGTCATCATCGTGGTGATTCCGCTCCTCGCGGCCACGATCATCACCGTAGCCATGAAGGGTTTCCCGCTGTTCAGGTCCATCCAGAAGAAGATCGACAAGATCAACCTGGTGCTGCGCGAGGGCTTGACCGGCGTCAGGGTCATCCGCGCCTTCAATAGAATCGAAGACGAAAAGGGCCGGTTCCGCGACGCGAGCTTCGATCTCATGCAGACCTCCATCCAGGTCAACCGGATGATGGCCGCCCTGATGCCCATCCTGATGCTGGTGATGAACCTGACGACCGTCACCATCATCTGGTTCGGCAGCCTCCGCATCGACCGCGGCACCTCGAACGTCGGCAACATGATGGCGTTCCTCCAGTATGCCATGCAGATCCTGTTCTCCCTCCTGATGGCCTCGCTCCTCTTCATCATGCTCCCCCGTGCGCAGGCATCTGCGGACAGGATCAACGAGGTGCTGGCGACCGCTCCTTCGATCAAGGACCCGGAGCAGGCGCGCGACACCGAAAGCGCCAGAAAGGGCTATATCGAGTTTCAAAACGTCACCTTCAGCTATCACGGGGCGGAGGAGCCAGCCGTCAGCGGCATCACCTTCGCCGCGTGCCCGGGCGAGGTCACCGCGATCATCGGCAGCACGGGCTCGGGGAAATCGACCCTGATCAACCTCATCCCGCGCTTCTACGATGTGGACAGCGGCAGCATCCTGATCGATGGGGTGGATATTCGCGAGATGTCGCAGAAGGCCTTGAGGGCCAAGATCGGCCTGGTGCCGCAGAAGGCCATCCTGTTCTCCGGCACCATCGCGGAGAATATCAGGTACGGGAAGCGCGACGCCGACGATGCGGAGGTGGCGAAGGCCGCGGAAACCGCGCAGGCCACAGAGTTCATTTCCGCGATGAAGGACGGGTTCGACTCCGTCATCGCCCAGGGGGGCACCAACGTCTCCGGCGGACAGAAACAGCGCCTTTCCATTGCGCGGGCGCTCGTGAAAAAGCCCGAGATCTACCTTTTCGACGACAGCTTTTCAGCGCTTGATTTCAAGACCGACGCGCGCCTGCGGGCCGCCCTCAGGAAGGAAACCGCGGAGGCGACGGTGCTGATCGTGGGCCAGAGGGTAGCGACGATCATGGACGCGGACCGGATCATCGTGCTTGACGAAGGCAGGATTGCCGGCATGGGGACCCACAAGGAGCTCTATGCCGCCTGCGAGGTGTACCGGGAGATCGTGGCCTCCCAGCTCTCCGAGGAGGAGATCGCATGAGCGATCCGCGCAGGGAGCAGAGGCCGGCGGGGCCTCCCCCGGGGATGTTCGGCCGCGGCGGGCCGAGGCCGGGCGGCGGCTTCATGGGCGGAATGGGCAGAGGCGTCGCCGAGAAGCCGAAGGACTTCGCGGGGACCCTGAAGCGGTTCATGGTGTATTTCAGGCCCCGCAGGGTTCAACTGGCGATCGTCTTCGTCTTCGCGGTGCTGAGCACGATCTTCACGATCATCGGCCCCAAGCTCATGGGCCAGGTGACGACCAAGCTTTTTGACGGGCTGATCTCCAAGTACATGGCGGTCTTTCTCCACAAGCCCATGCCTTCCATCGATTTCGCGTTCATCGGGCAGATCATCGTCATCCTGATCGGGCTGTACGCGATCAGCGCGCTGTTCAGCTACATCCAGCAGTACCAGATGGCAGGCGTGTCCCAGAGAATCGTTTTCGACATGCGCCAGGACATGGAGGACAAGCTCTCCCGTCTGCCCCTGAAGTTCTATGATGGGAGGACCCACGGCGAGATCATGAGCCGGGTGACCAACGACATCGACAACATCAGCGGCACCCTGCAGCAGAGTCTCACGCAGCTGGTCACCTCCGCGTGCACCATTATCGGCGTCCTGGTCATGATGCTGACCATCAGCCCCTGGCTCACCCTCATCACCATCGTCACCCTGCCCCTCTCCTTCCTGGCGACCATGAGCATCGCGAAGCTGTCCCAGAAGAATTTCGCGGGCCAGCAGAAGTGGCTCGGCGAGCTCAACGGCCACGTGGAGGAGATGTACACGGGGTTGAAGATCGTGAAGGCCTTCGGCCGGGAGGAGGAATCGCTCCAGGAGTTCCGCCAGATAAACACGCGGCTCTACAATGCGGCCTGGAGGGCGCAGTTCGTCTCTGGGATCATGATACCGATGATCAACTTCGTCAACAATATCGGCTACGTGCTGGTCTGCGTGGTCGGCGGGATCATGGCGGCCAGGAAGGCGTTGAAGCTCGGCGACATCCAGGCGTTCATCCAGTATTCCCGGCAGTTCACCCAGCCGATCGCGCAGACGGCCAATATTGCCAATATTCTGCAGTCCACCATCGCGTCCGCCGAAAGGGTGTTCGAAATCCTGGACGAGGTCGAGGAGATCCCGGACAAGGAGGACGCACTTGTCATCACGGCTCCACGGGGGGAGGTCAAATTCCAGAACGTCCGGTTCGGCTACAAGGAAGGCGTCCCCCTGATGAAGGACATGAACATCGAGGTCAAGCAGGGGCAGACCATCGCGATCGTGGGTCCCACCGGGGCGGGAAAGACCACGCTGGTGAATCTCCTCATGCGCTTCTACGAGATCAACGACGGCCGCATCCTTGTGGATGGCGTGGATATCAGGAACCTGAGGCGGGGAGAGCTGCGCACCCTGTTCGGCATGGTCCTGCAGGACACGTGGCTTTTCAACGGGACGATTCGGGAGAACATCGCGTACGGCCGGGACGGCGCAACCGACGAGCAAGTGGTTCAAGCCGCCAAGGCGGCCCACGCCGATCACTTCATCAGGGCCCTTCCCGATGGGTACGAATCCCTGCTGACCGAGGAAGCCTCCAACATTTCCCAGGGGGAAAAACAGCTTCTCACCATCGCACGGGCCATCCTCTGCGACCCGGCCGTCCTGATCCTGGATGAGGCGACCAGCAGCGTGGACACCCGGACGGAGGTCTACATCCAAAAGGCAATGCAGGAGCTGATGAAGGGACGCACCAGCTTCGTGATTGCCCATCGGCTCTCAACGATCCGCGGCGCGGAGCTGATCCTTGTCATGAACAACGGGAGCATCATCGAAATGGGCGATCACAAGGAGCTCCTGGCCAAGGGCGGCTTCTATGCCGACCTCTACAACAGCCAGTTCACTGGCGCATATGTCGATGAGCAAGGGGTTTAGCCATGAGTGATTTGACGACACCGAACAGCAGGCAGGAAGCGCAGCTTGAAGTAAAGACGCGGGACTCATCCGGGGGCAATCACCGGGGCATCCAGCGAAGAGAAGAGCCCTCGGTGAAAAAGAAAGGCCGCAGGGGACCAATTGTGGTCGGCTCCATCGTCCTGGTGGTGCTGATTGGCGCGGGGCTGACCTACGGCAGATCCTGGCTCATTGATACCCTCACCTACGTCAGCACGGATGACGCGATCATCGACGCCAATCACGTCAACATAAGCGCCAAGATGCTGGGACGGATCAAGAGCCTGGAGGCGGCGGAGGGCTCCCCGGTCCAGCCGGGACAGCTCCTGGTCAGCCTTGATGACACTGATCTGCGCGCCCAGGAGACGCAGGCCGCGGCGTCGCTCACCTACGCAAAAGACAACCTCGTTCTGGCCAAGGTCAACCTGGACAAGACCCAGGATGATTTCCAGCGGACCAACGCCCTCTACACGAACGGAGCGACAACCCGGGAGCAGTACGAGCACGCCGTCAAGGCCCTGGACACGGCGAACGCACAATATGCCATCGCCCAGGCTCAGGTGGATACGTCAAACGCCCAGCTGGGCGTGATAGAGACCCAGCTCCTTAACACGCGGATCACCGCCCCGATTTCGGGGGTGGTTGCCACCAAGACCCTGATGCCGGGCGACGTGGTGCAGCCCGGGCAGACAATCTACTCCATCAATGACCTCAGCAACATCTGGGTCACGGCCAATTTCGAGGAGACCAAGCTCAGCAGGATCCGGGTCGGAGCGCCGGTGCTCATTACCGTGGATGCGTACAGCTCCCACGTCTTCACCGGCAAGGTTTCCTTGATCAGCGCCGGCATTGTCTCTCCGCCCTTTTCCATAGGAGATTTCACAAAGACCACCCAGCGGGTGCCTATCAAGATCCTCTTCGACAAACCCCCCGAGTCCGTTGTTCTTCTGCCGGGCATGTCGGTGGAGGTGAAGATCAAGGCAAACTGATAAGAACGAGGAAATCTCTGGGGAGGGAGAGCTCTACAGCTCCGGCACGCGAGAGATTTCCTCGAAGCCGGCCGGCTCATGCTTTCCCACGATGCCGACGAGCATGTGCTCGCGAAGCAGGGGATGGTAGCGGAACTCCTTGAGGAGCCGGAAGTTTTCGATCTGGCCGGAGTGCTTCACGTGGGTGCGCGTTCCCGTGCAGGGGATCTGGTGCTCGCCGATGCTGATCCGGTCCTCCCCTGCCGGGGAGATGGCAACGTCCGCGGCGATGATCTCCTTCACCTTGGCCTCAAGCTGCACCAGGTCGATGCGCGGCTCCTGTTGAAAGCTGATCACGAACCCGTGCTTCACGTCGGAATGGTGCACGGGAATGCGATAATTGTAGTCGCGCTCCAGCACGTAGCTGGTGATGTCCTCCGCGGAATGGGCCATGAGCCGGTACTTGATGGTCCTGTCCGCCACCGCTTTAATGGAGGCGGGGAAGGGACCGAAAACACCGGGCCGGGCAACGATGACTTCCTCCCCGATCCCGAAGATGATCTGCGCATTGTAGCCGAGGGACTCGTAGAGAAGGTCGAAGTGCTCCACCACGACCCTCCGGCCGTGGGAGACCGCGGCGGTGACCGCCTGGCTGATCTCCCACGCCTGATGGAAGGCGCGCTCGTAGCGCACGTCGATATGGAAGGTGTGCGGCGCGAAATAGTCGTCAGGGGAGAAGGAATAGAGCTGTGCGGGCCGGATGTTCACGCCGTCATCGTCGTTGGTGAGCTCCAGGCCGGGGAAAAGGCCCTTGATCAGGGTTGACTTGCCGGATCCCTCCGCGCCGATGATCCCGATCAGAAGGTCGCTGGGATAGAGGTAGCGCCGGGAAAGCTCTGCGCCCAGCATGTACAGCCGCTGCCTGCCCCGGGGCGCATAATAGGTGGCGAAGATGAGGGTCTCCGAGGACCATGTCGGCTGTGAGAAGGACTGCTGCAGAAGGCTGACGTCGGGTGTCGTGTCGGCCATCGCTTCCTCCCTACTGCTCAAACTCTATGGACAGGAGCGGCGCGTGCTGCTGGGCGCCGTAGATGTCCGTGTCCCCCGGCGCGCCGGAGGGCACGCGGCGTCGCAGCGTCACCTTCACGGCGTTTGAGGGCTCGAAATAGACGATGCCCAAAATCTCTGAGGGCTCCACGCCGTACAGCCGGCAGATCAGCTCGCGCGAAATGATCCCCCGGTCGCGGAACAGCTCGAAGCTCTCGCGGCTTTCAAACATGACATCCAGGGTGAGCTCGTACGGCCCGGAGTTTTTTGACCGGATGACCCGGGCCACGTCGAGGATGCTCCTTCTCATGCCCTCACCTCCCCCCGGCTGACGCGCACGATCTCCAGGGGAAACTCCGCGGGCTCGTCGATCCGCATAAGGTGATAGAGGGAGAACCCGTACACGTCCCCCATTCTGACGTCAGAGGGCGAGAAGGGGAAAGCGAGGTTGCCCGCCGTGGATATGCGTCCGGGGTAGCCGTAGTGCAGGAGCGTGGACCGTGTCACGCTCACCAGGGAATCCGCCTCCTCCTGCGTGGGAGAGATTGCCTCTATCACGATGCCCAGCTCGTGGGATTGCGTGCGCGTCACGGGCTCCGTGGGGCCCATGACGCCGTTCTTTCCGTAGACATGGAAATACAACTCTCCCCGGAGGGACTCACCTGCAAGGGACCGGACCTGCCGGCGCACCGCATCCAGGATGGAATCGATGTCCCGGATCATGATCGGGTCCCTGACGCCCGCGATGCTGATCGAGCGGGACCCGATCCTGCGCGCGCCTTCCAGCTTTACCCAGTAGCCGGGGGTCCGCTCGTGTTTGCTCCCCCGCACCTCCACCCGCCCGTCTCCCAGATCCGAGAAGGAACAGGCGGTGAGGTCGATGAGCCCGCCCGGACCGGGCAGGCGATAGGGATCTGATTTTTCATAGAGGGTGTGTGCGGCGGCCGACTCGCGCGTGAAGCGTCTCTTCGGGTTGAGCGCCTCCAGAACGAACCGGTCGCTGTACAGCGTGGCGAACGCGCAATCCGCGCCGCTGCCGGGCGTGGCTGCGATCGCCCCGCATTCGAGAATCTTGCCCATGTGCAGCGCAAGGCCTGCGTCAAACCCCTTCATGATGGGAAGCGCCGCGAAGTTGGCCGGGTCGTAGCATCTGCCCGCAAGGACCACGGAGCAGCCCTTGGTGAGAGCGCGCTGCAGCGGCTCGCACCCGATCTGCGCGACAATGTGAAGGGATTCGTCGATGTCCTTCTCCGTGAGGGGAGGCACGAAAGGCAGCGCGGCCACCCGGCCCGATGCGAGCGCTTTTTTCACCGCAGCCTTGTCCACGTCGGAGTGGATGACGCCCAGAGTGAAGGAGAGCCTCTCTTCCCGCGCGATCTCCTCCATGATGGAGCGGCACCAGGCGAGGTGGGGCGCGGCGCCTGAGCCGCCCGCAGTCCCTACCACGACAGGGACCCCGAGCCGGCTCCCTTCCACGAGCATGAAACGTAGGTCCCTCTTCACGAACGCACGGTCCGTGAAGGACTTCCCGCTGCCCAGGTAGTGGGGTCCGGGATCAGTGGAGCCAGCGTCGCACGCGATGAGATCCGGCTTTTTTGCGATGCCGTTCTGAAAGGATTCCTCGGGGAAGCCGTATCCGAGAATTGCCGTGGGGGACAACACCCGGATCTCTTGACCGCTCATCTTTCCTCCTGATCCAGATCCGCACCTGCCCGGGCAGGGCAAGTGCAGTATACCATGGATTTACAGCCAAGGTTTCACGCCGGCCGCGAGGGAAGGGATCCCCGCTCGTAACAGCCCCCCCTCCTTGGTTGTTTCCTTTACTGGAGGGTTTGCAATGGCGATTATAACGCTCTCAAGGGAGCTGGGAAGCCTGGGCACGAAGATAGCGGATACGCTCTCTTCTCGGCTTGGATATTCCAAGCTCGACAAGGAGTCATTGGAGGTTCTCCTAAAGAATTTGGGCATGCCCGAGACGCAGTTCGAGCGGGACGATGAAAAGAAGCCGGGCTTTTGGGAACAGTTCACTCTGGAGAAGGTCCGGTATCTCGACTTCATGAAAGCCGCCATGTATCGGTTCGCGGGGGAGAAGGACTGCGTCATCATCGGCCGAGGAGCCCACATCCTTTTTCGGGGCGTCGCTGGCACGCTCCGCTTGAGGATCATTGCCCCCCCCAAGGTGCGGGTGGAGCGGCTCCGCGAGCGTCTGGGAATAGACGAACAGCACGCGCTCCGCATGATCCGTCAGAGCGATTACGACCGGGCCGGCTACCACAAATATTTCTTCAATGCGGTCTGGGACTCGGCGGCGGATTACGATCTTGTGGTAAACACCGCGGGGATATCTCCCGCCGAGACCTGCGATACGGTGTTGGCGCTCCTCCGTTCACCCACGTACGCCGGGGTTGGCGACCTTGCGCGCGACGTATTGCTTGACTTGCGCATCGCTCAGGACGTGATTATCGCAATAGTCTATCGGGAGCGTGTTCCCGTCATGTCCCTTGACGTCGTGTGCGACAAAGGCGTGGTCGCTTTGGATGGAACAGCGCGGTCCGCGGATGTGTTCGACCGGTGCGTCGGGATTGCCGGCACGGTGGAGGGAGTCGCAAGAGTGGTCAGCAACCTGGAAGTCGTGGAATACTCTTTCTACGCGGGGTTCTGACAATTCTGCGCCGGAAGAGCATATAAACCACGAGGATGGGCACAAGGGAAAGTGTTCCCATCGCGAAAATGGCGCCCCCCTTCCAAGGTCTGGTGCCGGGTCGCAGGACAACTCACGCGAAAGCGCGGAAACGTACGTTATCGCGCTTTCGCGTGAGATGGTTGGCCGGGAAAATTGAACCGAATCTTCAGGTCTTCATACGTCAGCCCTGCCGTATCCGGGAGCAGCCAGTCGGCTCCCACCAGACCGTTGCCGATTCCCACCGTGAACATCCCCGCGGACTTGATGGCCTGGACGCCGACCTGCGCATCCTCCACTCCTGCGCAATTCTCTGGGACCACGCCTGCGCCCTCGGCCGCCGTGAAGAAGATCTCCGGGTCAGGCTTGCCTTTCGCTAGCGTCCCCGCATCCACGAGATAATCGATCGAGCTCTCGATGCCTATCCGCTTTATGATCGCGGGCGCGTTTCTGCTGGCAGAGGCAATGGCGATCCTGATCCCGTTCTTGCGAAGATCGGAGAGGAGCGACGGGATTCCCGGCAGGAGATCCCCGGGAGTCAGGCTGCTGATGATCTCTCGGTAGTACTCGTTCTTGCGCGCTGAGAGCCGTTCGATATCCTCCGGCTCCTTGCTGATGCCTGCTTGGCCAAGGATGATCCGAAAGCTGTCCTGCCTGCCGACGCCCCGAAGATGCTCGTTCACGGCGCGGCTGAACGGGATATTCTCCTCGGCGCAGAGCCTTTCCCACCCCTTGAAGTGCAGCTCCGCCGTGTCGGTGAGAACTCCATCCAGATCGAAGACCACGCACTCCAGCCTCCGTGAGAGGTCGATGGACACGGGCTGCCCTGCCGGGAGCACGAGCTCGCGGCCGCGATGCGTGATTGCGATTGAGGAGCCTTCCATAAGGAGATAGGTGGCTGTATTCCGAGTGAGGACAACCTCGAGCAGCCTGCCCTGCCAGCGAAGTCGAAAGCGAAGCCTGCTCCACGCCTGGGGGGGGTGGGGGGAAAAGGACAGGCGGCCATCGGAGTCGCGCATGCCGGCAAAGCCCCGCACGATCGAGATCCATGTTCCCGCCATGGCTGCGGTATGCACCCCGTCTTCCACGTTGCCATTGATATCGTCCAGATCCATTCGCGCCGTTCGGGAGAAGTAGGCGTACGCCTTGTCTCCGTACCCAAGCTCCGCGGCGGCGACGCACTGGATGCAGGGCGAAAGGGATGAATCTCCCGTCGTGAGAGGATCGTAATAGTCGAAGTTGCGCTTTTTCTCCGCCATGGAAAAAAGGCTGCCCAGGAGCACCTGGGCAAGCACGACGTCGGGCTGCTTCAAGACCTGGTGACGGTAGATCACCAGAGGGTGGTAGTGCAGAAGAAGCGGAAAGTTTTCCGGCGGAGTGCCTTTGAAATCCCAGGGGGCGCGGTCAAGGAAAGAATCGTCCTGCGCGTAGATCCCGAGCGCCGCGTCGTAGGGCACATACATGCGGGAAGCGGCGCGGCCCCATTCCGCGGGCTCGTCTTCCGCAAGCCCAATTGCCGCGGCGATGCGCTGGTACTCCGCCGGCTCTTCGGCCCGCAACTTCCCGGCCGTTGACGCCGCATACCGGAGGTGCTCCCGGGCCATGAGATTGGTGTAGAGATTGTTGTTGACCAGCGCGGAATATTCATCGGGGCCCGTTACTTCGTCAATGCAAAAGGCGCCGCCTTTTCGAGGCGCGTAGCCGCCGAGGTCCGCCCAGAGACGCGCCGTTTCGAAGAGCATCTCCGCCCCGCGCTCCCGAAGAAGCTCCCCGTCCCCCGTGGCGTTCATGTAGGTGCGAAGGGCATGCGCGATGTCGGCGTTGATGTGATACTGCGCGGTGCCCGCCGGATAATATGCGGATGTCTCCTCGCCTCCGATGGTGCGCCAAGGGTAAAGGGCGCCCTTTTGGCTCATCTCAGCGGCGCGCGCCCGGGCCTTGTCCAGGATGGAGCAGCGGTAGCGCAGCAGGCCGCAGGCGATCTCTGGCCGGGTGTAGGTGAAGAAAGGCACGACATAGATCTCGGTGTCCCAGAAG
>Ga0187882_1002396_pt1 | contig 17280 bp, 18 predicted proteins | sample June2016WEW_19_1_3_FD_132991 | JGI IMG/M metagenome (GOLD analysis project Ga0187882, IMG submission 132991) | Peatland microbial communities from SPRUCE experiment site at the Marcell Experimental Forest, Minnesota, USA - June2016WEW_19_150 | ecosystem: Environmental > Terrestrial > Soil >... | reverse complement strand
TTCCGCCGGGCTGCTCGACCAGTCTGTCAGAGTTCCCTGGCTGAAGAATAGGAGCCTGCGCTTCACGACTGGCTAATGTTAATTCAATTTTAGTACTTAAAACCCCGTGGAAATCGAGGCTAGCAGTATTGAAACACAGTGGTGAAGTAATACAAACTGTCTATCGCTGGAAGTGTGATGACCTATGGACGTTGGAGCAGGCAGCTAAGATAACTAATATGATGCGTTCAAGGTGTAGCACCGGACCCGACTTTTCCGCCTCTTTTATCAAGGTCTTGAATCAGGAGTTCGTCAAGACCCTTGACGAAGATGGGGATCTGGGTGTTTATACCATGAGTCTTGCCCTGCTTGCCGAGTTGAAGAGACTATTGCAGAGATCATGCCTTCTCAAAAAGATGCCGGGAGAAACAAAAAAGGAGTTCAGTGAGCGCAGGCAGCAGGCAATCGCTGAAATATTCAGTCCGTTAAAGTTTTTATATGACAACAGTTATAATCTGCAAAACTTCTTATCCCTGATCAATATCCTGGACTTTATGGAAAGGAAAGTAAGCCATGATCATTAGCTTGCAGGCGTTGGACACTTTGTTTTTTCGTGATGCCAAACCATTTAATATGAGAGAAGATTTTGTAGCAACTAGTGTTTTTCCTCCATATCCTTCAGTTATTTATGGGGCATTACGGAGCGCCTACTTTTCATCGGATATCTCAAGTCTGGCTTATGTCAACGGGCCGGAGGACCCGACCCGTAACTTACGGATCAGAGGTATCTATTTACAGGTCGGGGAGGACATCTGCCTTCCATTGCCCTTCGATTGCGCGAGAAAGAAAAACGGGAAACAGGACGACACAGCTTATTTGTTAACCATGTTCAAAGCACCTGCAGCCAGTTCTTGCCCCACACCTTATATCCTGGGCCCTTCATTCTCTGAGGAAATCGAATCAGTGGAAGATGGCCTGATTGAACTGGCATCTTTTAACGACTATTTAGGTAGTAATACGTCATGTTTTAGTTATCTGCATATGCAAGAGTGCGTATTAACGGAAAATAAGTTGGGTATTAGACAGAATAGGACAACCGGTACGGCAGACGAGCACTGTCTTTACCGGATCGGGATGAAGCGATTGGAATCGCAGGTCAGTAAGGGGCGTCACAATCAGAGGGTCTCTTTGATCATCGATTTTGAAGGGATGGAACTACCGGCGGAAGGGCTGATGCGTATCGGCGGAGAGGGGAAGGCCGCGTTCTATCGAAATATTGAGTCGCCGATGGTAGTCAAGCCTGAGTTAATAAACAACTGGTTTAAAATATACCTGGCCACGCCAGCCATTTTCAGATTGGGCTGGTTGCCCTGCTGGATCGATCCGCAATCAGGTCAAGGAGAATATGGCGGGTTGAAAGTACGCATTTTAACGGCGGCGATTGGCCGATATCTAACAGTCGGAGGTTACGACATTGTCAAAAACAGTCCCAAAAGCATGCGCCGTGCAGTACCGGCAGGCAGCGTATATTATCTTGAAGTGTTGGAAGGTGAGCGGGAGAGGGTGATTGAGTTGTTTCATGGTAATAACATATCAGATTTTGACAGCAGGCAGGGCTTCGGACTTGCGCTGGTCGGGGGTGTCTATAATGGCTGAAATAGTGATTACAACTGTCGGATGTAGCCTGATCACGAAATATTTAGAGGCAAATGAGGATCGTATCTTACAGAGTAAGCTTAAACTTTATGCAAAGGAGCGTTATAACGAACGAACAGTAAATGATTTAAAATCCTTAAAGAATAAGCTTTTTTCATGGGCAAAAGATAATATTCCCAACGCTTCTGCTGAGATAACCAGCCTTCAAAAAATTCAACAGTTTTTAAACCGCCCCCTTGAGGTTTACTTGATATCTACCGATTCCATTGAATCGTCACTGATTGCAGGCATACTCAAAGATATTTTTCACGATCACGATGAGATTAAGATCTATTTCAATCCACAGACCGATGTTATTAAGGGACTGCAAGTTTATATAATGAATGAGCTGAGATCGCGGGGTTTGCCAAACCTGATCAAGCGAATCAATGACATCGCTGGCGGCTTTTATAAAAACGTGGCCTTCAATATTTCCGGAGGTTATAAGGGTATCATTCCCTATCTTGCTTTGATGGGTTTCGTCAACAATTGTGACATCTACTATATTTTTGAAGAATCCGAAGAACTAATCAGAATACCCAGGGCACCGGTCGCGATAGATGTTGAATTGTTTGAAAAATATTTGAGAGAGATTGTCAGCCTTCAGGATGGAGTAAGCTACGGCCAGTTTAAAAAAGAGAACTACCAAGTCATAGAAGAGCTTGAGCAGAGAGGTTTGGTGGAAAGCGCAGATGATATTGCCTATTTAAGCCCATTGGGTAATATCCTGTTTAATAGCTATACCAACGAACATTTTATCTTTTATGTTACAGATGAAGTTGAACGTGAGCGGGGGAAACAAAAAGAGATAGAACGAATCTTGTCAACTAAATTCTGGGACAAACAACAGCGGGATAGCAAAACGGAGATCAAGACACAAGGCAGAGGCAAACACCGTGTCTATGACGACGGCAACAATCCAAATCGCATTTATTATTTCGAAAGGGATGACAAAGTCTATATCTATAAAATATTTGAAAATGAAGAGACGGCAAAAGCCTATATTGCCGAACCCCTTAACGAGGAGAATGTGATCGGGAAATCACAAATACAAAAAATTAGAAAGCAGGTGCGTAGTGATGTATAAACTTGCCAGACCCCTATTTCTTATCTGTGAAACCCCTGTCCATGCAGGAAGCGGTAGCGATCTTGGCATTGTAGATCTTCCCATTCAGCGGGAAAGGCACACCGGATTTCCCAAAATCGAGGCTTCAGGGATAAAGGGATGCTTGAGACAGGTATTTGAAGAGATGAACGCCCTGATGGTTGGTGAAAAAGAGTATCGCGACAGAGAAGAACTTAAAGAGATCATTTCCTATGCATTTGGGCCGGAGGCGGGCGATCTGAATGCCGGATCGCTCGGTTTTACAGATGCCAGGTTGTTGCTGTTTCCGGTGAAATCCATGAAGGGCGTTTTTGGCTGGATCACCTGCCCCAGGGTGCTTGACCGTCTGCAAACAGATCTGAATCTGTGCGGAGTATCCTTTAATTTTGATCCTCCCTCTGCGTATTCGCTGCCTTCAGGAAGTAGTCTGCTTATTAAAAAGAACATGGTCATTCTTGAGGAGTATGCCTTTGAAATATCCAATCCTGACGATAAGAATTGCAACGGTTTTGCATCATGGGTGGCCGAGAATGTGTTGCCAGATGGGGACGCACATGAATACTGGCGGGAAAAGATCAGACACGACATAGCGGTGCTGAGCGATGATGATTTCCGAGATTTCGTCAGTTTATCCACGGAGGTCGTTACCAGGACCGCTATTGATAATATTACAGGTACAGTAAAAGACGGAGCCCTGTTTACTGAGGAATATCTGCCGTCCGAGACGATCTTGTATTCATTGGTATTGGCTAGTCCGATCTTCAAGATCGAAAAGCAATACTTCAATGTTGGAGAAAAGGGCAAGGAAGCCATGGCGATCATGGACTTTTTCATCAAACATCTTAGGAGCCAGCATGTTATTCAGGTAGGTGGCGATGCCACGGTTGGCAAGGGCCTGGTCAGGACAAGGATTTAGTGTTTTCAACCTCGTATTTCGAAAGGAGTCGAGAAGTATGAACCAGACAATTATGAAAGGGATTGAGCAGGGAAGGGCGGTATTTGCCTATAATCAGATAGAAGAAGCAATAACTGTATTAGGCAATGATAACAACTTATTACGTAAATATAAGAGTTATACCAAAAAAGTGCCAATGTATATCAAAACGAATGGTCTGGGATCGACACTGGCTTTTATCAAGTCCAAAAACTCTGATAAAGCATGGAAAATGATTTATAGTCAGATCTCTAAATGGCTAAAAAGCTGCACTCCTCCATGGCTGGAAGACGGAGATGAACTTGTAGAAAAGATTATTGCACTTTCGTCGGCAGAATACCGGGCTGTAACAGTGGAAGTGCTTGCTCTTTTCAACTGGTTGCGCCGTTTTGCCGAAGGCCTGATTGAGGGGGACGCAGACGATGAGTGAGGTAGGGAGGATTAAGAAGATCTTCCGTGATAGGGGCTATGGTTTTATTTTATATAGCGAGGGAAACAAGAAAAGAGATGTTTTTTTTCATTTTTCCGGTATTAAAAATGAAGACAAGGAGTTATTAGCAGAAGGGCAAGAAGTGGAATTTGAAGTGAGGGAGGATAACAAAGGCCAGCATGCAGTAAATATTAAAATAGTCAATAGAGAAAAGATATCAAACCACATACAAGGGCAAGATCACTTTTTGTTGCCTATAGATACAAGGAAAGAGATAGATCCATTTAAAATAGATAATTTTTCATTGAGAATCAATAGGGCTCCTTATTTTATGCAAGTTAATAATAAGAGTAGATTTATATATGAACTTGGTCCCAATAATATTACTGTTTTAGAGCCGAGCATATTTGACCCTGTGCCTATCGCAAAAATTCAGGAACGTTACGTAGAAAGTATCAAAACAATGAACCTGGTTACATCTTCCATCGAAATGCTATTGGATGGGCGTATGGTCGTGGGGCTGGGAGGTGCATCGGTATACGGCACGTCAATGACCCTGCATCATATTTATGGATTGCCTTATATTCCCGGTACTGCCGTAAAAGGCGTAACCAGAAGCTCTGTAATAAGTGAGAAATATGATGGTGAAGAATCTAACGCCTTGCAAGATGAAGATTTCTGCATAATCTTTGGAAGCCCGGCCAACAGTATCTTGGGTTCCTATCAAGGTGCTGTCAGGTTTTTTGACGCATTCCCCATCGCTGCGCCGACACTGAGCCTTGACATCATGAATCCACATTACGGCAGTTATTATTCCGATGGAACGGGTAAAACAGCGCCTACTGACGATGATACGCCCAACCCCATCAATTTTTTGACTGTGGAAGAAACGAAATTTACCTTTACCCTTGGAGTTAAACGCAAGGATAACAAGTTGCTTCGAGGGCCTGTTTTTGGAGGCAAGATGTCTTTGAATGTCGCAATGGAATGGCTTGTAAAAGCACTTACTGAATCCGGGATTGGGGCTAAAAGCTCGGTGGGTTACGGGTATTTTTTCAATAATGTCAAAATAATGGATAAAGACCCGAAGTTGAAGTAAGGAGCTTTTTCTAATGCAGATTATCAACTTCTCGCATCCCTTGACCAAAGAACAGGTTGACCGGATAGAGCGATTGGCTGATATGCATATCGACAGGGTGATCGACATCCCCAGCCAGATCGACCCGGCGGAGCCGCTGGAGCCGCAGATCGATGCGATGATCTCGCAAACGGGGCTGACAGAGATTGAGTGGCAGAGCCTACCGTTGATCATCAACCTGCCTTCGCTGAACTGCAGCGCAGCGATGTTGTTGGCCAAGCTGCACGGCCTCTGTGGCTACTTTCCGGCCATCATCCGCCTGAAGCCGGTGCCGGGCAGCACCACCACTTGCTTCGAAGTGGCCGAAGTCATCAATCTGCAACGGGTGCGCGAACGCGCCGGGGAGTGTCGTTGCTGAAAAATATTCTTAAAGAAGGGGACTTGAAGAAAGGTGCTCGATAAGTTCCGCGTCGCCCATTATGCGATCGAGATAGTTGCCCGGGACGAGTTGCTGTTGCCGGAGTATAAGGGTTCCATGCTGCGGGGCGCCTTCGGCCACACCTTCCGCCGGCTATGCTGCGCCCAGCGCCAGGAAACCTGCAAGGAATGCCTGCTCCGGGAGAACTGCCCCTACTTCTATGTCTTCGAGACGGCGCCGGGCCAGGATGCTGAGGTGCTGCGCAAGAATGAGAGCTTGCCCCGCCCGTTCGTCCTGGAGCCGCCCCTGACCCGCAGGACTCACTTTGAGCAGGGCGAGTCCCTGTTCTTCAACCTGATCCTGATCGGGCGGGCGATCGGCCTGTTGCCCTACTTCATTGTCACCCTGCGGGAGTTGGGCGATTGGGGGATCGGGACGGGGCGGGGCAAGTATCACCTGGCCGGGATCAGGGCAAGGCATCCGCTGTCCGGCGAGGAGGCGGTTGTTTACCAGGGGGACGGCCTGGTCAGGAATGTCGACCGGTCACTGGACTTCGGTGAATTAGCGGCCATTCCGGCGCCTACGGGTACGACTCTGACCGTTGACTTTCTGACAATGACCAGACTCAAACACCAGGGGCACCTGATCGATATACCGGAATTCGAAGCTGTCATCCACAACATCCTGAGGCGACTGTCGGCAATGGCCTACTTCCACTGTGGCGAGCGGCTGCAACTGGACTTCAAACAATTGACCGAGGATGCATCCAGAGTGAAGCTGGTTGATTTTGACACTCGTTGGGTGGACTGGGAGCGGTTCTCTTCCCGCCAGCAGGTCAAGATGAAGATGGGCGGCATTGTGGGCACGGCTGCCTACCTGGCCCCTGAAGAGGGGTATTATAGCAGGTTCTGGCCGTGGCTGAAACTGGGAGAGCTGCTGCACATCGGCAAGAATACCGTGTTCGGCCTGGGTAAGATGCGAATTTCGTAGCGTTGCCCCCCATGAATAGGGGACTGAAAAAAACAGGAAGGCGCCAAACTTGCCTACGAAAAGCTGCATCGTGCTGGTATCTCATCACAAGCATCGTTGCAGCTATTGACCCGATGAATAGGGGACTGAAAGAAAAGTACACAAGCAACAGTGGGAAGGAGCGTTTGGGTGCAGCTCTTTGTGGACAAATTCGGTACTTTTCTGGGTAAGAAGAGTGAACGCCTCATTGTTAGAGAGAAGGGCGCTATAGTCGAAGAAATACCGCTCCGGCAACTGGAGCAGATCACCGTCGCCAGCGGCGGCGTCAGCCTGTCCAGCGATCTGATCCGGGACTGCATGGAACTGGGTATCCAGATCAATTTCTTGACCGGCACTGGACAACCGTTCGCCAAGCTGACCTCGCCCAATATTACCGGAACCGTGGCCACTCGCCGGGAGCAGATCCTGGCCTACCTGGACGAGCGGGGGGTGGCCCTGGGCAAGGCCTTCATCGAGGGCAAACTGCGCAACCAGGCGGCGGTACTGAAATACTTTGCCAAGTACCGCAAGGGCGCTGACCTGGAGGCTTACGAGGGCCTGATGGCGGCTGCAGACGCCCTGAATAAGGCCAGAAACGATCTCGACGCCCTTTCCGGCAAAAACATCGACGAGGTACGGGGCCAGATCTTCGCCATCGAGGGTCGGGCAGCCCAGCGCTACTGGCAGGGAGTCAGCGCTGTCCTCGGTCAGCATGTGGAGTTCGAGGGGAGAACGGGGCGAGGCGCCACCGACCCGGTCAACTCCTGCCTGAATTACGGCTACGGCATCCTCTATACCCAGGTCTGGGGCGCCGTCTCCCTGGCCGGACTGGAGCCGTTCGCCGGCTTCATCCACACCGACCGCCCGGGCAAACCTAGCCTGATCCTCGACCTGACCGAGGAATTCCGGGCGCAGGTGGTGGACCGGGTGGTTGTCGCCATGGTCACCAAGGGCGGGGAGATCGGGATGGAGGAGGACCGGCTTACCGAGGCCACCCGCAAGGACCTTGCCAAGCGAGTGCTGGAACGCCTGGATGGGGAGGAGACCGTCGAGGGGAAGAAGCTCAAACTGAAGGCGGTCATTCAGCGCCAGGCCCGCCGCATCGCCTCCTGCCTGCGGGGTGAGGGGCGGTACAAACCTTGGGTGGGCAGTTGGTGAGGCAAGTGGGGTGTTATAACATATCGTGCTTCGATCCCCAGGCTTTTGCCGCAGACCCCGGCTATCTTAACCGGAGCTCCTTTGCACGATACTCGGCTATTTTCTGATTCACAGCTTTGAGGATACGTTGTGGTGTTTTAGGAACAATCTAGGTATGGGAGATGATATTATTTTAAATTATAGTGTTATTAGGGAAAAAGCAATTGGTTATATGCTTGACCATGGCTGGAAGGAGCAGTTAGCTAAAAGCCGTGCTTTCGAGCAGAGTCTCTTTGATCACACCCTGGTTATGCTGGACGCATTAATAGCACTCTTGCCCATCCTGAATCAGACATTTCAACCGCCGCTAAAAGAAAATGAGGAAAAGATTTTATTGGCAGGTGTTGTTGCCCACGATTCAGGGAAAGACCGAGCAGAGTTTCAGGAATATATCAAGGGCAAAAGAGGCTTTGTGTCTGATGTGCATAGAGCTACGGCTGAAATGGTCGTATCAGAAGTGGCCAGTCTTCTGGACATAAAGGATAAAGCGGAGATACTGTCTGCAGTTCTTTTACACATGCGCCATGAGCGGACGCCAGCCAATATGGTGGAACGGGTTATCTTTGGTGATCATGCAGATGAGAGGTGGAAGACATTAGCCGATATTGTGGATGCAGTGGACAACCTGTGCTCGATAAAAGGCCTTTTCCCCTGCTTAAATTATCTCGAAACCAGGGCTAGCTTCGCTCACCATATTCGCACTGCATATCATCTCGTCCAACTAAGGGGCGTTTCCACGACACTGCTACACCGGGCTGCAATAGATGCTTTTAGTGCTCTTGGGTGGAGCCCGCTCCTTCATTTCAGCAACGGCTCAATCTACATCGCCTCTCCGATAAAAGATTTTGAAGAAGCACCGATAGATGATATTGAAGCACGCTTTGCGCAGTTAATAGAAGATATTTTGCCAGAGAAGCTATCTTACATGGTAGTAGGTAGTCCTTTGCAATCAATGATGCCTAAACCTGAGCTTTTTGACTATAGGGAGTTGAAATCTTGCCTTGAAATAGCTGCTGGCAGAGTGAAAAGAAATAGCTTTCTAAAAAAGTCTGCAGCTCAAAGGCGCAAGACAATCAGTAGATATTATAAGCAAAAGGGATTACAAAATGAAGTAGATGATCATGTGTTAGCGCGAGAATCCGAACGGATTGCCAGAGCGCAGCCGGAGATGTGCATTTTCAAATTCTTCAAGGCTGCGCTATCAGAGGATTTGTTGGGATCAGAGGTATTACCAGAAACTGCTGCAAAATATGGGAAAAATGCAGATCAAGATGTGAAAGAAAAAAAGAGTAAAATTACTTCTCAGTTGGTTGCCGAAATTGAATACGATGCAATCTTTGGAGAAAGCTCATATAAGAAATTGCAGGCATTGTCTACATTGGATCCGGGAAAAGACATGGCATTGTGTGTTGACCAATTTTGGCAGTTAAGCGGAGAGGGATTTGGTCTAGACATTACCAGTATTGAATATTTGGATGATCAGCGAAGAGAAAAGCTGCTTATCGATATTCTTGATCAGATAGCCAGCAAGATATATCAGAGTATTCCTGAAGAAAAGCGGCCTACGCGGGCTATGCCAAAAGATATAGCGCGATGCTTTATGGGCGATCTGATACACCCCGCTCCTCATGTAAATTTACAAGCGATTGTATCTATGCAGATGCAGGCATACGCAGAGTCCAAAAATAATGCCAGGTCTGTTCAGGGGGAGCATCTCTGTCCAATTTGTAATCAGACATTTACAGGCGGGACCGAGGCCAAGGCTAACTACTTGGAGAATCCGGATTGCCACACCAACCGTGCTCCGTCACACTGCGGCGGAGGCAAGATAGTAATCTGTGATGCCTGCAAATTGGAACGCTTTTTGCAGCAGCTAATTCTGGGAACAAAGGTTTCCGGCATTGTTGTGCTCTTTCCCCGTATGAATATAGGCCACGCCAGCGGCCAAATCCTGTGCCAGAAAGCCTATAAGATTCTGAATGGCACGCGACTTCTTATGACGAAAGATAATCCCAACCCTGACCAGAATATTTCATTGGCTATGACCTGGAATATGGCGCATAAACTATCCGAAGTGGATGTCTACCGTTTATCTCCTGAAGAGATCGTTGATTTAATGACCTACCAAGTAAGCGATGAAAAGGTAAAGGAACACAGACAAACTTTGATCAAGTTATTAAAAGAATTATACGAAACAGATGAATTGAGCCTCGACGTACTTAACGGAAACTGGGCAACGGAATACCAAACAGTAGATGAAGCGCTAGACGCGCTAATTGTAAATCGGGTTTTGGATGACGATGCCCTTAATGCTAGAACCCAGGCTTATAATTTAAATCCCAGCCTGCAGATCGTATGTCAAACACCGCACCTGATTCTGATACCTTTGAGTAACCCAATCTCAATTGGCGATGAATCAGACACCAACGCCGGCATAAGAGAACTCTTTTTCACATTGATGCTGGGCTTGGCCCTGGATAGCTCGGTGGCCGTAATGAAAGCAGGGGAGGTGATAACCTTTGAAGGTGGCGAGGGTGTAGCGCGAGTGCCTTCTGTGCCGGCTCTAAGGGATTTGCTAAGCGCGGAATGGGTACCTATCGATTGTGCTAAAAAATGGTTGGATGCAATCGCAGCAGCCGCATTGCTGACAAATGCCACTAATTTCCCAAAACGTTCAAACCTTTATGCCATTCTTAAGAGCCCGACGGCGGGACATGTATTGCGTCGTATTGAACAGAAAAATGAAAGTGGACAGGCATCGTGGTCACACTTTCAATTATTGGAGAAGGTAAAGGAGGTTCTCAGATGAGAAAGCTGATTATGACAAAGGATAAGCGCTTTGACATTCTTTATGTCCATGACGACATCGAGGCAATTATAGCGGCATTTAGCGAGTATTTGGACGGGTATCCGGCTAAAACAGAAAGAACGATGCATGGCCTTATGGGGCCGGTTCCAAAGATCTTGGATGGGGCCCGGATCGGGAAGGAAGACCTCAAAACATTGGCGGGCAGAGCCGTCCGTGCTCATGAAATGACCAGGGACTCGAAATATGTATCTCCTGGCACAATACAGGCATTAGAGAGAGGTATTGGTCTTTTGTTGGCATTATGTGAAAAAACTCCTGAATCCTCATTGACCAAGGTTATTGAACAGATTCGCTTCGGCCTTTATTACGTGCGTCGAAAAAAATCCATTGATAGGATGGAGCAGGTAAGGCAGTACTTCATTAAATATCTCAAAGAACATTATGCCGATGATAAGTCGCTGGCTGATGCCTGGAAAGAACCGAATATAGATTTCGAAACAGTTTATTATCCAAGTAAAAAGCAAGGCGAAAAAGCCACTGGCAAGAAAAAAGAGGATATGGAAGCGTTTTGGGCATTACCTGCTGCAGAGAGATTCCCACAAGTTGAAGAGGAGGATGAAGAATAAATGGAATTTTTGACACGTCTTTTAGGGAACTATACCGTTGCTCATCCAGAGCCACTCATTGGCGCCAAAACAATTCAAATTATCTTGATGCGAGAGATACTCGATTTTACAGTATTACGCACGGAAGAAACCAGGGAATTGAATACGGTAGCGACCCCACGGTCGATCAGCGAGACGGAAAATACCATGCGGGTTGCCTTTTTAGGAACCAAACAAAAAGCAGTGGAATCAAGGCAGTTAGAACAAATACTGAGGACTGCCACTGATGAAGCTAGACTGACATACCCCGTTTGCTATCTCAAGGACAACCTTTGCCTTTCATGCCCGCGTTGCGCTCTCTTCGGAGCGACAAGCACAGAGTCCGGGCGCCAGGAGCGAGCAAATATCAAGCACCGCATTGAATATTCAACCGCTTTTTCGCTTTTGCCATTTGCAGATGTTGAAGCCGCCTTGACGTTTAATGCCATAAATGATCAGGATCAAACTACCGGACAGGCCCTTGGCACACGCTATGCGGTCAGGCCGGCAACAATTTTCCCCAGTATAGTAACATTGCGAAGTGTAACCTTGACCGAATTTGTTCTAGCGATCAAGGCCCTGTTGGCATGCAAGAGCTACGGGGCGGAGTCCCGGATTGGCGGGGATGTCCGCAACTCGGTGTTCGGTATCGTGGGCGGATGGGAAGAAGTGATCACATCGCTCGAATTAACCCTTGAGCTGTATGATCTGCAAAATGAAATCAGCGGTGAAACTGTTAAGGCAATTACTGAAAAATATATTAATCTCACTGGTAATCCGGATAAAGTAAAGGTATTTTCGGTTGGCGAGGTGGATGAAATATTGCAGCATGCCATAAACATTTCTCTGACGAAGGAATTTCTTGAGCCTGCCTACCAGGATGTGATCCAATTCCGGGAATCGCAAACAGCGAGCGGGCGCCGTCGTTCCCGCCAGGGGTGATGGCGATGGCTCAGTCGATAAAATTTACCGATCTTGGTATCCGCCTATATCATGGGAGGCTTTATAACCATGATTACCTGTGGTTTTCCTCTAACGAAATCAGCAAAGTCTCGACTACCCAACCCTTTCTTCATAACTATGCCCTATGTTATGCCCTGGCTCAGAGATCTTACCGTGCCTGTGTCGGTAGCATCCCAAAATACATTCAAGATCCTGAGGGTGAATTTGGGGCAATGCCTCTTTACGCTACACCGGCCCATGCCATGGAGACGCATCATACAGCAGTTACTTTCAACGCTGTAGACTCGTGTACGCTCACGACAGGTGACAGCAAGACAATAAATTCTCCGAATCTGGGCAAGCGGATATATCTCGACTTGACATGGGAGCCGCTCAACATCGAGCGCCCGATGAAGGGATTTGAGCTCTATGTATTTGTATTTGCAGACTACCGTTTGCCCTCAGTGTTCCGACTCGGTAAGAAAGGAGCAGTTATAAGAGCGCAGTGGGAGGAGATTAGCAATCCGCTGGCGCTATTTCGTACCACTCCGCAAACCCCGGCGCATGTTATCAACCCCTTGGATATCAGCGGGCGGCTAATTAGCTATGATCCCATTTTGATTCCTCCACATATGCTCCTACGCACGGCAACATTGTCAGACGATTGGTTCGTTTACTCCGGTAGGCGTGTAATACATGTGCCTAAAAGAATACTGGAGCGAGCAGGTGCCGTAGCGTGAGAGTTTATGGCTATGCCCTACCTCAGGTGCAGATAGAGGGAATTAATACGAAGCTCTATCCACATCAGGCGGCAATGTTTCAGGAATGGTGTGATTCTGACGCTTTTATGCTGATCACTAAAACAGGCAGCGGTAAAACTCGTGCTGTTGCGCTTCCCATACTGAAACGAAAGGAGTCGGCTGTTTTCGTCTATCCAACCAATGCCTTGATAGCAGATCAATCACAAGCAATCAGGCAATTAATGGATGATGAAGAGATATCTTTTCAAGAATGGACGCCGGAAACTGCAGAGAAGGTAGGCGATGAAGAATATATCATTATACAGGTTAATGCTGATCTTCTTGAGCAATATCGAAAAGAATGGCACTTATCGCAAAAGGGAGATGCCTTACTCAGGCTATTACAGCAAGACAAGCGAAAAATCATCCTGATTAATCCAGATATCCTGTTTCTTATACTAACTCTGAACTATGGTAGAAGCCATGAGGTTCTTGGCAGTCTGCAGGCATATACAACCGTTGTGTTTGATGAATTTCATCTCTATGGCGGCACCGAATTTGCCCATGCTCTCTTCTTGATTTTTCTGGCCAGACAACTGAAGATGTTTAGTCGCGTAGTTTTATTGAGCGCCACCCCGAATGAAGAAGTTACATTTTATCTGAGTAAGATCCTCAGGCCAAAAATTATTGATGGCAACGTCAATATTTTGCAGCAATTCGTAGGAACGCGGCAGGTTGCTCATGATGTGGAACTTAAAACGATGCCGGGGAAAAGAGATTTAATTAAAACAGTTCATGAAAAAGTATTTGAGCTCATAGATGAGTTGCGGGATCTGCAACATAAAAATGAAGAGGCAAATAAAAAAGGCCAATATATTCCCTGTATCGTTATCTTAAATTCGGTTGTTCAAGCCATAGCGTTGGAAGATCGGCTCGTAGAATCAGGCATATCAAGGGATGACATAGCACCCGTGCGGGGTCTTTCTGCCAGAAGCGCGCGAGATCTTCGTGGAAAACTGATTGTGATAGGTACGGCGGCTATCGAAGTAGGCATAGACTTTCAGGCTGACTATCTGATTTTCGAAGCTGGAGATGGGGCATCCTTTCTGCAGCGGTTTGGCCGAATTGGCCGGCATAATCCCGGGGTTGCCTTTCTCATTGGTGATCATCATGAATGTGCAGGCATTGAATCGATAGGTGAGAGCATATCCCGTGATCAGCTACAATCTGCTGTTAATGCAATATACCCTCAGCAAAATGCGCGCACCTGGTTTGTAGCTACCTTTGGAGGCATAGTGACTGTGTCCAGTCAGGCTTATAATTTCAAGAAAGCCATCGTTGAAGATTTTAATGCCGACCATGGTAGTAAAGAAAAAATCTTGCGGTGGTTGGATGAGGTGCTCGACAAATATGCAGATTTACTGGATGCAACCAAGATATTGACACAGGTGCGAGGATATTACAAACGTAAAAAGCCATGGTTGGACCACTATTCAGAGATTCAACTTTTCCGCACCTCTCTGCCGACACAGACTGTCTGGGATGTCAAAGAAAAGTTACGAGGTCGTCGTGAATGGAATTACGAGGCTGATGTGAAGACGCTTCTTTTCCGCGCTGAACGGCTTTGGTTTAATGATAAGCATCAGCGATTGTATGTGAAAGGTTATGGAGCGCTGCACAGAGTCTGGTTCTTTAAATCTTTCGAAAATGAAATTGATTCATTCTTTGGCACTATTCGTACAACATCTGACTATGAGCGGCATGAGATGATTTTTTTGCAGGACGGTCATCCTACTTCGGTTTCTCATGTAATGAGCAAGCCGCGTCATCATATATTTGTAGTTGTACCATATGAACAAGTCAGAAATGAAATAGATTGGCGGATAGCATGGTTCTGGTGCGGTAAATCGGGCGGCAGGAATATTATCGCCTTTGACGGTGACGCGCTATTATTAAAAGAGATTTGGAATCGTGTGCATTATGCGCGTGATTGATTTACAGAAATCTGGATCGCCAAATGGATGAGTGCGGGAGACGTGCGTAACGAAGAAGGCTTTTCATTGACCCGATAAAAGGGGACCAAAAGCGATGAAAACTCTGGTGATCTACGACATCGTCGATGACAAGACCCGCAACAAGGTGATGGATGCTTGCAAGGACTATGGACTGGAGCATATCCAGTATTCTGCCTTCTTCGGGGAACTGAACCGCAACCTGCGGCAGGAGTTGTTCCAGCGCGTCAAGCGCACCCTGGGCAAGAAAGAGGGCAAGATCATGGTCTGCCCGGTGTGTGATAAGGACCTGCACCTGCTTTTGGAGATTGAGATTGGCGGTGTCGCCGATACAGACAGTTCGCAGGCGCCGGGCGGTAAAACAGGTAAGGGTCGCATTTCCAAAGGGTCACGACGCGATCGGGCGGATGGCGACACTATTTTCATCTGATGGTACCGAAGTGTAGTTATCAATAACGTGGGAGGCAATATTGATGATCTTCCGGGTCAGCGATATCAAGCAGTATATGTATTGCCCCCGGGTCATCTACTTCAACTATGTCATGCCGGTGGACAAGAAAACCAGCTACAAGATGGAAGAGGGCAAGCTAGAGCATCTGAAGCTGGAGAAGCTGGAAAACAGAAGAAAACTGCGGCGCTACAGGATTGACGAGGGTGAGCGGTGCTTTCGCACTTTTCTCAAATCAGAGCGGCTTGGTCTGCAGGGCATTCTCGACCTGCATCTGATCACGCCCGACGGCTATTATCCCGTGGAATTCAAGAATTCGCTACGGCACGGCTCGCTGAACCACAAATATCAACTCACGTCTTACGGCATGCTGCTAGAGGAGCACTATCAGAGACCGGTCCGGTGTGGTTTTCTCTACCTGATTCCACGCCAGGAGATCTACCCTGTCGAGCTTACGACGATGACGAGGTCTTTCGTGCGGCACCTGGTGGACAAGATACGTATCATGATTGAACATGAAATCTTTCCTGCGCCTCCCAACCAGCGGGGGCGATGCACCGACTGTGAATACAGCAACTTCTGCGCCGATGTTTAAGCAGAGAAGGCCTGGGGAGAGGGGGTCGATTTATGTATTTTCTCACCGACGAGGAGAAGAAGCATTTACTGAAGGGGATGTTGCCCAAGTCCCGCGAGCTTGGTGTGGCCGATGAACTGAGGGGATGGAACTGGAACCTGCCTCCCCTGGAACCTATTTTCTCGACCCGTCTGGCACTTTACGAAGTGGCCAATGCTTACTGTCCCACCAATCGTGATCTGTTCCTGCGCCGGGTGGACAAAGTTAAAGTCAAGCCCAACGAGGCCATGATCAGGGGAACTATCTGTCATGCCGCCATGGTGCACGTGCTGGTGTCCGCCAAAAGGCTGATCTACCAATACGGAGTGGCCCGCTCCAGTGATATCTGCAGGGAATTGCTCAACCTGAGCCCGCCGTCCCCGCTTCCCGGCATCAAAGACCTGGACGCTGCCGTGCTTCCGGACGTGGAAGCAAAGGCGCGGCTGGTAACCGAATTTGAGAAGTCTCGTGTTGTGGCCAGGATTCAGGAGATCCTCATGAAGCACCCTTATATCGGCGAGGATTCGCTTGTGAACCTGGCCCTGCCGGTTGTGGTGGAGCAGAAGTTGGACGGATCTTTCCTCGGCTTGAGCGCCAACCTGAGCGCTGATGCCTTTGTTTTCTTCGAACCGATGATCCTCGACTTGAAATTTGGGGAGCCCAGAGATTTTCACAGGCTAACCACCACGGGCTACGCCCTGGTGATGGAGGCCATCTACGAGTTTCCTATCAACCTGGGCTGCCTGGTATATAGTGAGTTCCGCGGCGACCGGATCGTGGTCAAGAAGGACATCCACATCATATCCGACGAACTGCGGCAGTGGTTCATCGAGGCGAGGGATGACAAGGCGAGGATGATTGAGGAGGAGATCAACCCCGGCAAACCGGATAAGTGCTATGATACTTGCCCCTACCGGAACATTTGCGGTTGAACGGGTGGAGGGAGAAGAATTTTCGAAGATGAATCCGATAATGCAGGAACATATCCAGTTCCCGCTGTCAAGTGTTGCAGCCATTGTCCCGATGAATCTAGCAATGAAGGGAGATGTAGAGGATTATTGATTTTCGAAAATAGAGGGGGGTTCCATGCAGAATGTCCATCTTCGAAAAAGTAGGCTTGTTCAGTAAGAACACATACGCCTCAAGTGCTTGCAATTGCAGGCTTTTTTTGAGATAATTAGGGCGGTTGCAGCCATTGACCCGATGAATAGGGGACTGAAACGCGATT
>Ga0187882_1002390_pt1 | contig 17307 bp, 13 predicted proteins | sample June2016WEW_19_1_3_FD_132991 | JGI IMG/M metagenome (GOLD analysis project Ga0187882, IMG submission 132991) | Peatland microbial communities from SPRUCE experiment site at the Marcell Experimental Forest, Minnesota, USA - June2016WEW_19_150 | ecosystem: Environmental > Terrestrial > Soil >... | reverse complement strand
GATCTTGACGTCCAACTTTAGCCATGTGTTAGACTTGTTCTCAGTGGGCGAGTATACACCTGTCACGCAAGTATTCTCTGAATATTACCCGTCCCCGGGACATCTGGTCGGGTTCGCCACGACCGGAGTTGCTGCGTTCTACATGATCGCTGCAGGGATATGGCCAAAACGCGAAATCGAGTTCCTGCCCCTCGCTCTGATGGGGATACTGATTCTTTACGGATCAGCGGATATGTTCCCGACTGCTTTTCTCTGGGTGATTCCACTCCTCGCCCTATGGAACGTTAAGGAAGCAAGGTTTCGGTGGACGGCCATGCTTTACCTGATGATGGGCGTGTTCATATTCACGTTTTACTCGTCAGCTCTGACGCCACAGTCAAGCTTTCTATTCATCCCACATCAACTCCTTCCCCTCAGCGGAGACATTTTGGTGAGCGCTTCGAAGATTCCAAGTCTCTTTCTTGCTTTACAGATTCGTGCCGCCCTAGCTGGTGTCGCATTGGCTTACGCCGCGCTTGTTGCCGTAACATCGCTTCGAAGGAAGGGTGAATGAATGTCCATAACCGGCTTTTTCGCGAACCCTCGGATGAGGTTCGCTCTGATTGCTTCTGCGTTCGCCATTAAGGCCGTCGTTATGACGCTTACTCCAATGAGTCTAGACCTGAGCTTCGTCATGTCGAAGCAAGTTGCGCCCTGGGCCATGACTCCGTACGGTGAACTGCTGAGCGGAATTGTGGCATTTTGGCGTGTCATCCCAGTGGACCATCCGGAGATTGGCTCTGTGTGGACGACCCACCTGTTCGTACCGTCACTTGGGCTATACCTGCTTGTTTTCTTGGTGAAGTTGCCGCTTCTCCTCCTCGACGGCTTGACAGGGCTTGTCCTGCAAAAGATTTCATTTCAGCTCAGATTGAAAAATGACGGCTTTGTGCTCCTGCTGTGGTTTCTGAATCCCTATGTTACTTTGCTGAACGAGATGTGGGCGGCTATGGATTTGCTTCCGACGCTTCTGGTTTTGTTGGCCGTGTTCCTGGCTCTAAGAGGCAAAGTGGTGAGTTCCGCTGTAGCTTTGGGAACAGGTGTCGCAGCGAAGCTTTTGCCAGTTTTGTTGATACCGGCCTTTCTTCCCGGAAAGAAAAAGGGTTTTTCCATACTCCAAATCAGTACCGGAGTTCTAGGCGCGGTCGCGTATTTCGCATGGGTTTGGCATGCAGGATACGACCCTTGGCTCCAGCTCACACGATTTGACGTCTACACGCAATACTTCAACGAATTTACGGCGCAAACAACTCCGCTGTCGACCAGTGGAATCTTGGAGGCCCACGCAACGATGCTAGGCGTCGCCACGCTAGTACTCGTGGCCACATACTTTCTGATCCTCAAATTCGGGAATAATCAGGCGATTCTCCTAGACTCTGCCTTGCTGACGCTTCTACTGCTGCTGGCATTTACGAATTGGCCTCCGCAGTTCATCATCTGGCTTATCCCCTTCCTCACAGTTCAAGCCGTGCGCGACAGACGGAATGGGGCTCTCATGACGATCATTCTCACATCCGCATTCGTTGTTAGCTTACTAGCTTTTCCTTCATACTTCACGGCGAACGGAAACGGATTCTTCTTCTTTCCTTCTCAAAACAATGAAACCTTCAAGTATGCTGCGACGACGCTTGACATTTTAGCTCGCGACGACTTAGTGCAATATATCGCCGTACCGATCGCACGTGCGGTGTTCTCCTCGACATGTCTCGTTTACTCTTTGAAACTCGTCCAAAGGAATACGAGGCTTCTGTCGACATTTCTATCGTATTTTACCCCACCACGGTGAGCACAGAGCCATGATCAATCGATTGGCCGCGATGAAAGTTGCCATAGCTACCCTGGTACTGATCAAATGCATCCTCGCCGCACTCACGCCCTTCAGTGCAGATTTCATCAACTGGATCCTACTAGGAAGATACCTACAGTCCGCGAACATTTTTCTCGGCCTCTATACCGGTCCCTCGTTCATCTTCGCGGCAGTATATGATGTCTGGCTAGCTGTGACTCATAATCCGCAAGTCGTCGATCAATTGTACCATGCTTATTGGAGCGGGCCAAATATCGTAACACCGTCACCTATAATCTTCGCATTCACATTCGTCATGAAGACCCCGCTCCTTCTAGCCGACGCCCTCACAGTCTATATCATATTTCAAATCGTCAAACGTAGGGAAACGTCGGAAGAACGAGGCCTAACCGCAGGGCTACTCTGGGCGAGCTCACCACTCGTGCTTCTTCTCGAGATGTTCAACACTGTCGAGATCTATCCAGCACTCCTCATCATGCTGGGTTCGTACGCCATCTATCTTTCCAAAATCAAGACAGGATCAGCGCTTTTGGCGTTGGGATCGGCGCTGAGATTGGCTCCACTCCTAATATCGTGGGTATACGTGGTTGCTCTCGCTCGATCGCGAGAGTACAGAACACTTGTTGAGTTCTTGGCTGTTCAATTTGCCTTCTTTGGATTTGGCGCGACGTACGTGGTCCTGCGTTACGGGAGCCACGCATTCTTCCAATTCTTTACAGAACGACCGGGAATAGTAATCCCCGAAGGCTTGACGTTCATTGGTCCATTTCTTGGTTCAAGCTTATCTCTCAATCCATACGGACTGGGATTGGGTGCCACTTTCGCCATTCTCATGGCATACATCATAAGTCAACCCACCAAGTGGCCTAACCGACCTCTCGGTGCGGAAGTGGTAGCCATGTTTGGGGTATTCTTTGCTCTAGTGTGGTTTTACATTGATTTCTTTCTATGGGTCATCCCCATGCTGGTTATCTTCGCGCTCGTCGCAAACTTTGGTTCACGACGGTTCCTATTAGTAACAGGACTAGGGCTCCTCTTCGCGCTCGTTCAGTTCCCTCAATATGAAAATGCGTATGGAAAAGCTGTCCTATTCATACCGAATCTCAATGGAACTATGCTATACGTCTCTTCAATTCTAACTGCCATTATTTGGCACCCGGTGATAGTTGCACTGGCGCGATCACTGTTGAGCGCCTCCTTGGTATTGACGGTCTTTTGGGCCATCAAAGATTCGATCAGGCCAAATCCCCACGGATCTACAGCCGCAGACGTGCTATCCAAACGAAAGTGACGCGAACCGGACGTCGTCTCCGCGCCAAGAAGAGGCGTAATCCAATGGAAATGGATGTATGTTTGAAGGCCTCCGGGTTCAGATATCGAACTCTAGTGGCATAGTGCATTGCCGAGGGATGCGTAACTCCACGAGGTATTTCTGTTCGCGAATCAGAGTGCCTTCAACCCTGAAAATAGCGCCCTCACCAGAAGAAACTGAAAACGCGGAGCATCAGGTATATAACAAGTGCTTTGGTTTAGTGCGCTGCAAAGCCTAGGCATAGAGATGGAAAAATGCTTGATCTGTCGCTGCAACCTGACAATCTGACATATCGGGATGGAGAGACCATTGAGGAAAAGGATTAGGCAAGGATTGAATATTGCCCTAATTCTCCTGACTTTTATTGCGCCGTTTGACCTTACCCTTCTTTGATGCTCACAGAGTAAGTTCGGGAGTCGTAACGAATGCACCCGGGAATCATTGAGTTCTTCATTGTTAACACCGAACCATCCGATTTCAACAATAAACGAATTCTTGAAGTGGGAAGCAGAGACGTGAACGGAAGCATCCGTCCTTACATCCTCAAAATATCTCAACCGGAATCGTATACTGGAGTTGATATGGAGGCGGGGAAATTTGTCGATGTCGTATTAGATGCGGAAAGGCTCGTTCATCACTTCGGGGTGAACGTATTTGACGTTGTAATCTGCTGTGAGATGGTCGAGCATGTTAAGAATTGGCAACTCATATTTGGGAATCTTAAACGCGTGCTAAAACCTACCGGGCTGATGCTTCTAACAACTGTCATGCCTGGATGTCCTCTCCATGAATTCCCATCTGATTATTGGCGTTACGAACGGAGCGACATGAATGAAATTTTCTCAGATTTTCAAGTTTTGACAATTGAAGCCGACTCGGAGATTCATGGAATCTACGTTAAGGCTTTGAAACCGGAAATCTGGCAACCCAATAACTTAGAGGGAATTCAGCTATACTCTATGGAACATGAAAGAAAACAAGCTACGGAGTACCATGTGATCAGCTTCCGCGTGAAGGAGAAATATCTCCGCATAGTGAGGCCTTTATACCGTTCCCTTTTCCCGCGAAACAAATGATGTGCCCTGAATCCTCGCTGGTCTGAATATCCAAATAACTAACCCCCTGCCACCAACAAGAACCTCAGCGGCGACTATAGTTCAGAACTCTTCCCACATAATATGGACCACTCAAAATATATAATGAGAATATACGTTTTCCGTATGTGCACTACTCGAAACTCGGAACGACGAGCGCCGATCTCTCCTGGTCGGATTCTACATTGATTTCTTTCTATGGATTATCCCAATGCTGGTCATCTTCGCTGCCGCCAAGTTCGGTTAAAGACGGTTCCTATTAGTAACAGGACGGGGCCTCCTTTTCGAGGGTAACGGCAAGTTGTCGTCACCTACGCTAGTCTAAATCTCGGTGTCAGAAACCGTCACCCACTCCAAGTGAAGGTTTCTATTTCATCCACTAATTGTCTTATTTTCTGCGAAGATACCCTTTCGGATTCCAAGTGATTAAGTAGGCTTCCTTAGACCTGTCAACTTCAAAGTCGCCGTTTTCACGCAGAAATTGTTCCACTGCTTCATATGGACCTGGCTTTGGCCCTAACTCTAAGCCGTGGTGACATATCCCATCCTCAACGATGAAGTAACTGCCCCGCGTGATTATTGGACTGTACTTCCTTAGAACATTCAATGTATTATCGTAGGTGTGCGAACTGTCTTCAATCACCATGACAGGCATTCGTCCAGTACAGAGATCACATACAGTTGACAAGCGCTCGCAAGCATCGCCAGTTACAAGTCTGATTCTCGGATGATTCCTGACAAGGGCTGGCACCTTGCTGTGGTCTAGATCAACACTAATCACGAAGCCTTGGCCAATATGGTCGAGCATATGCGCCAAGGCCAATGCAGTTCCACCGATGTGGGTGCCAATCTCCACAATAACTGCTGGTTTCAAGTCAAAGACTATTTCTTGATACGTCCAGAAATCAAGAGGATTCTTGATAGTAGGGACACCGAAATATGTTGTCTCAAATGTTCGGGCTTGGATGATTCCGAGCAAGTCTTGGATGGGCATCTGTAAGCAATTCTCCATGAACCTCTTTTCCCGAACATTTCCAGCCCTAGTGAAAAACCGTCTAGCCCAAGCTCTCATGTCAGGGATTATTGCGCTCTGGGGATTTGTAAGTTGCGTTCTTGATTATCGTGATTCACACAAGGCAATTGCAATCGGCTCCGTCCCTGATTAGGGCTGGGTTTCCGCTCTTCGCGGTCATGAGAGCTAGTGCACTTGTGTCACCTGCCCAGAACCCAATCTCTGCTATACATCTCGTCAATTCTTACCGCCGCCACTTTGCACCCAGTGATAGTCGCCCTAGCACGATCACTCTTCAGCGCCTCCTTGGTACTGACGGTCTTTTGGGCCATCAAGGATTTTGGCAGGTTGAATCCTCACAGGTGTATCAGTGCGAACCGGCCATCTGAAAGGAAGGAATACAACCTCTCTTTAACGCAGCTTGCTCCATGACCAGAGAAACAAGATTGCAGAAGATGAGACATCGAGCATTAGGCACAAAGCAAATGCCTCGGTCCAATCTCCCTTCTCAGAATTTTTAGAACCCTACCCCTGATCTGATTGCTTCAAGGCATTCTGTCTCCTAACCTGGTTCCTACTCCGGTCTCTGCGAGGTTCATCCATTTCATCTCTGCATACAGTGATATATCGGTTCAAAATCGCGGCCGCATGAAAGGCGTCTCAAAAATACATCCAGTTGCAGCGACCGCTTTCGAAGAGTGGCTGAGGTTATGGCAAACTCATAAGGAGACGTTAACAGGTCACTGAGACGACGATCAAGCACCGCAGAACTTCCCGCTGCCCATCCTGCACGCAACACCTTGGCCATTCGTGCGATCTCATCCAAGCCATGCTTGTATTTCTTACGGCGAGCGAGGTGATGCGTTAAGTAGAATAACAAATAGTCAAGAAAGGCGTGATCGATGAGCTCGCCCGATTTTTCAAGCGGCATCGAAGTTACGTTACTCAATTCGTGGCCTATACAATCGCGGAAGAGCGAGTATTTTCGTGAAAAGTCCTTGGAGACAATCAACTGATTAAATGGCACGAGTGATGGATCCAACTTGGGATCATAATCACCATGTGATTGGTAGCGTCTCACCATGTAAAGAGTATCCAAAGACTTCAATTTGCCCTGGATCGGTAACAAACACATCAAGAAATGTTCCGCAAAGAAGAAATCCGAGGTCACTTTCGCTGTCAGTTCCATATTTCTTATTTGATCGCGCCTGCGATGAACTGCAAAAAGGGCACAATCCGGGCCCTCGTTGAAAGCGCCTTCAGCAAAGCGGCTAGACGGATCGTTACTTTCGATGTTTAGCATTGTTTTACGAATTGCCCAGAGCTTGGATCTTGGAGTACTGGAGTCGGGCATTCGCCATCGTACTTTATGCGGTTTCCTAACCTCCGCGGCATACAAAGACAAATACCAACCGCTCGCCGCTGCATAATCCTGGTTCGATTCGAGGAAATCCACACACTTCCTCAACGCCTTTGGTAAGACAAAGTCGTCGTCTGAGCACACGATGGAGTACTTGGTGTCGGCCACTTTCAGAGCCTCGGCGATTTCGCCAAAAAGAAAGGTGCCAGGTTCGAACTTCAGGTAGCGCAGTTCAAGGTCGTTTCGCAATGAGTTAACGATCTCTTGATTGGCCTCGCGTTCAGGTGAAGGGCTTGAATCCCCCACAACAATTGGCCATGAAAGTCCCTGATCACGTAAATAACTCAACAATTGCTTTAGATAGCGGGGCCTGCGCAGAGTTGGTATTACGATGCAAGCGGATTCAAGCTCTTTCACACTTACACCATCTTGGGTACTTCCACGAAGTCACCAATGCGCGAGGGTTCTCGCCGTGAGGATATTACATTTTCCGCCTTGGCTTTCCTACCATGCCGCCTTCGTTTAGTGTCTGCAGTTTCTGCTCCAAGGCCGCGATTCGCGCCTTGTCGTTCTCGTCAAGGAGGCCGTTAGCATTGAGGGATTTCTTTAGCATGACGAGTAACTCATAGTATACTGGACCATAGACCTCCAGGGTAAACCCCGGCGGCAGTTTGTAATAATACGGGTTCGCTTCAACTGAGATATCCACCTCCGAGGTGAACGCAGCGCTCCTCTTGAGGTGTAACCACCCAATGATGACTGAAAAAGGAACGCCTATCACCGTCCCCAAGACAGCAAAGGGCACGAAGCGCGGAAAAACAGTCAGTAGGTCTGGGATGTTCTTTATGGCAAGATAATACACCGTGATCAAGGTGGAAACGTAGCCCAGCAGAAAAGTGAGGTACGTTGAATATCCAAGCCTGAAATAGTACCAGACCCTCGCTATGAATCTGCCAACTCTGACCGGCATATCTAAGTCACTTCTCGCGAACACTCGGTCACCTGTGACTGTCGCCTTAAAATGCATTACGAACTCCCCTCACTCCACTAACTGATTGTCGAAGCTCAATGAGTAAATGAATTCTGAGGAGGCGAGTCTATTGATTAGGGATTAGGTCATCACACTTACTGCCTATTCGCAACTACAATGTTGCCGCCTTCCGTTCGGTTTTAATTCTTCAACTTTGAGTTCGCTTGGTGGATGGTTGCGGAAACGAGCAAACATAATGCTGACTCAGCCAGAACGCTTGGTCACCTACATTGGAGTTGGCGGAGGACCTTAGATGTCTGAGTACGGAGAGAGACTGAGACTTGCTCTGCTGAAGCAACATAACCTCTATTTCGATTACGATAAGAAAACACTCAGACCCGAGTACAGTGAACACATCAACTGCCCCGTATGTGGATCGAATCAGAACCACGTTCTCTTCCGAAAAGACTGGTTCACATTCTGCAAATGTGACGAATGCTCGATGGTTTACCTCAACCCAAGACTCAACAATCAGGCTACCCATGCCTTCTACAACAGTGAATGGACGTTTCTCTATAACAAGCGCAAATTCGGCCTTGAGAACACGTCCATTAATCAATCCATGATCCTAGATGACCAGCAGAATCTGAAGAACCTCGAAGCTATCCTACGGTTGGTTGGAACACGAAGAGGTGACTTGCTAGAAATAGGTCCAGGGGGACGAGGAGCGCTCCTCAAAGTCGCGAAGGAAAAGGGCTTCAGAGTTCACGCCGTGGAAATCGGCGAAGACAATGTCCGCAATCTGAAGAAGCTCCTAGGCGATGGGGCGGTATATGACAGAGATTTGGCCGAAGTACACTTCAATTCGAACTCTTTTGACGTAGTTTACATGCGAGATGTCCTAGAACACGTGCTTAACCCGAGGCCGTTGCTCGAAGAAATTAGTCGAATACTGAAACCGGGGGGAATAGTCAGCATAGCCGTGCCAAACATCGAAGGTTTCATCCATAAGATTGTGAGGCAGAATCACGTTGTTGTTTTCGGGTTCGCACACGTGAACTACTGGTCCCCCAGGACTCTCCAGAGAATCCTCGATCTGTCCGGATTCAAGGTTATAGAGATGCGGCATCAAACTGATGATCTCAGGATACCCGAACTGGCCACGTATTGCCTAGGACAGCTGCCTTTCACAAGCGTCAGAAGAAGAAGGGTGGGCCTGCTCAATCGACTGATCGTTGGGTTGACACGCAGAGCCGTTGCACATGAACCCCTCAAGTCCTTCGACGATTGGCTCCCGCGTCTCGCAGACGCGGCTCGGCGAGGGAGCGTACTGAACGCCATTGCCAGGAAGAATCGTAATTGAACGCTATTGCCGTTGGATCATGAGCAGCAGCAGGATTCTTCTCGAAAGTAGCAGTCTGCTCAGAAAGCTTAGTTCTCAAGATCCGTTGGGGCATGGTCTCCTGTAGAATCCAATAGTGACCTAATTGCTTCCACGAAACGTTTCGCTGCATGGCCGTCCAGCTTGTAGGCGAGAGATTCTCGAAACCGCTTCCGAGCTTCCCCGAGTTCGTGCCTGACCTTCTCGTTGTGCAGCACGGTTTCAATCGTTGGTAAGATGTCCTTCTCGCTCTTCACAAGGAGAGCAACGCCGTCTTCATCATATCGCACGCTGTAAGGGTTCTCGCTCAGATTAAGGCAAATCAGCGGTTTATCGAATAGAACAGCTTCGGAGCCTACGGTGGACATACCCGTGAAGACAATGTCGCTGGCATTGAGCAAGGAGTAAAGAGGAACATCAGTGCTGATTGTTGCGTTTGCGAATTCCTCCTCCTTCAGGATCCGTTCATACTCTACCGGGTCCTCGTCGGGATGGGGCCTGATTATCAGCTTGAACCCGCTAGGAAACGACTTCAGTTGCCGAACAAGTGCGCGGACCCATTGCGCGGTTCCCGGTGCAAGCATATAGGAGGTTACAGAGAAGAGTAGGTCGCCCGGATTAGCGTCGAGGAGCCTCCGTACATGCTCTCGGTCTTGCGCAGTGCCACGATTGGCTATTACGTCAAACTTGGGGTTTCCAACAAGAATAATCTTCTTTGGGTCGACGCCGTCCATAACGAGTGCCTGCACGCAGTCTTCTCCAGTGGCAATAATGAAGTCTGAATTGTCGTATGTTCTAAAGGCTAAGAGATCGCCGCCCGGCTTTTGCCCGTACACCCAACTGTAAACGAAAACCATGACTGGGACCCGGCGGGTTCTTGCAATGCTGATCGAAGCTCTGACGACGTGCGAGTGGAGTGGATAAGCGACGACTAAGCTAGGCCGCGAAACTTGGAATACATGGTTCACCCAGAGTATGCGCGAGTAGACGCCAACGAGCGTCCTAAAGTTGACAAACTGTCGGCAGAACGATGATGCAATTAGCGCATCAATCGTGCCGACCTTATTCTCATGCACCAGTTCGTGGGCCGTGCGCGTGAGCCTTCGAAATGACTTAGCCCACTGGAACGTACTATGTGAAACATCGTAGTACTGGCTATACGCAATACTCTCGATAAGGCCTTCTTTGAGATACTCTTGCGTAGATAGGCTGTCCACTGCCACGAACGGTTCCATATCGGGACTCTCTCGCAGCTTTTTCAGGACAGGGGTTAGTGGCTCCATGCAAATTCGGTTGTCAACAGTAACGAGCAAGACATTCTTTCGTCCCCTCTCATGGTTCAACTGTTTGGCCTGTGTGCCTGTGTTCGGACTAATGTCGGAGCTTCGACCTGCTGCCGCTTTCCACCTTCTCAAAGCGAACCTCAGGGCGGCTCGGATATACCCCCAGCGTCTTGTACGGCCAATTTCGAACTGGTCAAGAACAGGTAATTCAGAGTCTGGCCCGCTCCGTAGTAGGTTTGAACTTGTGAAGAGCAGAATCGCTCCGGGTTTGGACGCATTCGAGTGAAAAACGTGTTTGACTCTAAGAATCCCAGCGATATATGTACTGATTTCGTAGTGAAGTAGATCAAGAGGGTTGATGCCTTTGAAGAGGATGGCTTCGTCCCCGAATTTGCCTATAATCTTCTCTGCTCTTCGTTGTGCTTCTTCGATAATTCCTTCCTCAACTTCGGGGGCCAGCTCTTCAGTAAAGAGTCGTGTTCGGAATCCTAGCCGAAGAAGGTGTTTGTAAGATTGGTAATCCACTGTAAGTAGTAACGGGGTGTGTTTGTATCTCGACCCAATGCGATCGATAGCTTTGCGGACCGCTACGACAGCTTTCGAATCCTGCATCTTCAAATCGATTCGGATAACGATAAGGTCCATTGCAAATCTCGGCCACACTAGGGGCTGATCCGAACTTGCCGACGCGCGGTCAAATTGCGTTCAGATGGCTGCTATCAGTTGGCTCTGAATAAAAGTTGGTGGGTGGACTCAAGGCGTCTACAGGTGCTCGAAGCGAAATCGGCATCGAATCCGTTCATCCGCGAGTGCTATGGGCCCCTCGTCAAGTCCCTGCTCGACAATTCTTCCCGAATCGCAGTTGGGGCATGACAGTTCGTGGCATAGGCATATCTCGCCGCAATCTTGGCAGGTTTGATACTTCCTATCCCTGGAAATCTTGGGCGAGCTCAATAGAATTCTTGTCCTTATTCTTCGCTCTCGTTCAAGCCATTCATCATAATTCAATCGGAAACCTCTACGCTGTCTCCCAAACGGGATGTCTTAGTTTCCACTGTCCTTCTTCGCTTTTCCAAAGGTGCGGGGATCGGGCTTTCTCGCAGAGTTCGCGGAAATGGTTCGCTTCCATCCCGATATAGCCCATGACTTCGCTGAAGTACCTTTGAGGAACCTCGCCGTCGAACCTGCGAACTAGTGCAACCCCTTCCTCTCTCGTGATGTGCTTGTTCCGTATCTCTTGTGAGGCGTCATAGGAAGCCCTGCCAAGGCCGAACTTGATGTATGTCGTGTAGTAATGGAGGTCGTCGATTTTGTCATCGATGCTGTTGTATTTACTATAGGTCCCTTCAGTCCTGAAAGGACGAGCTTGGAATCCCGTGTTTTCTACAGCGTAGTAGTAGCTCTCCTGCGGAGTCCACTTCAAGTAGTACCCCAAGTAGTGGACCTCAATTTCGTTCTGTTCCAACTTCTTGTAATCGGCCGGGAGATATGGCGTGAGATCGTTGAGCGTCAAGTTGTACTTCTTGATTAGTTCTGGAATCCGAACGCCTGACAGGTAGACCTCCGAGAGGTCTTGCATTGTGTAGTACGACTTATCACGAAGCGAGGTCTGCGTTTCCGCCAAAGGGTTTCCGTATTCAGCCTCAGATTCTCCGTAGAATATCAACGGAAGCTTGTACTTCATGGCAATTTTCGGTGCAACGTTCTTCTGCCCCAAAATGAACGTTTGGAATGGGTGGAGAAGGTTCTCAATGGCCAGGTTCGTAAGCAACCTGTGAACCTTTCCATTCGGCTTGAATGTGACGTTGTCAAATCCGCCCACCTCAATCCAATTGCGGAAATTCGCCCAGCCATATTCAGTGTAAAGCGTGGGCGGCCAGGTGACTGTCAAAGGATGCATGCCGTACCTGTATTTTAGGACATGAGCCGCATACGCAGAATCTTTCCCACCACTCCCAGGAACAAGACAATCGTAGCAACCATCGTCACGCCGGTACTTGTTCAACAGGGTTCGGAGTTCTTGTTCGCGTGCCTGCCAATCGATGTCTTCTTTCTTTTCTGCGTAGCGACAAGCGTCGCATACGCCATCATCATCTATGTGCAACGTAGGCGTCTTGCGATCTTTAGTATGCCTGAATTCAGGATAGGATGAGGGGCGCTGGTTCGACATAACGCAACGTTTGCAGAAAGTAACTCGGCTAGGAAGCCCGTAGTACGCTTCCACTTCAGGTGAAAGGTCCGTCAAGTCTCTTTTCATCTCTTAGCGAATGCCGCAATGTTTCCATATATCTGTAGTCCCCTCGGTCCACTGCGCTCTGGGTGGAATTGGGTCGCAAATATGTTCTTAACAATAAGGCTAGAACAGAATTCAATATTCCCGTACAGCGTAGTCGCTAGAACGACACGTTTGTCGCTTGGTTGCACGTAGTAGGAGTGCACGAAATACATGAATTCCCCATCCCGCACGCCAGCCAAGGGAGAGTTGTCCCATTCGCGGTTTCCTTTCTTCTGAATGCGGTTCCAACCAACCTGCGGGACCTTCAGTGTCTGGTTGCCCTCGACGGGACCCTCAAACTTCACCACCTGCCCTTCAACCAGTCCCAGTCCTGAATGTCTGCCGAATTCATAGCTCTCTGTCATCAGCAGTTGCATCCCAAGGCAGACGCCAACCAAAGGTTTCCCGGACAACGCCGCTTCTCGCAGCACAGGCACGAGGCCCAACTTAGTCAGAGTATGAATTGCGTCCCCAAACGCACCTATTCCAGGTAGAATGATTACGTCTGCCCTTTCGAACGTGGTCTTAGCGTTCGTGATCGTGGCTTGAATCCCGACATGCTCGCATGCATGCTTCACACTGTAGAGATTCCCCAGCCCAAAGTCAACGATCACCGCATTTACCAAGATCGAAGCATCCATTCATTAGTTCTGGATTCGGCACGCAACGCCTCGCTTGGCCAAAAATCCCTTCAAATCCAACAAGTCGCAGGGGTTTATGTTGGAAAAGCTCGGCTTTCCACGTTTCAGGAATTCAATGTTGCCCTCTTCGGAAAAATCGCCTTCGCGATATTCCAATCTGCTGGCATAGTCGTAATGTAACATTGAAGCTAAGCTTACAGCTTGAGCATTACCTTTCGCAATCACGTCATAAACGTGTTCTGGACTCCCGGCACCGCCACAAGCAATCACTGGTATGGAGACAGATTCAGATATCTTTCGGGTCAATTCCAGGTCGAACCCTGCCCCCGTCCCTTCCCGTTCTATGGACGTAACAAGAAGTTCACCTGCTCCTAACTCTGCGGCCTTAATTGCCCATTCAAAAGCGTCTACTCCGCTCCTTTCGCGTCCATAGTCTGTGTAGCACTCGTACGTGCCGTCGCGGTTCTTGATTGCTTCGACTGACACGACTACTGTTGAGGAGCCGAAAGCGGTCGCAGCCTCGCGAATTAATTCGGGACGGTGAATTGCAGCAGTGTTTATTGATACTTTGTCTGCCCCAGCCCTCAGAACGGACCTTACATCATCCACGGTCCTGAGTCCTCCTCCCACCGTCAGAGGAATGAAAATCTCGCGGGCAGTTCGTTCAACTATGTCGAGCAGGCTGTTTCGTCCGTAAAGGCTGGCGACCGCATCGATGTAGAGCAGCTCATCGGCCCCTGTCTCATAGTAATGGCGAGCAAATAGCTCCGGTTTTCCCAGAACCCTTAGTCCTTCCAAGTGCACGCCCTTGACGAGGTTTGGGCCTTTAATGTCTAATCGTGCAATGATTCGGATGAACACTCGTTTCCCTCACTCCGCCTTCAGATTGAGGCGCTCGAGAGCAAATCTCGCGAAATCTAAGTCGTGTTTGTAGTCTATGTCAATTGCTTCATACCACTCAGCCGGTACCCCGCAGGTTTTGCCTCCAGTAATCATGTGAGTTTCTCTAAAGAATGCGGTCTTGAAGGCGTATACTCCGCCAGTTGGATAGTAGACGGGTGGTGGTACCTGGGCACTGTAAGGTGAACCCTTGGGCAGCACCATGAAAGGTTCCAAGCTCCCATCTTCTTGCATCTTGAGTGCCCACCAAGGTTTCTTATCTGCCAGGAATATCGAGATAGAAGTGTCAAACTCTCCTCGGACCGCGGACACTGCACGTTCTATTGTCTGGGGTCTTGTCAGGGGTGTCGTCGCTTGCAAGAGCGCCACGACAGTCGGATCCTCACCCGCTGCACTCATGCAATCGAGGGCGTGTGCCACTGCATCTTCAGGGGTGGCGGTGTCAGTGGTCAGTTCTTGGGGACGATCAATCGCGACCGCACCCGCGTTCCTCGCGATGGTTGCGTACTGCTCGCTGTCGGTGCTCACGAAAACCTTCCCGACAACTCCTGAGGTAAGAGCTGCAGAAATCACCCATTCAAGTAGTCGCTTCGGGCCAAGGTAGGAGATATTCTTGTCGGGAAAACGAATGGAGGCCGAGCGAGCAAGTATCAACGAGACGGTGTCTGCGCGTGGGCTACCTACCATTGTCTACGGCCTCGCACGTTCGAACGTGTGAACAGGCAAAGCGTGGACCCTAAAATGCATTCCTACATTTCCCTCACTCACGCTGTCCAGTTCTCATACCGCATAACCGAAGTCTACTTGAGTCGGCAGCTAGCTCTATTGACCTTGGAGTAGTTCATTGCGTCGGTTAGTTATCGCGTCAGCCAGCGCACAGATACCGAGCTCCTGGTCCGACGCAGAAATTGTTCGCGGACCACAAATTGCAGTGTACACTCCACCTGAATGCGTTGGAAGAGCCATAGAGTGGACGCAGAAAATTCCTGAAATGCAAGTCAACGACCATACTCTAATTGATATTCTGCGTTACGGTGACACGTCCCTTTGGTGGTTCATACATACATTGGTCTTCTCATCCGCAAAACAGGCCATTCTTACTATTGAGCGCGGCGAGCAATTATTGCAGGAAAAATCTCCCGACCAAGTTCTTGTGGCAGGCATAGGTGGGCTAGGAGACCTCATAGCGCAACTTTGTGACCGAGCCAACATACCCTGTAGCATACAGGGCAGATCACTGCCAACGATCGATGAAAACCTAGTCGACAACACCAAAATCACCTTGGGGCGCATCCTCCTGCACATCAAAGAACTCCGCAGAAGGCGCATCACCAAGAACACCAGAAACCATCCAGATCGGTCGGAACGACCTCGCGTCCTGGTTTTGTCACCGTCTGCAAACTGGCGCTCGGTTTTGAGCTATGAATCCGGGAAACATGAGAAAAGAGACGTCTTCATGGGTCGCCTCATACGTGAGATTCAGACGAAGGGCTTTGATGTTATCGGTGTTGATGTTGATTACTCGCTTAATGGACACGTCGATATTCTTAGGGATAAAATCAGTAACGCTGGGATTGAGTGGGTTGCGTTTGAGCAGTATTTGACGAATGATGTCAAATCAAAACTACGGCTAGATCCGAATTATGGTCAATTGAATAGAGCATTTGCGTTGCTCGACAGAAGCGACGCTTTCAAGAGAAATCTGCAATACAATTCAGTTGGGCTTTGGGGGTTCATGCGAGGGAGGTTTCGAAGGGCACTCTCCGGCCTCCACGCTCTGCATGACGCTCAGCTGATAGAAGCTGCCCGCGAGATGCTTCGCGTAGAGTTACCCGATGCCGTGGCCATGACCTATGAGACAGGGGCCTACGCGCGTGCGGCAATAGTTGCAGCATGGGAGAAGGGGATACCCACCCTAGGAGTTCAGCACGGGTTCATTACTCCAAACAGCGTTGAATATCTACATCCGCGAACAGCGCGCTCAAGATCCGAGGAAGGTTGCCCTGTCCCAACGAAAACCACTCTTGGTGGAAAATATTCAGTTGAGATCCTGACCAACCTCAGCTCCTACGACGAAAATGCCGTCGAAGTAACAGGTTATACTAGGCACGATGACTTGGCAGAATTGAAGCGAAATGAATCCAGGCTGAGCAAGAGAGAACTGCTGGGTTCTTTGGGCTTAAGCGCGGCTGCAAAAACAATAATGATTGCGTCAGGTGGCTTCCACTCAAAATACGGGTGGACCCCTGAGTACGACAAGGTGATTCTCCAGACTCTGCTGACCCTCTCGGAAGCCCGACCCGACACTCAGCTGTTAGTGAGGTTGCACCCCATGGAAGATGGAGTCATGCAGTGTGAGATTATAGGGAAGCATCACGCAAGATGCAAGATTGTCAAGGGCGAGCGCAACGATCTTCTCTTGGCCTCAGATTTACTCGTGACCGTGAATTCGGCTCTAGCCCTGGATGCATTAATTCTTGGAAAGCCAATTTTGATGCTCGAGGGGGGCGGTGAGAATGTGCCTATCGTTGATCTAGGCAACGCTGCAACTTTCTACAGCTTGGAAAACCTAAGCGAGCGGGTGACCAACGTACTCGACACTCCTGATCTCCCTGAGGAGAAACGAATGGAAATGCAATCACAGATGGTGCGGCATGCGAACTCCGTCGACGGGCACGCGAGCTTTCGCGCTGCTTCTATCCTATGTGAACTGGCGAAGACATACCGAGACGTGACACAAGCGCCCTTGCCGCGATGACGTAGGCTAGACGATCCTAAACACGCAATTACAGGCAACGGCTCAAGTATGAGCGGGCTTCAAAGTAACTCCGCTGCCCTAGATCACTCTGAATTCGGGAAGCGGAACAATGAACCGCCCCCCTGCCTGATGGAATGCGTCTTCCCTTGCCAAGAATTCCTGAAGAAAGTGCCAAGGTAGGATGAGGAAGTAGTCGGGCTTTTCGGCTCTCGCTTGTTCTTCTGAGATTATGGGGATCCCTGTGCCTACGGTTCGCATTCCCCACTTGTCGGGGTTCCGTTCCGCGGCTGCTGCAATCAACGTATTATTCAAGTTGTAGAATTGTAGCAGTGTGTTTCCTTTAGTTGACGCGCCGTAAACGTAGACCTTCTTTCCCTTCTCATGTTCCGTCCTAACGAACCTACACAGCATATCCCGCAATTCCCTGACACGCGTTGCGAATTCATCATAAGGCCGCAGGTCATCCAATTTCATT
>Ga0187882_1002388_pt1 | contig 17314 bp, 11 predicted proteins | sample June2016WEW_19_1_3_FD_132991 | JGI IMG/M metagenome (GOLD analysis project Ga0187882, IMG submission 132991) | Peatland microbial communities from SPRUCE experiment site at the Marcell Experimental Forest, Minnesota, USA - June2016WEW_19_150 | ecosystem: Environmental > Terrestrial > Soil >... | reverse complement strand
ATTTTGTCGACATTTTCCTCGGGTAAACAGGCCTCCTCCAGCCAATTGTTGATGCTGATCTCATCCAGGAAAAAGGTGCGGATATTGATCCGATGAAAACCGGCATCTGCCACGAGTTCCATGATGTCGCTCTCCAGAAACGTGTGCCGTTTTTCCTTGAATCTGAAAATCTTGACGAATTCTCTTTTCAGACGATAATTTGGAGGAACCCCTTCGGCAATCACGATCCGTCCACCTTTCCGTAACACGCGGAAGCATTCTCTGACACCTTTCTGGAGGTTTTTCATGACATGGTGCAGCACCATCCGGCTGACCACCACATCAAAACACCCGTCGGCGAAGGGCAGATGGTCGATGTTGGCCTGCTGAAAGTATATTGGCTTGTGCAACCGGTCGACTGGATGCTTGTGGGCAATGCGTAGCATTTCCATCGACAGATCCATGCCCATGACTGCCCTGCAATACGGTTGGACACAACGTGCGATTGTCCCAGTACCCGTGCCGACATCAAGCACGATCTCCTCTCCGGTCAGCCGGAGTTCTTCGAGCAGGGTTTCGAGGTAGAGATCGCGATTCACCCACTGGAGCATGTCGTACGTTGCTGCGCGCTTCACCCATGACGTACTGATCGTGGCCATTATCCTCTCCAAGAAACAATGCCAAAGCCGGACTCTACATGACGGCGTTTCATTTTGCCCAAGACCCCTAGCGATCTTCTGATTCAGCTTGGTACTTATCTGGCGTATTCAGTTCGCGCTCCTGCCGATGTGCTTGCTGAAGCTCCCTGTCAAGTTCCAACGCCCACGCGGTTCGTTCCTCAAACTCGGCCTGCAATCCGGCATGCCGCGCGCGTTCCTCCGCCAGGGTTTTTTCGAGCGCCAGTGCCCACCGGGTTCGTTCTTCAAATTCGGCCCGCAGGTGTGCAAATTGGGCGCGCTCTTCCGCTATGGTTTTCTCGAGTGCCTGTACCCATTGGTACCTCTCCTCGACCAGTTTTTCCAATTTCTTCAGCTGTTTTCTCAATGATCCAGCTTCTTCGACGCGAGATATGTCTTCAGTTCCAGAGAACATCCTGGCAAGCTCGAGATATCTTTCCCTGGCTGATTGCAGACTTCCTTGAGCCTGATCGAGATACGCAAGCCGCTGAAAATTGAGAATGGTGTAGTGTGGGTAGAGGTTCTCGGGATCGAGTGAAAGCGCATACTCGAGCCATCGGCGGGCTTCATCGAATAGATTGTTGTCAAAGTACAAGGTTCCAATCTTGGTGGCGCAAGGAACCGTGAACTTGAGAAACTGGCGGTCGACATCCGCCTCGCATATCTTCTTGAGCAGATCTATCTCCTGGCTCCAATACTGGTCGAACTGCTGTTGGTCGAGGGATTTCAATTCATGGAACATTGCCGGAATGGTGGTGGGCTCTGGCTCGAACCAGTTTTTGTCGGGAGTAACCCTCTCCCAATCCAGGAACTCACCTTCCTGGACGTGCAGGAGGCGAAGCACACCAGCGTGCAGGTAACGAAACGGCAGGAGGGGCATTCTCCCTTCGTATGCAATCTCGTTTCCGGAGGCGATAAGGACGCCTTTCATCGTGTGCGTGCCTGATACAATCCCTTGATTCTGGCCGCGAATCACGCGAGTGCCGTTTGATAACGCGACCTGGTCCATGCTCCGGTCCCGTTCCCTGTAAAATCTCGCTATCTCGGGGTGGACCTCGGAATAGTCGTATCCCGACAAATCCTTGAAGGATGAGTGACCGTGGTCAGAACAAATCAGTATATTCTCAGGTTCGAGTTGTTCGCAAAGCGATCGAATCATTCTTTCGATCGTGCGGTAGCCATTGAAGATTGTTTTCCGACTTTCTTCATGCCATGCAAAGTGTTGGATCTTGTCCAGATCCCAATTGTAGTAAAACAGCACATCGGGGGAATATTTTTTGCAGTAGCGCATCAGCCTCTTGGCCGCCCAAGCAGCGCGCTCATCTATTATGCGCGAAAACTCAGCATAGTAATTCTCATCCAGCAGGTTTTCCAGCGGCTGCGGATCGGTTTTCAATTCCTCCCAGGATTGCCCGACACCAAGCTGTTGGAGTGATCGTGGTTCATGGATTTCAGGATAGCTCAACACATCGAAATCCGAAACCAGCTCGCGTGGGTAAATCATCTCGCGTTCGGCGAACCCTACTCCCATCCCGGAGAGGAGGCATTGCGGCTCGCACCATGCGAAACCATTGAGCGCGGGCGCCGGGTAAGTGCCGTAGAAGTTGGCCAGACCGACGGAATAGCCGTGCTGGTTGAGCACGTTCCAAAGAAATCCGGATTCGAACCTCCGGATGTTGCTGAGCCGGGGAAAGTCGCAGTTCCGTGCGCCTTCCTCAACGCCATGCTCATGAAATGACGCGCCCGTCAGGAATGTCAGCCACTTGCCGATAGATCCGCAGGGCTCCGTGTCCAGCAACTCGGCATACACTCCCGTCTTGCAGAGGTTTCCAAAAAACGGGAATTGATCTTGATGATTCAAGACAATCGACGGTTCCATGCCATCGATGCAAAACACGATGAGTTTCATTCCCAAGTCCAGAGACTCTCCACGCCACGCAATTCAGAAGGGTTCGCGAGGCCAATCTTGTGTGGCCCAAGTGTTCCTAAACAAGAACGAAACAGCTTTGTGCCGGCGATTCCTCAAAAAGGCAGTGCATCGACAGCACGTATTGTCTTTTCAATCAACAAGAACCCGGGATCGGTAAATAAGTTGCACAAATACTTCAGCCGACCTGATTATTGCCGATCCCTAATCTGGATTCAATAACTGTATTTAGGGTTCAGAAAAACGTGCGGCGCTCGACGGACAAAACATTGCGGCTCTTCTTAGCTTGGATTGTTCACGCAGAACCGAGAAGACTCGGCTGCGGCAATAGCCCATCGCCATACTGGTCAGCGTGTTGTTCCGTGCCACATTGCCGATTGCGCCACCGGTTTCTGTCATATTCGCCCTCCTGGATTCAGAATAAATTGTCTTGCAGGCGGACAAATACACCGAAATACGAATAGAGAATTTCTGGTTGTCGTTCACTACCCCGGGCCCAAGAAACCTCGAACGAGACCATCCGTCGCACTCGGACATGTTGTGTGCCTCGTGAACGGGAGTGGAGGCCTATGGCTTATTTCGACTCTCCGCCCGCGCTGACTATCGCAAGGGCCATCTTATAGAGGCGCTCTTGCTGCTCTTGATACTCGCTGCTCTGCAACTCATTCTGCCTGGCGGCTTCCGCATGAAGACTGTCGGCCAACATCGAAATGCGCGTCAAAGCCCCCAACCTGTGGCTGTCCTGGTCCGGTGCCGAAGTATCCAGATTCTTGACCAATTCCCAGATTTTCCTGCCTTCATCGGACGCTGCGTATGAGCTGACGCGCGTAAACGGCAGCATGTCCGGAGTCATGCCGTTGTAGTTCGGCTGGAACATGTCGCGCAGGTCCGTGGCCAGCAGGTCACCGAGATTATTGGGCGGCAACCCGAGCAGCAACTCCTCCGTCTTAACGATCGATGCGGTGCTGTAATGGCGCTTCGCAAGACCTGGCTTGGCATACGGGCTAATCACGATCAATGGCGTCCGATGCGGATGTATGTGATCCAAGGTAGACTGGGCGTCATCGTAGGTAACGAAGATCGCGCTGCCCTCGCCATTGGACTGGTTGTAGTACACGGAACTGCGCATGATATGGTCGACCACGATTCCCAGAGCCACATCACCGTCAGCGACCTGCATGGGCGCGGTCGTGCCGGTAAGGTTCTTTGCTTGCGTTCCTCCCGTGTGATCGTTTGGCTGATAAATGTACACGAATTGCGGCAACGTCCCTTTGACTACCATCCGATCAAAGTCGCGGCAGAATTCCAGCGCACGACGCTGATCCGAAATGTTGAAGTTATATCCAGGATAATTGTGATCCAGTCGCTGCTCACCGTTGGCATTGGTGCCGCCCAGCACTGCCAGAATCGGCAGCGCCAGGAAATAGGACTGACCATGTCCGCGCACGTGCGAATCCACATCCCCTTTGTTCACCAATGGACTCGTCAGGGGAAGCGCCGGATAGCCGGCGTTGCCGCTCGCCAAATCATTGAGGGTCGTCGGCAGACTGGCGCCGGTATCGGTTCCTGTAATGCGGATGAGCGCACCGTAGTCCTTAAACGATACGCCGTGCCGCGCGGCATTGTTAAAAATATACCCGGATTCCGGATAATCTTCCGGGTCCATGTTCTTGTTCACCAACAACCCGCGTCCGGCCTTGACCAGCAGAGTTTTTTCAGTGTAGTCACTCGCGGTTCCAGACGCGGAAAACTGATGCCCGGCATCGCTCTCATCCGCGTCTGAGTAATAATTGACTCCCACTGCAAACTTGCTTGCCAGGAGCTGCGTATTCTTCGAAACGACTGTGTACTGCGGATCCGTGAACGGATTGTTGTCGGGATCCCTGAAAATCATGCCGGCAAAGGGAGCCAACTCGGTCAGATTTCCGAGCATCGAGTCAAAGGTCTTGTTCTCGTGCAGGATGAAGAAGACGTGTTTGATCTTTCCCGATCCCTTGAGACCGCCGGCAGGAACGATGTTGTCATCGACGATACGGATCACGGCGAAGTTGTTCGCCAGCACAGAGACCTGGTCGATGGGAGTCGCCACCAGATCCACTTTTTGAGCGCTGCCAAAGATGTAGTTACTGTCAATATTGCCGATGCCGCCGGCAATCCTCGGTGCCTTCGACGCAGGCGTGGGCTCGCTGGCCGGGCTGCTGTCTTCACCTATTCCTTTCGCATTCAGAATGTAGAGGGATTTCCCATCCGGGCTGAGCGCCAGCGCGGTGGGGTACCAGCCTGTCGGAATTCTTCCCATCAGCTTCGGCTTCTCCGGGTCCCTGGTATCGAGGACCGCCACAGAGTTGATGCCTGCTTCCGCCACGTAAGCACGCATATTGTCCCCAGAAGCTACAATTGCGTTGGGATACGCGCCGTGGACCAAAGGCTTCACGCCGTCGACCTTCACCGGAGAAAGGTCCAGGTCTTTCTTGACCTCTGCGACAGGTTGCCCGGCATTCTTGCCGCTTCCCTTTTTCACGCAGATGATGCCGATGCTGTCGCTGTTGGCCTTGGTCACATAAACGTACTGCTCTTCTTTACCCGTGATGAGCGCCGTCGCGCAGGGATGCGTATCGCCGACCTGGTAAAGCTCATCCAGCGGTTCTCCAACGTACACAGACTTAATCAGAGATGCCCGGGTACCGTCCCCGCCGGGCACGTCCACGATTGAAACCGACGAGGTCTTCGGATCCGATCCTTTGGTGTCGGTCTTCGGCACGTAGTACCCATCCGGCTCGTTGCCCCCGGCAGGGGCAACCGCCGTCAAGTTTCCGGCGGCATCGTAGGTGGGTTTGGCAAACTTGTATTCGGTGATACCCCAGTTGGAGACAAATACCCACTCGCCATCTGCGCTGATCGTCACTTCAAAGGGAAAGTAGCCGACCGGTATCTGCTTTACGACAGAGGACCTCGCCGTGTCGATCACTGCCAGGCTGTTGTCGCCGTTGCAGGCAACATAGAGAAACTTCCCCCCCGGACTAAGCGCAGAGCCGGCAGGAAACGTGGTTACTGCCCCTGCAGTGCGATCGAAACCGGTCGGAACGGGCGGCCTGTTGCCGGCGGCATCCGCCGTACTGAATTGCGTTCCCGGCTTGTAATTCGACACATATCCCGAGGTCGAAGGTGTAATCGGACGAATGGCAATGCTTCCTGCAGGTGTAATCGCCCCGCTGGCGGAGACGGTGAATTTCTTGATGCTGTTGTCGGCGCCGCCCGAAGCCCATACCGTGTACGGCCCGCTGCCGGTGACCTGCAGCCCAATGAAATACTTGCCTGCCGTGCTGATCTGGGACACGACGGTCATTGTCAGCACGTCGATCACGGAGAGCGAGTAACCGCCGGCGTTCGTTCGGTTTCTCTGAGATCTCAGGCTGGCGTCTTTTTCAGCGTCATTGGAAGTGATGAGGAATTTCCCGTCCGGCGACAGGCGCGCTCCAATCGGATTCATGCCAATCTGCACGCTCTTGCCCGCCGGCCGGACGATGCGCCCATTCGGAAGGACACCATGATAATAGTCGTTGTCGAATTGTCTCGGCCCGGTAAATAGTTCTGCACCCGGGTAACCGGACTGTGTCGACCCGTGGACCGGAGCCACCACTTGGCCCCAGTTATCCCTTGTGATCTGTCCGTTCGCAATCAGGCCGGACAAACTCAACGCCAGCACGACAGTCCGCACCGCCAATCTCACCACGCCTCTTTCGATGGCTGTTCCGCTCCTCATTCTCTGTCTTTCTCCCAACTAGGAAATAGTGCCTGATACCCTGCCTCTTTTTCTAAAGGAAAATCAAGGTAGAATCATCCTTCAACGTTAAGCCTTGACGCAGTCATTGATTCAAAATCAATTCAGGAAGAGGCATCATGTCAACTCCGCTTGCCAGCGATGATCCAACTCAGGACAAGGTCCGCCCGGTAGCATCAACTCTGAGCACCATAATTCTGCTTCTGATCGTGGCCGCGCTGGCTTATGCCGGATACCTCCATGCGGGCCATCTTCGTGCCACGGCGCAGCATAGTCACGTGCTGGAGTACGCTGTGACGCTAGCCGAAGAGTGGCTATTGTTTCTCTTTGTCGTCATCAGCATGCGGCGGGCCTCAACGCCGTTGCGCGATGTGATCGGCGGCCAATGGAAATCTCCAAAAAATATGCTCATTGATATCATTATCGCGGCGCTTTTTTGGGCGTTTTCGGCGGGCGTTCTTGCCGCCCTTCAGTTCGCGATGGCGATTTCGGCGAAAGAGCGTCTGGCCCAGGTGGGATTCCTGGTGCCGCGGGGATGGGGGGAGCTTGCCTTATGGTGCGCCTTGTCACTGACCGCGGGATTCTGTGAAGAGACGGTATTCCGGGGATACTTTCAACGACAATTCACCGCCTTCACCAAAAGCGCCATGGCCGGCATCGTTTTGCAGGGACTCGTGTTTGGCGCCGCGCATCTCTATCAGGGCTTCAAAACTCCAATTGTCATCGCGGTCTATGGCATCTTGTTCGGCCTGCTGGCGCATTTTCGGAGGAGTCTCCGGCCAGGCATGATTGCGCACGCCTGGCAGGACACAATTACCGGTGTGGCCCTCAGCTTCATGGCTAAGTATGGAAAGTATCAGTTTTGATCACTTGAAGATGCTCTTCGCTATCTTCACGTGAACTCCGAGGTTGGGTTTATCCACCAGCTGTGTGATTGCCACATTCCCGGCCATGCTCACCACCTGATAGGCCTGATGTTTTGTCAGCCCTTTCGTGCTCGCCAGAAAGTCAATCATTTCCTGAATCGCTGCCTTCGTCGCAGTCATCAGATCCGGATCGGTCGCCATGCAGATGTAATCCGTTGCCGTCTCCGCCCGCGGCCACGTGAGCTTCATCTCCTTTCGGACCGTGAGTTGAATCCGGCCGTGCAGCGACGTCTCGATGGCTGTCTGGTCCACCTCCCCATCGCCTTGCGCGGCGTGGCCGTCGCCAATCTCGAACAAGGCTCCCGGAACGAACACCGGTATGTACAGCGTCGAACCGGCGACGAGCTCCTTGTTGTCGATATTGCCGGCATGCTTCCCTGGCGGGTTGCTGCTGACCCGACCGAGCTCAGGCGCCGGTGCCACGCCAATGCTGCCGTAAAAAGGCCGCAGCGGCACGACGATTCCGGGGAACAGCTCCGCCGTCATCGTTTTCCTGTCGAGCTGTATGATTTTCGAGCCTGCCGTTCGATCGCAGTTCTCTGGCACAATCCCGCTGCATCCGTTGTATCCGTAGTCAATCGGAAGATCGATGGAGAGGATCTTCACCTCGAGCGCATCCCCTGGCGCCGCTCCTTCAACGTAAACTGGCCCAGTCAGAATATGCCCGCCAGGTCCGCGTTTATCTCCAGTCACCTCGGCAACGACCGCTTTCAGTGAATCCTGAATCTTGTTGTCCGGGACGCCCGCCCTTGCGAGCCCTGTCGGAGTGTTCGTCAGCAGCGTGTCGACGTCGATGATGTCGCCCGATGCGATCCGCAGCACGGGTTTCGCCTCCGACCAATAATAACCGTAGGCGACCGTCGCCGGAGTCGCTTCCAACCGATGCGTCTTCGGCGCCGGCGTCTGCCCCACGGCAGCCAATACGCAAACCCCTGATACCGCAAGTCCCAGAATGAAATTACGACGCATAGACTCACCTCACGGAAATACGAATCAGAATATCAGGGAATGGTGCTGTATTCATGAGTTTTTGTATTTGGGTCAACAGCCAAAAATGTGACTGTTTAGCCCCTTTTTGAAAACCAGACCGCATGGCCGGACGCCGATGCGATGGTCACCATCCAAGTTTTACTTTCAGTGACGCGGCATGGCGGCGGCTGATACTGACTCCCATGCCGGAGCGTAGTCTGGCCATGGCCCCGCCACCAGCCAAGGGTTCAATCTCCGTAATGTGGGCGAGGCTGATGATGGCCTGCCTGTGCGCCCTGACGAATTGATCGGGATCGAGCTGGGACTCAAGTTCCTTGAGTGTGCGACTCACCAGGACCCGGCCCTGCGCCAATATCGCAAAGACCAGATCATCCTCGGCAAGAAATGCCTGGATGTCGGAAACTGGTAGAATGCAGATCCGATGCGCACGACGGCCGACCACACGCTGCAAATGGCCTGTTTGCACGGCGGCAAGCGCCTCGGCAATTCGCGCATATTGTTCGGCGACGCCGGTCAGAGCCGCCGAGCTTGATTGGAGGATCTTTTCTGCCTTTGCCACTGCCTGCCGCAGCCGCTCCTCTGATACCGGTTTGAGCAGATAATCGACCGCACTTACTTCGAATGCCCGCAGGGCGTACTGATCATAGGCCGTGACAAACACAATCAAGGGGACGCTGTTCCCTCTGAGTTCGTTCACAACCTCGAAGCCGTCAAGACCCGGCATCTGCACATCCAGAAGAACCAGGTCGGGTTTCTCGCGTTCGATGGTCTCCAGCGCTTCTGCCCCATCACTCGCCAGCCCGCATAGGTCAATCCCCTTGATGGGGCGTAGCAGCCTGGCCAACCGGTTACGGGCGCGGGGTTCGTCATCAACAATGAGCACCTTCATCTCGGGTCCTCTCCTTTCCGAGCCGGAATCTCAAGGGACACTTTCGTTCCCCTTCCGGGCGTTGAGTCGACCATCAGGCTTCCTCGCCCGCCGACATGTTCCAACCGGGAGCGCACATTTTCCAGGCCGAAGCCTTTGCGGCCGGGACCATTGACAGAATTCGGATCGAAGCCGATGCCATCGTCCTCAATTTCGATGCGCAGCCTCTGTTCCACCAAAACGGCGCGTATCGTAACCGTGCCTCCATCCACTTTGCAGGAGATCCCATGTTTCACCGCGTTTTCCACAATGGGCTGGATCAGCATGGGTGGCAGGCGGCACATGCGTACTTCCGCCGCCGCGATGATTTCATAACGCAACCGGTCCGCGAAGCGCAAACGCTCCACCGCGAGATAGGACTCAACAAAGCTCAATTCCTCTTCCAGGAGCACGCTTTCACGCTGACTGGCATCCAATGCATAACGGAAGATTTGGGAAAGATGGAGTATCACGGCCTCAGCCGCTTTCGGATCTTCCTGGGTCAGATCCGCGAGACTGTTCAAAGCATTGAACAAGAAGTGCGGGTTGATCTGTGCGCGCAAGGCTCGAAGTTCAGACTGTCCCGCAAGCACACGCAGGTGCTGTTCCCTCTGTTGTTGCGCCGCTCTTTCGGACTGCAGTTCGAAGTTATGGAGCATTTCAGCCAGACGCCTCGCTACGCCTGCCATAAAAGCCAGGTCCTCGCTCTGATATCGGAATCTGCCTGTCCGTTTCCCGAATCTTAAGATGCCGTAGACTTTTTCGGCCGCGAACACGGGGATCTCCGCGGTGGCCAGCTGGCGCTGGATCGCGCCGGCAGAGGATATGAGTACCTGGGGCGCGTTCCCGGTTTGCGAAGGTTTCAGCGGCATGAACTCGACACTTTCGGCATCCACTGCAGAACGTAACCGGCTCGTGACAGCACCCAGGAGTTGCTCAGGCTCGATGCACTGCTTCATCGCGATGTCGATCTCGGAAATGACCGTGGCGTAGTCGGATCTCTGGAAGAGACGGCGGTCTAGAACCAGTTGCAATCGGCCGTAAAGAGCCAGCCAGGCACTGATGAATACTATTGTGCCTGCGAAGATCGTCAGCGAACCGGCCGCCGCACTCTTGCCAGCAAAGCTGTCATAAGCCGGGACCAGAATGAGGCCGCAGTAGAGCGCGCTGGAAACCAGCAATAGAATCGCAATCAGGCCGCGCTTGATCAAGACATCAAAAAACACAAACCGCATGCGGTAATAAATGAGCGGCGCCACAAAAACCGATGGGAGAAGGAACCACAGCACTCCCGACCACCGACTCAAATTGGGTGGCCCCCCGTGGGTCTGGATTGCGAATCCCAGAATAAGGGGAATCCAAAAAGACAAGAGCAGGGTAGTAATCCATTCATCTCTACTTATGGGCATGGCCTTCGGGTCGCGTCCGGTCTTCCGGCCATCGCTGAGGCTAAGAATAGAGCCATGCTGCGGATATATTTTAAACAGCCCGGGGATCCAATCGATGACCGTGGTTTTGTACGGGGAGCCTCTCCTCTGGTGCATAATAGCCACGACTCGGAGTGTGAACAAGAACCACATTGCAAAAAAGCCCCCCGAGGACCACAGTGAGTCCAGCGAGGGCACGGGTGGAAGCTCCAACTTTCCCGATGGATGCATCTGCCATGACCTGAAGGCCTGATAAGCGTACCTTGCGACGCCTTCAATCGGCGGCGCATAAATGACACAGATCCAAAACCAGTATAGATACGGATTGTTGTAGTAATCCTTATAGTCTCTGAGTCTTGAAAAGGGATCCGTGATCAACCCGCTCTCATCGAGGGATCGAGTAAAGGTCAGAAATGTAAGCTGAAACACAGTGGCAAAGGCCAGAAGTTGAAGGACGCTCGCCGCTGCCGAAAGAAGTTCATGTGTCTGGTCCGGCATGATACTGAGAATGCCGAAAAACAGAGCATCGAGAGACAGGAGTAACGACTGGAGGGAGAAACATAGAAGCATCAGGAGCAGGACTTTCATTTCGGCGCTGCGTTTCGCTCTTCGATAAACGGCAATGCCCAGGCCCACAAATCCCGCAGTGGTTGCCGAAAACGCTACAGCCGAGAAATAGTGGATTCCCATGATCACCTCAATGGCCGGCACCGGCCAGTTGTGATTCAGGCGTGAATCGCGACACAGGAGCATTATGCGTAGATCGGCGATGGTCCGCGAGGAGAATCCGGCCAACGGTCGTTTCCGAACGGCGAGCGGATGGATCGAATGGGAATCAGGTATGGGAAATCCCAACGTTTGGCAAGGCTTTTGTCGACATTACTAACAGGATAACCCACATTCCATTTTGTAGAGGAGCAGGAGCGATAGCCATGGCTGTGATGAGCATCAGAATCAAGGATCACGAGCGGAAACTCTTGAAGGCCCTTGCCTCGCTGGAAGGGCGTACCATGACCGAGGTTGTATCCGAGCTGCTGGGCGAATACCTTCGAAAGCGTCAGGCGCAACTGAACCGATCAGGCCAGTCCGCCGAGGTTCGGGCCTTGATGGGCTGTCGGAATCGTCTTTCGCCGAGTGGGACAACAAAGAGGACGACGTGTATGACAGTCTTTAGGAAGCGGGATATCATGCTCGTCGTGAAGAGAATCGGCCGCCTCTTCGAGGAGGAACGCAGCAGCGTCAGAGATACACTGAAGGAGTTCTTCCTTTAGTATCGAAGCCAAGTGGAATTCAAAATTGGAAGCTGGTTGGAGAGCCGGCACCATCCATCAGCCACCCGCTTGATTCCTCAACTGTCTTGCCCACAGGGTCAGCCAAAGAACCACCATTGCCAAGAGCCCGACGCATAGCTTAAATATGGCTATGCCCCAGAACCACACGGTCTGGAAAAAAGACCAGGTGATGTTTGGCCCCCACAAGGACAACACCCACGTGGGATGAGCGGACATGACCAGCAGGTATATAATCCACTGAATAAGAAGAAATCCAACAGCGATCAGTAGGGTCCACCATCCCGCCACTGCAGCAGCTCTCACTCGCTTCTCGAAAACGTCGTTCATGGAGGCTCCTCTTCTGCTGACGAAGATTTCATCCGTCACCTCTCCGCGTTTCGCGGAGAGGCTGGGTGCTGTTGTTAGGCCGCGCCCGGCCCGGCACAGCTATGGCGTTTTGGCGATGACGTTTGGGATGTTCTTTTTGCGCAGAGCGTCGTTGAAACCGGCCAGATCCTTGCTGATGAGGCTATCGAGTTCGCTCGCCGTACCGTGCAGCTGGTCCTCAAGGACCTTCTGTACCTCAATCTGCTGGCTGGTCGGCTTGAAATCGCCGCTTGCCAGGCCGTTGGCCAGGTAGTTGATCTTCGAGATCAGCTTGGATCCGTAGCGCGCACCGTCCTGGCTTCCAGTGAGGCGCAGGTCGATGAGCTTCATCTCCACATCCATCAGCTTCTGGTTCAGGTCCTCGCCTGACTTCTTGATCGCCGCATCGTCAATGAGCCCGGCGAGCCCCTCCAACTGACTGCGCACGACCTCAATCCGGTTGACTGCGTCGGCTGCGCTGTTGAGGTCCTTCCACAGGTCGAAGAGCAGGCCCATCTGCGCCTCGATTTCCGCCTCGCTGCCGCCCGAATTCGGATCCTTGCGCACCGTGAGTGGCTGCGTCAGCTCACGCCCGCCGGCCGAGATCTTCACGGTGTAAGCGCCTGGAGGAGCGAGGATGCTGAGCGCGCCTGCGCCCGGCGCCGGCCGCCACCCGTCAGGGCCGACATGCACCTGCGGCGCGTACATTGGGCTTGTCCGCAGACGGATTTCCCTGGTGGGCTCGTAACGGAGATCCCAGTAAACTCGGTTGAGCCCTGCCGTGTTCGTGCTGGTCAGCTTGCGCACCACCTCGCCCTTCTGATCCAAGATCGTGACCGTGACGCCGCCCGACGCCGGACCTTTCAGGTAGTAGTTGATTGACGCGCCGTAGCGCGGGTTCTCGCCGATCGTGGGATCGTCGTAAGGTGTCGACGGCGCCGCTATCGGCCTGAAGCGGTACGCCTCCCGCGGCGCAAACAGATAAGAGTCGGAGGCAAGCACTTGCGCGGTGAGCTGCTGCAGGCAGGTGATATCGTCGAGAATCCAGAAACCGCGTCCGTAGGTCGCGATCACCAGATCGTTGAAATGCTCCTGAACCGTGATGCCGTACACGGGGGCATGCGGCAAATTGTTTTGCAGCGGCTGCCAGTTCTCGCCATCGTCGAACGACACGTAGATCGCGTTCTCCGTCCCCAGATAGAGCAGCCCGCGCCGCACGGGATCCTCGCAGATCCAGTGCGCGTAGCTGAGCATGCTGTTTGGAATCCCGTTTGTAATTACTTTGAATGTCTGGCCATAGTCGGTTGTCTTGTAGACGAACGGATCGCGGTTGTTCATCTGATGGAAGTCGACGGTGAGATACGCCGTCGCCGCGTCGTACCGGGAGGGTGCGATGCAGTGGACCGAGCCCCACGGCGGCAGGTTCGGCAGGTTCTTGGTGACGTTCGTCCACGTCTTTCCCGCGTCGCGCGTCAGCTGCACGAGGCCATCGTTGGTGCCAACCCAGATGAGTCCGCGTTCTTTCGCCGACTCGGCGATCGCATAGACAACGCCGGCGTACTCGACCCCGATGTTGTCGGGCGTCAGGCCACCCGAGCTTCCCATTCGGCTCCGGTCGTTGAGCGTGAGATCAGGACTGATGACCTGCCAGGTCTGGCCGCCGTCAGTCGTCCGGTGGACGTATTGGCTGCCGACATAGAGCGTGTTGTGGTCGTGGGGCGAGATGAGGAAAGGTGAGTCCCACACAAAGCGATACTTAACGCCCTCTGCGGGCCCGTTGGACTGGTCGGGCCACACCTCGACGTTGCGAAACTGCCGCCGGTTCTCCTCGAAACGCACGACGATGCCGCCCACCATGCCTGAGCCGGACGCGGTGGACCAGATGATGTTGGAGTCGGTTGGATCCGGCGTGGCCCAACCACTCTCGCCGCCCCCAACCGAGTGCCACATCGCGCGCGGAATGCCTGCATCGCCGCCGCCGGCACCAACCCGGCTATTGCTCGGGCCGCGATACGACGGTTCGTCCTGCTTGTTGCCCAGGACGTTGTAGGGAATCTCGTTATCGGTCGTGACGTGATACATCTGCGCGTTGGTCAACCGCTGGCGGAACCAGGTTCGTCCCCGATTGACGGTGATGGACAAGCCCTGATCGTGCCCGACGATCATACGGTTCGCGTTCGTGGGATCGATCCATATGTCATGGTGATCGCCGCCCGGCGCCTCGCTGCGGGCCAACACAGTAAGCGTCTGGCCGCCATCGATCGACTTGGCGTAAGACGCTGTCAGGTAGTACGTCTCATTCTCGTTGTCGGGGGCGACGGCCATGCGCGAATAGTAGTGGGCGCGGCCCATGGCGTTGTGGTCGTAGCTCACTACTTTCCAGTTCACGCCGCCATCGTCGCTGCGAAATATCTGGCCGCTGTCGGTCGGCTGCCCCTTCAAGGGCACGCCATCACCGGTCTCGATGAGGGCATAGACGCGGTCCGGATTTGAGGGGGCGATGGCGACGGCGACCTTGCCCACCGGCCTGGCCGGCAGCCCGTGGCCGGTGAGTTTTTTCCACGTCACCCCGCCGTCGCGGGACACGAACAGGCCGCTGCCTGGCCCGCCGCTCTCGCGGCCCCACGTGTGAATTTCGAGCTGCCACATGCCCGCAAAGAGCACGCGCGGGTTCTTCGGATCCATGGCGATATCGGAGCACCCGGTGTTCTGGTCGACAAAGAGCACCTTCGCCCAGGTCCGACCTCCATCGGTGGTGCGGAACACGCCGCGATCCGGTTGTGGCCCATAACTGTGGCCCTGCGCGCATGCCATGACCACGTTTGCGTTCTGGGGATCAATGACGATGCGCGGAATTCTCCCGGTCTGTTCGAGCCCCATCAAAGCCCAAGTCCTGCCGGCATCCATAGATTTGTAGATGCCCTGGCCGATTGAAATGTGGCTGCGGATGAAGGCTTCGCCGGTGCCGGCCCATACAATGTTAGGATCGGACTGCGCCACCGCGAGGGCGCCGATCGATGAGACCGGCTGGTCGTCGAAAACCGGTTGCCAATGGACGCCGCCATCCGTGGTCCTGTAAATGCCGCCTGAGGCTGCGCCGGCATAGTAGACATTGGGATCGCCCGGCACACCGGCGACCGCGCTGAAGCGGTTCCCTTCCGGTCCTATGAATCGCCAGTGGAGCTGGCCATATATGTCTGAGCTCGGACGCACAGCCTGTTGTGCGCGGCTCGCCGGCAGCAACACCGTCACCGCAACTGCGATCACACACAGCGCAAATCTCGTTATTCTCGACATGATGACCTCCAGGTGGGATGACGCCGCGCTACTGTTTCGGGAAAATCAGCGCGAGCACCTGATCCGTCGTGTAGATGCAGCGGTCGTTGTGGCCGCACTCCGGGACGATTTGGATCGCATGCTTGGCGCCAAGCTGTTCGTTGACGAATTTCACGAAGGCTTCGCCGCGGGCGCGCCGGGTCGCGCCCTGCGCCATGGCTGAGCACGACGAATCGAAACCGCCGAGCGGCAACGTATCCACCTGCCCGAGCAGGTAGGTCGTCGGTCTCGACACGAGCTGCTTCTTGAGTTGCTCGTCCGTCATCTTGGCCGTGTACCCGCCGGTGCGGCTCTCAAGGCCAAAGGGCCAGTGGTTGTAATTCTGGCACTTGCTCGCATCGAAAGGGCCGTATGAGAACTTGGTATGCGGAGCTTCCGAATTCCACGCGGCCTGCGCGTTAGCGGGCGCGGCATCGTCGGTCGGCGTGGCGCGAGTCGCATCCGGCCACGCGTAGCTCGAGGGATTGGCGACGACATACGACACGGGCACGCCCAGCGTCTCGTGCACGTGATTCGACATCTCATAGCGCGTGACGAACTGTCCGCCCGCGGAGTGCCCCGTCACGACGATTCCTTTGAGGTTAGGGAACATGCTCTTGTTCGCGAGCTTGTGCAGGATTTCATCCACGAAATCAAATGACGACAGCTCCGGGTTGCTCGTCGAAGAGCCGCCCGATCGCCAACTGTCGCCTCCGCAGCTATAACTTACTTCGTTCGTCTCAAGCTTGTCGGTGCATCCACGATCGCTCGACACGATGTGCGGCGCGATCACAACTGTGTCCTCCAGCGCACCTGCGAGGAACGCCGCAGCAGTCGCGGTGGTGAAATAATGGTCTGCGTTGCGGTTTGTGCCGTGCACCATGATAAGGGCGCGGGTGATCTTGTCGTTGCGCACGTCGAGCGAGTACGTGCGGTAAATCATCGACCGCGCGGGGCCGCCGTGGAGCGTGACCCATTCGGTGCAGGCAGCCGTCGCCGCCGTGCAGGCCGTGGCTACGGCCGGCGCGCGCTGGGCAAACGTCGCCGTTGCCATCATCCCAGCGAAAAGCAACGTGGTTCCCAGCACGGATGCACCGCGTTTTTGCCATTGTCGTTCCCGCGAAATTCCTTTTGTACAAAACTGCGGCGCCGTCTTTTGAATCGACGTACAGCATGCAAACACGAAAGGGAGAAAACGGATTTTCATGGTGAGACTCCAGGGGTCAAGTTTGAACGATCATGATCCGGATGCAACCTCTCTTATACCATGTCTCCAAGACCGGGAAAGTTTTATCTCTAGCGATGACGCCATCAATTAAGAATCCATGGCAGAACACGTGCGTTCAGGAGGCGTCCCAAAGGAATGTGTCAGGCCTATGAGGGCCCCGGGAGGGGCCAAGAGACAATAGCTCCGGGCAAGCGCAGCGCAGCCCGGAGTCAAGGGATGCAACCAGCAAAAGCCTTGAAGGGGCGGAAGATAAAGCATGCGGATGAAGGTCTTTCGCCCCTACCAGGGCTCTTGCGGAACTCTTCCTAACCGGGGGCGGCGCGCTTCGCGCTTGCCCCCGGCTACTCTCTTTCTGCCCCTCCGGGGCTCGGACAGCTAATCTCGCTGCTGAGTTTCGCGACAGAAACTAGTGCTTAATTGCGTAAATTAACGATAGTATTTCTGAGCTGTGACCCCTTTACTTCTCGCTTGCGCCAGATGAAGGGTTTCGCCTTTGGGCCATAGGCCGCGACGAACGCTT
>Ga0187882_1002385_pt1 | contig 17326 bp, 17 predicted proteins | sample June2016WEW_19_1_3_FD_132991 | JGI IMG/M metagenome (GOLD analysis project Ga0187882, IMG submission 132991) | Peatland microbial communities from SPRUCE experiment site at the Marcell Experimental Forest, Minnesota, USA - June2016WEW_19_150 | ecosystem: Environmental > Terrestrial > Soil >... | reverse complement strand
TGCACCCCCACTGAATTCGGAGACTAAAAGCTTTTGCCAAATTCATCTCCCGCTTATAGAAGCGGGAGACTCCTTTGGCGGTTAGTTAAATAACGGTCATTCCGGTGGCAATCACTCTCACCACAGATTGCCCTGTTCATTGAACACCAGCGGCCGCGGCTCTTCAAGCACTTCAATATTCTGCATTCTCCCGGCTTGATCCAGCAGAGCTTCTGAAATATAGATGCAATCAAGGTGCAGCGAATTCTTGATCCTGACAATGGCCGGGCCGGTTGGGCCGATCTCGGTACAGGTTTTAATTGCCGCCTGGATGGCCTCCCGATCGCTGTTCAAGATCACCGGGATCTTCATGATACTGACCACGGTAGATGTGAGGCCGTTCGGATATGTTTTTTCCAGATCGACTTTTTCAAACAGCCTGCGTGTGCTGAAGTCAGCCGCACCCATACCAATCGCATTGCCGTGGGTTTCTTCACTCAGGTCAAGCACCGCCACTCTCTGTGCTCTCACCCCTCCAGAGGCGTATGGCGTCGCAAAGGTACCGGTAATATTTGGATCCATCCCGTCGCCTGAAATATTCTTGCCGATCTGATCGACGATCAGGACATCGATCTCCGTAAACCAGATTCTCGGCATCAGCGCTTTAGCCACCGCCAGCAGGGCCGGCTCCTGCTCGGGGATCTGATCCCTGGTCAGCGCCGTTATCTTGCATGCCTCGTCATAGGGATTTTCCAGGATGGCGACACCGAAGAGCACATTGGAATTAGCGAGAATGACGTTGCCGTAAAGCGGGATGAACCCCGCCGCATTTTTAAAACCCGTGGCATGAAAAAGCCCGGCCCCTTTTTGCTTGCCGAGGCCGACGGCCAGCATTTTCATCAGGCCGGATTCATAAGTGCCGCGAAAAGAGGTATGCGGTTTGATGCGATTCACAACAATGATTCCGTCTGCTGCAGCGGCATATTTATCGATAAACACAGGTTTTTGCCCTGCGACGAAACCGATCCGCCTGGTTTCCATTGTCGCTTTGATCGGGCAGCCACAGTATTCTTCCGTAATGCCGTAGCTTTCAAGCACTTCTACCTGTCCCGCCACAGTAGCCCCTCCATGGCTGCCCATGGCAGGAATGATAAAGGGATGAGCACCCCGTTCCTTCACAAACGACGCTATTTCCTTCAAAATAACGGCTATATCGGCTATGCCGCGGCTGCCACCGGTGATGGCGATCTGCATCCCGGGCCTGACAGTATTTTTGATTTCCTCTTTGAACAGCTCCGATCTCAAGGCGTCCGGCACGCTGTCAAGCCTGTCCCTGGCAAAGATTTGCCGAACCTTGGCCATCCTGGGGATTTCCACATCTTTTAGCAGTTCACTGACAACACCCATGCCTAACATCTCCTGTTTGCACATGAAGCACAGCGTTTTTGAGGTGCTCACCCGTCCTCGATGGGATCCGGTCTTCATCTTTCATTGCCCGCCGGCCCCTGATTTTTGATGATCCACTTTTGACATTAGAGGTTCTCCTTGATGCCCAGCCCCCGTATCAGGCTGCATCCCCCCTGGTCGTCGAGGAGACTGCCAGGATAGAAACCAGGATGATGCCTTCGATCAAGTACTGGAAGCCGATTGACAGCTTGGTAAGGGTGACAAAAGTAACGATCAGCGTCAGCATCAGGCCTCCGGCAAACGTTCCGATCACGCTTGACTTCCCCCCGGATACGATTGTGCCGCCGATCAGTGTGGCAGCAATCGCAGTGAGCAGGTAGGCGTTCCCCAGATCCAGGTAGGCGCCGCCAAAATAACCGTTTAATACTACAGCGTGCGATCTATAGTGCTCAAACCAGCGTTTGAAGTTTCTTGTTATTTGCTATCCCATACCTGGCGTACTCAGGTAGACGCTCCTTGACAACCTTGAAGAATGGCATCAGCCAGCCCCTTAAGCCTGGTCTTCCTGTGCGACTGATAGGCGACCATACTGCGTTTCATGTAGTAGTTAACATCCTTCAATGTCTTTTTGACAGTTTCCTCGTCACCGGATAATCCGGCAATGATCAGCCTCCGGGCCTGGGGTAGCGTCAACACCGGTTCTCCCGTTTTTTTTAAAACGCTGGCGCATATCCAATAGGAAGAGGTGGGCGATCAACACAAACAGAATGTGACGATGCCAGGCAGTCCAGGAACGGGCTTCACAGTGGTCCATTCCGATGTTGCTCTTGCCTTCTTCAAAACACTGCTCGATCGGCCAGCGCATGATTGCCGCCCGGTGCAACTCTGCTCTTTCGATATCGGCCGGAGCGTTGCTGAGGGAGAACTTGAGCTCTCCATTCGTGAGGCGGCGGATGTAGAGCCAGATCTCGGAGCCAGGCAGGTTATCCCGGCGCTCGATCACCCGGAGCGCCTTGACATTGGCAACGATGGGCCCTTTGGAGCCCTCGCCCAGAATCACTTTTTCCCAGGGAATACTGTCATCCGCCGTTATCCTGGAGACCTGAACCGCCGGGAAGGATGCCTTGAGCCTGATGGAACGCTTTCCCCGCCCGCTGTACTCTGGTAGCGCCACCTCCGGCATGGACGTGAACACCAGGGTGGTGGAGTGGATGTCGGCGACGTAGAAACATCCCTTCGGCAGGCTATCAAGAAATTGTTTGTTGCTGCCGAAGAAGCTGTCACAGCCGATCCACTTGGCCGGGAAAAGGCCGGAGCAAAAAGCTCTGTTCAGCATCTCTGCAGCCAACTCAGTCTTGGGCTTGTAGGTGACGTCATCCGGGACACAGCAATCATACCGCAAGTCCCTGTACTCACCGGTGAACCATTTTTCGGGCATGTACAGCTCGTAGTCCACCAAGCCGTAACCTCTCTCGCTGGCATAGCCGATAAAGACCCCGGACTGGCAGTTATCGGTCTTGCCCAATCGTCCACAGTATTGTCTGGCGACACCGACCGAGTGCTTGCCCTTCTTGACGAACTCCGTGCTGTCGCAGCTCAGCATGCTATCCGGGTCATTGACCCTTTTTGACAGTTCATCCCGATAGATCTTGAGCATCCGGACATCGTCGAAGGGAGCATCCTGCATAAAGCCCTGCATCGCCCGCGGGCTTCTCCCGTAGCGCAGGGCGATCGGCTCGATCGACTTCCGATCGAGATCGGAAAGGAATCCTTTGACAAAGACTTCGCCGTTTTCACGCTGCTCGCTTCTTTTGTAGCAGTCCCTGAAGAGATCGAGGAAATCGTTCAGTAAACGCCCAAGCTCGCTCACCTGATCGGCGCCGAGGCCCACATCGTCGAGCAAATCCGGGTTCCAGTCCGGTATGGCCAGTTGCATGTTTACCACCCTCTCCCGTACCTTGGGGGCCCGGTAGCGGCGGGGGCATTCCGCAATCAGAGATGGAAAGCGTTTATCAAGCATGTATGTATAGACAGCCTTCTTGTGCCCGTGATAGACAAAGGTCTTGCCTTCTTTGGAAAAGCCCCGGGTCTCTCCCAGGTAGAGCCAGTTGGCTGCCCTGTAGCAGGTTCCCCGGTACTTGTCAGTATCAACGAAGGTCTCCACTAGATATGGTTCAGTCCCAAAAAGCAGAGGCCAGTCTTTTAAAAGAAGTTTCAATGTCCGTGACAGGAGGTGTGAGGCCAGATAGCGGATATGCACCCAGGGGAGGATCAGAAACCGGTTGTTGTTGGCTACGTGGGGGAGAAGCTTCAATCTCTGTTCTTCATCCCAGCCAAGGTACTGATCTCTTGCCCTCACTCTGAGAGCAGCCCGGTTGTAGCTCAGGGCGGCTATGGGAACATTCCTGCTACAGGCCAGATACTTGATCCGGGGGCCAATCATCCGGTGATAACCAAGATAATGGTAGGTTCTCACCATGTGGTCCCAGACCGGTTCCATGTCCGTGTGATTGACCAAGTGGATGGTGATCGGCTGGAACTCCTTGAGGCTGCCGGTCAGAGGGCATGTTTCAATAAGAACAGGCTCTTTCACCGTCCGCATGTCGCACTTCCTTGGTTTGTCTGTATAGTTAACGACGCCACCGTGCCCCTGGAAATATTATGACACGAGACGGTTTCCTTGTTCAGTCCTGTTTTCAAGGATCGCAGTGCTACATGTGGGCGGTAGTTGAGGTGAGGATGCTGTTATGGGGTTGTCAAGGTACTAATGTACGCACGCTGTAGTATTAAGCGCGTTGAGGGCTTTTGGGCGGTTTACGGCCAGGACGGCAATGCGGCCCTGCTTATCAAGCAACACACTGTTATACATCGGTCCCGCCTCCTTATCATCACCCTATTTACTGTAATCGTAGATTCCCTTACCGGTCTTGCGGCCCAGCCAGCCGGCCTGGACATATTGCTTCAACAACGGGGAGGGACGATACTTGGGATCACCATAGCCGGTGTACATAACGTTCAGAATGGAGAGGACGGTATCCAGGCCGATCAGGTCGGCCAACTCCAGGGGGCCTATGGGGTGGTTCATGCCCAGCTTCATAATGTCATCGATGTTCTTGGCCGGAGCTACTCCTTCATACAACTCCCATAATGCCTCATTGATCATGACCTGGAGCACGCGGTTGGAAATAAAGCCGGGTACATCTTTGCACCATACCGGAACCTTGCCCATTTTAATGGAAGCAGCTTCGATGTCGGCATAACACTCGTCGCTGGTAGCCAGCCCGCGGATAATTTCCACCAGCTTCATAACCGGCACCGGGTTCATGAAGTGCATGCCGATGACCTTTTCCGGACGCTTGGTGCAAGCTGCAATCTGGGTAATGGGCAGCGAGGAAGTATTAGTGGCCAGGTAGGCATGAGGCGGAGCACTCTGGTCGAGATGGCTGAATACCTTGGCCTTGATCTCAAAATTCTCGACAACAGCCTCGATTGTCAGGTCTACCCCAGCTGCATCATCCAGGCTGATTGACGGCTTTATTCTTCCCTGAATGGCGGCCTTTTCCTCGGCGGTTTTCTTGCCTTTGGAAACATCCCTCTCGAGGTTCTTATCAATGACGGCCAGACCCTTGTTCACCAGGTCCATGCTGATATCCCACTGGATGACATCGTAGCCGGCCTGGGCTGCCACCTGGCCGATTCCGCCACCCATTTGCCCGGCGCCCAGAACCATAATTTTTTTGATTTCCATTCCACATTCCCTCCTTTGAAAGCTATGCAAGTTGTCCCTATCTCTGGCATATCAAGCTTACGGTTCCACTTTGATCAGCATGGCATCCCCCTGGGCATGGCCGGAGCAAATGCCGCAAATACCTATTCCACCGCCACGACGTTTGAGTTCATAGGCCAGGGTCATCACGATGCGGGCGCCAGTCGCCCCGATGGGATGCCCGTAGGCAATAGCGCTGCCATTGACATTGACCTTTTCCAACATTTCTTCTTTACTCATGCCCAGAACAGCACGCGCACTGGTTAGAACAACAGCCGCAAACGCCTCATTGATTTCGATGAGGTCAACATCCTTATAAGTCATTCCATTCTGTTCCAGCACTTTCTTGATGGAAAGACCGGGAACAGTGGCGATATCCTTGGTTTGCTGGGACACTTCGGCATAGTCGAGGATGGTAAAGAGAGGCTTCAAGCCAAGCTCTTTGGCCTTTTCTGCGCTCATCAGGAGACAGACGTCGCCCCCGTCATTGACACCGGGAGCATTACCCGCAGTAACACTGCCGGGTTGACCCGTGACAGTGCTCTTGTGGTTGAAAACCGGCGGTAGTTTAGCCAGGGCTTCCATGGTTGTCTGGGGCCGGGGGCCCTCATCAGCACTCAAGACTTCCTTGCCTCTCTTGATGGCAACGGGGAAGATCTCGTCCACAAACTTATTGTCTGCCATTGCCTTGACTGCCCGCATCTGAGAGGTATATCCCCATTCATCGTTGTCTTCCCTGGTAAAGCCAAATTCGTCGGAGGTCTCGGAGCCATGGATAGCCATATGCCGATCGTAGAAAGTATCCCATAAACCGTCATAAACCATCAGATCGACCAGGTTGCCTTTGGGCAGCCCCATCCGGTTGCCCCACCTCTCATCAGGCAGGGAGAAGGGACAATTGCTCATGCTTTCCTGGCCGCCGGCGATCACGATATCGGCTCTTCCCAACTGGATCATCTGAACTGCAAGGTCGATGGTCTTGATACCTGAAGAACATACTTTATTTACAGTAATGGAAGGGACCGATTCAGGCAGGCCCGCCAGTATTGTCGCCTGACGGCTGGGAACCTGTCCGCAACCGGCTGGAATAACTTGTCCCATAATGACGTAGTCGATATCCTCCGGTTTCACTTTCCCCGTTACCCTACGCATGCATTCTTTAATAGCCAGGGCGCCCAACTGGGGAGCATCATATTCTTTCAGTTTACCTCCAAAGACTCCGTAGGGCGTCCGACACGCTTCCACACAGACAACTTCACGGAAGTTCCTGATCACATTTCCCCTGTTTTTACCCATACCCTGGTAATCGCATTTTCTTTCGCCGAATCCAGCGACAGCGATCTTCTTTGGATAATCCGCACGCTTCATATCCAGTGACTGTACAAATTCTGACATCTGATCTCCTCCCTTAGAAATACCTGCGATAAGCTCGCTGCTGAACTCTGAAACCTCTTCACCCCTTAACGACCCTCAAGGGTTTTTCTACCCCGTCCCAACACTCGAAGTGCTCCTCATCCCAAGCAGAGATGTAAGTATGAGTGGTGGATGATTTGTCTTCACGCCATGTCTTGGCCGGCACCTGGCACCTGAATAGTCCCTCCGCATCTTTGATGATGTTCATGCGATCGTCTTTCAGGCGGACTACCACGTGGATGTTCTTATTGCGTACGTGATTGATAAAAGGGGCCCCGGCATAGCCGGCATCCACCACCACCACGTCGGCAAAGTGCTTGTATTGCTGGTAGAGCCAGTCGATCAGCCTCTTGGCGGCTGTGGTCTCGCCCTCCCCAGGCCCTATCGGCTCAAGACCTAAGATGAGCGGCGGCTTGCCTCCCGCCATCTGGCAGGTCACAACCTTGTGCTCGTAGGTCACCACATCGTTTTGGTGGTGCACCTCCTGGCAGGGGGCAGCAACAGCTCTGGGTGGAAAAGACACCGGTGCCGTCGATGGCCACCACGCGGTAGTAGCCGATCGATGGCATCATCTTGCCGCGTCGCGCCTTGTTGATCGCCCCTACATACAGCTTTTTGATCGGCTCCAGTTCCATCCCGGTAGAGCTTAAGCGGATGGTATCCGCGGAGGGCGGCCTCTGCTTCCTGGGCAGGAGCTTTTTAAAACACACCTTTGCCCTGCGCTCAAGCTCTTCCAGGCTCTGCACCTGCAGGGTGAAGCCGATCAGCAGTGTCACCCAGGTTTTTCTTCTGCAGGCTGAATGAACTGAAAGAAATCATCGATAAGGCAAACCGCGGCCGTCATGGTCTCGATAAGTCAAATAATGCGAATGTATCGTGTTTTTCGGTGATACCGGTATTTTGGTATCCCAAAGGCTTCAGGGATCAGGTGTGTAGTTCCTGCTGCAAGGTCTATAAGATAAAACCCGGGGTTGTCCCCGGTCTACACCTGTCCGGTGAACTCGATCGGCTAATCGGCGGTAATCCCGGCAATAGCTTTCGCCAGTTCCTTCTTCTGTTCCAGGTCCCCCTGGCGGGAGATCATGACGCCTTGGCCCTTCGGGGCGCCCGCGCCGTGCATGGACTCCGTCCGGTAACCGACCGCGGCCGTACCCAGGGTCAGGTTTTCGATCAGTCGCAGGATGCGCATCCGGTGCTCGGTCGGAACCGCAGACACGCCGCGCAGGTATTTTTCCACGACCTTGCCAATTTCCGGATGACGCAGATCCCTTTCCGACGGCATGGTCACCAACAGACCACCGGCGATGTCTTCGGCCAGGCGGGTAATCTCATACGGGAAACGGGTTACATTCTGTTTGCAGACATTGGCCAGCAACATATTGATCAGGTAATTGCCCGATGCTGTTTTATGTCCTTCAGTCGAACAGGCAATCCCGCAGGCGTACAATGTCTCATTGAGATGGATCATTTCGATCAGCTTATCCTTGACGTGGGATGCTTTCGCCACCCCGTTATAGTCGGCCGCAACGGCCGCCGCTCCGATCAGCACGTCGCCGACACCGACCTTGCAGCCACCGTAACTTTGCCGGTGATACCCGGCAAACCGCTCGACCAGGTCGCCGCTGAACTCGTACTCCCCGCACATGAAGACATTGTCCCAGGGAACAAACACATCGTCGAACACCATCAAGGCCTCATGCCCACCGAACTGCCTGTTCCCGACATCGATATTGCCGCCCTCCAGTTTGCGGGTATCGCAAGACTGGCGCCCGTAGATGTAGAAGATGCCCTCGGCATCGCTCGGGGTGGCAAAAGATACGGCGTAGTCAGCGTCCTCTGGCCCCATGGTAATGGTGGGCATCACGAGTACCCAGTGCGAATTAATGCACCCTGTCTGGTGAGCCTTGGCGCCCCGGACGATAATGCCGTCCTCCCTTTTTTCCGCTATGCGCACGTAAAGATCCGGGTCGGCCTGCCTGCAGGGGGGCAGGCCGCGGTCGCCCTTGGGATCGGTCATGGCGCCATCAACCGTCCAGTCATCCTCCTGCATCGCCAATAGGAACCTGGTGAACCTCTCATGGTAAGTGGTGCCAAGTTTCTGGTCCATTTCAAAGGTGACGCTGTCCAGGGCGTTGATCGCATCCATCCCTACACAGCGCTGGAAGCAAGCAGCAGTTTTTTGCCCTAAAAGGCGCTGCATTTTCACTTTTTTCACCAGGTCGCCGGTGTCTTGATGCAGGTGGCAGAAACGGTTGATCCTCTTTCCGGTCAGATGGGACGTGGCTGTCATCAGGTCCTCGTACTGCGGGTCCTCGGCCAGGGCATAGGTTGCCTTGACGGAATTCATCGAGGGCCTGATAATCGGGTGGTCCACGGGATCGGCCACCAGTTCGCCTTGCAGGTAAACTTTTAACTTCAGTTTCCGCAAGCTCTCCTCATACTGCGCCGCAGTCTTCATGGATAGACTTCCCTCTCCCGTTTTTGGATATTTTAATCCCCCATCATTAAATGGTGTTGCATCTAACCCAACACCACTCATGAGCAGCCCTATCACACCCAAACAAGACCCCCGCGCCGCCGCGCCCGCAAGCTGGCCCGAGCACATCAGAAGACTTTATCTTTGCGCCTGACCGCTTATAGCTTTATATTTGATTGCCGCGAAGGGATATCTACTCAAGGATCAATTCTGTCGCAATACCGGTCCCGCCGCCACAGCAAAGAGAGGCTATCCCACGCTTAACCCCGCGTAAGCGCATCTCATACAGTAAAGTTTGCACCAGACGGGGACCAGAAGCTCCTAATGGATGTCCAATAGCAATTGCTCCACCATTTACATTGAACATTTCCGTTTGCTTGTCGTTCAAACCGAGTTCCCTGAAAACGGCAAGGGTTTGTGCGCAAAAAGCCTCGTTTACCTCGAACAGACCGTAATCTTCAAATTTGGTTCCGGCCATTTTGATAATTTTCTTGATCGCGTACGCAGGAGATATTCCCATTATCGCCGGATCTACTCCTACGTTACAGTGTTTGCCAATGGATGCTATCAGTTTTAAACCTAACTCTAACGCTTTTTCCCTGGTCATCATGAGAATGGCTGCGGCACCATCGTTCATACCCGAGGAATTGCCCGCAGTCACTGTGCCGCCTTCTTTAAAGGCAGCCTTGAGTGTGCTTAGTTTTTCCATCGTTATATCCGGCCTTGGATATTCATCCGTGCCAAACACAATAGGTCCTTTTTTGGTATTTACTTCTATCGGCAAGATTTCATCTTTGAACCTGCCCTTATTTTGGGCCTCCGTAAATCTCATCTGGCTGCGCAGAGCAAATTCATCCTGTTCCTCCCGGCTAATGTTGTATATTTCGGCAAGGTTTTCGGCTGTTAAGCCCATGTTAAATCCCAATTTATAAAGTTCCGGGCCGCAAACTCGCCGTGCCGTTTCCATAAATTCGCAGTGAATCTTTAAACCTTTCTCATCAAGACGGAAACCCTGCCTTGCGTTCTCTATCCAGTACGGTAAGTTGCTCAAATTTTCCGCTCCGCCAGCCAGAACAATGTCGGCCGTTCCTGTAGCAATGTGCATATACGCTATATTTATAGCAGCCAAGCCAGAGCCACATTGGTGTTCTACAGTATAGCCGGGAACGTGGTAAGGGAAGTGGGCTCGCAGTAAAGCTAATCTACCGAGGTTTGGAGCATTAGAATGATTGTCACAGTTACCCAATATGCAAAGGTCCACCATGCCCGGGTCTACATTATTGCGCTTTACAAGTTCCGTAAGCAAAGGGGCTGCAAGTTCATCGGCCTCTAACATTGCCAGTGCGCCCTGATATTTACCGAAAGCAGTTCTTAATGTATCGACTATTACGACATCTTTTAAATTCAAGGTATTACCTCCTCATAGTTTGTAGTTTTCTCGGAAACTCAAATTATTTGCTACAAAAGCATTTTCCTACCCCTATTTTTGTTTTACCTCCAATATCTCATGTGCGTAATTCTTTTTAATATGAATATCGGAAGCTAATTGAATATGAAGTTGGATAGTCGAGTTCCCGATTCCGATTATCAATCTTTTGGACTTGAAACAGGCGGTTAAATCTTTTAAGCTAACCGCTTGAGAATTATTATCCGAGATTTAGATGCCGTCCTGGTCCCTTGGCTCTTTTTCCTGATGCTTGCTGCAGTTTAAAGGATCACCGCTATTTTATTTCAAATGTCTTTTTTAGAAGCTGGGATAAAGATTGCTTTAGTGGCTATCCCAGGCACCATGGATATTCCCGTTTTACGAGAGCCTTCAGTTTTTTAACGGCTTGTGTAAACTAACAAGGCCATTATCTATTTATTGTATTGATAGAAACCCTCGCCAGTTTTTTTACCATACAACCCGGCATTGACCAACTTTCGCATTAACTGGCTGGGCCTAAATCTTTCGCCATACTCGCTGAACAGTACTTCATCTACTTTAATATTTAAGTCATGACCCATAAGATCCAGGAGTTTAAGCGGGCCCATCGGATGACCCAAGCCAAGCATGCAGGCGGTGTCGATATCTTCGGCGCTGGCTACACCTTCTTCTAACAACCTGCAAGCCTCCAACGCAAGGACGTGAAACAACCTGTTGACAACAAATCCAGTCACATCTTTGACCTCTACAGGAGTTTTACCAATTGCTTGTAAGACTTCTTTGATAAAACCGACTGTTTCCTGCGCACAAAGATAGCCTGGTATGACTTCGACCAACTTCATCACAGTTGCTGGGGAAAAAAAGTGAGTTCCTAGGAATTTTTTTGCTCTAGTTTTATTCACCTCAGTGGCAAGCTTGGTAATTGAAATACTGGATGTATTGCTGGCAATCACACACTCTTCTTTGCAAATAGAGTCAAGGCTAGCAAAAACCTTGCTTTTTATTTCAAAATCTTCTAGTACAGCTTCAATAACCAGGTCGCAATCGGTCATGTCAGTCAGTTTATCGGTGGCTATTACCCGGGACAGTGTAGGTTCTTTCTGTGCTGCATCGAACTTACCTTTTTGAATACTTCTATCCAGCACAGAAGCTTGGCGCGCTTTCCCTTTTGCTGCCAACTCCACAGATACATCGCTCATTACTACCTCATAACCGGCTTTGGCAAAGCATAGAGCTATTTCCGCCCCCATCATGCCCGCTCCTATAATTCCAACTTTTTTTAATAACAAATTCCGCGCTCTCCCTTCAATTACTTATTCTTAAATACAGGTTTTCTTTTATTAATAAAAGCATCCACGCCTTCGACCTTATCTTCAGTGCTAAATACCGTTCTGGCCATACCAAGCTCAATCGCCATGCCCTGTTCAATAGAAAGGCCACGCCCTACGTTGATAGCTTTTTTAGCCCCTCGCACAGCTACAGGCCCATGGGCGGCAATCTTTTTCGCTATCTCCATGGCCGCATCCATCAGGGCCTCCGGAGCGACCACGCTTTCGACAAGGCCAATTTGTTTTGCTTCAGCAGCATCTATAAATTCCGCCGTAAAGATCATCTTTTTAGCCTTGCCGATACTAATGGTCCGACACAATCTCTGGGTACCGCCATAGCCCGGTATGATGCCTAACGTTACTTCAGGCAATCCCATCTTTGCATTTTCGGAGGCAATGCGAATGTCGCACGAAAGAGCCAACTCCAGGCCGCCACCAAGGGCAAAACCGTTGATTGCCGCTATAACCGGAACGAAGAAATTTTCAATTTGCATAAAGATGCGTTGGCCTTTTTCGGTTAAATCTTCAGCTATGTCCGGAGTCCAGGAAGTAAACTCCTTGACATCGGCGCCAGCGACAAAGGCTCGCTCTCCTTTGCCGGTTATAATAACCGCGCGTAGGGAGTCGTTTTGAGAAAGCAAATTGAAACATTCCCTTAGCCCGTCCATGACTTCTTTGTTTAGAGGATTCATTGGCGGATTGCTGATAGTAATCACTGCGATACCATTATCCAGAATACAACTTACCTTATTATTACCAAGCATTATGTTATACATCATGCTCCCCCCTTTCTCAATATTTTGGATTAATTTAAATAAAGCTTGCGTTACCAGCCTTTGTTTAAAATATTTTTGGGTGATCTACCAATTTATTCGCTTCTTGCTAACCCAATCGTGTCCCACTGGGTTTTGCCCTGACGTTCCTTCGTTCAGCATAGCGGGTACGAGTGGGGCTCGGGTTCTGACATCATGGCCCTCGCAAAGACAAGCATTGCCCGTTCGCACGATTGGATAAGTCAAATTACTTCAAAATAAAATTCGAGATAACTAGACGTTGTATCTGATTAGTACCTTCGTAAATTTGCAGGATTTTAGCATCGCGCATCATGCGTTCAACTGGGTAATCGTGTAGGTACCCAGCACCACCGAATATTTGCACTGCATCGGTAGTGACCTCCATAGCTGTATCAGTGGCATACATCTTAGCCATTGCAGCCTCTTTACTATATGGCATTCCCTGTGAACTCAGCCACGCAGCTTCTAAAACAATCAGGCGGGCTAGTTCCACCTTCGTCGCCATATCGGCCAACATAAAGGAGACGCCTTGATTAGCCGCAATTGGCTTGCCAAACTGCACTCGTGCTTTGGAATGTTTAATTGCGGCATCCAGTGCTCCCCAAGCAACACCTACTCCCTGTGCCGCTACCCCGAGCCGACCGACGTCCAGGGCCGCCATCATGATTTTAAAACCCTCACCTTCTTTGCCTATCAGGTTTCCTCTTGGAATTTTGCAGTCCGTCATGATGATTTCCCGCTGAATGGTTGACTTGATGCCCATTGTGTTTTCTTGTTTCCCAAAATTAAATCCCGGAGTGCCTTTTTCAACAATAAACGCACTGATGCCTTTCGCACCTTTGCTCTTGTCTGTCATGGCAGACACGATATATGTATCGGCAAATCCGGCGTTAGTACAGTAAATTTTGACGCCATTTAACACATAGTGGTCCCCTTGAAGCATAGCAGTGGTTTCTTGCATGGCCGCGTCGCTGCCGGCATTGGGCTCAGTCAGCGAAAACGCACACAGTTTATCTCCTTTTAACAGAGGAACAAGGTATTTTTGTTTTTGGGCTTCTGTACCAAATTTATAAATCGGATAGGTCCCCAGCGATAAACAAACGGACCAAGCGGCTCCTACGGACACATCAGCCCGGCATATTTCGAGCATAGCTATCACAAAAGCGACATGGTCCATGCCTTGGCCACCATATTCTTTCGGATACGATAATCCCAAAAGGCCCAGTGGGGCCATCTTTTTCATCAGAATCTCATATACTGGGGTGAAATCTCCCCCTAAATCACGCTCCGTTGCCCCCGGAGCGATTTCCTTGGCAGTAAACTCCCGGACCATTTTTTGAATTGCCAATTGATCTTCAGTAAGTTGAAAATTCATTAACAATCCCCTCCTGTTATTAGTTGATTCTGATTCTGCGCTAAATTCGATTCTTCTGAATCATTCGATGCGCAGTTATCTGACAAATTTGAATGTGCAAGATTCATGCCAATATGCCAATAAGATTTGCCAATACCTGGTAATATAGTGCACCCCTTTGTCAAGACAGTTCTTGCGAAAAAATAAGCTAATGACTCCTTCCTTTCAAGATGTTTTCTCGCCCACCGGCGAGCGCTGGTAATAATCAATCGGGCAATTGTAGTCAAGAAACTCATGCAGCCGTTCCTGGTTATAGAATCTGATGTATCGGTCAAGCCCCTTTCTCAATGCTCTTGGAGTCGCATACTCGTTCAGATAGACATCTTCGTACTTCAATGACCGGAAAAACCGTTCCACAAAAATGTTGTCCAGAGCACGCCCTTTCCGTCCATAGAAATTTTGATTCCTTCTGTTTGCAGCAACTTGATGTAGTCGTCATTGGTGAACTGGCCGCCCTGGTCGCTGTTGATGATCTCTGGCTTCCTTAACTGAAACGCCCGTTTTAAGCAGTCCAGCGCCATCTGCCTGTCCAGTGTCATGCTGAGTTCGTAATCCACGATATAGCGGCTGTAGAGGTCGATGATTTCAACATTTTTCGTCGGCGTTTTACCAGGGATTAAGTGTTATACATGGTTGCTAATGGGAGCTTCGGGCCTTAACCGAACACCAATGAAAGCGATTCATCCGGGTATTGATGCATCCGTGTATTAATGATGTATAAGTATATTATTTTTATATTTTTGTAGTCTCCGCACTATTGTAGGTTGACTGACCCCCAGCATCTCCGCTGCCTTGTATGTGTTTTGCGTCTGGTTATAAGCCCGCAAAATTAATTCTTTTTCAACTTCCTCAAACGCCTCCCGAATAGATAAAAGGCCGTTTACGGTCACCTTCGAATTTGGCGTTTTAGAGTTTCTTATATGCTCCGGTAAATGTTCCGGTAAAACAATTTCGTCCACCCCAAGAATCACTAATCGTTCTATCATATTTTCCAATTCCCTTACATTGCCTGGCCAAGGATAAGCTTGTAAAATATCGATGGTTTCGTTGCTAAGTAACTTCTGTTTTCCATATTGCTGGTTAAATCGATCCAAGAACAAATAAACCAGCGGCGGAATGTCTTCTACTCTTTCCCTTAAGGGAGCAATCTGAATCGGGATTACATTCAAGCGGTAGTATAGATCTTCCCGAAATTTTCCTTCCTTGATTTGGTTCTTTAGATTGCGATTAGACGCAGCAATGATTCTCACATTAACTGTTCTCAGCTTCGTTCCGCCAACCGGCACAATAGTCTTATCTTGTATAAATTGTAACAATTTAGGTTGCATTGACATAGGCATCTCACCTATTTCATCTAAAAATATTGTCCCTTTATCAGCCAACTCAAGTAACCCAACTTTGCCACCTTTTTTGGCCCCAGTAAAAGCTCCATATTCGTAACCGAAGAGTTCTGATTCAAGTAGATTCTCAGGAATAGCGGAACAGTTAATCTTAATAAATGATTCTCTGGATCGATTGCTTTCCGCATGGATTCGTCGTGCCACAACTTCTTTACCCACTCCGGATTCTCCTTGGATCAGCACTGTCGAATCAGTTCTTGCCACCTGCATGGCCAACTGGAAAACATCCGACATCTTTTTCGAACGTGCGTCAAAAGAACCGCCGTCCCCTGTCATCCGCGCAGCCTTTAACGATATCAATTCCGTAAAATAGCGTTCACTTTGGTTACGTTCTTCATCTAGTTTGGCCCTTAGATGATTAAGCTCAGATATATCTCGTGTATTAGAAACCACTCGCCGGATGGCTCCCTTTTCATCATAAACCGGAACTCCAGTAACGAGAAGTGTCTTTCCTGTCGGGTAATGCTGTAAGAGAGCCTCTTTCTTCCCGCTTTTCAATACAGCTAAAGTAGACGAATTTCTGATTATTCCCTTTAAGACTAATTCATCCACTTTATGACCGATCATTTCTTCCTGACTATGTCCATTTATCTCGGCAGAAAAGCGATTTACATACAATGTCATGCCCTCACCATCAGTTACATAAACTCCATCAGAAATTGCATTCATTACTTTATCAATATCTTCTACCATTTCATCAATTATTTTGGATATTTGCTGAATACTCTTTTCAAGTGAAATGTCCGTAACGATCAATAGTTTTCTAGACGGAAGATCTCCACTTTTTGCGAAAGATGTGACCAAAAATCGATAGTGGTCTTTATCAAAAACATGCTCTTTTTCTGACGATAGTGCCATGTTCAGCGTATCGGTCAGATCGGGCAATACGTTGCAAATGGGTTCTCCAATAATATCCTGCTCCGGTTTCGCTACCAACGCCGCACCGGCTTCATTGATTGTTAAAATTTTTCCCTGCGTATCTAAGATAAATACTGAAATAGTATCAGATTGTGCTACCTCTGATAAAAATGTGCTGCACAATTCTTTTGGAATTAAATTTCTAATATATTTTTGATCTTTATCTTTCATCATTTTATTACTCCCATCATATCTGGATAGTTGGTAGCAACCTATAATACTAGCCCGGTTTATCAATATATGTTAATTAATAGTATTAATGCCTGGAAATTGGCATCTTTTACCCAGGGTGACAACAAACGTTTTCTGTTGACGTTGGGGTCGACGCCCTCACTCATGAAGTAAATAATGAGCAGGAGAGGATCCTCGTCAATGCCGGCAGCCTTGAGTACACGGCCCTTAATTACTGACGCAATAGCATAAAACGACTCAGCCCAGTGAAGAGAGATAAAGCGAGCGCTTTTCTTAATGGTGTTCAAACTTCTTGTGTTTCCTCTGCGCCCATCGGACGCCCATCCCCCGGTTTGTTGGACACAGAGATTAGACTATACTACTACAACCAGGAGGTGCTGTGTCCGTGGGGGAGCCGAGAATACATTATGATGAAGAGTTCAAGAGCAATGCCGTAGAACTGAATTACAGAAACGGCAAAACAATAGGCCAAGTGGCCTGGCGACCGGCCTTTCCCGGTATGGGGAAGCTCAGGCGTCGCACTGATCTGGAAGGGAGAACCGCCTTAAGAAAGAGCTGGCGCTGCCCAGGACCGAACACCAATGATATCACTGTTGACACCATGGCGGATTGAATATTCGGTTAAGCCAGTCAAGGTTTCCGTATCATCAGGGATTTTTTCTTGTATTTTAAAGTGGATTAGAAGAGGGATCTTTTACAATATGATTCCGATGCAAAAAGTCTCTTTTAGTCAGCTACCATACTACATACAGTGGTATCAACTTGAAATAACAACGATATACTGTGTCAATATTTCTAAAGTGGGGGTTTCCG
>Ga0187882_1002361_pt1 | contig 17419 bp, 10 predicted proteins | sample June2016WEW_19_1_3_FD_132991 | JGI IMG/M metagenome (GOLD analysis project Ga0187882, IMG submission 132991) | Peatland microbial communities from SPRUCE experiment site at the Marcell Experimental Forest, Minnesota, USA - June2016WEW_19_150 | ecosystem: Environmental > Terrestrial > Soil >... | reverse complement strand
GTCGAACTCCCGCTTCACAATCTGAGTTAGCCTCCAGTCGGAAACCTCGCCTTTCCCTTTGGTTTTGATCAGGATGCTTACGGGTTGAGCGACGCCGATCGCATAGGCAAGCTGGAGGTTGCAGGCGTCTGCCAGCCCCGCCGCAACGATGTTCTTCGCGATGTGCCTTGCCATGTAGCAGGCCGAACGATCCACCTTCGTCGGGTCCTTCCCGGAAAACGCGCCGCCGCCATGAGGCGCCGAGCCGCCATAGGTATCCACGATGATCTTGCGCCCCGTCATCCCGGTATCCGACTGTGGCCCGCCGATGACGAACTTTCCGGTCGGATTGACCAGATACTTCGTTTTGGCGTCGAGGTATTTTGCCGCGATCGATTTCAGCACCACATTTTCGATGATCTCTTCCTTGGCTTTCTTCGTTATCCGCTCGCCTGTCCGGTCAAGGATATCTTCCGTGTGCTGGCTGGAGACCACGACGGTGTCGACGCGCTTCGGCTTGCCGTTTTCATATTCCACCGTGACCTGGCTCTTTCCATCAGGACCCAGATAGGGAAGGATCTTCTTGCGCCGCACCTCGGCCAAACGCTGGGTGATCTTGTGCGCGAGCATGATGGGCAGGGGCATTAGTTCTTTTGTTTCGTTGACGGCATATCCCATCATGAGCCCCTGGTCGCCGGCGCCGCCGATGTCGACGCCCTGGGCGATGTCCGGGGATTGCGTGCCTATGGCATTGAGAATGGCGCAGGTGGAGTGATTGAATCCGTATTTAGGGTCCGTGTAACCGATCTCACGTATCAAGTTGCGCACGAGGCTGGGAACTTCGACATAGGACCGGGTCGTGATTTCTCCCCCCACGACGACGAGCCCGATGGTGATGAATGTCTCGCAGGCCACGCGTCCCTTTTTGTCCGCCTTCAAGATCTCATCCAGCACGGCATCCGAGATCTGATCGCAGACCTTGTCCGGGTGCCCCTCGGTTACGGATTCCGATGTGAAAAAGTAGTTGTCTCTAGCCATTTCTGTCTCCTATATCAATGCAAACGCCGATGTATTCTTCCGGCCGTTTTCCTTGCACAGCGCCCATCCAACCCAATGCTGTTAACTTAAGCACAATTTGAAAAACTTGCCACAGATTACACAGATTTCACTGAATGTTCTTTCCCACCACCTGGGCTTCTTCGCTTTTGAATCTGTGTAATCTGTGGCAAACTTTTTCGCCTATGTGCACGACGTCGGCCTTAAGTTAATGGCATTACATCCAACCAGGGACTGCGACCCAACAGCCCATGAATGCTAGCCGATCTTGCGCCAGAATAAAATAGAACATTTGAGTGCCACTCCGGCCTTTTCCCGCCGGAGGTTATGTGATTCAATGCCATCATGCCTAGGCCAGTGCCGGGACAGCGAGAAGATCTGCTCAAGCAGGTGTCGCGGTCGTTCTATCTCACGCTCCACATTCTGCCGGCTCCCATACGCGAGCCGATCGGCCTGGCTTATCTCATCGCACGCGCGACCGACACGATTGCCGACACGCGTCTGGTTTCCGTCGAGCGGCGCCGGCTCGCGCTGCGCGAGATGCGAGCCGCTATTCGCGACGCGGCTGAGGGACGAATCGCCGACACGCCGGATTTCGGACCTCTCACCGAAACTCGGGAAGCGCCTGCAGGCCAGGGAACGCACGCCGAACGCATCCTCCTCGAGGGTGTCCCCGACGTTCTCGAAAAGCTGAGTTTGCTGCCGCTCGGAGACCGCCTGCGCATTCGTGAATTGCTGGAGATCATTACCTTGGGTCAGGAAATGGACCTCTCCCGTTTCGGCGCCGCAAACGTGGATCGCATTTCCGCGCTCGATTGTGATGACGACTTGGAGGAATACACCTATCGGGTCGCGGGGTGCGTCGGTGAATTCTGGACGCGCATGTGCCGCGCGCATCTCTTCCCCGGCGTGGAGCTTGACGAAACCTCGCTGTTGATCAACGGAATCCGCTTTGGAAAGGGGTTGCAGCTCGTAAATATTCTGCGCGACTTGCCGCGGGATCTGCGGGAAGGCCGCTGTTACATCCCCCGTGCGCGCCTGGCCGTGCATGGCCTGGAGCCGGCGGCGTTGCTCGACGCGCGTGAGATGGGACGTTTTCGTCCGCTCTATGCAAGCTACCTGGAGCAAGCCAGGGAACTGCTCACCGCCGGCTGGGCCTATACGAACGCTCTCCCTCGCCGAGAGGTCCGCGTCCGCCTGGCATGCGCCTGGCCGATCCTGATCGGCATGAAGACGCTGACGCGGCTGCGCGCCGGCAACGTGCTCGACTGCCGGCACCTGATTAAGGTCCATCGCGGGGAAGTCTACCGGCTTATGGTGATGTCGGTGCTTTGTTATCCAATGCCCCGCGCATGGGACCGCCTGTTCGATCGCGCCGGTGCCGACCCTCGTTAGGGCCTGTCAATAGCCGCTGTAATAATCGATCATCCGGGCAATCGCCTTCTGGCAGACCACGCAGAACTCTTCGCGCGCGTTGGAAAACATCAGGCAATTCATCATGGACCGATATAGGCCTTTCGATGCATAGCCGGCGCCTTCAAAGACGCCGACCTTTCCCGCAAGATTCTCGTACTGCTTGCGAATCGCCGCCATTTTCGCTTCGATGTCGCTGTTCTTCGCCGAATACTTGTCCTGGATCGCCTTGATGTCCGTGTCAGAGGCCTTGTTCTGCCTCGCCTTGTCGATCTCCGCGCGCATGTCCTGGTTGTTCTGGTTCCGTGCGGCCTGCAGGTTTTCCGTCTGGTCCTTGCCATATTCTGTTGGAACGCCGATGCCGGGAGAGAGAAGCTCCTGCCACTTTACGTGCTTCGGATCAAGCAGGGCGGTGATGTTCGGCTCCAGAGGTTCCACACCCTTGGGATAGAAATCGTTGTAGGCAACGTCGGAGGTGTAGTACTCGTCTGCAAGTCCCGCAAACGCATGGCCGAACTCGTGTATGAACGTCTTGAGGCTTAGAGCGTTGTCGACCGTCGTGATGCAGTAGTCGTTGTATATGCCGCCGCCGCCGTAACGCGCGCTGTTGACCAGGATGATGATGGCATCATAGGGCACCTGCGCTGCAATCGAGCGGATAAGACGATTCTCCTCGGTCAGCATGTACCGGTCCGTGCCGAAGGCATTGAATGAGGCATTGAAGGTGGTTTTCCTGAACCGTCCCTGGCGCGGCTCATCCATCGCGCTCTCGGGTGAAGGCCGCATGACGCCATAGATGTTGAATTGCCCCTTGTGGCTCTTGTACGGCTCCATGTTGAAGAGATAGTTGGCAAAGCGATCGACGTCCGACTTGAACTTATCGCGCTCCCCGGTGGTGTACCCTTCAGCCAGGAATGCCAGGTCCACGCTCTTGTGCGGTTCGCCGTTTTTTACTGCTTCATAGATGAAATCGTGGGCGTCGACTGTCTCCTTGATGATGTCGACGTCGCTGGGGTCGATCTTTTGCTCGAAGATCGGAATGAGCGCGTTCTGTCGATCCCGGGCTTCGATCACGAGGCGGACCGGATGCTTGGGGAAAGGCACGCGAATGGAGCGTTGGAAGGTTCGCCTCACGCCTTTCAGGGCCGGGTCGGTCGTCCTGTACTCTTCGAACATGCAGTCGAATCCGCGCCAGTAAATCAGGCGGTTGGTAGCCGCATCATACAGCTTGGCCGCGTGGCGCCCGTTGTTAAACGGCTCCAGGAGATTGTCTGAATTCTCCGGCCAGATCCCTTCCTGATAGATCTTGTCGAGTGTGGTGATCTCCTCTTTCGCATCTCCGATCTGGTAAAGGTCGACGCGCATCGCCCGGTCGATGAAATAGTCATCGAACGACGGCCTGGCCTGGCCGAAGAAGGTCACGGAACTCAATACAAAGAGAGCGGAAACCATAAAGGACTTCATAGAACCCTCCAAATCGGTGCCAGGTTACTATTTCACCAATTTCCATATCATGAGCGGGACACCGAGCCATTCCCGAAATTGGTGAAATAGTAACCTGGCACCGATTTCAAGGCCGGCTTGCTCTTCGCAATGCTTCGATGCGGGGCGCGCGGCTCTTCGGGCTGTCGAGACTGAAGGAGCGGGCGTCCCCCAGATCGGCTTGCACAAATTTTTCTGTTCGTGCGACTGCATCCTCGAGGTCCCGGTTTTTGGGTATGAACGGCATCCACACAATGGACTGCTCCGCGATGTCATATTCCCATAGGCCAACGAGGCGGCCGCGATCCAGAATTGCATGGCTGGATAGGTCCATCAATCCGTTTTCGCAGAAGACGCTTCGACTCTTGTCTTCAGGCGCGAGCAAGCTCTCGACATCTCTGCGCAAGTGGCTGATGCAGTCGAGGCTGCTGACCAGCACGTACTGAGATTCCTTGGGAACCTTGAACGTCCGGAACTCCTTACAATCCTGAGGGAGCATGAGCCGTTCATCCGCGCCCTCAGGCGGCTCGAGTCCCAATGGGACCACCGCGGCCTTGGCGGTCTTCACACCCAATCCGGAGAACCATTGAAACTCCGCGAGTGTGGCCGGTCCGGCCCATGTGAAAAAACGCCGTGCCAGCTCGGTGAAAGCCTCCTCGGCGGAGAGCTTGAATCGGACGAGCGGACTCTTCTGCCAGAGCACATAGCGATAGCGCTGTTGATCGAGGCGGCCATTGGTAGGAATCCGGCGGATCTCCCCTGCAGCCTGGAGCCTTCCAAGAGCGACAGGCAACGTAGTCGCAAGTCCCTTCTTCTTGCCTGCATCGCCGAGATTCCGTACCGTGCTGCCGCAAGCATTGCGCAACTCCTCGGGCTCCATCGGCCCGCGGGACAGTGCATCAAGGACTGCCGAACAGAGCTTGTCGCGTTCCGCATCCGTCACCCCGAGCTTGCGGGCCGTTTTCCCTTCGTCTGAAAAATCCTGTCCGACCTTCAAAGCCAGGCCGAAATCCGAGGCTGGTACAACATAGGTGCAGCCGCGTGCGCTTGGAAGCTCATGGATTTCCAGTCGCGCAACGGCATCGTCCGTGTCTTGCCGGCAGGTACCGGCGCGCGCGAAAAGGGTCAGATAGGGGCCGACGCCCCCGACCGACCGCGCCCACCCGGTCTTCTCGAGAACCTCCCCGGCCGGCTTGCCCATCATTTGTGAATCCAAGCCCTGTCTGTGCGCCCACCATGCCTGCAGCTTTGTCTTGTCCATAGCTTCGAGGATATCAGAAATTAATTCGGTGTCAGCCTACTCTTTCCCCAATTCTCATGCCAATCAGCAGCTGAACACCTCCCCGGTGAAATTGGGGAAAGAGTAGGCTGACACCGAATCTTGCGCGATTTTTAAGGCGACTAGAAGTGAGTCTGTCTAAGCGGCCTCGCGCGGCTTGATTTCCCGCTCGATTCTTCGAATGGACTGGCGGCGAATGATTTCAAGATCGTAATGAGTCTGCATGTTCAGCCAGTATTCGGGCGTAAACCCGAAGTAGCGCGCCAAACGCAACGAGGTGTCGGCGGTAATTCCGCGCTTTCCCTGAACAATCTGACTCAGCCGGTTAGCCGGGACCCGGAGATCCTTCGCAAGCCGATTGATGCTCATCCCAAGCGGATCGAGCAGATCCATTTTTAGAACGATTCCCGGATGCACCGGCGATCGGAGTTTGACTGGCTTTGTCATTCCCTTCTCCTAATGATAATCGGTGATTTCGATCTCGAATGCATCGCCGTCATGCCATACGAAGCAGATCCGGAACTGATTGTTGATCCGGATGCAGTGCTGTCCAGCGCGGTTACCCTTGAGCGCTTCCAGGCGATTGCCGGGGAAAATCGCAAGATCCGAAAGCATCGGAGCGGCATGAATCTGGACGAGCTCCCGCTCAATGACCTGAGCCAGCTGATGGAAGCGCTTTGAATATCGGCCGCGAAAAATCAGCTCCGCATCCTTGGATCGAAACGATCGAATCACGGTCTTAGTATATGACGTTGTACGTACTACGCCAAGGCTTTCGAGAGATGGGAGCCAGTCCCGAAAAAGTTGTCGAATTCAGTCAAATTGTATTCAGCGAGGCGCTGGTGAATCTGTTTCTCATATCGCGGCACCCTCTTCACGGCTCGTCAAATAGACTCTTATCCCTGATTTAACTCTTTGCCGGTCGATGGTCGAGTCCGGCTTTTGGATGTTTCTCGCAAAGTCCCCCCCGTAGCGTACAATATCGCCATGGAGCGAAAAATCTTCTGGCTGGTCTTCATCCTTCTCAGTCTTATGGCGGATTTATTGCTTCCCTTCTGGTGGGGTTTCCTCGCGACCCTACCCATCCTTTTCGTCGCATGGTGGGTGGCTTACCGCAGCGATTGGTTCTGAGGGGGGTCATATCTTTGATTTTTAGATTCTTCGCCAAATATTGAATATTAAAGAGAGACCCTCTCTGGATGCGTTCATCTCCCAAACGCGCCGCAATTTATATCGCGAGAACCGTAGAACGCTCCATTCACTTCTCAGATCGTCGTTTCTGGACAGCGTGCCGGTTTCCGGTGGCCGACTCACTCGCGCAAGTGCTGCGGATTCAGCTACCCAGGCCCGCGCCAGCCGACTATAATGATAGCAACTTCAGGTGCTTCAGATTGCAGTGCGCGCATTGCCAGTGGAAGAATTCTCCATGATCGGCAACACCATCTCACACTACCGAATCATCGAGGGACGTGGTCGCGGATCGGCTGGAGGTATTTTCCCATGAACAAGAATGGCTGCACATTTGAAGTGGCTGACGTTCCTCTCTCCTCGGATCTCGTCGCGATGTCCCCGGCCCGTGGCGCCATCTTCGACTTGCTCACCCGGGATTTCCGCCAGATCACCAGCGCTTGCTGGGAATTGCCATCTTGCTTTCGCGGAATAGCGAGACATTTGCAGTCGGCCCAGATTGGGCGGCGTGGAATAGAGGCTTGTAGCGGAGAGGACAGGCGGCTGATGACGGGAGTGTCCTTTCACCCGTTGGTCTTCGCCGCTCATGTGTCTTTCTGTTTCCATTATCCGCTGACTTTATCCCCTGACATGATCTGGCTGCTGATAGTCCAAGGTGTGGCAGAACACGTCAACGCCAATGCCAGTAAACTCCGCGCGGAGTTCGTTCAACACCAGGGACGACTTCTAATCGGGATCGACCGAAACGATCTTATACGAGGCCTTCCCGGCCAACCATGGCAGGAAGTTATTGCGCAGTTTGCCGCCAGGATCCGCGACCACATCGGTGAAACGACCAGCGACTTGTTCGTTCCTCGCTTCTCAACGACGGGAGAAAACGAAAAGACGGCGTGTCAAGTCGCGCTTATGTATGGTCTCGGGCAGTATTTCGAGTTAAAGCTGAAGACCATCTGCGGAATTCCACGCATTACCCTCGAAGGCAGACCGGACGACTGGTCGCTGCTGGTTGAGCGCGTCTCTGCCTTTCGGCGTTTCGACCTTGACTGGTGGCTCAACCCCCTGGAAGTCGTGCTCCGCCAGTTCGCACTAGCGTCAGAGGGGGAGGTGAATCGCTCGTTCTGGAACTCCCTTTACCAGATGCAATCCGGAAGTGGAAGCGCGGCATACTCTGGATGGCTCGGCATCTTCTTTCCATATCTGCGGGACAAACAAGGCAACACCAGCCGTAATGATCTCGTCCCGCCGTTGGCCCGCTACCTCAGTGAGGTGAATCGCGGCGGCGAGAAGTCTCAGGACCCAGAAACGCAGCCTTGTTTCCCGCGTCCCTGGTCGCTTCCAAAAGGAATAACGGCCGCTCCATTCGAGTGGGAGTATTACGATCAGACAATCCCAATGGAATTTCTGGGCGGATTCATCGGCGTTGTGCAGGATCAAGAAACCCTGGCCCTGCGCCCCGAAATTGGCTGGGCAGTTCGCGACAAGCCAAAGGCGCATCAACGCCTGGTTGACGATGATGACCTGGGCATGTGGCCCGTCAAACCGTCCAACCCTCCTGCCAACCCCCCTTCGGGCCCTCCTCCAACTCGACCCCCTGCGACCGTCCAGAGTCCCCTCTCGAAGGGGTTGCAGCGTTTCGGTTCGTTCGATTGGCACAGTGCATTGAAAAAACTGTGGCAAGGCCGCCCATAAGCCGGTGTCTGGTGAGCTCCCGGTGGCCCGCCGGGACGTCCGTTCGGGACGCACCCCCGACAGGCTGAAACGGATTCAGCTACCCTGGACCGCGCGAACGCGACTATAATGACAGCAAATTCAGGTCTTTGTTATTGCAGTGCGCGAAGTGCCATTGGTGGGATTCTCCATGATCGGCAGCACCATCTCGCACTACCGGATCATCGAAAAGCTCGGCGCAGGCGGCATGGGCGTCGTCTACCGCGCGGAAGACACGAAACTCGAACGCCAGGTCGCCCTGAAGGTGCTGCCCGATATCTTCTCAATTGATCCTGAGAGGCTGGCCCGCTTCGAGCGCGAAGCAAAGCTGCTGGCGTCACTGAATCATCCGAACATCGCGTCAATTTATGGTTTGGAGGAAGACGCCGGCAAAAGCTTCCTCGTGCTGGAACTGGTTGAGGGGGAGACGCTGGCGCAACGCATCGCCAAAGGGCCGCTGCCGGTTGAGGAAGCTCTGGAAGTCTGCCGCCAGATCGCCGAAGGCGTTGAGGCTGCCCACGAGAAAGGGATCATCCACCGCGACCTTAAGCCGGCCAATGTGAAGATCACGCCGGAAGGCAAGGTCAAGGTGCTGGACTTCGGGCTGGCGAAGGCGTTTCACGATCGGCCCACCAGCGCGGAGTCGCCCACGATTTCCGAAATGACACGTCCAGGCGTTCTGCTGGGCACGGCGGCGTACATGTCACCCGAGCAGGCGAAGGGCAAGACCGTCGATAAGAGGGCGGACATCTGGGCGTTTGGCTGCGTGCTGTTTGAATGCCTGACCGGGAAGCGGACTTTTGAGGGAGAGACGGTTACGGAAACGCTCGCTGCGATACTCAAGGCTGAGCCGGATTGGCATGCGTTGCCGGTTGATGCTTCTGAGAACTTGCATGCCTTGCTCCGCCGATGCCTTCAAAAGGATGCGAGTCATCGCCTCCGCGACATCGGCGACGCCCGAATCGAAATTGAGGAGTCAATTGCCCAGCCCGCAGAGGCAGTCAGCGTTTCCCGACGCTATCCATTCCGGTGGATCGTAGCGTGTGCAGCCGTCGTGCTTCTGGTAGGTATCCTGATCGGCGCAGCATTGAGGAAATACTCGCAGCCCGCCACGTCCTCCCCCGTGGTCAGGTCCATGATCAAGGTGGAGCCGGGCCATTGGCTCAGCGGCATGCGCAGTGCCGCGGAGGCGCAGCGCCCGAGCCACACTGCCATGGCCATTTCCAGCGGCGGCAGGTTCGTTGTCTACAGCGCGATTGAGGAGAATCCCGGCCCTCAAGCAAAGCCTCAATTGTATCTGCGGATAATGGATCAAGCGGAGGCCAAGCCTATCAACGGGACGGAAGGTGGCGTCAACCCCTTCCTTTCGCCCGACAACCGCTGGGTGGGATTCTGGGCAGACGGCAAGCTGAAGAAGGTTCCTGTCGACGGTGGTGCGCCAGCTCCGTTGTGCGACGCTGCTGCAATCTACGGAGCAAGTTGGGGGCTTGATAACAGCATCGTGTTTGCAGTTGGATACGAAGCTGGGCTCTCAAGAGTCTCGGCGGACGGCGGAAAGCCGGAGAGCCTGACCACGCCCGACCCGAAGCGGGAGGAGTCGAGCCACCGCCTGCCCTTCTGGCTCCCCAATGGGAAGGCCGTGCTGTTCACCGTGATGAGACACGCCTGGGACTCAAAGCCCTGGCTTGCCCTGTTCCGACTCGATACGCGCGAATGGCATGTCCTGCTACAAGACGCCGCTGATGCCAGGTATGTTCCCACGGGACATCTGGTGTTTCTGAGGCAGGGCACGCTCATGGCGGTGCGATTTGATCTTGCCAATCTGAAGGTCATCGGCCAACCGTCTCCCCTCGTGGAAAACCTCATGCAAGCCTTTGCCACATACACCGACTTCAACACTGGGGCCGGTCAGTTCAGCGTTTCCGACTCAGGAGAGCTGATCTACGCAGCGGGTGGCAAACCTCGGGACTTGCAGAATTCGCTGGTCTGGGTGGATCAGAGAGGGGAGCAGCCTGTGACGCCCTTGCAGTTTCCCTTTCTCGCTCCGCGTCTTTCACCGGACGGCCAACGAATTACCTATGTAACTGCGGGGCGAGAATGGCAGGTCTATGTATATGACCTGAATACAACCGCAAACAGTCCGCTGACCCACGAGGGAAGGGCTAGCTATCCGATCTGGACTCCCAACGGTAAACGGATCGTCTTCCCATGGCAAAAATCTCTGGTGTCGAACCTGTACTCGCAACCTTACGATGGCAGCTCGCCGATGGAACGCCTTACCACAAGCGAATACGATCAACGCACGGGATCATGGTGGTCGGATGGGCAAACACTCGCTTTGGTGGAAGACCACGCAGATAGCGGCTACAAAATCCTATTGCTGGACGTCCGTTCAGGGCGCACGCGGCCTTTTTTGAATTCGCAATTCAATGAGTGGTATCCCGAGTTCTCGCCCGACGGCCGCTGGATAGCATACTCATCGGATGAGTCGAAGCGCGAGGAGGTCTACGTGCGATCCTTTCCCGACCCAGGGATGAAACACCAGGTATCCAGCTATGGGGGCTACGAGCCGCTCTGGGCAAGAAATGGGAAACAGCTTTTCTATCGATCTGGAGATCAAGTGTGGGCTGTGGATATTAGGACTGACGGCGGCTTCTCGACCGGCAAGCCGCGCCTGCTTTTTGAGCGGCCTGGATATGGGTCGGGAGGACCCATACGCAGCTATGATCTGTCCCAGGATGGACAGCGATTTCTCATGGTCAAGCTCGAACAAAGGAAGCCCACGCCTGTCACCGAAATGATCCTCGTCCAGAACTGGTTTGAGGAACTCAAGCAAAAGGTCCCGACCGGCAAGAAGTAATGTGCGGCTGAATCCGTTCGTGTGTCTTCTGCGATAGGGTCCCGGCAGGCTTACTTGATAGTTCAACCCTCACTCCCAAAAGCCTTATTTAAGACAACGCGGGCCATAAGTCCCGTTCTAGTCCACGACAACTCACGCGCCATCCAACCCAAGCTGGTCGTTCACAGCGTGACGGAGTTTCTGTTTGCAGCCTAGGTACCGTTCCGTTGTTTGCACGGAGACGTGGCCAAGGAGAAACTGGATTTGTTCCAGTTCACCACCTGCAAGATGGCACAGATGTGCGCAAGTGCGGCGAAGATCGTGGGGAGCTAGATTTAGGATTCCAGCGCGCCGAGCAGCGGCCTTTACGACATGCCATATTGCTTTTGGCGTGATCCCATCTCCCCAAATCGCTCCTTGCCTGTTCACCCGGCGAAACACATTCCCAGCCGTGATTTCGGCAGTTGCGGCCCATTCATCGATTGCCCTTTTCACCCATGCTGGCATTGGCACCGTTCGGATGTGCCTGCCCTTTCCAACCAAGTCAGCGATTATCCAGTGTTCTTCCCTAAGCTGCAGGTCTTCCATCCGAATGACGGCGGTTTCGGCGCGGCGAAGCCCGCAACCAAGAAGTACGGCAAGGATTGCATGATCGCGTTTTCCGCGCAGAGTGTCCGAGAACGAACCCTGGAGAAGTGCCTCGCCTTGTTCAGCAGTCAGCCAGTTCCCAATCCGTACACCCAATCGCTTTGCACCTTTGACCCTGGCAATTCCAGCGGCGAGTTCGGGACTCAGTAGTCCTGTATCCGCGGCCTCATAGGCGAGACGGCGCACTGCTGCCAGCCGAACGTTGATCGTTGAAGGCGCGAGATTCTTTTGTTCCAGAAAGAAGCGATACCTCAACACAACGGTACGGTTGAATGCGAGCCGAGGCTCTGAGCAGTACCAGGAAATGAACTCATCGATCGCATGCCCGTAGGATTCCTGCGATGTTTTTGCTGGGAGTGAGTTGAGAACTGCGTGTTTGGACTGCTCCAGATCAGGAATCCGGAGAACCTTTCTCGTGCAACGAACATTTGATCTCTTCTAGGGAGGATTCTCCATGATCGGCAAAAGCCTCTCGCACTACCGGATCATTGAAAAACTGGGCCAGGGAGGAATGGGCGAAGTATTCCTGGCCGAAGACAGTCATCTGAACCGCCGCGTTGCCATCGGCGTACCCTTCCGATGAGATGCCGGCGCGATGGCCGATTTTGACAGAATCCTGACCCCGATGAATGCGGGCATAAACTCGGCGGCAATACAGGTGGCCTCGCCCAACATGCTCCGGGTAAGATCCGCTGCAAAGAAACCCTATAAAATGGCAAAGTGAGGTGGGCCCATGCGACGACTTGGAGTGACTATATTTCTTTCAACGCTCTTTTCCCTGGCATTGGCTGGAGCGGATGACGATCCCCTGCAGGGTTTCACGCGCGACACTTCCATTGCAGAGCGACAGTGGGAAGCAAAACTGCGTGCGATTCCAAGTCCCGATAATCAGCGTGAGTATATGCGCAAGCTCGCCGCCCGCCCCCACCATGTCGGGTCTCCATACGACAAGGAAAATGCTGAATGGATACTTTCGAAATTCAAGGAATGGGGCTGGGACGCCAGCATCGAAACATTCGATGTCCTTTTCCCGACGCCGAAAGAGCGCCTGCTCGAAATGATTGAGCCCAAACATTTCACCGCGAAATTGCAAGAGTCACCCGTCGCCGAGGATCCGACCTCGAACCAGCAAAGCGAACAACTGCCCTCGTATAACGCATACTCCTCCGACGGAGATGTGACCGCGCCGCTCGTCTTTGTCAACTATGGTTTGCCCGGCGATTATGAAGATCTGGACCGGCTGGGCATTTCCGTGAAGGGCGCCATCGTGATTGCGAAGTATGGAAATTCATGGCGCGGCATCAAGCCGAAGGTCGCCGCGGAGCATGGCGCCGTCGGTTGCCTGATCTACTCCGACCCGGGCGACGATGGGTACTTCAACGACAACGTCTTCCCGCAGGGTCCCATGCGGCCCGCCGATGGCGTGCAGCGCGGCAGCGTGATGGATTTCCCGTCCGCCAGTCCCGGCGATCCTCTCACTCCCGGCGTGGGAGCCACAGCCGATGCCAAGCGCCTGGCCGTCAAGGATGCAACGAGCATTGCAAAGATCCCGGTCCTTCCGATCTCCTATGGCGACGCGCAGCCTTTGCTGGCTGCCCTGGAGGGTCCCATGGCCCCGCAAAAATGGCGCGGCGCGCTTCCGATTCCTTATCATGTGGGGCCGGGCAAGGCGAAAGTGCACCTCAAAGTGAATTTCAATTGGGACATCAAGAAAATTTACGACGTCATCGCGAAGATTCACGGTTCCGGGCAGCCAGACCAATGGGTGATTCGTGGGAACCATCATGATGCCTGGGTGAACGGCGCGGACGATCCTATCTCCGCGCAGGTAGCCTTGCTTGAGGAGGCGCGCGCGCTCGGCGAGCTGGTGAAGCAAGGGTGGCATCCCAAGCGCACCATCATTTATTGCGCCTGGGATGGAGAAGAACCCATGCTGCTTGGCTCCACCGAGTGGGCGGAAGCACACGACAAGGAGCTTCAGCAGCACGCCGTGATTTACATCAATAGTGACGCCAACGGCCGCGGCTATCTAAGCATGGCGGGCTCCCACACGCTCGAACACTTCATGAACGATATCGCCCGGGATATTCAGGACCCCGAATCGAAGGTCTCGGTTTGGCAGCGCCTCAACCGGTTTGAAATTTCGGATGCGAAGAGCGACGATGATCGCAAGGAAGCGCGCCAGCGTGCGGACCTGCGAATGGATCCGCTGGGATCCGGCACGGATTACACTGCGTTCATCGACCATCTGGGAATCGCGTCGCTCAATGTGGGCTATGGCGGGGAAGACGATGATGATGGGATCTACCACTCTATCTACGATGATTTCTACTGGTTCACTCATTTTTCAGACACCAACTTCGAGTACGGGCGCACCCTTTCGCAGACGATAGGCACCGCCGTCCTGCGCGCCGCCGACGCCGACTTGCTGCCTTTCGAATTCACCAATTTCGCGGACACCATTCATCTCTACCTGAAAGAGGTGAAGAAGCTCGCGGACGATGAGCGGGGAAAGATCGTCGAGCAGAACAAGGAGATCGAGGAGGGCGTTTTCGCTGCCACCAACGACCCGCGCCGTCCTCGCGTGACCCCAAAACATGAAGACGTGCCGCCACACCTCAATTTCGCGCCCCTCGACAACGTCGCCGATGCGCTCTCACAATCCGCGGAGCGTTATCAGGCCGCGCTCAAGAAGGCGTGGCCATCCGGAATTCCCCCGGCAACACTTCTCGATTTGAATCAGAAATTGATGGAATCCGAGCGCCGCCTGACGTCTCCTGATGGACTGTTGCGGCGTCCCTGGTACAAACACCTGATCTACGCGCCCGGCGTCTATTCTGGCTACGGGGCGAAAACCCTGCCAGGCGTGCGAGAGGCAATCGAGCAGAAGAGGTGGGCGGAGGCAGACTCCGAAATTGTGCGTGTGGCCAATGTGCTGGCCGGGGAGAACAGCTTGATCAACACTGCTGCCAGAGAGCTCGAACAAGCCCGACGATAACCGGCTGACGGCAGACAGCCGCAGGATCCAACCAGGGTTCGCTTGTTTCCTGCGGTTCTCTTGCGTAAAACGAAAGGGCATCATCCCGCGCTGCTATCGCAGGACGCAGGGCGGGGAGCGAATTGCCGGGCCGAAGTCCCCTTCACGTCAATTACCCCTCAAACATGTCATCCAGCCCGAATAGGCTGTTTACGGCATGGCGGATGTTGTTAATGATCGTAATTGACGCGAACGGCGTTTCTTGGGCGCGTACCTGTTTGCGAGTGGCCAACATCCAGACAAGTATTGCAGATTCAACTATCCAGGCCTGTACCGGTCGAATATAATGTTAGCAAATCGGGTCGTTCTGATTGCAGTGCGCGAAATACCAGTAAGGGATCCTCTTTGATCGGCAAAAGCCTCTCGCACTACCGAATCATTGAAAAGCTCGGCGCTGGAGGAATGGGTGTCGTCTATAAGGCCGAGGACACCAAGCTTAAGCGCGTCGTCGCCCTGAAGTTCCTGCCCGAAGAGCTATCCAAGGACAAACACGCTCTGGAGCGCTTCCGACGCGAGGCACAAGCGGCTTCTGCACTGAATCATCCCCACATCTGCACCATCCACGACATCGACGAGTCCGAAGGTCAGACCTTCATCGCCATGGAATTGCTCGAAGGCCAGACTCTCAGGCAACGCGTCGCTCGCGGCACCTTCAAGACCGACGAACTGCTGGACGTGGCCATTCAGGTTGCCGATGCGTTGGATGCGGCGCACACAAAAGGCATCATTCATCGCGATATCAAACCCGCCAATATATTCGTTACCCAGCGCGGGCAGGCCAAGATCCTCGACTTCGGATTAGCCAAGCTCCCTGCCGTGCGACGACAGACTACAGAAACCACGGCTGCCGAGGAGTTGCTTACTCGCCCGGGCAGCCCGCTGGGCACCGTTGCGTACATGTCTCCCGAACAAGCCCGCGGCGAGGAACTCGACGCCCGCTCCGATCTGTTCTCCTTCGGTGTGGTCCTCTATGAGATGGCCACGGGCCAGCAGGCATTCACCGGCAGTACCTGGGCTGTCGTTTTTGATGCCATTCTCCACAAAGCGCCCACCCCGCCAGTACGTTTGAATCCCGAGCTTCCCAGTGAGTTGGAGCGGATCATCAACAAAGCGCTGGAGAAGGACCGCAAGTTGCGCTACCAGACGGCTTCAGATCTGCGCACAGATCTCTCCCGCCTGCGCCGAGACACGAGACCGGCAAGCGAGCCAGGTGTCCAAGGACCCGCGAAGCAGCCTGCGGGATCCTCCATGGGAAGGCGGTGGGCGGTCGTGGCGGCATTGGCCCTCGCGGGCATGCTTCTCCTTGCTTTTGGACTGAATCTGGGTGGCCTCCGCGACCGGTTACAAACCGCGCCCCGTCCCACGACAATCCGTTCGCTGGCGGTCCTGCCGCTTCAAAATCTATCCGGTGATCCGCAGCAGGAATACTTTGCCGACGGCATGACCGACGAGTTGATCACGGATCTCGCAAAAATCAGCGCTCTGCGGGTGATTTCGCGTACATCTGTGATGCAATACAAGGGGGCCAAGAAGTCGGCTCCCCAGATTGCTCGGGAGCTGAATGTGGACGCGCTGGTGGAGGGTTCGGTCGAGCGCGCGGAAGGCCGGGTGCGGATCACTGCGCAGTTGATCGACGCCACGAGCGACCGGCACCTGTGGGCGGACAGTTACGAGCGCGAGCTGAAAGACGTCCTGGCATTACAAAGCAGCGTGGCGCGCGCTATTGCGGGTGAGATTCGGATCAAGGTCACGCCGGCGGAGCAGAGGCTGCTGGAGGCTTCTCAGGCCGTCAATGCGGAGGCCCACGATGCCTGGGCGAGAGGAAACTACCACCTCAACAAGGGTACCGAGGAAGACTTGAAGAGAGCCATTGAATACTTTAACCAAGCGCTCGAAAAGGCGCCAGGCTTCGCTCAGGCTTATGTTAGCCTGGGCGCAACCTACGTGGCGTTTTGTCCGGAATACCGTTCACCTCCCCAGGTCATTCCACAGGCTCGGGAGGCGGCGATAAAGGCTCTGGAATTGGACGATAGCCTGGCCGAAGCTCACGCCCTGCTTGGTGAGATTCGGGTCATGTACGACTGGGATTGGTCCAGCGCAGAGAAAGAATTCAGGCGGGCTATCGAGCTGAATGCAAGCTCGGCAAGCGCCCATGAAGGTTACGCCACTTATTACGGTGCGGTTGGAAAGAGTTGGGATGCCGTTGGGGAGATGAAGCGGGCGCAGGAATTGGATCCGCTTTCACTGGGAGCCGTCATGGACCGCGCCTGGATTTTATACATGGCGCAGGCGTACGACGAGGCAATGGAACAATGCAAACGAGACCTGGATATCAGCCCGTCCTATGGCTTTGCTCACGGCGTTCTGGGGATGATTGCTCTGGAGCACGGTCAACGAGAATTGGCCCTGTCGGAAGCACGGAAGGGGGTCGAAGTGGATGCCAGCCCCTTCAACCTCGCGATGTTGGGAACAGCCGAGGCGGTGCTGGGGATGCGCGCCGAGGCTCTCGCTGTTGCGGATACATTGAAAAAGCGCTCCCCAAAGGACTACGTCTGCCTCTACGAATTGGGAGCGATCTATGCCTGCCTGGGACAGAAAGATCAGGCATTTCAGTGGCTGAATCGCGCTTGTGATGATCGCGACATCTGCGTAATGTGGCTTCAAGCTGACCCGCGATTGAAATCTCTTCATTCCGACCCGCGCTTTCGCGACTTGCTGCACCGTGTCGGCTTTCCAACATAACGGCTGGGTGTGTGTCGCCTCGACCGGCCATTTTTCTCTGCTAAATCGC